>Ga0315910_10001689_pt1 | contig 20089 bp, 16 predicted proteins | sample EdamamesoilMG_FD_204470 | JGI IMG/M metagenome (GOLD analysis project Ga0315910, IMG submission 204470) | Garden soil microbial communities collected in Santa Monica, California, United States - Edamame soil | ecosystem: Environmental > Terrestrial > Soil > Garden | place: USA: California...
TGTTGCTGGGTCGAGAGGCGATCCGTGGTCGCTTCGTGGTGGACCCGGCGCGCTCGTACCTGTCCAAGGAACACTTGCCGCTGCGTCGCAAAGCGCTCAAGCAGGCGACCAAGAGCTGATCACGACGCGCGTTTGCTTGGGCAGCCTGCGCAGTTAGCCCTGGGGCTCGGTCAGCCCAGTGGTTTGGTGAGTTCAGCCACGAGACACAGCGCATGTTCGTAACCGCTGCTTAGGTTCTCCTGCGCCACGGCGCGTCGCGTGATGCGTCCATCTGGAGAGAGGGTGTATTGACCCGGCTTTGCCGCGACGAGCTGGACCAACTGCTCGCTCGTGATGGGGGTGTCCTGGCGCAAATGCGCGTGGGCGATGGCCTTGGTCGCCTGCATGCTGACGATGCGCAGCTCGCGCAGCTCCGCCTTCATGAGCATCACCAAAGAGAACATGCGCGCCGGCGCCGGGGGCGTGCCAAACCGCTCGCTCACCTCCTCATCCAGCTCGATCACGCGCGCAGCGTCCGCGGCTGAGGCGTAGCGTTTGTAGAGACTGAGCCGCACACCCACGTCTTCGATGTAGCTGTCAGGCAGATAGGCCTCGACGTCCAGGGACAGCTCCGGGTCGACCTCCGGTACGTAGTCTTCTCCCGACAACTCCGCGGTCGCCTCGGCCAGCATCTGGGCAAAGAGCTCAAAGCCCACCTGGGTAGAAAAGCCGGTCTGGTCTCCCCCCAAGATGTCGCCTGCGCCCCGCAGCTCCATGTCCATGCTGGCGACCTGAAACCCACTGCCGAGTTCAGAGTAGCGCTCCAGCGTCTCGATGCGCTGACGTGCTTCTTTGCTGAGCTGCTCCTCTGCCGGAACCAACAGGTAACAGTAGGCGCGCTCCGTGGAGCGCCCCACACGGCCACGCAGCTGGTACAGCTGCGCTAGGCCAAATAGGTCCGCCCGATCGATGATGATGGTGTTGGCGCGGGGAATGTCGAGCCCACTTTCAATGATGGCGGTGGCGCACAAGACCTGCGTCGTGCCTTGCACGAAGGCGTGCATTTGGGTCTCCAGTTCGCGTTCACTCTGTTGGCCATGAACCACACCGAACTTGAGGTCGGGCATGAGCTCGCGCAAACGCGCGGCACGCTCCACCAAGCCCTCCACCCGGTTGTACACGTAAAATACCTGCCCACCGCGCGCCAGCTCACGTCGGATGGCCTGGGTCAAGAGCTGCTCATCGTGGCGAGCAATGAAGGTGCGGATGGAACGCCGCTCCTCCGGGGGCGTCAAAATGACGGACATGTCGCGCAACCCGCCCACCGCGAGGTTCAAGGTGCGGGGGATGGGCGTGGCGGTCAGTGTCAGCACGTCCACTTGCGACTTGAGCTCCTTGAGGCGCTCCTTGTGAGCTACACCAAAGCGCTGCTCTTCGTCGATGATGAGCAGCCCCAAGTTCTTGAAGAACACGTCCTTGGACAGCACGCGGTGCGTGCCCACGACGATGTCGACGCTGCCCAACCTGAGCCCGTGCAAGGTCTTTTCAACCGCGGCTTTGCTCTCAAAACGGCTCAAGCCACGCACCGTCATGCCACTGGGTTCAAAACGCTTGAGGAACGTTTGCAGATGTTGATCCGACAGCACGGTGGTGGGGCAGAGCAGCGCCACTTGACGGCCAGCATGCGCCGCCAAGAAGGCGGCGCGCAGGGCGACCTCGGTCTTGCCAAAGCCAACGTCTCCGCACACTAACCTATCCATCACGGTGTCAGCTTGGAGGTCAGACACCACGTCCAGGATGGCCGCGGCCTGGTCGGGCGTCTCCTCGTAAGGAAAGCTTGCCTCAAATGTCAGATAATCATCGCCCGGGGCGGGGATGGGGGGGCGCTGTTTTTGATGGCGGATCGAGTAGACGCGCAGCAGTTGGTCGGCCAAGTCGCGGACCTTCTTTCTGATCTTCGACTTGGTCTTGAGAAAGGTCTGCCCGCCCAGGCGGTCCAGGCGCGCTAGGCCCTCACCAGAATATTTTTGGATTTGATTGAGCCGATAGACGGGTAAGAGTAGGCGATCGCCCGCCTGATACTCGATGGCCAGCACATCCACCGTGATGCCGCCGGCGCGCTGTTGCAAAAGACCCTGGTAGCGACCGACACCGTGCTCGACGTGCACCACATGATCCCCCACGCGCAGGTGGCGCAGGTCGTCGATGGCGTCAAAAACGCGTGATTTTTTGTTCTTGGTGGGCTGGTGTTTGCGGCGACCAAAGATCTCCTCTTCGGTCATGAGCAGAAAACTTTCGTGCTCGATGATGACGCCCTGGGCAAGCGGAGCGACGACCAACTGGATACTTGCGCGCGCTCGCCGCGGGTGCACCACGAGCGGGGCAGTTTCGCACCTGAGGTCCCGGTGCAAAAGCAGTGTCTGCAAGCGTTCGGCCTGAGTGGCGGTGCGCGTGGTGAGGGTGATTTGGTAACCGTCGTCCTGGTAGCGACGGAGCGCTGCGGCGAGCGTAGACAGATCACCCCCGCCCGAGCGCGCGAGCTCGAGTTGCAGAGCCAGATCGGCCAAATCGCGCGCGCCCAAGCTGGGGCAACCCAATTGCGCGCTGGCCAGGCCGCTGAAGCCGCCGCTCGGCCCAGCAATCGCAGTGCGATGCAGGGCCAGGCACGCCAGGCTGTGTACGCTCGTATCGAGCTGCGCTGCATCAAGCGCGTGGAAATGAGGAGCAAAGGCTGGCTGGTCTCGCTCGAGCGCTTGATACCCAAGCTCGAGCTGCTCAGTGTGGCGTCGGACTGCGGCCACCACTCCTTGCGGATCGACCACCACGAGCAGGCACTGACTGCCCAGATGAGTGAACAGCGGCACCAGCTCACAGAGCGCGGGCAACAAGCCAGTTTCTCCGACAAATAGTCGGCCGCTTTGTACATCTTCGATCAGGGCGCGCGTCTTGGTGGAGGGCAACGAAAGCTCATCACACAGCGCGCGGATGAGCTGGGCGCTCTGTTGGTCGGGCCGCTTGCCGCACACGGCCTCCCGGGCGGGCCCCAACGTGACCAACTCCGGCCCAGCTTGAGCTGTCTTACGCTGGGTTTCGGGGTCAAATGGTGTGATGGATTTGAGGCGCTCGAACTCAAGCTCCAGACGCTGCGGTGCTGGTGTGCCTGGCGGCCACACGTCTACAATCTCGCCGCGCAGCGCAAAGGCGCCGGGATCTTCAACCAGCGGTGTGCGGCGGTACCCCGAGCGATCGAGCGCCAAGGCCAAGGCCTGGCTTTCGACCTGGTCTCCCAAGCGCAGCTCGAGTAACTGCTCGCGCACAGCCGTTTGGCTGGGCACCTTCTGTATCCAACTCGAGGCGGGTGTGATGAGGACGTGAGCCGGTTCGGCGCGCGCATGCAGAGCGCTGAGTGCGGCGATGCGCTGCAGCGCCACCGAGCGTTCAGGCCGCACCTGGTCGTAGGGGGATTCGGCGCGGGGAGGCAATGTGGCCGACACGGCGTGTGGTGCGAGCGCGGCGAGATCTGCACTGAGTCGCGTTGCGGCTTCGTTGTCTGGCACCAGCACCACAAGGCGACGCTCCGGATGGTGCTGAAGCACGCGAGCGATCAACAGGGCGGGCGCACAGCCGTGGCAGTCGGCCACGTCCAGTCGCTCACCGGATTTGAGCTCGGCGCAGCGCTGCGCTGCGTCGTGTAAGGTAAAGAGCGAGGTCGTTTCCACGTCGGGCGCGGGTTGTGCTTGTTGTTCGGCCCTGCATCAAGGCTGGCGGCACTGCGGGGTTGGATTTCCGATCGAGCTACGGTGTGCCGAGATGTTGAACTTGGAAGTGGAGCTGGGCAAGCTGCAGGTGGCCGCGCACCAAGCGGCTGAAGGGAGCATTGGGGGTCTCATTGAGGAACTGCTCAAACAGCTGGATGGAATGTGCGTACTGGTGCAGCCTGAGGTGCAACATGCCGAGCAGGGGTCGGGCGTCGAAGCTGGGATCGAGGCGGCCGAGCGTTTGGGCGTAGCGCAACTGTAGCTGGGCGGTGGCTGCCGGGTCGCTCACGCTCTGCGGCGGAAATTCGATCAGGGTGGAGTAGTAGAGGCGCAGTTCCTGCAGGGACTGGCGAAACTGCGGGTGCGCGTGCAAGCCGAGCAGCCGAGCGAAATGGCTGCGAAACATCAGCCGCAGCGTGGCATCGGGCAAGATGCACGTTTGGTCGTCGTTCATCCAACCGACAAACAGCAGGTGGCCAAACTCGCCTCCCAGCTCCTTGAGGTCGGACGTGGGCGCTCCGAGCCGCGCGCTCGCGTGGGTCGCGCGCACGAAGAGCTCGGCCTGGAGCGCGCGCAGTTGTAGCAGCTCGGCTTGGCGATGGGCCTTGAGTAGCGCGCGGACGTCGCGTCCGAGGGCCGCATATTCCGTCGCGACAATGTTGGTTCTTTGGTAGGTTTGCAAGCCCACGCGCCGTACCCGCTCCCCCACCGCGCGCACCGAGTTGCGCAGGCTGCCATCCAGCACGCTCTCTGCCAGGGCGCGCTCGCTTGCGTCCACCGTCGCGATGGCGTGTGGATCAAACCGGGGTAGCGGCAGCACGTGGGGTGCGGTGGGTCGGGGGATAGCGATGAGCGTGCCGAGCAGCGCAAGAGTGCATGTGGTCAACAAGACGACGCCCGTCGAGCGCTGCTTTTTGGCAAGCTGATCTTTGTTCAAACCTGAGCCGCGCATCGTCGTTGACTATCTTGACAGAAGAGCCGCCAAGGCCACCATACAAAGTCGGAATGGCCAGCGGGGGATCCACATTGCAGCTCTTGTCAGACCCCAACCTTTACTAGGACCACCACCTTGCGTGAAAAGCGACAACATCCTCGGGCAACATTGATCACCCAGGTCGAGATCCACTGTGACCAGCCCAGCCAGGCCACAGCCAGCCATTTTGAATCCCAATCGAAAGACATCAGCAACGGCGGGATGTTTTTGGACGGGGCAGCGCCCTGTCCCGTGGGCACCGAGCTTGTGCTGTTGTTTGAGTTGCCGGGCCTGGGCCCGGTGCGCGTGCCGGGCTTTGTGCGCTGGCACCGGGCGGACGGGTTTGGTGTGCAGTTTGGCCTGCTGGGCGCGCGCGAGACGCACGCCATCGGGCGGTTCATTCGCGCCAACGCCAGCGCCGAGCCAAGTTAACTCGACTCGGGCGCTTGGGCGCCCCCAGCTTGCCCGCGGAAGCCCCGACTACGGCGTTTGCGCCGGCTTTTTCTTGCTCTTTTTGGGCGGCGCGCTCGGGGCAGGGGCCAGGCCGCAGGCAGGGCCGCGATCGGTAGCGAGCGGCGCCTGAGACGCAGTCTCAGTCACTGGGCGGGTCAGCATCTCGCGGGGCAGCGCCTCCCAGCGCAAGCCTTCGCCGATTTGCCCCAGTACCTTCTTGGTCGTCCAGCGTTTGAGCGACAGCACGTAGAGGCCTTCCTCCTTGTTGCGGGTGGAGAAGAAGGCGAGCAAGCGACCATCCGGGCTGCACGCTGGATAGGTGTTGGAGCCCTGATTTTGTGTGAGACGTGTGAGACCACGTCCGTTGGGGCGCGACATCACCAAATCATGACGCCCGTTTCCGACGTTGACCGAGTAGATCAAGAACACGCCGTCTTCGGTATCGCAGAACGTAGGCGAGGACGCTGTAAAGCCATTGGGCGACACGGGTTTGCCGTCCACGTAGATGCGGGTCGAGCCTTGGCTCTCGTTGCCGCCCACCCACGCCAAATGCCCCTCCGAGGAGAACGCAGGATGGGTCGCGAGCTCCGTCGTGGAGACCTTCTTCATGTCCGAACCGTTGGGCTTGCCGACATAGATGTGGCTATTGCTGTCCTGGGACACTGCCACAGCCAGTCGTCCGCCCGTCTTGTCGAAGGCCGTGCTGTAGATGTTGCCGGAGAAGGGCAGCTTGACGGACTTTTCCTTGCCGTCAGCGGTCAGAATGTTCACCGCAAAGGGCGCGTAGTTCTTGCTGGAGGAGTAATAGAGCTGCCCGTCTGGACCGTAGGTCGGGCCAATGGCCGTCGCCTCTTGAGGAGTGCGCGGGGTCAGTCCATAGCCGTCGGCGTCGGCGCTGAAGATGCGACGGTTTCTGACCCACTTGCCCGAGAAGGCAAAGCGACTTGAAAAGCCACCAGGTCGTCCGGTCAGTGCTCCGAGCAGGTCGTCGGTGATTTGGTGCCCGGTTTTGCGCGCGTTCGCTTTGTCGACCACGATCTTGGTTTGGTACACCGGCTTTTTCCCAGCACTGGGGAAATAGGCGAGGCCGAGCACTTCGATGCGGTCGTTCTCTGCATTGCGCGCGGCCACTTTGACGATGGCCTCAGCCCCCAAGTTTTGCCAGGCCGCCACGTCGACCGGATCTTCGAAGTCGTAATTTCCGGCGGGTGCTTTGTCGTCGCCGATGACGTCGAACATGCCGCTCAATTCCAAGTCGCGGCGCACCACGCTGCGCACGATCACGTCCTCGAGAGCAGGTGAGAGCGACGGCAAGATGGCGATTTTGGGCACGTGTTCTTGGACGTTGCCGGTGACGATGAACTCGCCGAGCACATCACCCTCGTCGCGGGGTTCGGTGGGGTCGGCAGTCGGAGTGCCTTGCGCCCAACTGAGCCCACACCAGGCGAGGGAGCTCGCGAGGAGGGCAAGGAGAGCAGACGTGGGGAGAGATCGACCAACGAGGCGAAGCATGGCCGCGGCATAGCCTTGGGGCAGGTGCATTGAAAAGGCGGCTCGCGTCTTGGGGTGCTCGAGGCGGTCTCCGGGCCCTTCTTCGAGGAGCCGATTCCACCTCGGCTAAAACTGAGCGCTAGCCGCTCAGCTCAGTCTGTGCGGTCACTTGCGATCGAGGTACAGGCTGGAGGAGCTCTTGGGCTTGGGCGCTTGGGTGGGCGGCGCAGGGGCGGGTGACGGAGCAACAACAGCTGCAGGTGTCGCCGCTGAAGCGGGCCGGGGAGCTTGGCGCGGCTTGCTGGAGGGCGCGGGTTTGCTCGAGGCAGCCGGCCGAGAGGCGGGCTTAGTGCTCGCCGACGTTGCAGTGTTGGTTGTGGTCGGAGCTGCGGGGGTCGTCTGAGCAGGTGCACCGACCGTGGGCGCAGAAGCGACGGGCGGCGGCGCGGCTGGTTGTGCGGACGCGGAGGGCGCTGGGCTCGGCGCATCAGCAGGTGCGTTCGCGGCGGGTTCAGTGGCCGGAGCCGGGGCGGGCACCAAGGCCGCCTGCGTGTCCAGAGGGGGCTCGCTCGAGCGCATGGCCCACACTGCACCGGCGCCCAGCAGCACCACCACAAGACCCAGCCAGACGAGTGGTGAGCGCTTATGGGTGGGTGGAGAGTAAGCGTAATCGACCTGGGTGTTCGAGGCGCCGTTCAGAGTGGAGGCCTCCAGGCCATCGCGCGAGAGCGATTGGGTTTGAGCTGCGGCGACGGCATTCCTGAGCCCGGAGGCCGAGAGTTGGTCGATGCCGGGGGCAACGCCTAACACGCGACTAATGCGTTCGACGGACCGTGAAGCGTCACTGGTGCCGTACCGCTGCAGGGCGTGGCCAAACTCAGCCACATTCTGATAGCGATCTTCTCGCTTCTTGGCCAAGGCGCGGCTGATGACCGCCTGCAGTTCCCAGGGGGCATCCTTGCGGAACTCCGTCAGGTCGGGGGGCGCCACTTGCAGCACCTTGGCGCACACCTCAGGAATGGTTTCCCCTTCATAGGGCACCTTGCCGGTCAAAAGTTCGTGCAAAATGACACCCAGTGCCCAGACGTCAGTGCGGTGATCGACGTTCTTGGAGGACGTCATTTGCTCCGGCGACATGTAGTACGGAGAGCCCATCATCGATGAGGTTTGGGTGAGCGACGCCTCATGACCGGTGATGACCTTGGAGATGCCAAAGTCGAGCACCTTGATGGAGGGGGTACCGTCAGCGCGCAGGATGCGAAACAGGTTGGCGGGCTTGAGATCGCGATGCACGATACTCAGGGAGTGCGCCTCAGCGATGGCCTCGCACGCTTGGAGGATGTAGTGCACGGCCTCGTCAATGGGGAGCGGGCCGTGCTGTTCAAGATACTGACCAAGATCAGCGCCATTGAGAAACTCCATCACCATGTACGGTGAGCCGTTCTCCAGCTTTCCCACGTCGGTCACGCGCGCAACGTGTTCGCTCTTGATCTTGACGGCTGCGCGCGCTTCACGTTCGAACCGCGCGACGGCCTCTGGGTGGGTGAGGGCCTCGGGCAACAAGAATTTGAGCGCCACGCGCTCATCCAATTGCAGGTGTGTCGCTGCGACGACCACGCCCATGCCACCACGCCCGAGCACCTGCTCGATGCGGTACTTGCCAGCGAGGACGTCACCGGGGCGGACTTCAGTTTCTTGGTAGGCGGACATGGCGGGTGAAGAGCGAGACGAAGTTGAGAAAAGCGCGACCCGGCCGATTGTACAGCAAAGGGCGCCCCTTTTTGAGGGTTGCCCGACTGAAAAATTCCGCGGGCATTTGTTGAGCACTCACGGCTAGTTCCCGGCGCGCCTGCTGGGCGCGCTTGCTCCAAGTCCAGCCGAGCTTTCGGACAACTCAGCTTCGGGCGGTGAGGAGGCCGGTTTCGGACCGAGACGCGCCGCCCCAGATCAAGGCGATCAGACCAGTTCAGAGCGATCCCCAAAGCTCGCTCCAGATGCTGTGGAAGACGGCGGAGTGTTCGTGATGCGCTACGAGTTTTGACTAGACCGCGCGGGGCGATCACGACTTGAGCCACAGCCTCATCAAGCGCTCATGTTGACTTGGGAGTGACAAGACACGGACCGCGAAGCCAGGCCGCTGGACGGCAGCTGACCCCATCTTGGGATCGAACAGCTGCCGACCGACTATTCAGCTGGTGCTTCGTTTTGGGCGGGCGGCTCGGCGGGAGCTTGCTCGGGGGCGGGGGCGTCGTCAGCTGGGGCGGGGCTGGACGTGGCCTGGCACGGTGCCCACTGTCCTGAGAGGCGCGGGGAGAGCGTGGTGCCCAGGATGTCTGGATACAGCGGCGGAGGCGGGGGCAGTTGCTCACCGACCAAGGCACTCATGGTGCTTTTGACGCGCTGATCGAAGGTGGAGTTGCCGCTGGGCGATGTGAGCGTAAAGCCGGTGATGGTGCGGTTGCCGCTGACATTGACCGCGACGCTGGCGGCCAGTTTCTTCAGCTCATTGCAGGGGATTTGATCCGTGGGCTGCGTGAAGCGGGCGTTGAACCAACTGGCAATTTTTGTCCGGTACAGATCAATCTGCCGTGCTTTGAGCGGATCGGTCTCCGTTCCAAACTCGGAGCCATCTTCGGCGCCGTCTTCGTTGTACTCGGGCAGCTCTTGATCTTCGTCTGGGTCCTCGAGCTCTTGCTCCAGTTCCTTGACGACCTCAGCGTCTTCGGGCGGGGCTTCATGATGCTTGTCGGCCAGCTTGCTCTCGGGGATCTTCTCTACGTCGTCCTCTGCCTGGTCGCTGGGCGCGCTGCGTTCTTCATAACGTTTGACGGGGACCGGCGCCCGCTTCTGCCACATCTGCGGCAGCTTGGGCTTGACCTTGTTCTTGCTGCCGAGCTTGAGCAGCGGCAGCTCATCCAGCACCGGTTGGACAGCGATGGGGATCTCTTTGACCTCGGGGACCTGTTCTTTGCGGACCGCGCCCCGCGTGTCGCCAAAGAAGGCCAAAAGGCCAAAAAATACCACTTGGACGAGCAGCGCCAAGCCTAGGGCGAGCGGCAGTTCCCGCCCGGTGAAGGCGCGGGGTCGCTTGCCCCAATCGGGCTCGTCGAAGGTGGCGCTATTGCTCACGGCGTTTCCTGGGCGCCTGGTTGTTGGGGGGCCGCGGGCGCTGCCGTGCCCGTATCGGTGGGACTGTCTGCGTCCACTTCCTCGACCGCTTCGAGTTCGGGCTGCACCAGCAAGTTGAGCGACGCCACGCCGCTGTTGCGCGCTGCCGCTACCACTTCGGCGACGACCCCGTAGCGTGCCTCCTTGTCGGCGCGAATGTAGAGCTGCTGCTCCGTCTGGACCCGCTGACTCTCCCGGAAAGCCTCAGCCACACGGCCCGTGACGTCCTTTTCACCGAACATCACTTGGCCCTCCTTGGTCACCGTCACCAGCAGGCGCGCATCCTTGATGGGCGACTCGGCCGCCTGGACCTCAGGCAGATCGATGCGCAGCCCGGTGGTGAGCAGAGGAGCCGTGACCATGAACACGATCAACAGCACCAACATCACGTCCACGAGTGGCGTTACATTGATGTCGCCAAAACCGCGCCGTCTACGACCACGGCCACCACCGACTTGTGCTCCCATGCCTCAAGCTCCTCGGCGCATTTCGCGCGCGCTGCGACGCTGCACTTCATCGGCATAGATGCGGGCGACCCACACATCTGCCGCGGCGTTCAGTTCATCCATCAGGTCCGTGATGCGGCGATCGATGAAGTTGTAGGCGATGGTGGCCGGGATGGCGGCAAACAGCCCAAATGCCGTGGCCACGAGCGCCTCACCGATGGCAGGGGCCACCACGGGCAGTGACGCGCTCTTCTCAGCGCCGATGCGTTGAAACGCGATCATGATGCCCCACACCGTGCCAAACAGCCCAATGAAGGGCGACGCCGAGGCGATGCTGGACAGCGAGGGCATGAGCGCCATGGCGCGCTGCTCTTCAATGGTGATGGCGCGCTTGGCCGTGGCGACGAGCAGATCTTGAGTGAGGTTGACGTCATCGATGCGTCCGTGCAGGGCCCGCACGACCGTGGCGCCCGGCGCTGATTTCATCGAATGACCGATCTCCAGCAAATCCGTGCCGCGCGCGGCCTGATTGCACGCCTTTTCGAAGCGGCGCTGAGTTGTTTGCAGCCGACCAAGCTGGAGCCATTTGGCAAACCAGATGACCCACACCAAAATGGAGGCTGCGCCGAGCGCGATGAGGACGGCTAAACCAGGGCCCGAAGCTTCTTGTACGAGCGCGACGAGATCGAACCCGCCATGAGATGATGCTTTGTCCACGATTTTACTGCTCACTCTGCAAGGTGGATGTCGACGCGACGATCAGCGGCCCAGGATGCTTCATCCGTCCCGGTGGAGTCCATTTCACCACGGCTGGTGGTGGTGACCTGTGCGGCGGGTAGGCCGGCGTTCTTGAGCGCTGCGCCCACGTTGTCCGCGCGGCGGCCGCCCAAGACCATGTTGTACTCGGGCTCCCCGCGCGGATCGGCGTGGCCCACCAAGCGCATCGTGCGCCCTTTGAGCTTGCCGGTGGTGAAGCAGTCAGCCAGCTTCTTCATGATGGTCTGATCCGTTTCCAGAACCTTGGCGGAATTGTAGCCAAAGTGTGCTTCGGTCTCGGTCAGGCCGCAGGCGAGCTTGATCTCGTCGGAGATGTTGATGTCACTCTGACGTGGATCATCACCCGGCTTTTCAGTTGGTGCAGGAGCGGGTGCGGGCGTGGGCTCAGCCACCGGCTGCGCGGGCGCTGCTGGGGGTGGTGCGGACGAACCGCAGGCCAGGGCCTGCAGGCCGAGGAGCAACGACAGGGCAGATACGATCTTTTTCATAGAAGTTTCCTTGGGGGTAGGTCGCCGAGACGATGAGACGAAAGTGCGCGCGGGATCCTCGAAACGCACCCGCGAAATTGCACTGGCGCAGCAGTTTCACACCTAACTCACGAACGCATCAGAACGAATCACTATTCCTTGCGATCCGCTTCATCGCGTTACGCCGGATTGGGGTGAGCGCGCAAGTCAGATCTGGGTAAAACTGGGCAAAAATTGCGACCAATTCTGTCCTCAGTGTTCGAGCGCGCGCGACTGCACGGGCAAGCTCGCAGCCGAGCGTCGCGTTGACACGCAACCCAGTGCTGCCGCGCCCTATCAGCGGTGCAACGCCCAAGCGACCGCTAACAGCAAGATCGCGCACACCACCATGCTCACCCAGGTGGTGATGCGTTTGAACTCAGGGGGCGGTTTGGCGTGACTCTTGAGTAAGGTCCAGGCAAGTCCGGTCAGTTTGTCGAGCTGCTGCCGTGCGCGCTCGCGCGCTTGTACGTCAGCGTGCTGCTCTGCCACACCGCGGTACAGCCGGGCGGCCAGGGCAAGGTCCTGTCGCGCGACACACGCTTGCAGAAATGCCTCGTGCGCCGTGTCCTGGTCAAAGTGTTGCTCCACGTGCCGCCAGAGCTCCACGAGCTCAGTTGGAGCCGAACTCGTAGCGTCGGGGGAGGCTGTGTTCATGGCCCAACACCTAGGCAGGCAGGCCGCGACGCATGCCTGCGGCAGCCAGACGCAGCTCCGGATCCTCTGCGTGATCCTCCAAGCGGCGTAGGCGCTGCCTGAACACAGGAAGCTGAGTGGGCTCTTGTTCGGAGAGCAGCTCTTCCAAAACCCGCAGCGCACGCTGGGCCTGGGTTTCGTCGAAATGCTCGAGCAGCTTGAGCTGTGCCTCTTGCTCCCGCGGCAGCTCAAAACCCGCCGCAAAGTATTCATTGGCGGCCTTGGTGACGGCGGCGCGGCCTTCCGCCGCGAGATAGCGACTCAGCAGACGCCGACGTGACTTTTCGGTCTCGTCGATCTCGTCCTCTTTGCGCACGACAATGCGTGCTTCACGCCGCTTCTTGCGGGCTTCAACTTCGGCCGGATCGAGCTCGACCGCTGGTCGCTCAAACACGCCGCCCACGGATTTTTCCATGGAGCCGCGGGGCTTGGCCGAAGCGGCCTTCATGCGGCGCGTCGGCTTTTCCAAACGGGGTGAATCTGGCCGACGGGCTGCGAGCACTACGGGCTCAAGCTTGGTAGCGGCTTTCTTGGTGGGGCTCTTGCGACGTCGTCGACGACGGCCAACGCGATTAGTCTGGGTGTCCATCATGGCTTGTAGGAAAGAATCATGAGCGTGCTCGTTTTCCCGAACAGGTTGAACGAGAATCAGCGAAAGAAGCGGCTACAAGGAGCGCTTCTTCACAGAAGGAGCGGGCTACTAGTTCAAAAGAACGAAGGATAATTTTGTTACGATTGATCGAGAGTGACTTGTGATAGGGGGCAATGCCCGCGCCTTGTCGGTCGTGGTCCAAAAGAAGTGAGGACCGACGACGCTGAGTCGGACTGATCGCTGAGGATTTTGTTGCTCGGTCTAGCGATATCGGGACACTTCCCTTTGCCTGTGGGTTCCCTTGTTGGTCTGCGCCAGGGTGTCTCTCTCGACCTACCGTGGTACTGGACCTTTCTGCCTAAGGGGGGGAAAACCCCTCGAAGGGATGGGAGGCAACGCCAAACTCAGCCATTGCCACTACCCACCTACTACTTAGCATGAAACATGCGCGTGCCAGAAAAAAAAACACATCGTCCAAGGTTTTCCCACGGGAGCCGCTGTCACATGGGCTAGGGGTTATCTCATTGGTTGTGGGGCATTTGGCCACCCTGGGTTGCGGCAGTACACAAGCTGAGCCGGCGCGGGCCAAACCGGCTCAACAGATTGCTGGAGCGCCGGATACGGCAGGCGCTGCGCGCGCATCAACACCCGAGGTCTCAGGGCAAGAGGCTGTTCTCACGTTTGCCGAACAGACACTATTAGTGCGCGTGCCTCGTGCTTTGGGGTTGGTCGAGCAATCGCCCCGTGGCCCCTTTGGTTACGCCAAGAGCACGCAAAGCGGCGATGAACTGTGGGTGTTGCACCAGCCCGCCCGCAGGACGGTTACGTTAGCTGAATGTGAGGAGAGTGCCCGCGCAAATTTACAACGCCTGCGCCACGGCCTGACGGCGACCAGCGAGCGCGCCTGGAGTCCCCTGCCTGGCTACGCGGGCACCTTACGCGTGGTGCTCTTGAGCAGCGGGGAGAGTTTGGTGGAGGGATATGCGGTGGGCGTGAGCCGCTGTTTGAGTGCAGCGTACAACGTAACTACCGGACAGGATTATGCGCTGCGGCTCAGATCCGTGGTCCTTGAGGCGTTCATGCAATTCAGCTTGCTGGGGCGGAAAGTGGACGCTGCCCCAGCGCAGTGGTGACGTCGGCCTTGCCTAGAGTTTGCCGGTGAGGGCCAGTTTCTCCAAAGCCGCCTTGTGGGCCGCCTTGCTGCTCCCCACGGCGACCAAGCTCCTGGCTGCGGCCGTGAAGGTGCGCGCGGCAGCGTCCCGAATCTCCTCTTTGCTCACCGCAAGGATGCGCGCAAGGCGCGCCCCAGGGGTGCGTGCGACACCCATGAGCGCGGACATGGCCATGAAGTCGGCGGTCTCGCCTGCATCATCCGTGAGTGCTTCGTGTTGCCAGGTGGCGCGTTTGCGCGCCCGCTCAAACTCACGATCGCTGATCAGATCCTGACTGAGCTCCGAGCACAATTCGAGCATTTGCTCCACGACCGCTGGGGCGTTCTCATGGGCGGTGTCGGCCTCGAGCTCCAAAATGCCCACGTCGTGGTAGGCCTCGTAACCGCCGCTCACCGTATAACAGAGACCACGTTGGTCGCAGAGGCGGTGGTAGAGCCGGGTGGCCATGCCGTCGTCGATGATGCGCATGAGCATGTCGAGGCCGGGCTCCATGGAGTCGAGGTGCCCGGCGCAGCGAAAGCCGAGCGACAGCCGAGTTTGACTGGCCCCAGTGTGAGGCACGTGACAGAAGCGGGGCGCCGTTTGGCTGGGTGGAGGGGCCGAGGCCAAGGCCGCGCCACGCGGCAACTCTGCAAATATCGAGCGCACACGGGCTTGCACCGCTGCTACGTCGACGGGGCCGGCGATGGAGACGACCAGACGATTGCCCACGTAGGTGCGCTGGTGATGTGACCGGATCAGCTCGGCGTCGAAACGCTCGATGTTCTCCAGGTTGCCCAGGATGGGTTGCCCGAGCGCTGAACCATCAAAGGCAGTCTTACGCGCCAAGGTCTGCGGATCGATCCATTTGCCGTGCTCGCCCAGCTCTTCATGGATCTCCTCGCGGATGATGCCGCGTTCCAGCTCGATGTCGGCGAACAGCGGGCGCTGATACACCTCGGCCAAGAGCGGCAAGACGGCGTCTAGATTCTGTGGTGGCAGCGAGATGCCCAGCGTTCCGTGATCGGCCGCGGTGCTGGCGTCCAGCGTGCCACCCAACTCTTCAAAGGCTTGAGCCAGCTGATAGGCGCTTGGGTGCTGGTCGGTGCCGCGAAACAACATGTGCTCGACGAAATGGCTGAGCCCGTTGTGGTCGGCGGTTTCGAACCTGGACCCGGTCCGCAGGTACAAGAGCACCACCGCGCGCCGTCGCTGCTCGAGCGGAGTCACCAGGCTGGTGACTCCGTTGTCGAGGACCTCTTCAAAATAGTTGAGGGTGGGGGAAGTCAGCTTTTCTTCTCCGCTGGTCCGTCTTCGTCGGCGGGGATCATCTTGCGGTTGAAGTTGAGACCACCGGCTTTCTTGATCAATGCATCGACGTACTGCGCCAAGGCTTGTTCAGCTTTGCGCTTGTAGAGCATCTCGATCACGCGCGGGCGCTCTTCGGCGAAGGCTTCCTTGGTGAGCATCTCTTTGGACTTGAGTTGCAGCACGACGTAGCCATTTTCAGCCACGAGCGGCTTGTCTTTGATGGCGTCCTCTTTTTCCAAAGCAAACAGCGCAAGTGTGGCGCCTTCGCTCGGCCCCACCTCGGTCAGCACATCCTGGTCCGCAGACACGGGCCGTGAGATGACGACTTGGGGTGCGTGGGCATGCGCGAGAGCGGGGTGCTCGGTGTTGGACTTTTCTGCGGCTGGGTCCAACGCCGGCAGGTTCAACACTTCGCGACTGAGAGCGAGCGTGGCGGCCTCGAGGGACTGGGTCTTTCCGCGCTCGATCAACTGGGCAGTGAAGGCGCGCGCTTGCTCATCAGCCTGTTGCGAAAGCGCCAACTTGTACGCGACGTGGGCCTTCATCAGGGCGGCTCGGTTTTCGTCCGTCACTACGTCGTCCAGACGCAGGATGGAAAAGCCGCGGATGGTCTCGACCACGGGGCTCAAATCCCCTGGCTTCTTCAGCAACTTGGCCGCTTCGAGCAAGACCGCCGAGCCGGCGCCGTAGCTGTCGTCCAAGCACCCAACGCGACCCGCGCGAGGCGCGCTGTCGGCCTGGCTGTAGCGGCGCGCCAGGTCCTCGAAGTTTTTCTTGGCCTTGATTTCCTTGAGCAGGAGCTCCGCTTGATTCTGGGCTTTGACGGCATCGTCTGACCCAGGCTGAGCACTGTCGATGCGGATCTCGGACACCACCGGGCAACCTTTTTTGAAGCCCTCGCCGAGCGCCGTCACGCCGGCGGTGACGGCGGCTTCGTTGGCCTTTTGATAGGCGGCCACTTGGTCCGCGCTGAGCTGGATGACGTAACGCTCGAACCAGTCCTTTTGAGCGTACACCGTGCGCGCCGTCGCTTTGGATTTTACGCGCGAGAAGGCCAAAAACGCCTCTTCATCCGAGACGCGCACTTGGCTCTTGATCAACTGACGCAGGCGCTCAGCGGTGTACTCACGCGTCTGCATGTCCTTGAATTGGGTCGGGCTGCGACGCGTCCACACGCGCACGGTGCGCTTGTACAATTCAATGTCGAACTTGCCGTCGCGCTTCACGTCGATGGCGCGGAGACCTATGGTGCCCGGCTCGCAGCCGGTGGGACCGTTGACACACATCGCGAGGCTCATCGCCAATTGCTCCGCGCCCTGGGCAGGCAGGGACACGCGCGTGCGGCCCTCGAGCAGCTCAGCATCGACATCGTCTTCGCTGGTTCCGAGCCCCATTTGCTCAGCTTGTTTGACCAATACTTCGCGCTCGACCAAGCCGCGTGCCACTTGCTCGCGGAGCCGCAGGCGCTTTGCAGCGGCTTCATTGATGCTCCCACCGCCAATCGCGCTCAGCAGACGAAACGCGGCGTCGAACTCCTTGGTGTCGATGCAGATGTGTTTGCCTGCTTCCGCTACGCATTCGTCGTCCATCGACGACGGCGAGTTGGACGCGCCGGTCAAGATGAAGGCCAAGATGATGGACACGACGATGGCGCCGAGGAAAAATTGGCCTAGTCCGCTATTTCTGAGTGCTCGAATCATGACAGTACAAGGTCTGGCCGCGGGCCGATCCTGGGGGAATGAGACCCCGCGCTAGGCGTCTTGCCTAGGCCGCGAAGTGCGGGGCCCATACCACGCGTACGGAGGGACGCGAAGTCGGCGGGGATGAGCCGTGCCGAGGCCGCTGAACGCGAGCCGGCGCTTTTAAAATATACTAGTTATTTCAATAGGTTAAAGAAATAGGCAGCGGGGCTCATTCGTCGCTGCTGGCCCGCCGCACGGACAGCAAGTGTTGAACTTCCACTGCGAGCTCCGTCTCCTCGACGATGCGGACGACGCGCAGCTCGTGGGAGGTATCCAGCACCACGGCGGGGTCCCCTGGATCGAGCATCGGTCGCCCCAGGAAGTCAGCCTGGACGTAGCCTCGATGGAGCAGGTCCCGCGCGAGGGTCAGCGCTTCACTGCGCACTTGATCCGCAGAAGCGCCGGGAAAATGCGAGGCCTGCGCCCGCAGCGTGACGGAGACGGAGAGCTGCTCGGGATGCTCACCGTAGGCGCCCACCGGGCCCACCACGATGCCACTGTCCATGATCAGGTTGTCGCGAATGCGTTCAGCCAGCGTCACTTGACCATCGACTGTGCGGTATATTTCGAAGCCTAGGGTTCTAAGGCGTTTCTTGAGTTCGGCCGCGTCGGAGATGCTCATGCGTTGGACCTGAAGGACCGAACGAAAGGTCGCAGACCACACCGGAACCGTCAAGCTCGACCGGAGGCGAGGTCCTCATCTCACGCCCGCCTGCGCCGTGCCGCAGTGGGGGGCAAACCAGGTGCTGGCCTGGCCCAGGGCCGTGCGCTGGCCGGGTAGCGGCGGAGTTGCCTGTGGAAATTGAGCCATTTCCTGGTGCGGTTTCGAACCGAACAAATCTAAGGTGTATAGTGGGCACGTGCCGCAACGTCGAAATCTAGGGGGACCGCGCCACGAAGCTTCCGAGCGAGTCCTTTTGCGTCCGCTGACCGGTACCGCGCTGATTTCAGCCTGGACGTTGAACAAGAGTCGGGGCGGGTTGCGGCTGGTGGTGGAAGACGTGGTGGAAGTGGGGGCTAGTTATCTGGTGTCCATCGGGGAAGCAGTGGAGCGACCTGCCACGATCGTCTGGATCCGGGAAGAGGCAGACGGGCAGATCGCCGGGCTGAAGTTCGACGATGGTGACGGTGGGGATGTTCCCTCGTCGCTGCCGTCCGAATGATCTATGCTGCTCGGGACGCGCCGCCCAGTTTGGCGTAGCCGCGGCTATTCGAGCGCAGCCCTACCTATGTGAGTGCAGGCCTGCCCAGCATATTTTAGCACCGCTCCCCAACGATGATGAAAACATGAGCCGCAAGCGCGCGCGAGATCTGCTGGGTGAGGGCGGGCTGTTTGTTCGGAGTGTAGACAACTACCAGGTGCGCGATGGCCAGCTGCAAGTGACCGATGCAGTAGAGCGGCTGCTTGCGAGTGATGGAGTGCTGCTCTGTGAAGCCGGCACGGGCATCGGCAAGACCTTTGCGTACCTGGTCCCGGCGCTGTTGAGCGGCCGAAAGATCGTGATTTCGACCGCCACCAAGACACTGCAAGACCAGATCGCCGGGCGTGATTTGCCCATGGTGCAACGCGTGCTGTCCACGGATGTGGAGGTGCGCACCATGAAGGGGCTCAGTAACTATCTGTGCCGACGTCGGTTGAACGAGTTTTCGCTCAGTGAAGAGGCGCTGCGCCCCATGTATGCAGAGCCGCTGCGGCTTGTGCGCAGCTGGCTCAAGAACACAGAGCTGGGTGACTTTTCGGAGCTGGTGACGCTCTCGGAGACCGATCGACTGCGTCACGCGGTGGGTTCATCCAGTGACACACGCCTGGGGAGCAAGTGTCCGTATTATGATGAGTGTTTTGTGACGGAGATGAAACGTGACGCCGAACATGCCCAGATCATCGTCGTCAATCATCACCTCTTCTTTGCCGACCTTGCGTTGCGTGGGCCGCACCCTGGGCGCGTGCTCCCCGACTACGACGCCGTCATCTTTGATGAAGCGCATCAGATCGAAGACATCGCGGCGCTGTTCTTTGGCATTCGGGTGACTGAGGCGCAGGCCGAGCGTCTGCTCAAAGAGTGCGGGCGGCTGTTTGGCCGTGCATCGGTGCTGGGTGGGCCGCTCGACGCGCATGCTGGCCTCGGCCTGGTTGAGCTTGGCTTGAAGCAATTGCATCAACTGTTTCAAGCCCTGTGTCCTATGCCTGCCGGGCGCCGCATGTTGCCCGCGGATGCCTTTGGCGCCGAGACAGGGCAGCTCAAAGCTGCGCTCGAACAGAGCCTTTTGGATCTGAAGAGCTCGGCGGAGAGTCGCGCCGCATTGATCCGGGACGACCTTGCCTTGAGTGAAGGCCTTGCGCAGAGCGGACGGCGCCTCGAGGCGCTGCGGGAGTCGCTGGTGCAATTTTCGGTTCCGACTGAGGGCCGCGTCAATTGGGTGGAGCGCGTGGACGGTCGAGCCGTCATCTCCAGCACGCCGGTCGACCTCTCGTCCACGCTCCGCAACAAGCTCTTTGAGAGTGTTCCTGCTGTGTGTTTGATGAGCGCTACCCTAGCGACGGGAACCAAATCTGAGGCGCAATTCAAGTATGTGCGCTCGCGTTTGGGATTGTACGCTCATCCGCAGGTCGAAGAGCTCAAAGTGCCTTCGCCGTTTCGCTTTGAGGAGCAATGCGTGCTCTACATCCCGCGTGACCTCCCTGCCGTGGCCAGCGACGAGTTTTTGGAATCAGCTGCCGACCGCATCAATGAGCTGATTGAGATGACTGATGGTGGGGCATTTGTACTGACTACGTCGCTCAGCTCCATGAAGGAGCTTCATCAAAAATTGAAGGCGCGACTCTCAGCTCGGCTGCTCTTGCTGCAGGGCGAACGACCCAAGGGCGCGCTGCTTTCGGCGTTTCGCGCGGACGGCAGTGCGGTGCTCGTGGCCACGTCCAGCTTTTGGGAGGGCGTGGACGTGCCCGGGCGCGCGCTGCGGCTGGTCGTGCTGGAAAAGCTGCCCTTTGCGGTGCCCACTGATCCGGTGTTTCAAGCGCGCAGTCGGGCGCTCGAGGAAGCGGGAA
>Ga0315910_10001690_pt1 | contig 20062 bp, 20 predicted proteins | sample EdamamesoilMG_FD_204470 | JGI IMG/M metagenome (GOLD analysis project Ga0315910, IMG submission 204470) | Garden soil microbial communities collected in Santa Monica, California, United States - Edamame soil | ecosystem: Environmental > Terrestrial > Soil > Garden | place: USA: California...
CGTATTCCCGCGCCTGGTCGTCGAAATGCCCGAACTTCATGCTTGCCGGATCCTCGCTCACCGAAAAATGGGGGCGGGAACGTAGCGCGCGCCTTTCGGTAGGCGCAAGCCGAACCGGCCCGTGAGCCCAGAATCTCTCGGGGGCTCGCGAGTTGCCGTGATCGCCCACACCGCCCGCAGCATTAGGCCATGGCGGGTGCTCCGTCCGCCCCGCTCCGGCCCCCGGGGCCCAGGAAAACATGCTCTATCCCCCGTACTTTCGCCCCGCTGCTTTTGCCCTGGTCTTTTTCGGCTCGGCGGCGCTCGGTGTCGCTTGCAGCGCGGGAGGAAACAGCAACCTCGGTGACGGCCGCGCCGACGGCGGCACCGGCAACCCCGGGACGGCGGGGGGCTCCGGCGGCGCCGGCGGTTCGAGCGGCGGGTCGGGCGGAGGCATCGGCGTGGGCGGGGCCGCCGGGACACTGCCCATCGATCCGAACCAGATGCCCGACGGCGGCAGCTGCACGCCGATCTCCTGCATGCCGGTCGGCGGCACGTACTGCGGGGAGATCGGCAACGGCTGCGGCAACACGCTCGACTGCGGCGCGTGCACCGGCGACTGGACGTGCGAAGCGAACGTTTGCGTCGGCGGGCCGAGCTGCACGCCGATGGCGGGATGCACGTCGGGGACGGCGACGTTCTGCGGTGACATCGGCGACGGTTGCGGTCGCAGTATCGCGTGCGGTGCTTGCCCGAACGGCGAGACGTGCACCGGCGGCGTCTGCGTCCCACCGGGCTGCGTGCCCTTGGCCTGCGAGGCGACGGGCGGAACCTTCTGCGGCATCATCGGCAACGGTTGCGGCGGCGCGCTCGACTGCGGCGAGTGTACGGGCGGCGCCACCTGCGCGGGCGGCGGTATCGCCAACGTCTGCGGTGGCGCGCCTGACTGCGTGCGCTTCGAGTGCGACCCGGCGGGAGGCGCCGAGTACTGCGGCCAGATCGGCGACGGCTGCGGCGGGCTCCTCGACTGCGGCGAGTGCGAGAGCGGCATGGCGTGCGGCGGTGACGGCACCGCGAACATCTGCCCCGGCACCGGCGGCCCGGTGTGTACCGGCATCGCGTGTGACGTGGACACCTGCACGGGCGGCGGCACCACGTCGGTGAGCGGTACCGTGTACGACCCGGCCGGCGTGAACCCCATCTACAACGCCGTCATTTACGTGCCGAACGGCCCGCTCGACCCGATCCCGACCGGCGCGTCGTGCGACCGCTGCGGTGCCGTCGCTTCTGGCAATCCGATCACCTCCACGCTGAGCGACACCCAGGGTCGCTTCCGCCTGACGGGAGTGCCCACCGGCGCGAACATCCCGCTCGTGATCCAGGTCGGGAAATGGCGCCGCCAGGTGACGATCCCGAACGTCGCCTCCTGCGCCGACACCGCGCTCACGGATCCCGAGCTCACGCGGCTCCCGGCGACGCAAGCCGAAGGCAACATCCCGCTCATCGCGATGGTGACCGGCGGCTCGGACGCGCTCGAGTGCCTGCTCCGGCGCATCGGCATCGCCGACTCCGAGTTCACGACCGACACCGGCAACGGGCGCGTTCACATGTACGTGGGCGGCGAGGACAACGCGGCCAATGACGGGCAGGGCGCCGATCACTTCGTCAACAACACGGCCTTCCCCCACGCCGGCACGCTGTGGGGCAACCCGACGAAGATGGCCGGCTACGATCTGCAGGTCTACTCCTGCGAAGGCGGCCAGTACGCCGACGTGAAGGAGCAGTACGTCCCGAACATCGAGGGGTACATGAACGCCGGCGGGCGGCTGTTCCTGAGTCACCTACACTTCTTCTGGCTGCGCGACGGCTCGGCGACGCTCCAGGGCACCGCGAACTACATCGGTGCGGGTGAGAAGCTGCCCGATCCGACCACCGGCATCATCAACACCGGCTTCCCCAAGGGGATTGCGCTCGCGGATTGGCTCGAAGCCGTCGGCGCGACGCCGACGCGCGCGCAGCTCGAAATCCACGGCGGGCAGCACTCGGTGACGGCCGTGACCCCGCCGACGCAAAGCTGGATCCACGTCGCGCAGAACCCGAACGAAGGCAATCAGCCCGCGATCCAATACATGACCTTCAACACGCCGGTGGGCGTGGCAGAGGAGATGCAGTGCGGGCGCACGGTGCTCACCGACCTTCACATGAAGGAAAAGGTCGGCGACATGGGCGGCGACGATTCCGATCCGAGCAAGGCGTTCCCCACCGGCGGTTGCCTGACGAACGAGATGTCGCCGCAGATGAAGGCGCTCGAGTTCATGTTCTTCGATCTCTCCGCCTGCGTGCAGTCCGACACCTCGACACCGGTTCCGCCGCCGCCGCCGACCCCGCCGGCCGGCACGCCGCCCGAAGGCGCCACACCGCCGCCACCACCCCCGCCGCCCGCTCCGGTCCCGCCGCCGCCCGTGAAGTAAGGGTCTACGGCTCGCGATAGAAGCGCGGGACGCGGCGCGAGACGTTGGTCAGCACTTCCCACGGGATCGTGCCGAGGTCGGCCGCGATCTCCGTGGCGGTGATGGTTGCTTCGCCGAGCGGGCCTTTCTGCGTGCCGAGCGCGCAGCACTCGTCGCCGACCTTCGCGCCGTCGATCTCCGTCACGTCGAGCATCGTCATGTCCATGCTGACGGCACCGGCGATCGGCGCGCGCTTGCCGCGGACGAGCAGCGTGCCCTGGTTCGACAGCGCTCGTGGCAGGCCGTCGGCATAGCCGATCGGCACGGTGGCGATGCGGCTCGGGCGTGACGCCACCCAGGTGCCGCCGTAGCCGACTCCGGCGCCCGCCGGCACGTCGCGCAGCGCCACGATCTCACTCTGCACCCGCATGACCGGTCTGAGATCGGGCGCCTGTCCTGCGCAGGGCTCCACACCGAAGAGCGCGAGCCCCGGCCGCACGAGATCGAGGAGTGCGCGCTCCGAGCGCAGGAGCGCGGCGCTGTTGGCGGCGTGTCGCATCGCCGGCACGTGCCCGTGGGCTCGGAGCACCTCCGTCGCCTCGTCGAAGCGATCCAGCTGACCCTCGATCGACGGCAGGTCGCCGGAATCCGCCGATGCGAAGTGGGTCATCAGCCCTTCGAGCCGAACCTCGGGGTGGGCCGAAAGCGCGGCGGCAAGACGCGGCAGCTCCGACGGCGTGACTCCGAGCCGGCTCATCCCGGTGTCGATCTTCACGTGGACGGCGATCGGCTCCGCGCTGGAGAACCGTACTTCGTCGGCAAGCGCTTCGACCTGGCCGGGGTCGTGGAGCACCGGCGTCAGTGAATGACGGAGGAGCTCGCCCCAGGCGCGGCCATAGTGGCCGCCGGTGATGAGGACCGGGCCGCGAATGCCCGCTTCGCGGAGCTCGATGCCCTCCTCGAGCAGGGACACGCACATGCCGGCGGCTCCGGCACGCTCGAGGGTGCGCGCGACGCCCTTGGCGCCGTGGCCGTACGCATCCGCCTTCAGCACCGCCCAGACCGGCCGCCCGCGGGCTGCCCGCTGCACGACGCGGAGGTTGTGGCGCAGATTCGCCAGGTTCACCTCGGCCCGGGTAGGGCGAACGGCGTCGGAAGGAACGGCCCTTTGCGGGCGGAGGACTCTCGGCAACGGGGTGGCCACGGCGGACGCGGCGGTGAGCGCGCGAAGGGCCGGGTTGCGAGGCGTCATCGGTGAACTCCTTCGGTACCGCCGCTCGTCACACGGCGTCAACATTTTGGGGGTACTGCAAGCCTCGTGCGCGATCCGACACCGAGCAATATCGGACGGTTATCGCCGACGCCGTCGTCGCTGCTCCGTCACCCGCGGGTGTGGGGCCACCGGCCGTGTGTCAGCGGAAACAGCCCCTCATGCAGGCGGTGTACTTCTTCTGGCAGGGCTCGCAGCCGGGACCGGCGTCTGCCGAGCAACAGCTTTCCCATTCCTCTCGGCAGTCGCCGGCACAGCCGTCCGCCGGGGGCTTTTCCGCCACCGTCGTGGCCGTTGCCGTCTTCGCGTTCGGGGATGGTTGCTCGACGGTGGCAATCGGCGGCGGCGGGGCGTGCACGCTCGTGGGTCCCGGCATCACCAGGTAAAACTGGCGGCTTTCGGGGCGATGCTCGCCGGCCACCTTGAGCTCCGGTTGGTTGTCGTTGCCGTTCTCGAGCGAGTGGAGTCTGCGGCGCGCGTAGTCGATCCGGTCGCGGGGCTGTCCGTAGGTGTACGACGTGAGCCAGCGGTTCCAGCAATTCTTCCGCTGCGCCTTGCCCTCTTTGGGCTCGAGGTCGAGCCGGTAGCAGTGCTCGAACCGGATCGTGCCCTCGTGCACGGTGGTGAGGCTCGGGCCGCAGGCGACGACGGCGAACGACAGCCAGACGGCGCGCGTGAAGCGCTTCGAGACAAGGGAAGCCTCCGCCCTGGTCATCAATGTATCGTCCTATGAGCGAGCCCGCGCTGCAAACACCCTCTCGATCCCCCGTGCTATCACAGCCGGGTGTTCACCGGTCTCGTCGAAGCCACGGGCACCGTGCTCGCCGTCATGCCCGAGAGCGCCGGGGCACGCTTGTTGCTCGCAGCACCGCTTGCCAACCTGGTCGTCGGCGAGTCGGTGAGCGTGAGCGGCGCCTGCCTGACCGCGGTGCGAACGTCGCCGGACGGGTTCGAAGCCGATCTCTCGTCGGAGACCCTCGCGCGAACGACATTGGGCCGGCTCACGCCCGGCGCGCGGGTGAATCTCGAACGCGCGCTGATCGCGGGGGCGCGTCTCGGCGGACACCTGGTTTCCGGTCACATCGACGGGCGGGCGCGCGTGGCGCGGATCGAGGCGGCGGGCGAGGCACGGGTCGTCGAGCTCGACTGTCCACGCCCGCTCGCGCGCTACATCGCAGAAAAAGGCTCGGTCGCGCTCGACGGCGTCTCGCTGACCGTGAACGGCGTCTCGGGTACGCTCTTCTCCGTGATGCTCATTCCCCACACGCGCGCGGTGACGACGCTGGGCGACCTCGCGGTCGGGGCCGAGCTCAACCTGGAAGTCGACCAGGTCGCGCGCTACGTAGAGCGGCTGACCCAGCCAGAGTGACCATGAGCGACCACTTGCCCTCGCCCCCCGATCTCGCCGTCCAGTCCGAGCACCGTCGCCGCGTGGAAGCCGCACTCGCCGACATCCGCAACGGCAAGCTCGTGATCCTGGTCGACGACGAGGACCGCGAAAATGAAGGGGACCTGTGCTTCGCAGCCGAGCGTGTCACGCCCGAGGCGGTCAACTTCATGGTCGTCCACGGGCGCGGGCTCGTGTGCCTGACACTCACCGAAGAGCAGGTAGCGCGCCTCGAGCTGCCGATGATGGGCGCGCCGGGTCGGCACGGGCCGCGCCTCGGCACGGCGTTCACGATGAGCATCGAGGCGCGCGACGGCGTCACCACCGGCATCAGCGCGGCGGACCGAGCGCACACCATCCGCGTGGCGAGTCACCCGGACGCGAAACCCGAGCAGCTGGTCGTTCCGGGTCACGTGTTTCCGCTCCAGGCGCGCAAGGGCGGCGTGCTGGTGCGCGCCGGTCAGACCGAAGGCTCGGTCGACCTCGCGCGTCTCGCCGGCTTCGCTCCGGCCGGCGTGATCTGCGAGATCATCCGTGATGACGGCGAGATGGCGCGCTTCCCCGATCTCGAGGTGTTTGCCGAGCGCCACGGGCTCCAGATCCTCACGGTCGCCGATCTGATCGCCTACCGCTTGCAAACCGAGCGCCTCGTCCGCCGGCTCGGCGAGCGCGAGGTGACGCTCGACCGCACGGGGAGCACGTGGCGCGCGCTCCTGTTCGAAGACATCCTCGAGGGCCGGCGGATCGTCGCGCTCGTCAAGGGAACCCCGTCGCCTGATCGACCGACGTTGTGCCGCATGCACCGCGGGTCGCTGCTGTCGGACCTGTTCAGCTCGACGCTCGGTGCGGGCGGCACCGTGCTCGGCGCGTCGATCGACGCCATCGAGAGCGCGGGGGCCGGCGTCGTCGTCTACCTACCGCCCGAGAGCCCTCCCGGGACGGAGCTCCTCGACTCGGCCGATCTCTCACCACCGAGCGGGGCGCCCGAAGCGCTCAGCCGCCCTCACGGCGGCACCCTTCGCGAATACGGGCTCGGCGCGCAGGTGCTCGGCGAGCTCGGCGTGCGCCAGATCCGCCTGCTCACCAACAGCCCGAAGCGCATTCCCGCCCTCCACGGCTACGGCCTCGACCTCGTCGAGTGCGTCGGCCTCGGCGGGTAGAGCATCTCTCGTAAACGGCGAATGACGGGATGCGCTCGAGCGCTTTCCCTACGACCGCGCGCTGGCGGTCGCGTCGTCCGTCGCGATCTGAACCTGGTTCCGCCCCGCGCGTTTCGCGTCGAGCAGGGCGCGATCGGCGCGCGCCAAAAGGTCCGGCACGTCCTCTTTTTCGTGCGGCGTCCAGCTCGCGCCGCCGATCGAAATCGTGAGCGACAGGCTGACGTCGCCGAGCGCGAACGTTTGCCGCTCGAGGGCGGAGCGCAGGCGCTCGGCTGCCCGCACCGCGCCCGGTTGGTTCGTCTCGGGCAGGATCGCGCAGAACTCCTCGCCGCCGTAGCGGCAGAGAAAATCCATCGACCGGAGCTCGGTCTGCAAGGAGCCGGCGACCCAGCGCAGTGCCTTATCGCCGACCAGGTGACCGTGCTGATCGTTCACGCGCTTGAAGTGATCGATGTCCGCCATCAAGACCGAAAGACTTCGCCCGTAGCGGCGGCTGCGGCTGAGCTCCGCCTCCAGGTGGTGGAACATCGAGCGCCGATTGTAGGAGCCGGTGAGATCGTCGAACGCGGCCAGCTTCGAAAGGAGCTCGGTCTGCACCTCGAGTCTGCGCACGAGCTCGCTCGAACGCAGCAGGGCTTCCATCCGCGCGGTGAGGATCGGCATCACGATCGGCTTGGTCACGTAGTCGTTGGCGCCGAGCTCGAGCCCTTCCACGATGTGCTGCGTGTCGGCGAGCGCCGAGATGAGGATGATCGGCGTGGTCGCCGTCCGCTCGGTCGCCCGAAGCTCGCGCAAGAGGTCGAATCCGCTCACCTTGGGCATGAACACGTCGAGCAGGATCAGATCCGGAATGCCGTTTTCGAGCTCTGCGCGCGCCTCTTCCGCCGAGATCGCGGTCGCCACCTGGTAACCCCGCCGCTCGAGCCGCTGGGCGTAAACCTCGAGGCTCACCCGGCTGTCCTCGACCATCATCACTCGATAACGCTTCCGTCCTCCGGACATCTGCTCTCGACCGTCTCCTTCTCGTCCCCCCGCGAACTCGAACGCGCCAACCACCCACGTCGCGGCAATCTCGACGTGAGCTTTTACTATGGCACAGGCCACCGCGTCTCGCGAGAGGATCCCGGTCGCGGCTTGTGTTTCGAGTTTGGCAGCGTTAGCAGACCCGAACGATGAAGTTCGAAAACGTCACCGCGATCGCAAAGGCCAACGTCTACTTCGAAGGTAGGGTCGTCTCCCACACCATCACCCTTCTCGACGGCTCGAAGAAGACGCTCGGTCTGATTTATCCTGGCGAGTATCATTTCGGCACCGACGCTGCCGAACGCATGGACATCACGGCGGGCAGTTGCCGCGTCCGGCTCGACGGCACGAGCGAGTGGAGCGAGTACGGCGAGGGCACTTCGTTTCGGGTGCCGGCCAAGTCGGGTTTCGACATCGTCGTCGCGGCGGGTATCGCGGAATACGTGTGCTCTTTCGAGTGAGCGTCCGGCGGTGCCATGCCCGGAACGATTGACCTCGACGCGATCGTGATCGGCGCCGGGGTCGTCGGGCTCGCGGTCGCGCGGGCGCTCGCGCTCGCGGGGCGTGAGGTGGTGGTCGTGGAAAAAGAGGCGACGCTCGGCGTGCACGCGAGCTCCCGCAACTCGGAGGTGATCCACGCGGGGCTCTACTACCCGACGGGCTCGCTCAAGGCCGAGCTCTGCGTGGCCGGGCGCCACGCGCTCTACGCGTACGCCGAGGCCGCCGGGGTCGACCACGCGCGGCTCGGAAAGATCATCGTCGCCACGCGCGACGAAGAGATCCCCGCGCTCGAGCGCATCGCGCTCCAGGCACGAGCGAACGGCGTCGATGATCTCGAGGTCCTCGACGGCGCGGCGGTCCGCTCGCTCGAGCCCGAGGTGCAGGCGGTGAGCGCATTGCTCTCGCCGTCGACGGGCATCGTCGACAGCGACGGCTTGATGAACGCGCTCCGTCGCGACGCGCTCGAGGCGGGCGCTCACGTCCTCTTCTCGACGCCGGTCCTCGGCGGCGCGGTCGAGGGCGGCGGCCTCGCCGTCAGGCTGGGTGGCGAGGAGCCGGTGATCGCTCGATGTCGCCTGGTAGTGAATGCCGCCGGCCTCTTTGCCCCTGCGGTCGCACGCTCGTTCGACGGTGCCGAGCTCGCGTCGGTGCCGCCGGCGTACTTTTCGAAAGGGCACTACTTCGTGCTCGGCGGGCGCTCACCCTTTCGAAGACTCGTGTACCCGGTGCCGGTGCCCGGGGGTCTCGGGGTTCACGTGACACTCGATCTGGGCGGCCAGGCGCGCTTCGGGCCGGACGTTGCCTGGGTCGACGGCGTCGACTACTCGTTCGACGAAACGCGTGCCGCGTCCTTCTACGACGCGATCCGCCGGTACTACCCGGCGCTTCCGGACGGACGTCTGGAGCCAGGCTACACGGGCGTCCGCGCCAAGCTCGGTCCCGCCGGCAGTGCCGCGCAGGACTTCGTGATCGCCGGCCCGGACGCCCATGGCGTTCCCGGCCTGATCGCGCTCTACGGCATCGAGTCCCCAGGCCTCACCGCTGCGCTCGCCATCGCGGAACGCGTGCGAGGGCTGGCTCGTCCCAGGGACCGCTGAAGCGGTGCTACGCGACGAGCGGGCGGCCGACCCAGCTCGTCTTGGCGCGCTGGATCGCCATTTTCGCGATTTCGCGGAGCGCGACTTCGGTGACAACGACGGCCGTCACCTCGAAGGTCGGGGCGCTCTGAAAGCCGCCAACCCGTAGATCGTCGAGAACTCGGATCACGTCATAGCGGGCGCTTGCCACCCGCACGATGCGGTACGTGACCCCGTCGACCTGAACCATACCCTTCACCTGCATCTCGTTCTCGTTTCCTTCCAATGCCCTCAATAGTGGCGCTTCGGCTCTAAGCACGTTGTGTACCAAAGCCAAGTAGGCCAGGTGGGTATCTTACGTAAGTAAGGATAACTATTTGTTTTAACTGTGTTATTATCTTGTGTTGGCTGCCAACCAGGGGATCTTGCCTCGAGGCAATTGCACAATTAGCGCGTTGACAGTCTGCACAATCTGACGAACCCTCTGCACAGTTTGATCAGTCGCCAGCAGCCAGGCCCGGGGGAGAGTGGACCGCCATCATCGCGTGGCGCCGCCGCCGGTGGCTTGCGCCTGCTCGTCCTCGGCCAGGCGCGCATGACGACCTATCCGCTACCGCGGGTCGGTGAGGTCTCGATCGGACGCGATTTGGCCTGCGACGTACGGGTGGACGAGCCGGGCATCGCCGCCCGCCACGCGCTCCTTCGCACCGGGCCGGGCATGGCCCTCACCGATTGCGCGACAGGCGCCGCGACCGTGGTCGGCAGCCGGCGTCTCGATCCGGGTGAGGCGTGTCCAGTTGCCCCAGGTGTGGTGATGCAGCTCGGCGCGGTGACCGTGGTCGTGCAGGCATCCGGCGCCAGCACCCGGCTCCGTCACGTCCGCAGCCATGACTACTTCGAGGGCCGGCTCGAGGACGAATGCGCGCGCGCCGAGGCGAACCGCGGCGCGTTCGCCGTGCTCCGCCTGAAGTTTGCGCGCAATCAGGCGCAGCCGCTCGAGGAGGCCTTCACCCGTCACTTGAGGCCGGTCGATCTGGTCGCTGTTTACGCGTCGGACGAATACGAGCTCTTGCTGGTCGACACCACACCCGACAAGGCGACGCTGATCGCCGGTTGGCTCGCCGAGCACGTGCGTGGCACCGGCGCCGGCGAGCTCAAGCGGGGTCTCGCCTGCTGGCCACTCGACGGCCGGTCGCCAGAGGTGCTGCTGGCGGCGGCGGGTGCCGCGCTTCACGGGCGGAGCGACGCTCCCGTGTCCCGCGTGCCGACGGCCGGGGCGCTCGCCGGGCTGGCGCCGCTCGTCGAGCGTGTCGCCGCGACGAACATCAACGTGCTGATCCTCGGCGAGACCGGCGTCGGCAAGGAAGTGCTCGCCCGGAGAATCCACGAGCGCTCGCCGCGAGCGTCGCGACCGATGCTGTGCGTGAACTGCGCCTCGCTGACCGAAACGCTGCTCGAAAGCGAGCTTTTCGGCCACGAGCGCGGCGCCTTCACCGGCGCTCACCAGGTGAAGCCCGGCCTGCTCGAGGTCGCCGAGGGCGGAACGGTGCTGCTCGACGAGATCGGCGAGATGCCGCTCACGATCCAGGCCAAGGTGCTGCGCGTGGTCGAGCAGCGCAGCGTGACCCGCGTGGGTGGCGTCAAGGCGCGCTCGATCGACGTCCGCTTCATGGCCGCGACCCACCGCAACCTCGAGGCGGAGATCGCGCGCGGGCGCTTCCGCGAGGATCTCTACTACCGGCTGAACGGCGTTTCGCTCCTGGTCCCGCCGCTCCGCGAGCGCACGGACGAGATCGCCGCGCTCGCCGAGTCGTTTCTGGCGCAGTACGCCGCCCAGGCAGGCCGCCCGCCGCCGGAGCTCGCCGGGCGCGCACTCGAGGCGCTCCTTTCGTACTCGTGGCCCGGCAACGTGCGCGAGCTCCGCAACATGATGGAGCGCGCCGTCATGCTGGGTGGGTCCGACCTGATCGACATCGAGCAGCTGCCGCAGGAACGGCTCGGGCGCACTCTCGCCCACGAGCGTATCTCGGAGCCCCCGCCGCCGGCGAAGGAGCCTCAGTCGTACACGCTGCGGCCGGGCGCCTACTCGTTCGCGCCCGCGCAACGGGATACGGACGTCATGCCGCCCGTACAGGAGCCGGCCGAGGGCGAGGACGAGCGGGCGCGCATCATTCGCGCCCTGGAGCGTTGCGCCGGTAACCAGACGCACGCCGCGCGGCTCCTCGGCGTCTCGCGCCGTACGCTGATCTCACGCATCGAGCGCTACGATCTGCCGCGGCCGAGAAAACGGGACGACGCGCCCTGAGCCAGCGCGCACACGGTGATGGTGACGAGCCGCAACGGCCACCCGGGCCGGGACGGACCTCTCAGCGCTGGTCGTAGTTCGTCGCGAGCCACTCGCGGTAGGCTCCACTCCGCACGCGCTCGAGCCATGCGGTGTTCGAGCGGTACCATTTCACCGTATCGGCGAGCCCGGTCTTCAGGTCGTGCCGCGGATTCCAGCCGAGCTCGCGCTGGATCTTCGAGAAATCGATGGCGTAGCGTCGATCGTGACCGGGCCTGTCCTTCACGAACGTGATGAGCTTCTGAAGCTCGGCAAGGGGCGTCCCCGTGCTCGCCGAGATCGCTTCCATCAGCTCTCGGATGACGTCCAGGTTCGTGCGTTCGCCTTCGCCGCCCACGTTGTACGTTTCGCCGGCGCGCCCGCGCGTGAGCACCGCCCAGATCGCTTCCACGTGGTCATCCACGTACAGCCAATCCCGCACGTTGAGGCCGTCCCCGTAGACAGGGAGCGCTTGTCCCTCGAGGAGCTTCATGATCATCAGCGGGATGAGCTTTTCCGGGAACTGGAACGGCCCGTAGTTGTTGCTGCAGTTCGAGAGCGTGACCGAAAGGCCGTACGTGTGCGAGTAGGCTTGCACGAGGTGATCGGAGGCCGCTTTCGAGGCGGAATACGGCGAATTCGGGTGGTACGGCGTGTCCTCGCGGAAGGCGCCGGTCGGCCCGAGCGAGCCGTACACCTCGTCGGTCGACACGTGATGGAAGTGCACGTGGGGCTCTTTGCGGACGGCCTCGAGCAGGCGAAACGTGCCGACGACGTTGGTCTCGATGAACGCGCCCGGCGTGACGATGCTGCGGTCGACGTGCGACTCCGCGGCAAAATTCACGATCGCATCCACGCCATGCTCGCGGATGAGCGACAGCACGAGATCGTGATCCCCGATGTCACCCTTCACGAACCGGTAGCGCTCGGTATCGACCGCGCCCGCGACGTTGTCCGGGTTCCCGGCGTACGTCAGCAGATCGAGATTGACGACGCGGCCCTGGTAGCCGAGCGAGCCGAACAACAGCCGCACGAACGCCGAGCCGATGAAGCCCAAGCCCCCGGTCACGAGCAAGCACTTCGGATCACGCATGGTGGGCTGCTTTCATTCGTCGGGCAAAATCGGCAAAGCGCTCGCCCTTGCGATCGCGGTCCGAAAGCAGGGGCGTTTCGGTCGGCCACTTCACGCCGATGTCGGGGTCGTCCCACGCGATCGTGCTTTCCGTCGCCCCGTCGTACACGCTGCTCACCTTGTAAACGACATCCGCCGTCTCGCTCATGACGCAGAACCCGTGAGCGAAGCCGATCGGCACGAAGAGCTGCGCGTGCTCCTCGGCGTCCAGGTAAACGCCTTCCCAGCGCCCGAACGTCGGCGACTGAGGGCGGATGTCCACCGCCACGTCGAAGATCCGTCCGCTCGTCACGCGGAGGAGCTTCGCCTGCCCCGGGGTCGACTGGTAGTGGAGCCCGCGCACCGTGTCCTTCACCGAGCGCGAGTGATTGTCTTGCACGAAGACGCAGTCCACCCCCACCGCTCGGAAACGCGGCTCGTGATAGCTCTCGAGGAAGAAGCCACGCGGATCGCGAAACACCTGCGGCCGGATGAGTTTGAGCCCGGATAGCGAAAGATCGTCGGCTTTCATCGTCGACTCGTCGCTCAGCCCGCGGTCGTGACGAGCGAGCGGAGGTACGCGCCGTACTGGCTCTTCCCGTGCGCAGCGGCCACGCGCTCGAGGGCGGCTCGGTCGATGAACCCCATGCGAAACGCGATCTCCTCGATGCAGGCGATGTGCGTGCTCTGCCGCTGCTCCAGGATGTGGACGAACTGCGACGCCTCGAGCAGGCTCGCCGGCGTGCCGGTGTCGAGCCAGGCCATCCCGCGCGCCATCACTCGGAGCTTGGCTTTGCCCCGCGCGACGTACACGTTGTTCACGTCGGTGATCTCGAGCTCGCCTCGTGCGGACGGCTTCAGGTCCCGCGCGATGTCGACCACGTCGTTGTCGTAGAAGTAAAGGCCGGTGACGGCGACGTCGGATTTCGGCTGCTTGGGCTTCTCCTCGATGCCGAGCACCTTGCCGTCGGCGTCGAGCTCGGCAACGCCGTACCGTTCCGGGTCCTCCACGCGGTAGCCGAAGAGGACGCAGCCATCGAGCGCGGCACGCGCCTCGCGCAGCATGAGCGAGAGCCCGGCGCCGTGGAAAATGTTGTCGCCGAGCACCAGGCTCGCCTGGCTCTTGCCCAGGAAATCGCGCCCGATACGGAACGCCTCGGCGAGCCCGTTCGGATGGGGCTGCTCGGCGTAGCTGAACGAGAGCCCGAGCTCGTCGCCGCCGCCGAGCAAGCGCTGAAACAGCGGCAGATCGTTGGGCGTCGAAATGACGAGGATCTCCTTGATCCCGGCCAGCATCAGCACCGACAGCGGGTAGTAGATCATCGGCTTGTCGTAGACAGGCAAGAGCTGCTTCGACACCACGCGGGTGATCGGGTGGAGGCGGGTCCCACTGCCGCCGGCAAGGATGATGCCCTTCATTCAGTGATCCGCCATCTCGCCAGAGGGCATATTCGGATCGATGCGCGCGGGCAACGGCTGGTTCGAACGCGCAACGGCGCTCGCGGGAACCGCCGGGTACCGGGAAGACTCAGAAGACTGGGAAGGGGGGGAGGACCGACGTATCAGCCACCCCAAGGAAACCGGCCAGACGGCCGGCTCCGGGGGCGTCAACCGCGGCGTCAACCGCGGCCCTGACCGCGGCATCAACCGGGGTATTGTCCCCGTGGTTGTCTCAGGGCAGAAACGTAACGGCCATCAGCCTGTGCGAGCATCCTGGGTTACCTTCGGGGTTGCTCGGGAACCTTCATGATGTTGCAGAATTACACACGGAAGACATTCGTCATCCGGGGCCTTCCCCCGGCATGGCGGAGGCGCTAGGAAGAGGCGCGAGAAAGGCGAGTCATGCGCGTCGTCAAGGGCATGGTCCAGGTGGGCGGGAACACGTATCGGGTCGTCCGCGTACAGGCCGGCCAGTACGAGGTCATTCGCCTGCTCGATGACGCCCATGTCGGCACGTTTCACAGTGTTGCGCCTGCGATGGTGACCGTGCAAGGCATCGATGAGGGGCTCATGCGCAACATCGCACGCGCGGCCATCCAGGGGGCCAAGACGAGCTGGATTGGCCGTCTCGACATCGCGTGAACGTTCTCAGGGCATCCACAGGACCAGAGCGTTCGGGGGCACAACGCGAAACCAGGGACAGCACGCCTGCCTTCTGGCGGCGCCGCCGTCGGCGCGGCAACGAGCTCGGGCAGGTGCTTCTGCGCAAGGGTGTGATCACTCCGGAGCAGCTCCGCGAAGCGCTTCGGATTCAGGAAGACAAGGGTGGTCACGTCGGCGCCATCTTGCGGCGGATGGGGGCGTGCGATCGGAAGGCCATCGCCGAGGCCCTGATCGAGCAGTTTCACACCGCTCGCGTGCGTGGAAACCGCACCATGGCGCGTCGCGCGCGCGACGCACAATCCATCAGCTGGCTCGAGGTTCACTGCTCGCCGACCCTCGCCAAGCTGACGCTGGCCTCGGCTGATTTCCTGACGCTGACGCTCGCCGCGGCACTCGTCGCGCTGCTGATCGGGCCGAATCAGGTCGTTCGAACTCCGCCGATCGGGCTCCTGGTTCTCGTTCCGATCGCGATGCTGGTGTCAGCGGGGAACCGCCTGTACGGCGTGACACCGCAGAGCCCGCCCGACGAGATCAAGAGCTCGGTCATGGTGCTGTCGCTCGCCTACGCGGTCAGCTGGCTCGTCGAGGGGCTGTCGCTCGGGTCGTTTCGCGCCGTGCCGATCGTGCCCTGGCTGGTGGGCTGGCTCCTGTCCGTCGTCCTCGTGCCCGTCGTGCGCGGGACGCTGCGATCGAAGCTTTCGCGGCGGCGCTGGTGGGGACAGCCGGTGGTCGTGTTCGGTGCAGGCAAGGTCGGTCGCGCCGTCGTCAGCATGCTGCGCTCGAGGCCGCAGCTCGGCCTGAAGCCCGTCGCGATCCTCGACGACGATCCGGAGCGCCAGGGCTCGGTGCGGGCGACCTGGGGTGAGACGGACATCGTGATCGAGCCGGTGCGCGTCGCGGGCGACGAAGACGCGGACACTCCGTCCGAGCGTTCCGCGCTCGAGCAGTTCTCGGAGGTCGAGGGCGTGCCGGTGATGGGCGGGCTCGAGCTCGCTCCCGCTCTGGCGCAGCGCTTGGGCGTGAAAACGGCCGTGCTCGCGATGCCGGAAATCGGCGCCGCCCAGGTGCTCCAGGTGATCGAGCGCTTCGCGGACGCCTACACGAACGTGCTGGTCATCCCCGATCTCTTCAACCTCGCCCATTTCGGGGCGCCGACTCGCTACCTCGGCGGCGCGCTCGGTATCGAGGTCCAGCGCCAGCTCCTTCTCCGCGGCCCGCGCGCGGCGAAACGCGCGATGGACATCGTGCTGACGATCCTCGGCCTCGTTGCCATCTCGCCGATCCTGCTCCTCTTGATCGTGCTCATCCGTCTCGATTCGAAGGGCCCCGCGTTCTATCGCCAGCGGCGCCTCGGCCAGGACGGCGTGCGCTTCGAAGCGGTTAAGTTTCGAACGATGTTCAACGATGCCGAGCGCCGGCTGAACGAGGTTCTGGAGTCCGACCCGGCGCTCAAGGTCGAGTACGACGCCTTCCACAAGCTGACCTCCGACCCGCGCGTCACGCGCATCGGGCGCGTCCTTCGGAAGTACAGCTTGGACGAGCTCCCGCAGCTGTGGAACGTGCTCGTCGGCGAGATGAGTCTCGTCGGGCCGCGCCCTTACCTCGAGCGCGAGATCCCGGACATGGATCAGAAAGAGGGCATCGTCCTGCGCGTGAAGCCCGGCATCACCGGCATCTGGCAGGTGACGTGGCGAAACGAGTCGACCTTCGAGCAGCGCGTCGAGCTCGACGTGGAGTACGTGAGGAACTGGTCGCCCTGGCTCGATATCTACGTGCTGGCGCGGACGGTGCCGGTCGTCGTGGGCGGGACAGGGTCGTAAGGCGCGACACGGCGCGGATGCGGATCCCGATCGCCAAGCCGTGTATCGGCGACGAGGAGAAGCGAGCCGTCCTGGAGGTCCTCGACGGCGGGCAGCTGTCGCAGGGGCCGCGCGTCGCCGCCTTCGAGCAGGCCTTTGCCGAGCTACACGGGGTGCGGCACGCCGTCGCGACGAGTAGCGGCACCACGGCGCTGATCGCCGCGCTCATGGCCCACGGGATTGGACCGGGCGACGAGGTCATCGTCCCGTCGTTCAGCTTCTTCGCGACGGCGTCTTCGGTGCTGTGCGTGGGAGCGACTCCGGTCTTCGCGGACATCGATCCGGTGACGTTCTGCCTCGATCCCGAGGCCGCCGAGCGCGCCATCACGACGCGCACCAAGGCCATCCTGCCCGTGCACCTCTACGGGCTCGCCGCGGACATGCCGCGCTTCGTCGAGCTCTGCCGAAGCCGCGAGCTCGTGCTCCTGGAGGACGCGGCCCAGGCCCTGGGGGCCCGCGTCGGCGAGCGCTGGGTCGGAAGCTTTGGTACCGCGGCCTTCAGCTTCTTTCCCAGCAAGAACATCACCACGCTCGAGGGAGGCATGGTGCTCACCGGCGACGCCGTGCTTGCCGATCGGCTTCGAAAGATCCGCCATCAGGGGATGGCGCGGCGGGGCGTCCACGAGATCGTCGGCTACAACTTTCGAATGACCGAGGTCGCCGCGGCCATCGGCCTGGTTCAGCTCGGCCGGCTGCCGGCATGGCTCGACCAGAGGGCGGAGAACGCGCGCTATTTCGACGCGACGCTCCGCTCCGTCGCGACCCCGAGCGTGCCGCCCGGGTACGCGCATGCGTACAACCAGTACACGATCCGCGTCCCGTCATGGCTCCGGGATCCGCTCGCTGCGGCGCTTCACGAGCAGGGCATCGAGGCCAGGGTCTACTACACCTGTCCGATCCATCGCCAACCTGCGCTCGAGCCCTTGGGGTACGGCGCTCTCTCGAGTTTGCCCGAGACGGAGCGTGCCGCCGCGGAAGTGCTCAGCCTCCCCGTGCATCCGGCGCTCACCGACGCCGAGCGCGCGCACGTCGCGAGCACGGTGAGCTCGTTGGTCGAGGCGGCCGTAGCGCCTACCTCCTAGCCGGTGTCGCTGGGTGACCCCGCCCCCGGGTCCGGTCACCGCCGCGTTCGCGACTCCGCTACGGCGACCGGTCGCAGCAAGCGATACCGGCGATGGCTCGCCCAGAGCACGATGCCGATCCCCCCGAGCTCGAGGATGTTGTTGAGCCGAATCCCGATCCAGCTCGACCCGAGCAGGAGATCCATGTGGTGGAACGACGCCGCGCGGATGACGACGAAGCAGCACACGAGAGCGCTCCCGACGAGTGCAATCTGGAGGTCCCGGCCCGCTCGGCGCCCAAGCACGAAGAGCGCGACGGCAAGTGCGACAGCCAGAGCCGCCACCACGACGACGAACGCGAGCTGCACGCGTCGGCGCTCATCGTACCAGCCCTCGTCCTGTGCCATCATTCGGCCGATCTCGGTGAGCGCGCTCTGGAGATCGAGCTGCTTGTTGATTCCCAACAGGAGAAAACCCGCGGCGAGCAGCTTCCAGAGCGAGCGCTCGCGGCGGGCCTCGGAGAGCAGGCGAGGGGTCCGGCGAACCACTCCCCACGCGAGGGTGGCCGTGACCAGATACGCGACCGTCGTGACCCAACCGAGCGCGCTCGGGTCGCCGATGCCAGGGCTCCAGTCTCCGATGAGCCCCTCTCCCGGGGCCGCGGGGGCGACGGCGAGAAGGGCGCCGAGCGGCTTGACGATGGAGGGCCGGCCCCTGGGCCCATCGGGGGACGGGAGGGTGCGAGCGACCGACGCGTCTGGACCCTGGCTGTGGTGCAGATCGGCCACCTGGTCGCCCTGGTACCACATCTGGGTCCTCACCCGCACCAAGCGGGTGGTGCCCACGGGGACCGAGTCGTAGGAGGCGAGTGATGGTGCGCTACGAGATTGGCAGTGACCTCGACCTGGACACGTTCATTGATCTCTACCGCCAGTCGGGGCTCGGCGAGCGCCGGCCGATTGACGACCGAGAGCGGATGCGCGCCATGCTCAAAGGGTCGAACCTTCTCTTGTCAGCGTGGCACGGCGACGCTTTGGTCGGGATCGCGCGGAGCTTGAGCGATTTCGCCTATGCGACCTACCTCTCCGATCTCGCCGTGCACCTCGACTGGCAACGACGCGGCATCGGTCGGGAGCTCGTGCGCCGCACCCGCCTGGCCGGTGGCCGAGCCACCCTGTATCTTTTCGCGGCACCCGCTGCGGTCGACTACTACCCGCGCATCGGTTTTTCTCCGGGGAGCGGCTGGATGCTGAAGGAAGGGGAGGGGTTGCTTTGAGGCAGGCGGGAGCGGTGTGGGGCAAAGTACTACGAGCGGCCAAGGCTTTACGTGCCTGAGCGGCGGCCTTACTCTCAGGCGGATTTTCCCTCGGGTCATCGGACCTCGCCAGACCCAACGTCAGTGGGATCACCATGAATGAATCGATTCGCGCAATCCTGAAGGAGCACGCACGACTCTCCGCGGACGTCGATGCGCTGGCCGACGATGCGGACCTCTACGCGGCGGGCCTGACCTCCCACGCCACGGTGAGCTTGATGCTCGCTCTCGAGGAGGCCTTCTCGCTCGAGTTTCCCGATCGCATGATGCGGCGCCGGTCGTTCGAGAGCATCGCGGCGATTCGGGCGGCGCTCGAGGAGCTCAAGGGTGAGCGGGTGGCCTCATGAAAGCTTTGTCGCCCGTGGGGGAGGGACTCGTCGCTCGCGCGCACAAGGTGCGTCAGGTTGCGGCCGAGCACGCGGACGATGTCGATCGGAAGGCGCGATTTCCGGTCGAGGCCCTCGCGGCCCTGCGCCAGGAGCGCCTCCTCGGAGCGTACGTACCGGCGGCGCTCGGCGGCGAAGGCGCCACGATTTCCGATATCGCTGCCGTCTGCGAAGCGCTTGCCCGAGGATGTTCCACCACCGGAATGGTGTACGCCATGCACCAGATCCAGGTGGCGTGCATCGTGCGTCACGCCCAGGGGGACGCTTTTTTCGCCCAGTACCTCCGTGAGATGGCCGAGCGCCAGCCCCTGGTCGCTTCCGCCACTTCCGAAGCGGGGGTCGGAGGAGACACGCGGCGAAGCATCTGCGCCGTCGTGCGAGAGGGCAATCAGATCAAGCTCGACAAGAATGCGACCGTCATCTCCTACGGCGCGCAAGCGGACGACATCCTGGCGACGGCGCGCCGCGCTCCGGACGCCGTGGAGAGCGACCAGGCACTCGTTCTGGTGCGGAAGGCCGAATACTCGCTCGAGCCGACGAGCGGCTGGGACACGCTGGGAATGCGCGGGACCTGTAGCCTCGGCTTCATGTTGCGCGCGGCGTCTCCGGCCGACCACGTGCTTTCTGCGCCGTTTGCCGACGTGTCCGCGCAGACCATGGCCCCCGTGTCGCACATCCTCTGGGCGTCGGTCTGGCTCGGCATCGCGACCGAGGCCGTGCACCGCGCTCGAGAAACCGTGCGCGCCGAGGCCAAGAAGAAGCCCGGGAGCACGCCGGCGTCTGCCTCGCGACTGGCGGAGCTGGTCAATCGAATTCACACCATGCGCGCCGCGATCTGGGATGCCGTCCACGAGTACGAGCGCCGCCTGGCAACGCCCGAAGAGCTGACGAGCCTGGCCTTCAGCGTACGCATGAACAATCTCAAGATCGCTGCGAGCGAGGCCGTCGTCGAGATCGTTTCGCGTGCGCTCTTGATCTGCGGGATTGCCGGCTATCGGTACGACTCGAAGGTTTCGGTCGGCCGTCAGCTGCGTGATGCCTACAGCGCGGGGGTCATG
>Ga0315910_10001692_pt1 | contig 20038 bp, 16 predicted proteins | sample EdamamesoilMG_FD_204470 | JGI IMG/M metagenome (GOLD analysis project Ga0315910, IMG submission 204470) | Garden soil microbial communities collected in Santa Monica, California, United States - Edamame soil | ecosystem: Environmental > Terrestrial > Soil > Garden | place: USA: California...
ACAAGATCGAGCGTTTCCGCGAAGTCTTGAACGAGAACAAATCCTTGAAGGGAGCGAACGAGCGCTACCGCGAGATGGACGCCACGATGTCGGCCATCGGACGGGACGCGATGAAGATGGGCATGTCACAAGACGACATGGCACAGCTCTTCGCGTGGCCTCGACTCCTCGCGAGCGATCCGAAAGCGGCGGTCGAAGAACTACAGAAGTTCGCCGCCATGTGGCAGATGAAGGTCGGCATGGCATTGCCTGACGACCTGAAACAGAAAGTCGATGACGGCGTTCTGGACGATGCCACGGCCAAAGAGGTTGCGGAGTTGCGAGCCAACACCGCGCTCAGCGGCACCCGCCAGAAGGCGGAAGAAGCGGAACGCCAGCGAGTCAGCGCCGCGCAGCGGACGAAAGAAATTCACGATTCAGTCAACGCGTATCAGGCAGAACTGAAAGCCTCCGATCCCGACTACACGCCGGAAAAGCATGAAATGGTGGTCGATGCGTTGACAGCATTGGTCACGAAGCATGGCGTGCCGGCGACAGTGGCGGACGCACGGGCGATGGCGAAGAGCGCCTACGACACCGTGAGTAAGCGACTAACTGCTTTCAAGCCCCAGCCTCGTGCCGTTAGCTCTCCAACGGTCGGCCGACGACTCAACCAGCCGGCCGTAGCTCAGCCCAAGTCGATGCGCGAGGCGATAGAAAACGCACTTGCCCGCTAGCTGATACGTCCGGCCTCGTTCGGAGGCTGAACAAATGGCTTTCACTGCGTCGGAGCTGGCATCCATTGCCAATGCCGCTCTCGACTTTCATTTCCGGGGGCAGCCGCTGCCGCAGAGCATTCAGGACAAGCCACTCCTGACCAAGCTCGAATCGGCGCGCAAGACGTTCCCCGGCGGCAAAGGCGACATCACTATCCCGGTCAAGGGCAAGTACGCGTTTGAAGGCGCGGCCGTTCCGCCCACCGGTTCACTGCGCGGCTTCACGCACGACGACGCGGTTGCCTACGGCAACATCGCGGGCATCGAGCGCGTGAAGTATCCGTGGCGCGAAGTTCACACCGGCTGGAGCTGCACGTTCACCGAACTGAAAATCGACGGCATCACCGTTCAGGATTCAGCGTTCGGCGAGAACACCAGCAAGCACAGCAAGCGCGAGCTGACGGCGATCACGAACATCATGCAGGACAAGGTAGAGACGTTCGGTGAAATCACCGCGAAGTCTCTCAACACGATGTTCTGGGGCGACGGCACCGCCGATCCGCTCGGCTTCGTCGGCCTGCGCTACTTCCTCACGGCGACACCGGCTGTGGGCGTGACCGGCGGTCTCGACCGCGCGACGAATACGTGGTGGCGGAATCGTTTCGCGTCGTGGCCCGTGGCGACGACCGAAATCCCCAACACGATCCATTCGGAGATGCGTCAGCTCCGGCGCTACGGCGGCAACCCGAACCTGGCTCTCGCAGGCTCTGGCTTCCTCGATGCGCTGGTGAAGCAGCTTCGCGACAAGGGCTACTACACGGATGCGGGTTGGACTCGTCCGCAGTCCACGGACATTGCCGTGGCGGACATCCGTTACAACAACCTCGTGTTCATGTACGACCCGAGTCTCGATGACCTGGGCGGCGCGTTCGTGAATAGCTGCTACATCATCGACACGAAGCACCTGTATCCGTATGCGATGGAACAGGAGTGGGGCAAGGATCACGCCCCTGCTCGCCCGCATGACGTGTACGCGCTCTACAAGGCGCGCACGTACACCGGCCAGCTCGTTGCCGATCAGCTCAACTGCCACGGCCTCTATCAAGTCACTTGATGGAGTCAGCGGGGCCGCGCCGTGCGGCCCCGCTTCTTACGCGAGGAGGACACATGCAGACGCTGAACGCACTGGTTGCACTCACGGGCGACCGCAACAACATGGTTTGGAAGATCGGCCTCACGCCTGCGGAAGTCCTGCTCTTGCAGCAGCTTCACGGGACGGACTCCGTTCTCCAGATCGAACCGACTGGCGATGTGAAGCGCGAGCCAGCGGAAGAGATCGCGCGGCTTCGGTCCATCTACCCGCTGCACCACGAACGCATCCAGAACATATGGCGGGACTATCCCGGTCCAGCGTTCCCGGTGCGCCTCGATTCACTCGGCATCAATCCGGCGTTGCTGAAACCGGCGGAGGCATCGCAGCCGTTCGCCGTCAGCGCCAAGACCGCGTGACACCGTGCGCGGCCAAACGCTCACCGAGTTGTTGAGCGACCTGAAAGCGGAGTGCGGCTACAGCCAGAACGCCGCCCACGGCATCAACAATCGCGATTCACTCGTGCAAGTTCTCAAGCGCACGCAGCGTCGGCTGTGGAGCGACTGGGACTGGATGCACATGCGCGTGTCGCGTGACATGCAGTTGAACGCCGGCCAGCGCTACTACAACTGCCCGACTGATCTTCCCTACGAGCGCATCGATGCGGCGGAGGTGAAGTTCGGCGGGCAGTGGATTCCGCTGTGCTTCGGCATCAACGAGCGGCAGTACAGCATCTACGACCCACGCACCGACGAGCGGTCCTGGCCGATTCGTAACTGGGACATCGCCGAGGACCCTGCCGACACCGCCGGCACTCCTGACAATCGCGGCATGATCGAGGTGTGGCCGATGCCTTCGGACACTGGCACGCCGCCGAGTCCGACGAGCGACCTTGAGGGCAACATCCGTCTCACGGGCATTCGCTTCCTGCGCCCGTTCAACTCCGACAGCGACCGCTGCGACCTCGACGGGGATCTGATTGTCCTCTTCGCTGCGGCGGAAATTCTCATGCGCGACCGCAAGGAGGATGCGCAGGCCAAACTACAGGCCGCGAACACGCTGTACATGAAACTCCGCGGCAATCAGGAGAAGAACCGCACGTTCAATCTGAACGGCGATTGCTGCGAAGAGGATGGCGAACAGCCGGTTGTGTTCGCACATCCCGTGCCGTTCTCAATCTCGGGGAGCTGATGGCCTACACCGTCGTCAAATCGTTCGAGAAGGGAATCGACACCCGGCGACTCCTCGATACGACCGAGGCCGGCGCGTTGCTCGATGGACGCGACTGTCACATCACTCTCGGCGGCGAGCTGGAGAAGCGTGCGGCCTTCGTGAACCTGGGCACGCTGCCGGCGACGACCGTGGGTATGTGGGTCACGGAGGGCCGCGTGATCCACACGTGGGGCAGTGCCGCGACTGCGCCGGCCGGAATGCCGGCGGGCGCTATCTACCACTCGATTCCCGATCCTGACGCGTCGCCGCTGACGCACATCTTGTCGGTAGAAGAGTTCAACGGCGGTCTGTATGTGATCGCGCAGTACGCCGACGGCCATCAATACCATTGGTGGTACTCGGGCGGTGCCGACCTTCTGGTGACGATCAAACCGCCAGAATCAGTGGACACTCCCGGCGGCGGTGGCGGAACGGTTACTCCACCGACGACCGGACCAACGTACAAACCGCAGGCGTCTGTGGGCTTCCGCGCCGCTGTCTACCTCAACAGCACGCCTCCGACCCACATGTACCTGTACTGGATTTACCTGCTCGCACCGACGAGCACGTACAACTTCGGGCCGACCGGCACCATCGACGCGTGGAGCCTGATTCCCTCCGATGGCGTAACTGCTGAGGGCCGTCCGACGCACAGCGATCTCAAGGTCGCATATCCAGGCGGCACTGCTGGTTCGGAAATGGCGGCGCTCGTCATGGAGCACGTTAACTCCACAGTCACGACACCAAAGGTGCAGTGCCAATCAGGCGCTCCCGGTAGCCTCAACACCAACGTCCAGTTCTGGATTGACGTACCCGGCACGCTCTACAACGGCTACAAGCTGGAGATTCGCACGAGCGCCACGGTGCGCTCGCTCGACATGGGCCCGTATACGTTCTCTGGCGGCATCAACAGCGGCGGCGTGTCGTTGTTAGAGACGCACCATGCGCCGTTGCCGGGACCGATGCCGCGCGCGGGCGACCCCGGCGATCCGATTGAAAAGGGTTACTTCGCCATCGCCCACAACTACCGCATGTTCTCCGTGCAGGGGACGATGCTGAACTTCTCGGCACCGAAGGACCCGACCGAGTGGGACAACATCGACAAGAACGCCGGCTTCATCGATCACTCGATGATTACGAACCGTGCCCCTCATCTAATTTCGATGGCCGACTATGGCGGAGACCTGGCTGTCTTTGCGACGCGCCACATCTTCGTCTGGAACATCGACGTACTGCCCGAAGGCGATTTCAAGAAGCAGACGATTCACGGCACCGGGACGTTCGCCCCGCATAGCGTGACGCCGTGGGGACAGACGGATGTCATGTACCTCGACATCAGCGGCATTCGGTCGCTGCGCGCGCGCGATTCATCGGAGCAAGCATACTCGGCCGACATCGGCACGATGATCGATGACCTCGTGCGCGCCAAGATCGCAACCCTCACCGACGCGGAGAAGCGATATCAGGTGTGGGGCATCGTGGAGCCACGCTCCGGCCGTCTCTGGATGGCGCTCAAGGATCGCATCTACGTTCTGTCGTTCTACCCATCGAGCCGCATTGCGGCGTGGACGTGGTACGACGCGACGACCGCGCCCGTCAACTACATGAACAGCTCTGACGACAGTGTGTACTGGCGGTCTGGCAACAACATCATGATCTACGGCGGCGTGACTGGCGCGACCTACGACGCGACCGAAGGGCTCGCGCGCATTCCGTATATCGACGCCGGCAAGGCTGCGACCTCGAAGAACTGGACTGGCTTCGATGCCGCGATCTATGGCACGTGGACGGTGCGCGGATCGTTTGATCCAACGCTGCCGACCGCCTACGACTTGTTAGCCACCATCACAAAGAGCACGTACCAGCAGCAGAAGATCGCGGTCAACGGCGAGTCGCCAGCACTCTCGCTTGAACTCCGCACCACCTTCGTTGGCCCCGCAAGGATCGGCAATGCAAGCCTGCACTACACCGACAGCACCGCAGATTGAACGGCTGATGCAGTCGCGCGTGATCCTGCCGCACCACCGGGACGTGTGGGGTGACATTCTGCCTGGGCTCGAGAAATTGGCGGGCATGTACCCGGACACCGATTGGACGATTGACGGCGTAAAGCGAATGCTCGATGAGGATCGGGCCATTCTGTTGGTGGATCGCGCAGACCCGTCCGCGTTTGCCATCGTTCAGTTCCGCGCATACCCCTACGCGGAAGATGAAACGGAGTTGTTCGTCTATCTAGTGTGGCACCAAGGCGGCGAAGCCATCGCGCGCTTTCAGTCCCATCTGGAGATGTTCGCGCACCACGGCGGCGCGCGGCATATGCGGTTCCACTCGCGACGCCCCGCGTTCCTGCGCGTCGCGGATCGCGCTGGCTATCGGATGCACAGCGTCGAATACGTGAAGGAGATTGCCCATGTTCGGTGACGGTGGAGCGGGCCGCGAAGCCTCCCGCGCTCGAAACGAGGAACTGGCACGTCAGGGTCGCATCGCTCGCGCATCGGGCGAGACGCGCCAGAAGTTCCGCGATGTGTTCAGCGATGACTACTACGCGCAGGAGCTGGCGAAGTACAAGGCCGCATACGAGCCGGATATCAATCGTCAGCACGCGCAGGCCAAGCAGCAGATGCTGGGGGCGCTCATGCGTGCCGGCTTGTTCGATTCCAGCGTCGCAGCGAAGAAGGCCGGCGAGGCGGAAGAAGCTCTCGCGAGCGCACGGAACGAGGTAACGCAGCGCGGCCTACAGGCGCAGGCGAACCGCAAGCAGGATGTTGCAGCCGCCGAGAACACGGTGATCGGTCAGCTCATCAACACCGCCGATCAGGGCGCGGCATTCGAGAACGCCGCGTCAGCGATCCGCACGAACTCGACGCCAATGCCGACGCCGATGCTTGGGCAGATATTCACCGACCTCTCGGCCGGTCTCGCGACGCAGGCGGACCTCGAACGCAACAGGCAGAACCGCTACACGGTGATGGGTCGCATTCCAGGCTGGAATAGTGGCGGTCGCTACACCCGGAACGTCGGAGGTTAACCATGGAACCGCTGACATGGGTCTATCTCGCTTTGCTCGCTGCAAGCACCGCTGCGAGCGCTAAGTCGCAGCAGAAGACCAATCAGGCCCGCGCGAAAGTGCAGGCCGAAGACACGCGCCGCCGCAAGGAACAGCAAAAGCAGTCCGAAGCCGCCGCGCTCAAGACGCAGGACTCGTATTTCAACCAGAAACAGGCCGCTGCGGATCGCGAGGCCGAACTCGCGCAGCAGTTTGCACCCAGCGAAGCGCCAGCGCCGACCACGGACGCCAGCGGTACGCGCTTCCTCTCGACCGACGCGCCTACACACTCCACGGCCACGGTCGAAGCGACACAGCAGGAGATGAATCGCGGACGTGCGCGCGCCTCGCAGCGCGCGACCTCGCTGGCGCAGTTGGGCGCGTTCTCCGACGCCATGCGCGCGGCCGGCCTCGAAGCGGGCCGCAACGCGCAAGACATAGGAATCAGCGCGAGCAACTTGCAGGGCTGGACGCAGAACGTGTTGCCCGCGCTTTACGCAAAGGCCAACACCGCCGGCAAGGACTGGTCTACGGCGGCGGACGTGATGAAGCTCGTCGCGGCCGTCATGGCTCCCGCCGCGCTTGGCGGCGGCGGCGCGGCGGCGGCCGGCACTGAGGGCGCGAGCGCGGGCACGACTGCCGCCGACATCTCGGCCGCGCGCTTTGGCGACTTCGCGACGCAGGGTTTCCAGATGGCCCCGAGTGCGACTGCCGGCGTTTTCGGCTCCACGGCGATGGCACCGGTCAATGAGGCTGCAATGAACGCGTGGCGAGCGTACTGGAACGGATTGCCCCTCACTGGAGCCGACCAGACGGCTCTCGGCGCTGGCTTCGGTCAGTTCCCACTCGCGACCCGAGGATTCTGAGGCACGTATGGCTACCGTACCCAACTACTACTACAACTCGCCGTGGCTCGCCGACATCGGCCGCAATCTCGCGTCCGCGCTACGACCGCCGGATGCGCAGGAGATTCTGGCGCGGCAGCGTGCGGAGTGGCAGTTCGGCCGCGAACAGGAACTCGCGCGGATTTTCGATGAGGACCGCGCGAACACGCAGCTCGCCGAGGACAAGTTAAGTCAGCTCATTCAGATGGAGCCGGCCCTGAATCCTGTCACCGGCATCATTGATGAACGCCAGACGGAGCTGAATGCACGCGGCCTGTTAGGCGAAGTGATCGACAAGGGCGGCCTCAAGTTCGTCGATCCGTCATTCAAAGCCGCCGGCACGGCAAGCCCCGCCTTTGCGGCGCAGGAAGCTCTCAAAACGCTCGGCATCCAGGCGCAGCAGCAGATGTTGGCGCAGCGCTTCGCGCAGCAGTTGGGGATGCAGTCGAACCTCTTTGGTCAGCAGCAACTGTTGCAAGGCAATCAGTTCGCGCATCAGGACTCGATGCAGTCCCGTCTCTTCGAGCAGCAGATGAAATTGCAGCTTGCGCGCCAGCAGGCGCGCCTCGCGGAGATCGCAGCGAAGGGCCCGCCGGGTGCCGGCAAGCCGCCAGTCATCGCAGGAAAGATTCTGGAGGACATCGTTGGCGGATTGACGACGATGGTGCAGCAGTCCGGCAAGCAGATGCGGCAAGAGGACTTCGACCGACTGGTGGACTTGGCCGGCCAGTACGCGCAGCAGGCGCGCAGCGCGCCGGCCGGCGTGAATCGTGCGTGGTCCGAAGCGTTCCCCGGCGTGGCGAGCTACGGCGATGCGCCATCGGCGGAAGTGCCGGAGCCGAACACGTTCATGAATCGATTGCTGCGCACGTTCGGCAGCAATCCCACCGATTCGTATCTCTCGCCGAGTTTCGGCGCGCCGCCGAATCTGAGCGACGCCATACCCGCGCCGCCCGCGCCCGTGGCCGCGCCGGCCCCTGCGCCGAGTGTCGCGCCGCCGCCGCCAGCTCCCGCCCCAGCGCGTCCGCAGGCCGCGCCAGCGTCGAAGACGCCGCCGGCCAGCGCGTTAAAAGAAGGCGTGAACACGAAGTTCAAGAACGGTCAGGTCTGGACCTTGAAGAACGGCGTACCGACGAGGGTGAATTGATGGATGACGAGTGGGACATCGTTAGCGAAGAGCCGGCGCTGCCGGCCGCTGCGCCCGCTGATCCGTGGGCTGTGGTCGAAGAGACGCCGGTCGCCTTAGGTCCGCCTCTCTCTGATCCTGGCGCGCGCTCGTTCCCTCGTCCCGCGCCGCCTCCGGCTCCGGCCCCGTTCGATCCATATGGCGGCTATTTCAGTCGCGCGGATCGCGGCCGGCCGCCGCGCGCGCCAGACGATTACAGCGTATCAGTGGAGGAATCGCTCGCAGACTCGCTGGGCGAGGAATTCACTTTCCCGTCTGGTGGCGACTGGTGGAACTCGCTGCGCGGATCACTCGCGCGGATGTTGCAGGGCTACAAGCTCGATCAGCTCGAATCACTGGAGGACGAAATTCTCGGCCGCTCGTGGCCGGCCTTCCGTGGTGGACTGCCCACCTACTCGCGCACGCCGGAGGAGCTGCGTCGCCTGCAAGATGATCCGCTGCTCCTCGAAGTGCGCAAGCAGATCGAAGAAGCCAGGGCAACCGGCTTGGAGATCAGCGGCGAAGCGCAGGACATCGCGCAGCGCAATCAAGGGTACTGGCCGCAAGTCGTCATGGGCTCGACCAATTCACTTGCAGCGTCTGCGCCCGCGCTCGCCACGACAATGGCAACGCGCAACCCCTTGTTGGGCGCGTCCGTCATGTACCCCACTACCGCAGAAAGCGCCTACGGCGAACTGCGCGAACAGGGTGTGCCGCGCGGCACCGCTGACAAAGCCTCTACCATCGAGGGCCTGATCGAAGTTGCGACCGAACTACCGGCCTTGAGTCCGTTCGCGCGCGAGGCATCACCGATGCTGCGCCGCTTTGGCGAAACGCTGGCAGCGGATGTCCCCGGTGAAACCATCGCGACACTCGGGCAGTCGGTGAATCGGCAGATGGCGCTCGCAGACCCGAACGACACGACGCTGGATGCGCTCGCGGAAGGACTGCGGCAAGGGCTGTCGGAATTGCCTGTCACCTACGGCACGGTCTTGGCAACCGCTGGCGCGCACGCGGGCGTTGGCAATGTGATTGACCGGGCGCGTGAAGCCGCCGAACGGCGTTCGTTCCGACTGACGCCGCCAACCCCGGAGGAGCTGGCCGCCTTTGAAGCCAGCCGTCAGCCGCCCGAAGCGCGCAACGAGCCGTTCATCTCGGACTTCGACGTTCAGCCGCCGTTGCCGTTTGGTAACATGCAGGGGCCCGCTCTCACGGGTAGTCGGGCTCCTGAGTCGGCTGGCGTAAAGGGTACAGCTCCGATACCGCCGGCTGCTCAGGGGACCGCGCAACCACCCGCCGAAGCCCCGCTCTCTTCTGCTTTCGAGACGCCCGAACCGGCCGCCTCGCCCGCTCCTCCTGCGCCTCAAGAACCCGCGTCGGCACCTGCCCCAGCAGTACCAGCGGTTTCCCCTGCGCAGGAACCCCCAGCGGGCGAGGTGGCCCTACCTATTCCCGTCGAAGAGGAAGCGCCCGAAGCACGTGGCGCGCTCGAACGGCTGCGCAAGGACACGGGCGCATACGTCCGCACCTACGCGTCGGACCCGATCAGCGGCGATCCGGTCACGGACTCGCCGCCGCCGCCGTGGCACGAGCTTGGCAACGGCTGGGCCGCGCGCGAATACGTGCAGGAAGTGAACGGCGAGCGTCACCCGGTTCAGGAGATGCGCAACCAGACCGGCAAGGTATTCCGTCGCGGTTTCGACCTCGAAGGGACGCCGCTCAACACACTGCCGCCCAAGATGTCGAAGCGATTCGATACGACTTTCGCGGAGCCGATCACGCCGCAGTCGCGGCCAGTGGCACCAGTCCAGCAGGCGTCGCCCGTGCCCGCACAGCCAGGTCTGACGCCCGCACCGCCGCCACAGCAGTCACAGCCGCGTGAAACCGGCCTCGTGAGTGAGCGCACGCCCGAGGCGCGCCAATCGCTCAGCAATCTGTTAGCCGATCCAGATGCGTATGTGCGCAAGCACGAGCCGACGAAAACCGGCGGATGGACGACGACGGACCAGGGCCCCGAATGGACCGACATGGGCAACGGCTTCGCCGCGCGCCAGTACATCAACGAATACGCCGGCACGCGGATGCCGGTGCAGGAGATTCGCAGCCCGAATGGCGGCATCGCGCAGCGCGGTCTCGACACGAAGGGAGAGCCGTATGGAACGCTGGATGTAAAGGGCATCGCCGAATTCGAGAGGTTCTTCAATCGCGGCACCGCCCCGGCGACCGCCTCAGCGCCGCCACTGCCGGCCCCAGGTAAACCGCTCGCGCGCGGCGAGGTGTATCCGACGCCTGAGGGTCCGGCGCGCGAGAACGTGGGTGCGCGCGAAGAAGGCGAAGGCACCGTGATCCCGATGACCACGACGCCGGACAAGTTCGAGGAAGTCATCAACGAATTCCCCGCGCTCTTCGAGGCCCCGAAGAAACGCAAGCGCGCGACACAGCACCCGGAGTACGGCAACACCTATCTATCGCCGGAAGAAGCGGCAAAGCGCATCGAGAGCTGGCAGCAGCACGCCGAGGCACAGAGTCAGATCGCGTACCCGAATGGCAACTCCGGCCGCGTGATCCTGTCGCTCTTCGACCTCACGGGTAACTGGGCGCGCCCGTTCGCCGATGCCGGTTATGACGTGCGCGTGTTCGACCTCCAGAACGGCGCGGACATTCGTGACTTCTCGGTCGAATGGTTCGCCGACAACATGCCGGACATCGCGAGCGTCGATGGCATCCTGATCGCGTGCCCGTGTACGGACTTCGCCGGCTCAGGCGCGCGCTGGTGGAAACAGAAGGATGCGGACGGCCAGACCGAAGCGAGCAAGGAACTCGTGTTCCAGGCGCTGCGCACCGTGGAATTCTGGCGGCCCCGTTTCTGGGCGTTGGAGAATCCTGTCGGCCGCATCGAAGAGCTGACGGGCCTCCCGCCCGCGCGCTACTCATTCCAGCCGAATGACTTCGGAGACCCGTACACGAAGCGCACGCTTCTGTGGGGCAAGTTCAACACCGATCTTCCGGTCGCGCCCGTCGCGCCGACCGAAGGGTCGAAGATGCACAGCAAGTTCGGCGGCAAGTCGCAGCGGACGAAGAACGCGCGCAGCGAAACGCCCGAGGGGTTCGCGGCCTCGTTCTTCATGGCGAACAACTACCTCGATGCGACGCCGGCTGAGCGCTTGCTGTCGCAGTTCCCCGAGACCGCTGGCGCGATTGAGCAGGCGCTGGCCGCTGGCTTCACGGAGGAACAGATTCGCGAAGTCGTCACGGACCCGTATGAGAACTACGAGTACGCCGAGGCACGCGATGCGCTCCGCCAGCTCGTCAAGGGTTCCGCGAAGTCGAAGCCGAAGAGCGCGCCCGTGCCGGCCCCTGAGACCCCGGAGCCTGCGCCGGCTGCGAAAGGCAAAGCGACCGGCAAGCGCGAGACCGTGGTGACGGCCGCCGGCACGAAGGTCGAAACGGAATTTGAAGTGGTCGATGCCGCCGACCTCGTGACCTCTGACAGTCGCGCGTTTCCGCAGGAGTACCAGCCGCGTGAGCGCGGATCGCGCGCGGTGAGCGCGGAGCAGGTCGCGAAGATCGCGAGCAACATCGACCCCGAACAGCTCGGCTCGAATCGCCACGCCGAACACGGCGCGCCAATCATCGGCAAGGATGACAACCTCGTGGAGTCGGGCAATGGTCGCGTGATGGCGCTGCGCCAGATGTATGCGCGTAGCCCGGAGGCCGCCGAGAAGTACCGCGCGTTTGTCGCAGAACAGTCCGGCCAGGATGTGAGCGACATGAAAGCGCCGATCCTCGTGCGCCGCCGTGTCACCGACATGACGCCGTTCGAGCGCGCGAAGTTCACGAAGGAAGCGAACAAGACCGCCGTCGCGAAGATGTCCGCCGCCGAACAGGCGCGGCTCGATCAGGACGCGCTGACGCCGGATGTCATGGCGAAGCTCCCCGACGAGATGCCGGAAGGATTCGACTTGGCGAAAGGCGAAGGCTCGAAGTTCGTTTCGGCGTTCGTCAGCAAGTTCTCTCCCGCAGAGCGCGGCGAGCTGGTGGACGCTGACGGCAAGCCCAGCAGCATCGCGGTCAGCCGCGCGAAGGCCGCTCTCTTGTCGAAGGCATACGGCGGCACGCCGGCCGGCGAGGCCGCGATCCGCCGCGCCGTTGAGTCCACGAGTGGTGACGCGCAGACGCTGGTGAACACGCTCGTTCGCTTCGCGCCCGCGTTCGCGAAACTCAAGGACGATATCGCCGCCGGCCGCGTGCAGGATCAGGCGGACATTGGCGGCAAGATCGCCGAGGCCATCGAAGTGGTGCGCGCCGCCGGCTCGCCGGCCGCTGTCTCGGAATGGCTCAACACCGAAGACATGCTCGATCCGAAAGACGACACGGTGAAGCAGCTCATCCAGACGTTCTACAACCTCGACGGCCGAGGGAATGTCAAGCGGCTACGCACGGGGGCGGCCATCGGCTCGACGCTGAGCGCCTATATAAGTGAGGCCCGGCAGTTCAAGCCGGAACAGGCTGGCGGCGGGCTCTTCGGCGACGAAGGCGCGGCCCCAGCTCTGAATCCGGCGGCGGAACTGGGTAAACTCAATGCGGCGCGACAGGCGCGGGAGCAGGCACGTGAACGACAAGAAACCGCCCAAGCCGGGGGACAAGCCGGGCTCTTCACCGCAGGCGGACAACCATCTGCGGCCGTACTTGCTCGGGCGCGCGATGAGGACAGCGGGGAAGAAACACGGCCAGCCGGACCTCGTGAGATCGGGGACGCAAGCCGTGTTGAAACACCAGAGGAAGGCGACGAAGCCGACTTCCTAGCCGACGAGCTGCGCCGCCCGAAGCGGCGCAAGTTCACGCGCCAGCCTGGGCCGTACTCGATGACGCGCGAAGGCGAGATGCGCGCCTCCGCCCTCGATTCCATCTGGACTGACGCCGGCCTCGATCCCGACATGATGGAGCTGGCGTCGCCTAAGGCCCGCTTCCAGCGCGCTGCGGAAATCGTTCAGAAGCGTTTCGGCTTCCGGTCGATCAGCAAAGACAACAACCTCAACTGGCAGGACGCTATCGACGCGTTGAAGGACGCGTATGTTGGCCTGTCCAACTTCGCCGCGATTCAGGACATCAACCCGTCCGTGCTGAGCCTGAACGGCCGGCTCGCGCTGGAGTTCCACCGCAACAAGGCGGGCGCTCTCGCCTACTACGATCCAGGCCGCAAGACTATCGGCATGGTCCGCCGCAACGATGCGTTCGCGCACGAGTGGGCCCACGCGCTCGATCACTGGCTCGTGGAGACGTTCGCGCCGGAGCTGATGGAGATCAAGGGCCGGCACCTGACCGGCAAGACGCGAGCGGGCGGCGAACCCGAGACGATGGACGAGCAGGTCCGCGACTCGTTCATCGATGTACTCAACGCGATGTTCTTCGACGCTGCCAAGGCAGCGCTGTACGTCAACGATCTTGAGAAGAAGATCGCGGACGCCAAGACAGACAAGGTGCGCGCGAAGTGGCAGAAGATGCTCGACAACTTCCGCGCCGGTCACTCGAAGGCGAAGAGCATCGAGTCGGAGTATTACAAGGCCGCGAAGGCAACCGATCAGGCCGGTCCCGAGGGCGGCGGCAAAGACGGTTACTGGCAGCGTCCGACAGAGATGTTCGCGCGCGCGTTCGAGGCATACATCGCCCACAAGCTCGCGGGACTGCCGGCCGATCACCCGTTCGTCACGCAGTCGGATCGCATGTACAACGAGGGCCGCATCGGCACGATGCGCGTGCCCTATCCGCAAGCCATCGACCGCGACAACATCTTTGCCGCAATGGACACGCTCATGCGTGCGATGCGCGACCGCAGTCTCGTGGACACCGGCAACGCGCCGGCCGCTATCGAACCCACGGATACGCGTTACTGGAAGAAGCTCGCGCCGTCGCTCCCCGCCCAGGTCGCACAGCAGGCCCGCAGCACCATCGCGAAGCTCGCGGAACCCTTCAAGCGCCAGCTCGCGGAGACGCATCGCGCGGATCGCGAGGCGCGCGAGCGCGCGAAGCAGGATCAGAACATCCGCGACGTGAAGCTCAATGTCGCGGGCCGCGCCGGCAAGCGTCGGTGGCTCTCGAATCAAGGACTGCGGGCCATCGAGAAGATCAACGCCCTGCCCTCGATGCTCGCGCACACCATTCGTGGCGTTGTTCTGTCGCTCGAAGCGAAGCACAAGGGCAACAACGGCATCGCGTGGCTGCGCATGAAGTTCGCGACTGACCCTGGCTCCGGCCGCACCACTGGCGCGACGTTCAATGACGAGGTTCGACATCGCGAGCGCGATTTGCAGAACCGCTTCTCGGCCATCGTGAAGAAGCACAACGTCATGGCGTTCGACGACACCGAATTGCGCCAGTTGCGCGATGTCCTGGTCGAAGCCGCTTCGGTGGCGTCGGTGCCCGCGAAGATCACGGCCGCCGCCGCCGACATGCGCCGGTTCATGAACGACATGTATGTGTACAACACGAGCAACGGCGTGAACATCGGCTATGCGAAGAACGGCTACCTACCGCGCATCGTGGACTCTCTCGTCGTGGAGAATGATATCGACGGGTTCCGCGCTCAGGCGCGTGCGCTGTACTCGCGCGTGTATCCGCGCGAAGTCGGCACGCTCGACAGCCTGTTAGCCGACCCGCTGGAGAACGCGAACCGCATCGGCAACTTGACACAGTACGTGCGCGAGATTGCGAAGAACGGCAATGTCGCGGAGGCGCGGGCTGCTGCGGCGCAGTTGCTGCCCGAGGCCAAGCGGCTCGAGGACGCGCTGGCCGAACTGCAAGAGGCGTCCGACAACGGCGACGATACCGCGGAACTTGAGGAAGAAGTCGCCGCGCTCACGGAGTCTATCTACAACGGCCTGCGCGATCCGTGGGCCATTGAGGCCGCGAACGACTGGGAAATGCGAATTCGCGGACTCGGCGCGGAGCCCGATTTCGCATTCGAGTCGCGCGGCCCCGATGGCAAGTACAGCAAGAGCCGCGTGCTCCCGGAGGAGACGGACGCGATCATGGGGGACTACCTCAAGAACGATCCGCTCGAACTCATTACCACGTATATCTCGCAGTCTGTGCGCCGCGTGGAATTCGGGAAGTTCTTCGGCAACCCGACGAAGGACCAGAAACTCGGCTGGAAGCTCGACGCCGCGCTGCACGCTGCGCGTATGCCGTACCGCGCGGCGGATGGATCGACCCAGCGTGTCGATGATGACGATTTCGAGGAATTGCAGAAGTCCGTCGAACTCATGGTGGGCCGCTACAACACCAACATGACGCGGCGCGGTCTGCGCTGGCGCACGAAGCTCACGGCAGTCCTGACGCCCGTGATCCTGGCTCGCTCGCTGATGTCGCAGCTCTCGGAGCCCATCACGACCTCGATTATCTCGGGCGATATCCGCGATGGTTTCCGCGTGGTCTACAAGCAGTTGCAGGACGTGGCCGCGAAATTAGGCATCAAGGGCGCGAAGGAGCAAGCCGCGTGGCGGCGAGAGATGGCCGAATACTTCGGCATCGTGGCCGACCACATGGCCGACCAGATCATGCTCCAGCGCTACAACCTGATGGATCTAAACTCCTCCGACCGCGTGAAGATGGCGCGCTTCTTCCACGTGATCGGCGTGCATCCGCACGCGGTCAGTATGCGTCGCGGAGTCGCGGAAGTATTCATGACCCGTTACGCGCCAAAGATGGCGCAGCGTGCTCTCGGCGCGGGACCGCAGGCCGTGGCCGCGCGTGGCGCGCTCGCCGAACTCGGCATCGATTCGACCAACCGCGAACTGCTCGCCGAACTCAGCAGCCTGGGCGACATCAAGGATGTGAAGCAGCTCGACACGCTGCGCCACCTTGACGCGATCCGCACGGCTATCAACCGCTTCACGGACTCCGCGATTCAGGACCCGAAGGCCGTCGATAAGCCGCGCATGGCGTCGATGCCGGAATACTCATTCATCTACGGCATCATGTCGTTCAACTTCGCGTACCAGCGCAACGTGCTGATCGCGGGCGGCAAACGCATCCTGAATGCGTGGAAGAACGATCCGAAGATCGGAGCCGCCACGACGGCCGCCACGCTCGCCGGATTGTCGATCCTCGTGGCCGGCCAGCTCGGCGCGTGGATTCTGCGCTCGCTCATGTTCAGCGATGACGACTGGGAAGACATTAAGAAGAAGGTCGATGAGGACTGGCTCTGGCAGTCGATGTCGCGTGCGGGCCTCTTCGGTGCCGCTGATCCCATCGTCAACGCGTTCATGGGCCTCAAGTACGAGCGCGATCTAGCGCAGTCGGCCGTCGGCCCGCTGCCCGCTTACGCGCTCGGAATCGCGCAGGACATTGGCGACGTGGCCGCGCGCAACAGTCCCAACACGCCGACCGCCGAGTATCACGCGACGGAAGCCGCGTGGAAGCTCGGCTCTATCTACGTTGCATCGAAGGCGCTCTCGATTGCCGGCGCGAACCCGTACCTCGACGCCGGCCTCGGCGTCGGCCTCGCCTACCTGACTTCCGACACCGTAACCAGCGATGTAGCGGAGACGGTCGCAGAAGGTGTTACCGGCCAGGAATACGTGAAGCGCGGCGCAAAGACAAAGAAACCGTACAACCAGCAATAGCAGATTGGAGAACGCAATGCGCGACCTCAACATCGAAAGTGAAGACGACACCGCGTACACGGCGGGCGGCGCTGGCGGCATCATGGCCGACACCACGCTCACCGATCCGTCGTACACCGACACCAAGGCATACACCAAGCCGTCGCTCGGCGGCGAGTTCGGGCCAGGGCGCGCCGCGTTGCTGGGCGCGCCGGCCGATGGCGGCGAAGCGTTGCTCGACGCGGACCTGCCAGCGACATACGTGGACAAGCCCCCGCCGCTCGCTCCGATCATCTGGCCCGGCCGCGCGGCTAACAACAGTTCGTTCCTGAATCTCTTCCCGTGGTTCAAGGACCCGAAGGAAGGGCTGGACATGAACAACCCGAATCCGCCGCCCGCTCCTGCGCCAGCGCCCCCGCCGCCCCCACCGCTGCACGGCATTTCGATGCCCGTGCTCCAGCTCGTCGGCCATGACGGCACGGTGCAGTTCAGTGGTCCGGCCGCAACCAGCGCGACAGTGATTGTTCACTACGCCATCGACGGCGGCCCGACGCAGATGATTACCGTGAACGTGCTTTCTGGCGAAACCGCTTCGCAGATCGCCGCGAAGGTGCGCAACGCGGTCGATGCCACGTTCGGCGTAGACGCGGACGGCACTGGCGGCACGGTTCACGTCGTCGGCATCGGCGGCGACCTGACGCTTTTCAACGTAACGATTACCTGAGGATGACACATGATCGATCAAACTACCCCGCCGTTCGCCACTGGTGACACGGCATATACGCGTGCCGCGCCGGGAGGCTATGCCTCGGCGGCGGCAGTTCCGGCCGACCCATCGCAGAACGGCGGCGATGTGGCGTACACGTGCCCGTCGCTCGGCGGCGAGTTTCAGCCTGGATCGGGCAAAGCCGCGCCCACCTCATCGCCGATTAGCAAGGGTGCTGATGCCGATGGCGGCGCGGCCGACATTGCGAACACGCCTCGCGTCGATGCGCCGCCCGCCCCGGTGCCGCCCGTGATCCCGGCCTTGTCAGTCACGGTGTCCGGCTCCGACCTGATCTTTGAGGGCGCGGCCGATGCCGCGCTCGTGGTCGATGTTCAGTACGAAGTTAACGACGACGACGTGGAGCGCCATATCGCCGCCATCGACATTCCGATTGGCACGAGTGCGGGCGCTGCCGCCGCCATCGTCGCTGGTCGAATCAACGGCTCGACGTACCTGACGGCATCCGTCACGAGCAACCAAGTACGGATCGGGACCAAGACGCCACACGTCCTCGGCGCTGATCCGATTCTCTGCACCATCACGTAAAGGGAGATGTCATGTCTATGGGAGGGTTTATCTTTCGCGGTGTCGTGCTCTGCGCGCTCGCGATGTCACCCGCGTTCGCGGACAGCTCGAAGAAGCCGCCGCCCGCGCCGGCAGATGTAACGCTCAATCAGCCCGTGGCCGTTGCGGGCGCTGCGGCTGCATCGAAGTCGGAAGCGGAAGCAAGGGCCCTCGCTGCCAGTCATGCCGAAGGTGGCGAAGCGAAGGCCGCGAGTGTAGCGACCGGCGGCAAGGCAAAGGGCGGCGACGCGGAAGCAAGCGCCAACAGCGGTGGCAACGAACTCACGGTGAACGAACGCCACGTGCGACAGGCTCCAGGTCTCGCGCAGGGTTCATTTGCCATCGTGGGCTGCGGAGTTGCCGCCAATGCCGGCGGATCGAACGTCGGCGGCGCGGCGTTCTTAGGCTTCGGCTTCACGCCGTCGCAGTGCTATGACTTCATGCTCGCCAATGCGTACTGCACGGCGGGCGCGACGGAAGCGTGTTGCGAAGTGCTCAACAACTCGAAGGCGGGCCGGCGCGCGCAGAAGCGTGGCGTTCGACTGCCGGAGTGCCGCCAGCCGGAACCGCCTCCGCCCACGGTGCCGGCACCGACACAGCCGCCGGTCGTGGTCGTTACGCCGTGCTGCGAGAAGCCGGAGCCGCAGGAGTGCCCGCCGGACAATCGCTGCTACGAGAAGTGCGACAAGGCGTGCAAGCACCAGTGCCAAGGCAACGCCGAATGCGAACAGCGCTGCGAACGGCTGTGCAAGCGCCGTTGCGATGGCGAGCCGCCCGGCCCTGCGGGAGCTGGCGGCGCATCGTGTCCCAATCCCACGGGTAAGTAGGAGGTCTCATGTTCTGGTTATTCTGTTTGCTCGCAATCGCCGCGCTCATCATCGCGGTATTGCATTGCTGGAAGGGCAAGCCGGCGCTCTGTTGGGCGGTCGTGCTCCTCGCCCTGATCCATGTCATTCCCTGTCTACTGCGCCTCGTCGGCGCGGGTGCAGCGGGTCACTGACCTACAGCCAGGTCTCGACTATGACCGGATCGTCGTCCGGGTCGCGGGGGATGCAGAAGCATCCCCCGTTTTCATTCGCGTACTCGCGCGCCGCGATCAGCGTCTGAAACTGCGCGCAGTCGGGCTCCTTGAACATGCCCCAACACAGGCGCACAACGTAGTCGTTCGGGAAGTCTGACGGGTGGTCGTAGATCACCCACATCGGCGGGAATACCTTCCGCGCCGCTTCGAGCGTCAGTGGCGTGTTTGGGTTTTCAGCCACTCGCCGAACTCACGCTTCTGGCTCTCATGCCACGCGCGCACCGCCGCCTTCGCCGCCTCGCGCGGCGTCATGTCCGGCGGATCGGTTTCCTCCGCGCCGGACACGAAGCAGCCGCAGCGCTTTTCGATATGCGCGACGCTGCCCATGATCGCGCGGAAGTTGCACTCGGGATGCGCCGGCCGAGGCCCTTCCGGTGTGAGCACGACATCGCCGTTCTCTTCGAGCTTCACAACCTCGCCGCAGTGGACGCAGGGGTATTCGGGTACGCGCATGGTTGCCTCAGTGCCGGGTGGCTTCCATTGAATGCGCCCACGGCATCGAACGCAACAGCTTGCCGAAGTCCTCCAGCGACCGCTCGCCGCGTACCAGCTCGAAGATGGCCGGCGCGGTCTTGGGTTTGAACGTCTTGGCGAAGTCGGTAGACATCACAATCATATTCGCGCGGGTCTTGCTGACGGCCTCCGCGTCGGTCGTCGCCTCAACCCCACCACCGAACCATCGCTTGCGGTCTTTCTCGTCCCATGGGTCGTCAGGATCGCCCAGGTACAGCCGCGTGCGGCCATTGACCTCGTAGCCGGTCTCGGTGCGCCCGAGGGCCAGCATCACGTCCATGTCGTCATCGAAGCAGACGTACCAGATGCCAAGGATTTTCTCATCGATCACAATCGACACGAGGCTGTACACTCCCGGTCGGCACTCTTATTCGTCATGGGAGTCCCTGAACCGCCCGCCGCCTTCCTCGACGGCGGGC
>Ga0315910_10001693_pt1 | contig 20035 bp, 19 predicted proteins | sample EdamamesoilMG_FD_204470 | JGI IMG/M metagenome (GOLD analysis project Ga0315910, IMG submission 204470) | Garden soil microbial communities collected in Santa Monica, California, United States - Edamame soil | ecosystem: Environmental > Terrestrial > Soil > Garden | place: USA: California...
CCTGGCCTCGATCGCGGGGGAGCCCCAGCTCGTGCAGAAGATGCTCACCGGCTACACCGCCAACGGGATCCGGTACCGGGTGCACCTCGACGGGTACGACCAGTCGAAGTTCCTCACCACCGTCACGGGACGGGTCGGGACCGAGAATGGCGTCCGCAGCGCCCGGAACGACTACTTCTACTCCGACGACGACGGACTCCTGGTGGCGTATCGCTACGGGTTCTACAAGTTCGTCTTCGCCGAACAGCGCGCCCAGGGGACGATGCAGGTCTGGGCCGAGCCGTTCACCGAGCTCCGGCTCCAGAAGATCTTCAATATCATGCAGGATCCGTATGAGCGGGCCGACATCACCTCGAACACCTATTGGGACTGGCAGCTCAACCACGTCCAGAACATGTACGGGGTGATCGCGAACGTCACCGCCTTCGCGGAGACCTTCAAGGAGTACCCGCCCCGCTCGATCCCGCCGAGCTTCAACCCGGCGACGATCATGAACAACACGCTGGAGGGGATCCGTCGGCAACGGGAGGCCGCCGCCGCCCCACCAGCACAACCCCCGGCCCAGCAGCGCCGGAGGAACTGAACCGCCGTACGTTCCAGCCGTGGAACAGGAGTGAACGACCCGGGCTTCGCCGACTACATTGCGAGGTCCGGGTCCTTCCGTTCCCCTGCACACCGCTCTCGCCCCGAATGCGCCTCCTCCCCGCCCTCCTCGTCGCCCTGACGGCCCCCCCGCTGACCGCGCAGAGTTACGAGCGGAGGGAGCTCTCGATCCCGATGCGGGACGGGGTGACGCTCCACGCGGTGGCCCTGATCCCCGCCGGAGCGACCCCGCTCCCGATCCTCCTCGTCCGCACCCCCTTCGGTGCGGCGCGAGAGCTCCCCGGGCCGACCCCGCCCCGCGCCTTCGCGGAACTCGCCAAGGACGGGTACGTGATCGTGGTGCAGGACATCCGCGGCCGCGGCACCTCGGGGGGGTCTTTCATCACCATGCGGCCGCTGGCGGCATCGGCCGGGACCGATGAATCCACCGACGCCTGGGACACCATCGACTGGCTGGTGGGTCACCTCCCGAACAATGGCCGGGTCGGCGTCCTCGGCCTCTCCTACCGGGGGTGGCTCGCCGGGATGGCCGGGATCGCGCCACACCCCGCGCTCAAGGCGATCTCGCCCCAGGCGCCGATGGTGGACGCTTGGATGGGGGACGACTTCTTCCATCAGGGAGCGTTCCGGCAGACGATGGGAGTCCTCTATTCCGGCTACATCGAGGGAGATGGCGTCGACCTCCCCGAGGGCCCCGAGTACGACACCTATCTCCGCTACCCGACGCTCGAGGCACTCGCACGCGCGGCCGGGGTCGACACCCTCCCCTCATGGAGCGGCTTCCGCGCCCATCCCGGTTACGATGAGTTCTGGCACTCCCGCGCGCTCCAGCACCAGCTCACGCGCTCCCGGGTGCCCACCCTCATCGTCGGCGGGTTCTGGGATGACGAGGACCTGGTCGGCGCGCAGCTCCTCTTTCGCACCCTCTCCGGCGGCCCCGGCGCGGAGCTGACCCACCTGGTGATGGGCCCCTGGTCCCACACCACCATCGTCCGGGGGGCCGGCGACTCCCTCGGGCCCATCGCGCTCGGCGCCGCGACCGCGACCTGGTTCCACGCCGAGGTCGAACGCCCCTGGTTCGCGTACCACCTGCACGGCAAGGGGAGCGGCCGGTTCCCGCGCGCCTGGGTCTATGAGACCGGCGCGAACGTCTGGCGGAGCACCGAGAGCTGGCCGGCGCGAGCGACCGCACCGCGGAAGCTCTACCTCCAGGCCGATGGAAAGCTCTCGTTCACCCCCCCGACGACCTCCGGCGCGGCGTGCGACCCCTACACTTCCGATCCCGCGCGCCCGGTCCCCCACGCTCCTGCGGAGGGGGGAGCGGCCAACTGGCTCCTCAACGACCAACGCTTCCTCGCCGGGCGCACGGACGTGGTGAGCTGGCGCTCGGAACCGCTCACCGCGGACCTGGTACTCACCGGCGATGTCGCCGCCCAGCTCTTCGCCTCCACCAGCGGGACCGACGCCGACTGGGTGGTGAAGCTGATCGACGAGTATCCCGACTCCGCCGGCACCCCTGGGCTCCAGTTGGTGGTGAACGGCGACATCCTCCGTGGCAGGTACTGGCAGGGCTTCGACCACGCGACCCCGATCCCCGCCGATTCGGTCATCGGTTATACCATCGACCTGCACCAGCAGCAGTACCGCTTCCGCAAGGGACACCGGTTGATGGTCCAGGTGCAGAGCAGCTGGTTCCCGATGTACGATCGGAACCCCCAGCGCTTCGTGCCGAACATCTTCGCGGCCCGGGCCACCGACTACCAGAGCGCCCGGCACTGCATCTGGCGGAGCACGGAGTATCCCTCGCACCTCACCCTCTCCGCGGGCACCGACCCGTGAGCCCCAACAAGGCGACCGTCACCCGCTATATGGAGGGCTACGGCCGCTGGGACCACGCCGCCATCCTCGCCTGCCTCACCGACGACGTGGTCTGGGAGGTCCCGGGATCCTACCGGATCGAAGGGAAGCACGCCTTCGATGGCCACATCGAAGGACCGGGGTCGGCGGGGCCGCCCAGGATCTCCGTCTCGCGGCTCACGGAGGAAGAGGACGTCGTGATCGCCGAGGGGTCGGTCGAGGCGGGGCTGGTGGATGGCCAGGTCGTCCGGCTCGGCTTCTGCGACGTCTTCGAGATGGAGAACGGACTGATCCGGCGGCTGGTGAGCTACCTGATGCCGCTGGGAGCGGGGAGCGAGGAGCGGGGAGCGGGAGACTGAACTCGTCAGGCCTCCATCGACACACGATCGTCAGCGCCGAGCTCCAGGCTCCCGGCCTACTTTTTCCGATAGTACCCGTCGAACACCACCGTCCAGCTCTTCCCGCCGTCAGTGGTCTGCCGCCAGTACTGCCGCACCCGCCCGTCGGCCTGGGGGATCCACATCGCCTTGTGGTGCGCCATCCCGCCATTCGGAGCGGGAGTGTCGGCCTCGAGCACCATCGCCCCCTCCTGCATCCCGCCGGTGAGGTGCAGGTTGGTCCCCCCGCTCGCGACCCAGTCCTGCTGCCACACCTTCCGGGCGGCGTCCCAATAGTTGAAGCTCTGCCCAGTGCCTCCTCGCGACCCCGTCCAATGCTCGTGGACCACGCATCCCGACTCCTCCAGGGTGACGTTGTTGGTCCCGTAGACGACGCGGCCCGCACTGTCGGTCACCTCCCAGTCACCGACCCAGAAGTCGAACTGTCGGTGCTCGGGGGCACGGCACCCCGGGGGGGCCTGCTGGGCCTGGAGGACCGCCGGGACGAGGGCCAGCGCGAACAAGACGTAGCGGACGGAACGTGGCATATTTCACCGAGGCCGAGGAAGTGTTCCTCTCCCCTACGGCCCCCTCCCCGAAAAAAGGTTCACTCGTGACGGACCGCCGAGCCTTCCTCGCCGCTACCGGTGCGGCCTCCCTCGCCCTCACCCGGGCCCCCGCCCTCCTCGCCCTGGGGGCCGGACCCGACCTGGTCATCCGGAACGGCACCCTGTATGACGGGACCGGGGCCGCCGGGCGCACAGGGGATCTCGCGCTCTCCGCCGGCAGGATCACCGAGGTGGGCCGGGTGCGGGAGAAGGGGAAGGTCGAGATCGACGCCCGAGGGATGGCGGTCGCCCCCGGCTTCATCGACATCCACTCCCACGGCGACGGGAACCTTGAGGCCGACCCACGGGCCGAATCGGTCATCCGCCAGGGGCTCACCACCATCGTGGTCGGTGCCGACGGCGGGTCCGACGCCGACGGGAGCGAGGACGACCCGTTCTCCGCCTACCTCGCCAAGGTCGCCGGGTGGAAGCCGGCGGTGAACGTCGCCGCGATGGTGGGGCTCGGCAGCGTGCACGGGAAGGTCGTCGGCAACGTCGACCGCCCCGCCACCCCCGCCGAGATCGCCACGATGACCGCGATGGTGGAGCGGGCCCTGGCCCAGGGGGCGTGCGGCGCCTCCTCGGGCCTCGAGTACACCCCCGGCGGCTTCGCGTCCCGCGAGGAGCTCATCGCCCTCTGCACGCCTCTGGCCCGCCGGAAGCTCCCCTACGCCACCCATATGCGGAACGAGGACGACCGCCTCCTCGAGGCGATCGACGAGGCGGTGGCGGTCGCCACCGGCGCGGGCTGCCCCCTGCAGGTCTCCCACCTCAAGGCCCAGGGGATGCGGAACTGGAACAAGCTCGACGACGCCTTCGGCAGGCTCGCCGCCGCCCGGAGCGCGGGGATCGATGCGGCGTTCGACCGCTACCCGTACGTCGCCTACTCCACCGGGCTCACCAACCTCTTCCCCCTCTGGAGCCGCGACGGGGGGATCGACGCCTTCTTCGCCCGCCTCGACTCGGCGGAGACCGGTACGAAGATGCGCGCCGAGGCGCTCGCCAAGGTGGAGTCGCTCGGCGGATGGGACAATGTGCTCATCACCAGCGTCCGCGCCGAGGAAGACCGGGGCGCCGAAGGGAAACGGCTCGGCACCTACGCCCGGTCGATCGCCGCCGACCCGTACGAGACCACCGTGGCGCTCCTCCGGCGGAGCCGCGGCGGGATCGGGATGGCCGGCTTCGGGATGAGCGAGGCGAACCTCGACAAGATCTTCGCCCACCCGTTCTCGATGGTCTGCAGCGACGGCGGGAGTTTCGCCATCGAGGGACCCACCCGCCGCGGCTCCCCTCATCCCCGCGGCATCGGATCCTTTCCCCGCGTCCTCGGCCGCTATGTGCGGGAGCGGAAGGCGCTCACCCTCGAGGCGGCGGTGTACAAGATGACCGGGTTCCCCGCCTCGCGCGTGGGGCTCAGCGACCGGGGGAGGCTGGCGCGGGGGATGGCGGGCGACGTCACGATCTTCGACCCGGCCACCGTCATCGACAAGGCGACCTTCGAGGATCCGTTCCAGTATCCCGTCGGGATCTCCACGGTGATCGTGAACGGCCAGATCGCCTTGCAGCAGGAGAGCCGCCACGACGCCGGGCGGCACGCCGGCACCACCCTCACCCCCTCCGGGAGCCGCCGATGAGCGCCGAGGAGCACGCCGAGCCGCTCGCTTTCGAACGGATCGTCTTTTTCAGCGACGCCGTCTTCGCGATCGCGATCACCCTCCTGGTCCTGGAGATCAAGGTCCCGCACATCCCCCACGGCGCGGGCGCTGCCGAGACGATCACCACGCTGGGGCGTCTCATCCCCAAGGTGGTCGGCTACCTGGTGAGTTTCATCGTGCTCGGCTCCTTCTGGATCGAGCATCACCGGATCTTCCGCTACATCGCGCGGTTCGATGCCGGGCTCCTCTGGCGGAACCTCTTCATGCTCCTCGTCGTCGCCTTCGTCCCCTTCCCGACCGCCCTCTTCAGCGAGAACTACACCAACACCGTGGCGCTGGCGATCTACGCCCTGACGCTGGTCGGGGTGGGGCTCACCAAGATCTGGATCTGGCGCTATGCGGCGGCGGGGCATCGGCTCCTCCCGGCCAGCCTCGGCGCGTCGCAGGTGCTCACCATCTCGCGTCGCTCCTGGGCGGTGCCGATCTCGGCGGGAGTGGTCGCCCTCCTGGCGATGGCCGGATTCGCCTGGGGCTATGTGGGCTTCGCCACCATCCCCGCCGTGGCGTGGGCGCTGGGCCGTTCGGTGAGGACCGCATGAAGCGCGCGCTGCTGCTGCTCGCACTCCTCGCCCCGACCGCGCTCGCGGCGCAGGCGATCGACACCACGCTCGCCCTCCGCTACCGGGTGGCGGCGGTGAACGCCCGGCGGATCCAGCCCGAGGCGTACTGGACCGCGCTCGCACCGTACCTCCGCAGCGGGTTCACGGTCGACTCGATCGGGACCTCGTCGCAGGGACGGCCGCTGCGGAGCGTGCGGTTCGGGAACGGCCCCACCAAGGTCCTCCTCTGGTCCCAGATGCACGGCGACGAGGCGACGGCGACCCTCGCCCTGGCCGACATCATCCGGTACCTCTCCGAGGCGAAGAACGATTCGCTCCGCCAGCGGCTGGACCGCGCGCTCACCGTCGTGATGATCCCGATGCTCAATCCGGACGGCGCCGCGCGCTGGCAGCGGGAGAACGCCGGTGGCATCGACATCAACCGTGACGCGCGCCGGCTCTCCACCCCGGAGGCGCGCGCCCTCAAGGCGACCTTCGAGCGGTACCGCCCCTCGTTCGGGTTCAACCTCCACGACCAGGGGGCGCGGGTGCGCGCCGGACAGCCGGGGGAACAGGTCGCCATCGCCCTCCTCCCCCCCGCCACCGACAGCGCCGGAGGGTATGACTCGGTCCGTACCCGGGCCCGCAAGGTCACCGCGCTCCTCGCCGACCGGCTGGCGCGCGACATTCCCGGGCGGATCGCCAAGTACGATGACTCGTTCAACCCCCGCGCCTTCGGCGACCTGATGCAGGCCTGGGGGATGAGCACCATCCTCATCGAAAGCGGTGCCCTCCCCGGCGACCCCGACAAACAGCGGCTCCGGGGGATCAACGTCGTGGCGATCCTCACGGCCCTCGACGCGATGGCGACCGGTGCCGTCGACCGGGTGGATCCGAAGGGGTACGACGTCCTCCCCTACAACACCTCGGGGGCGTACGACCTGATCATCCGGCGGGCGAAGATCGTCCTCCCCGGCCAGGCCCCCTTCCTCGCCGACCTTGCGTTCAACTACGATGACGCGGTCGCGCGCACCGGGCCCCGGCTCCGGGAGGTCGGCGACCTGGACAATGCGGTGAGCTTCAACGTGATCGATGCCGCCGGGGCTTACTTCCACCCGAGCACCGGGATGCTCACCACCTCGCCGGGCGGCGCCTACTTCCGGCTTGGCGCCCCGATGGAGTACGATCTCCGCCAGGGCCCCGAGGCGACGAGCCCGCTCATCCGATGAGCCCCGCGCCAGCGTGACCACGACCCACCGCTTCTCGATCCTCCCCGGGCGCTGGGCGATCCTCAAGCTCCCGCCGGACGCCGCCATCCCCCGCTGGGCGACGGACGCCACCGGGTTCGTCACGGTCACGCGGACGGACGAGGAGCTCTCCCTGATCGTGCCGCGGCAGGAGGTCCCGGCCAATGTCGAGCCGACGGTCGAGTGGTCGCTGATCAAGGTGCACGGGCCGTTCTCCTTCGCGGCGGTCGGCGTCCTCGCCTCGTTCGGCACTCCGCTCGCTCACGCGGGGATCTCGATCATCGCCGTGAGCACCCACGACACCGACTACATCCTGGTCCGCTCCGACGACGAAGGTGCCGCCCGCCATACCCTGATCCTCGCCGGCCATACGTACGTGGCCGCGCCCGACCCTTTCGCTCGCTAGGACCGACCCATGCGTCCGCACACGCTGTTGCCCCTCCTCCTGCTCACCGTGGGCTTCACCTCCTCCACCGCCGGGATCGACCAGCTCGGTTGGCTCAAGGGCTGCTGGGAGCGCCGCACCGCGCGCGGCGCCTTCATCCAGGAACAGTGGATGCCGCCCCGCGGCGGGATGATGATGGGGATGGCCCGGACCTTCGTGCGCGACACCCTCCGCGAATACGAGTTCGTCATCATCCGGGAGGTCGAGGGGAAGCTCCGCTACGAGGCCCACCCCTCGGGGCAGCCGGCCGCCACCTTCCCCCAGAAGAGCCTCACCGACACCCTGGTCGAGTTCGAGGATCCGGCGCACGACTACCCGCAGCGGATCGGGTACCGGAAGGTCGGGGCCGACTCGGTGATCGCCTGGATCGATGGCACCACCCCGCAGGGACCCCGCAAGGTCGAGTTCCCCTACGCGAGGGCCACGTGCGGCGTCTGATCCCCGTGCTCGCGCTCATCAGCGCAGCTTGCGCGGGGCGGCCCGGGCCGGAGCGCACGCCGGCCCTCGAGTTCTTCGCCGCCCCCGACCTCGCCCTCCGGGCCTTCCCCTTCTCGGAGGCGGTCGCGGTCGGTGATCTCCTCTTCCTCTCGGGTCAGATCGGCAATATCCCCGGGACCACCTCCCTCCCCCCCGGCGGCCTCGAGCCCGAAGCGGTCCAGGCGCTCGAGAACATCAAGGCGGTCCTCGAACGCCACGGCTCCTCCCTCGACCGCGTCGTGAAGTGCACCATCTTCATGGCCGATATGAGGGAATGGTCCGAGTTCAACCTGATCTACCAGCGCTACTTCAAGGCCCCCTACCCCGCCCGGAGTGCCGTCGGTTCCAACGGACTCGCCCTCGGCGCCCGGGTGGAGGTGGAGTGTATCGCTGCGCGCTAGCGCGCACTCAGCACCCAGCACTCGCACCCAGCACCCGCACTCAGCACCCGCACTCAGCACTCGCACCCCGCACCACCCCCCGTGACCGACGCCCTTTTCTCGACCCTCCAGTCACGACTCGGCCCCGCCTACCGCCTCGAGCGCGAGCTCACCGGTGGCGGGATGAGTCGCGTCTTCCTCGCGCACGAGGTGGCGCTCAAGCGAGACGTCGTGGTGAAGGTGCTCCCTCCTGACCTCTTGACGGCCTCTTCCCTCGCGCGCTTCCGACGTGAGATCGAGGTCACCGCCCAGCTCCAGCACCCCCACATCCTGCCGGTCCTGAGCGCCGGGGGCGATGAACGGCTCTCGTGGTACATCACCCCCTACGTCCGCGGCGAGAGCCTCCGCGACCGGCTGGCCGAAGGTCCCCTCCCGGAGGATCAGGCGCTCCGGATCGGGAGTGAGCTGCTCGGCGCCCTGCGATCGGCGCACGTCCGCGGCATCGTCCACCGGGACATCAAGCCGGGGAACGTCCTCCTTTCGGAAGGACACGCGATCCTCGCCGACTTCGGCATCGCTCGCGCCCTGACCGATCCCGAGGGCGGCGTCGCAGGACCGAGCGGCAGTTCGGTCGCCGGCACGGAAGCCTACCGCGCGCCCGAGCGCCCGCAGGACGCCCAAGCCGACCTGTACGGCACGGCGGTCCTCCTCCGCGAGATGCTCGGCCCCGCCCCGGCCAATGGGCGCCGGGGCCCGATCGACGCGGTCGTGGACCGGGCGACCGGCGGCGACCCCGCGACCCGATTCCGCGACGCCGACGCATTCCTCGGCGCCCTGCGGGAAGCTGCACGGACTCCGCGTCGGGACCGGAGGTGGTCCACGGTCGCCGCGCTCGCGGCGATCGGGCTCGTCGTCCTCCTCTGGCGGGGTGAGGCCCCCCCCCAGGCGAACGGGGCCCCGGTCCCGCAAGGCCCCTCGCAGCTGGCGAGCGCGCCGGCGCCTGCCGATTCCACGGCGACGATCCCCCTGCCTGACCCGGTCACCGCGCTTGCCGACTCGGTCGAACGGCTCTTCCGACAGGGTCGGGCGGGCGTCGCGACCCCCGTCCTCCGCCGGCTCCTGGCCGAACGTCCGGACGACGCGCTCGGGTGGCTCCGCCTCGCCGAGGTGCTGACCTGGAGCTCCGATCCCGCCGCCAAGGAGGAAGCACGGGGCAGCGCGGTGCGCGCCGCGAACCTCAAGGCGGGACTCTCCCCGGCGGATGCCGCCCTCGCCGACGGACTGCGCGCGTTGAACGAAGCCCGCTTCTCGGACGCCTGTGCGGCCTTCCGTACGGCGGGGCGGATCCGTGCCGATTTCGCCAGCTGGTTCGGCCAGGGGGAATGCCGGCGCCGCAACGACCGGGTCCGCGTGGAGAACGGGATCGCCACGTTCGAGGGGGACTACGCCGCCGCCGCATCGGCCTACGAAGAGGCGTGGCGGCTCCCCGGCGCGGTGGACGCCGCGCTGATGGTCCGGATCCTGGAGGTCCTTCCGACCAGCGCCGGACGGATGCGACGGGGGGTCACCACGGACGGGACCGTCTGGTTCGGGCTCCCGGTCGCGCGCGGCGACAGCATCACCTACGACCTCCAGCTCACCGGCCCCCGCCGGATGACCCCGGAGCTCAGCCTGGCCAACACCCGGGCGCGCGCGATCGCGCGGGCCCGTGTACGACCGCTCATCCTCGCCTGGATCCGCCGTGCGCCGGACGAACCCGACGCGCACGCCAAGCTCGCCGAGCTCCTCGAGGAGGAAGGGCAGCTCCGGCAGGTCGGCCCCGATGGCGTCACCGCGCTCGGCGAGAATGCCGGTGCGCTCCTGCTCGCGACCGACCCCGCCTCCCGGTTCGACCTGACCCGCGACCGTCTCCGGATGCTCCTGCGCGCCGGGGAATGGGAGGTCGCGGGACGGCTCGGCGACTCCCTCGTCCGGGCATTCCCTACCCCGACCAACGTGCAGGCCGAAGGACTGGTCGGCCCCGCCGCGGTGCTCGGCAAGCTCGGTACCGCCGTCGCCCTGGCGCAGCAGCAGGGGGCGATGCCGCAGCGCACGGTGCGGCTGCAGGACGGGACCGCACTCCCGATGCCACCGGCGATCGCGGACTCGCGGATCCGGTTCGGGATCCGGGCCGCCTCGGGGATCTGCGACGAGGAGCTCCGCGGCGCCCCCGCGCGACTGATGGCGGCGCTCGATGTCGCGTCACCTCCCGGGGGCCGCCCCCGGGGCCTCGAAGCCGCCTACCTCGAGCGCACCCTGATGCTCGCCCTCGATTGCCTCGGCCCGGAATGGATCGCGCTCATCCCGCAGCCCCTGACGCCGCCGGTCCAGGTCGCCCGCGCCCTGGAACTGGGGGATACCGCGCGGGCCCGCGGCATCCTCGCCGGGCTCGATGCGGCGCGCCAGCGCGGGCTTCCGGCGGTCCCGACCGCCGACCAGGTCGTCGCCGAGGCGATCGTGCGCCTGCAGTCGGGGGACAGCGCGGGAGCGCGCCGCGTGCTGCTCCACGGCATCGAGAGCCTCCCCCTCGCCCCGAACCAGTTCCTGCACAACGAAGTCCCCGCGGCCGCACTCCCACGGATGCTCGCCCTCGCCGCGGAACTCGAGGCGGTCACCGGCGACCGCGCCACCGCCCGGCGGTGGGCACGCGGGGCGCTCGCCCTGTGGCGAACGGCCGACCCCGAGCTGGGACCGGCCGTCGCCCGCCTCCACCCCATCGCGGCGGAGGAGTGATCAACCCTGGAGGGCCCCCGAGCGGATCCGCTCGGCCAGCGCCGTCGTCTCCTGGTCGGGGGCCGTCTGCAGCTCCCGCTCCACGTACTTCGCGAACTCCTCGTAGACGCCGATCGCCCCCGCCCGGTCCCCCGCCTTCGCCAGCAGGGTGAGGATGCGCCGGATGCGGCGCTCGTCCGCGCCGGCCAGTCGCGCGGCCTTCCGCGCCCAGCGGGTCGCCGAGGTCAGGTCCGTCGCGCTCTCGTAGCGCGTGGCGAGCGCCCAGGCCGCATCGGCCGCCGCCGTGCGGTAGTGCGCGCGCCGCTCCTCGAGCCACTGCTCCATCCCCGGGGTGTCCGTGAAGAATCCCGTCAGGAGTTCGCCCCGATAGAGTTCGAGGGCCCGGGCCAGCTCACCCGCCCCGACCGCCGCTTCGAATCGCTCGACATCGGAGCTGAGGAGCGTCCGGTCCACGGCGACCTCCTCGTCCCCGCGGGTCGAGATGATCCCCTCCCCAAGCGCTTCCCGGATGCTGTACAAGGCGTTCCGGAGGGAGCCGCGTGCGCGCGAGTCCGGCTGATCCGGCCAGAACATCCCTGCCAGACGGTCGCGGCGCTGGTACCCGGTCGGCTGGGAGAGCAGGAGGTAGGCAAAGACCGCCACCAGCTTGGGCTGCGCCGGGAGGCGCTGCGCCGCGGGTGGGCCCTGAACGTCAAAGCCGCCGAAGAGCGTGATCTGGAGCAGAGTGGTCACCGGGAGGAGCGCGTGGCGGGGACTCGAATTCTACTCACCGCGCCTGGTCCGGCCAACTGACGCTCCCGTGACGGTCACCGGACGGGGCCGGCCGAGATTGCCTCCATGCGCCCCCACCTGCTCCTCCCCCTGCTGCTCGCCCTCCCCTCCCTCCCTCTCGCCGCCCAATCTACGTCCGGGCCGATCAGGAGCCCGACCCGCGTCACCACGATCATCTATCGGGGCAGCGCTTCGTCGGACGGGTACCCGATCGCGCGGGTGCCCGTGAGGTACGCGTTCGCGGTCTGCTTCGATGAGATCGTGATCGCCTATTCCGCCGAGCTCGACGCGGCGAGCGCGACCAGCGGGTACTACTTCCGCGGGACCTTCTACACCGAGGACCTCTCGGGAGCGATCTCCGATCCCCCGACCGCCCCCTTCGCCGCGACCGTCTACGAAGGGACCTCCCGGTTCCTGGTCCGGGTGAGCGACCAGCAGGCCATACAGGGAGCCGACTTCGGCTGCTACGGACAGACGCGGACCATCGGGAAGGTGACCGCGCTCGCGGGAACGGGTCGCACTCCGGATCAGCTTCGGAACTACGTCAACTCCCTCTATCTCTCGGTCGAGGAGTCCCCCCGCCCTTTCCGCAACACGGCGTACGAGGGACGCCTCGCCGCCGCGATCCGTGATTCCACCGCCCAGGCCCGACGCGACTCGATCGCGGCCGTCGCCGCCGCCGATTCCGTCGCCCGCGCCGATTCGCTGGCACAGGTGGCCGTCGCCGACTCCCTGGCCAGGGTCGCTCGCGCCGATTCGTTGGACCGCGCGGCCGGGGCGGATACCGCGCAGGGGGACAGCGTCACGGCGCGGCAGGTCGGGACCGACACCCTCGGTCGCGCCGGGAAGGCGGCGGCGGGAGCGGGGGCGGCGGCGGCCGGCGGGGCCGATCCGGAGGAGGTCCGACGGCGCGAGCAGCAGCAGGCCGAGTTCCGGCGATTCCAGGTCCAGCTCGGGATGGAGAAGATGACCGAGGCCGACCAGGCCTACCGCTCCGGCAACAAGCAGCGGGCGATGGAACTCTACGGCGACATCGTCACCGGAAAGACCGGCGGCTTCTACACCTCCGAGCAGCTCGCCCTCGCCCAGCAGCGCCGGAACGAGATGATGGGCGACATCGCCGCCGAGACCGGGGCCCAAGGCCTCACCCTCCTGTCGCAGATCACCGGGTTCGACGTCGGGATCAACTGGAGCGACGGCTACTTCGCGGAGGATTGGAGCGTGGGGATCACCGGCGGGCGGGTGGTCGGGCCGACCCTCGCCTACCTCGACGTGGGGGTCGGCTTCGAACCGTTGTACGACCTCTACAGCGGCATGAGCGGCGACACCCTCGGCACCGGGGAGATGGACGACGACGAGGAGCACCTGCAGTGGATGTGGCGCGTGGGGGGGACCATTCCGGGCGTCGCGCTCCGCACCGGTGGCCGCACGGGGTTCTTCCCGCACCTCGGCTTCACCCAGCACCACACCAATGTCCGCACCCTGAACCTCCTGCACACGGGGGTGCTCTGGCAGGGGGGCAACGGCTTCCTCCGCCTGGATATCACCTTCATCAATGGCGAATCCACCTTCGGACTCGCCTCGGGGTTCAACCTCCGATGACCGCGATCCGCCTTCTCCTCCTCGGCCTCGCCGTCACCCTCGCCGGCTGCGACTCCTTCGCGGGGGCGCTCGATCCCGATACGCCGGGGAGTGCCACCGGCGCCATCCCGGCGGACAAGGGACGGCTCACCCTTGTCAACGGCTCTGCGCACACCATCACCCACGTCTACACCGATCCCTGCAATCTCTCCCCCGGCGGGGCGACCACCTCCAGCGGCGTCGACATCGACCCGGGCGAGAGCTGGTCCAAGGATCTCCCGCCGGCCTGCCACGACATCGACCTCGAGCTCGGGAACGGATCGTACTGGTCGACCCAGCGCACCCTGACCGCCGGGGTCGCCACCCTCGTCCACGTGAACTAGAGGATCACCATGCGACACATCCGCGGTCGGCTTTCCGTTGCGTTCTCCCTGGTCACCCTCCTCCTCGTGGTCGCCTGCAGTGCGACATCCGAAGGTGGAGGAGGGGGGAGCGTCGAGGGCCTCTGGACCCGCCTCACCGCCGACGGGAGCGGCGACGAGACCGATCTCGCCATCGGGGTGATCAAGGGCGCCGGCCCCGACCGCGTCTGGGCCTGCGAATTCCGCCCCTCCGGTCCCCAGGCGATCATCATCAAGGGGACGCTCGACGGGAACGTCATCACCTGGGATCCGGAGTACGGCAATCCGGACTATGTCGTCGAGCGGGACGGACCCGATCTCACCCTCGAGGTGCCGAGCTGTGGGTACTGCAACATCACGCGGTATGAGTCCGGCTCCTGGAACCCCGGCTGCGGTCCGCTCGATGAATCCGACACCAGGATCTACGTGGTGTTCGGCATCCTGCCGAGCTCGGTCAAGAACGACCAGTACATCACCTCGACCACGAGCAATATCTCGTGCGCGGCGGGAGGGTACAGCAATGTCGAGTACGGGCCCTGCGCGTACGGACTGATGTCCGTCAACATGACCCTGAGCACGGGGTTGAGCGTCAACAACGCCCAGGTGAACTTCTCGGTGCCCGATCCCGGGATCGCGAAACGGATCTACTATGTCGGGTTCACCTACAACGACATGGTGAATCGATGGCTCTGGGGGTTCGAACACGTGGACATCCCTGAGACCGCCCCGAGTCCGTGATGGGGCGGGGGCGCCGGAGACGAACCACGCCGCGCTTCCCACACACGTTCCATCGTTGACCGTTCTCTGACCGTTCCACCCGAGGAACGGTGTGCGGCACTCCGGCCGGCGGCGCGTCCATCAGGGCGAACCCCCAACTGGAGTGCCGTATGCATCGCCCCACCCTGCTCGCCCTCGCCACCCTCGCCCTCCCGGCCGCCCTCTCGGCCCAGCAGCTCACCGGGCGCTACACCGCCGCGGGCCCCCTCCTCACCGAGACCCGCCAGATCGTCCTTCTCCCGAGCGAGGTGGTCGGATTCCGGATCACCGGAACGAGCGAGGCGACCCGGACCCTCCGGGTCACCACCGGCCACCTCCTCGAGGGGAGGCTCTATCACGCCGTGGCGATCATCACTCCCCGGGACGGTTCCAAGCCGATCCGCGCCGAGGGGACGCTGAGCATCGAGACCCCTGAGCTCAACGTGGGGACCCTGGTCAAGGGAGAGTACCTGGTGACGGTCCACCTCGAGGACATGTACACCGGTGACGTGCGGGACGCGAAGAACAAGGTGGTCCTGCGCTGAGGGTTGCCGGCCGGCAGGGGCGCCGGTAAGCTGAAGACAGGCGCCCCTCCCGACCGGAGACCGTATGCGGCTGCTTCCTGCCCTGATCATCCTCGCCCTCGCGACCCCGCTCGCGGCCCAGCTCACGCCGGAACAGCGGCAGGCGCGCGAGGCCCAGGAGGCCTCGAAGGTCTATAACCGCACCCTCGCTGACCGGCTGGAGCAGCGGGCCCTCGCCGGGGATGCCTCTGCCTATGGTGGGCCCTCCGCCTGTGACTCCCGCAGGATCGGTGTCGGGGGTTGCTCGTACAACAGCTCCTCCCGGCCCTGGCGCTCCCCGGCCGCGCAGGCCAACCATTGGGCCTGGCTCCAGAGCGAGCCCGCCTCCCCACGGTACCTCCGGAAGGCCGGAGGCCCCGGGCTCTGGGGCGAGGCGAGAACGGAGAACGTCCTGACCCTGGCCTCGCCGATCGGCGGGAAGGAGAAGCCCCTGCTGATCCGGACCACGATCGAGGAGGACGGCGAGGGGGCGGCGTGGAGTTCGGAGCTCGAAACGCGCGGCGACGGCGAGGATCGGTACTTCGTCTCCCTCCCGGCGCTCGAACCGGGCCAGTACCGGATCACGATCGATGTCTACGACCCCGAGTCGCCGGACACCCCGTACTCGACTTCGACCACGCCGCTCAAGATCCATTGAGGAGTTGGGAGTCGGGAGTTTGGAGATCGGAGCACACCAAAGCGAACGGACAACAGGCGCCTGAGCGTCCGTTGTCCGTTCGCTGTTCACAGTGGAGGCGCAGGGAATCGAACCCTGGTCCGAGATTGCATCCGACGCCGCGTCTACGTGCGTAGACCGATCTTCACACCGTCATCCCGGGGCCGCTGACCGGCCGACCTTCCCCAGGACCATCCTCCTTAGTCTCGTCTTCGCGTCAGAGGCGCCGCAAAGACCAGCCCGGTTTGTTTGCGGTGGGTGACGTCCCGGGCGGGGCCCCATTCCACCGTGCTACGAAGCGAGCAGAGCTCAGCTTACGCAGCGAGCGCCATTTCAGTGTTGGCGATTGGATCTTTCCAGTTGTATTAACGAGGTGACTGGTCCTCGGCACGCAGCCACGCCTTCAACGACCCCGTCGAAACCGGTCGCCCCCGTGGTAGCCTTGGGAAGATAACCACGTTATCCGCTATCAGCTATCCGACGCTTCATGAAGAGGCGAGCTCCTCGATGGAAGCCCGCCCTGGAAAGGAACATCGGATAACGGATGGCTGATAGCGCGCTTACCCCCCCGGCGCGATCTCCACCCGGTTCCGCCCCCGCTCCTTCGCTACATACAGCGCCGCGTCCGCCTGCACCGGGAGGTTGTGGATACTGGCAGTCGTTTCCGGCACCCCGGCCACCCCGAACGAGGCGGTGAGGGGCCACGGGGTGTTCTCCCACGTCCATCCTCCCTGCTCCAGCGCCACCCGGATCCGCTCCGCGATCTCCGCGCCCCGCCCCATCGTCGCCCCCGGGGCCCAGATGTGGAACTCCTCCCCACCCACCCGCGCCGCACAGTCGGAGCCGCGGACCAGCTCCTTCAAGATCCCGGCGAAGTGCACCAGCGCCGCGTCCCCCGCCGCGTGCCCGAGCGTGTCGTTGAGCTTCTTGAACCGGTCCAGGTCGCAGGCGACAAGGACCCCGCCGCGCCCCCCCATCCGGCCGAGCTCGGCATCGAGGCCCCGGCGATTGTGGAGTCCGGTGAGGGGATCGGTGATGGCGATCGCCCGGATCTCATCCGCGGCGAGCGCGGCCACGAGCCGCGGAACATTGAGCCGGAGCGTCGGCTGCGCCGCGTCGCGGACGGCCGCCACTGTCACCCCATCGGCGCGCAGGCCGAGCGCGACCGCCGCGATCCGCTCCCCGCGGTAGTCGAGCCCGAGGAGCACCCATTGTTCGTCGTGGCGACGCCGGTCGGGGGCGGCGTGTCCGGTCGGGTCGGCGGGAGTGCGGAAGTCCACCGCCCCGCCGTTCGCCGCCTCACCGAGCGGGCTCGAGCGGTCGATGACGACGTTGAGGAGGCGGCGGTCGGCGCGGGGGGAGACGCCCAGGATGAGCGCCCCCGATGCCACCGGGACGGCCAGGAGGACGTCGGCCCCGAACTGGTGCTCGAGCTCCGCCGCGAGGGCGATCGCCACCGTCCCCGCCGTGACCCCGGGATGGAGGGGATCCTGCCCGATCTCATCCGCGAGGCGCCGGTAGGTCATCGCTTCGAGGAGCGCCTGCAGGTCCTCCCGGGCGCGATCGATCCGCTCGGGGGTGGCCCACGAGTGCTCCAGGAGCATCGCGGCGACCCGATCGCCGAGGAGTTCGGTCACCAGGACCGACTTCTCGCCCCGCTCCGCGCCGCCGCTCGCCGCGCCCCGCAGCGCCTTCAACTTCCCCTCGATCCGTTCCGCCTCGGCGTGCGAGAGCTCCGGGTCGAGTGCCGCTTCGGGGAGGACCTCCTCCTCGACGCCGACCGCCCAGACCCCCAGGGCGCCGTGCGCCTCCCGGAGCCAGCGGACCGCGGGACCGGGGAGCACGGTCCCCCTCCGCCCCGAGACGCCGATGGCGCCCCCGGTGCGGCGCCGTGCCATCCATCCCGCCGCGAATCCCCCCGCCGTCCCGATCAGCCAGGGCCAAAGACTCACAACCACCCCTTGCGGCGGAACCAACGCCAGATCCCGAAGGTCATCACCGCCATCAGCCCCCAGCTCCAGAGGTAGCCGTAGCGCCAGCCGAGCTCCGGCATGACGTGGAAGTTCATGCCGTAGACGCCGACCAGGAAGGTCAGCGGCATGAAGAAGGCCGAGAAGATCGTGAGGACCTTGATGACGTCGTTGGTGCGGTGGGCGGCGAGGGCGAACTGGAGCTGGAGGAGGTTGTTCGCCTCTTCCAGGAGTTCATCGGCCCAGGCGTGGGTGCTCTGGGTGTCCTCGATCATGCTCTGGCAGACCGGATGGACCCGCTCCCCCGGGGGAGTGAAGCGCTGGAAGACGAGGAGGGTGCTCTGCAGCATCCGGCGGTAGACGCTCGCCTGCCGCTTGTAGAGCGCCAGCTGTTCGAGCGGAGGGTTCGGGCCCGGCGCGAAGAGACCCTCGTGCCACTTGTCGAGCCCTTCTTCCACCCTGAGCAGCGGGGTCTCGTACGTGATGACCGCGGCGTCGAGGATCCGGAAGACCAGCTCCTGCACCGGGGTCTGGTGCCCCTCCTGGTCGGTCTCGGCGAAGAGCTTGGTGAGGTAGGGCTGGGGCTTCCGGTGGATGGTGACCAGGAAGTCGGGGCCCACGAAGAGCGCCACCTTGCGGGTGAGCGCCTGGCACGAGTCCCCCTCGGGGGCCGAGGCCTCATCCCAGGCGCGCACGATGAGGAACACCACCCCGTTCTCCTGCCGCTCGAACTTGGGGAGGTGCTCCGGATCGAGGCAGTCGGCCACCGCCTCCTGGTGCAGGCCGTACTCGCGGACCAGCCGCTCCACCTCCGCCGGGGTGGGGTCGACGATATCGACCCACTTGAGCCCTGCGACGCGGAAGGCGACGCTCTCGCGCGTCACGCCGCGGCGATCGGGGCGGGCCGCCCCTCGAGGTAGCGCACGAAGCACTCCTCCGCCGCCGCCATCGAGTCCACGGCGAAGAGCTGCTGCCGGAGTTCCCCGCCGTAGGGGAGCCCCTTGGTGTACCACCCGAAGTGCTTCCGGAACTCGACCATCGTCTTCCGCGAGTCCCCCTGGAGCTCGAGCGCCAGCCGTGCGTGCGCGAGCGCCACCGCGAAGCGCTCCTCGATCGACGGCGGGGGCGGCAGCGGCTCGCCGGCAAGGAGCGCCTTCCCGTCGCGGAAGAGCCACGGGTTCCCGAAGGCGCCGCGCCCGATCATGATCGCGTCACAGTTGGTGTGCCGTTTCATCCGGAGGATGTCCTCGGCGGTCTCGATGTCGCCGTTGCCGATGACGGGGACGGAGAGCGCCTCCTTCACCCGGGCGATCTCGTCCCAGTTGGCGCTCCCGGTGAACATCTGGGTGCGGGTCCGGGCGTGCAGGGTGAACGCCTTGGCGCCGGCGTCCTGCATCAGCAGGGCGATCCCCACCGGGTCGCGACTCTCGTCGTTCCACCCGCTCCGGGTCTTCACCGTCACCGGGATGGTCGTCGCCGCCACCACGTCGCGGATGATCCGCTCGACCAGCGGGAGGTCGCGGAGGCAGCCGGAGCCGCCGTTCCGCTGGACCACCTTCTTCACCGGGCAGCCGAAATTGATGTCGAGGAAGTCGGGGTGATAGTGCTCCTCGACCAGCCGCGCCGCCTCCGCCATCGCCGCCGGGTCGGCCCCGTAGATCTGGATCCCGATCGGCCGCTCCACCTCGTCGAACTCGCACCCCTCCAGGGTCCGGCCGATCCGCCGCCGGATCGCCTCCGACGAGAGGAACTCGGTGATGACCACGTCCGCCCCGAGCGTCCGGCAGATACGCCGGAACGGCGGCTCGGACACCCCGGCCATCGGGGCGAGGATCAGCGGCGTCTCGGCCGCGGCGGGATAGGGCAACTTCATGTGGGAAAACTACTTGGACGTCCCGGAGGGGGCAACGCGAACGGTTGACGGACCCCCCGCACGGGGGCTAGGTTGAGCCCCCAGATGCATATTCGCGACTTCCTCTCCCCCGAAGCGATCTCCCTCGACCTGCACGCCGGGAACAAGGACTCCGTCCTCCCGGAGCTGGTCGGGCTCCTGCACCCCACTCCGCGGATGGAGGAGACCCTCCTGCGGCTCCTCCGCCGGCGTGAGGAACATGGCTCCACCGGGGTGGGCCGGGGGCTCGCGATCCCGCACTGCCGCAGCACCGAGGTGCAGCGGGTGCGCCTCGCCTTCGGCCGCTCCGAGAAGGGGGTGGACTACCGCTCCCTCGATGGCGCCCCGGTCCACGCCTTCTTCCTGATCGTCGCCCCGCCGGCGGAGACGGTACCGCAGTACCTCC
>Ga0315910_10001694_pt1 | contig 20029 bp, 12 predicted proteins | sample EdamamesoilMG_FD_204470 | JGI IMG/M metagenome (GOLD analysis project Ga0315910, IMG submission 204470) | Garden soil microbial communities collected in Santa Monica, California, United States - Edamame soil | ecosystem: Environmental > Terrestrial > Soil > Garden | place: USA: California...
CGCACTTCCTCGAGCACATGCTCTTTCTCGGCACCGAGAAATACCCCTCGGAGTCCGAATACAGCAACTACCTCCGCAGCAACGGCGGATACTCCAACGCCTACACCGCGACCGACCACACGAACTACCAGTTCGAGATCCCACACGCGGCCTTCGAGGGCGCAATCGACCGCTTCGCGCAGTTCTTTATCTCGCCGCTGTTCACGCCGGAGTTCACCGAGCGCGAGATCAACGCCGTCAACAACGAGGCGCAGCGCTATTTCGAAAACGACGGCCGCCGCGAATACCGCGTGCGCCAGGAACTCTACGCGCCCGAAAGCGGCGAGCACCAGTTCACCACCGGCAACCGCGACACGCTCGCCGGCGTCACGCGCGAGGAGCTCCTCAAATTCTACGCCGACTTCTACAGCTCCGACCGCATGGCGCTGGCGCTCACCGGTCGCGAGAGCCTCGACACGCTCGAGGGGTGGGCTCGGAAATATTTCTCCGCGATCCAGAAACACGACCTCCCGCCCGTCGTGCGCGAGCAGAAATTCCTGCCGCGCAAGCCCGCCCTTCGCCTCGCGATGATCGAGCCCGTGAAGGAGGTGCGCTCGCTCAACCTCGAGTTTCCCGTCGGCCCCACGCGGCCAGACTTCGCCGCCAAGCCCGGCGAACTCGTCGGCAGCCTGCTCGGCTACGAGGGGCGCGGCAGCCTGCTCACCTGGCTGAAGAACGAGGGTCTCGCGAGCTCGCTCAACGCCGGCACCTACGAACGCACCGGCGAATACGGATCGTTCTTCGTGACGTTCGATCTCACGCCGAAGGGCCTCGAGGAGCACCAGCGCGTGCTCCAGGCGCTGTTCTCCGCGGTCGCGACCCTGCGCGAGTCGCCCTACCCCGCGCAGTTCTTCAAGGAGCGCGCGAAACTTGCCGGACTCGATGAAACCTTCCGCGACAAGGGCGAGGGGGCCGCTCTCGCGACCGACCTCGCGAACCGCGCCCTTTTCTTCCCGCTCGAGATCGCCGAGCGAGAGCCGTTCCTCTGGCTCGACCCCGCCGAGGCGCCATATCGCGCGATCGTCGATGCGATCCGCCCCGACAACATGCTCGCCACTCTTTCTGCCAAGGGTGTGCCGACCGATCGCAGCGAGAAATACTTCGCCGTCAAATACAGCTACACCGAGGACACCGGCGCCAACTACGCCTCGCTCGTGGACGCGCCGCGCATCGCTTCGATCGCGCTGCCCGCGGAGAATCCGTTCATCCCGCAGCAGACCGCGCTCCTGCCGCTCGCGCCCGTCGCGATTGTCGACCGGCCCGACATGAAGCTCTATTACCTGCAGGACACGGAATTCCAGCGGCCGATGTCGGCCTTCGTCTACAAGGTGCGCCCCGCGGCCTCGCTGCTCGGCATGCAGACCACGGTGCTCCTGAATTTCTACGCCGCGTGCGTGAACGACTCGGTCAACGAGGTCGCGCAGGACGCCACGCTCGCCGGCATCGGCTACAACGTCTCCGTCGCCCCCGACGGGCTCAACGTTTCCGTGTCGGGCTACAGCGACTCCGCCTCGCGCTTCCTCGATCATCTCGCCGGCGAGTTGAAGGGCTTCACTGTCTCCGAGGATCGGTTCGCCGCGCTGAAGGACCGGATCGTGCGCGCGCTCGTGAGCTTCCCGCGCAGCGAGACCTACCAGATAGCGCAGGACCGCAAGAACGCGCTCTCGCGCCAGGTGCACGCGACGCCCGAGGAGCAGCTCGAGTTTGCGAAAACCGTCACGCTCGCCGACGTGCGCGCGTTTGCGGACACGTTCTACTCGAAGGCCCGCATCGACGGGCTCGCGCATGGCAACCTCGACAGCGCCGAGGCCGTGCGCGCCGCGGAATCGCTGCACGCGAAGCTCGGAAACGCGGGCCTGCCCGACGCGGACGTCGCCGAGCGCAAGCTCACCGTCTTCAATCCCGGCGAGACGGTCGTCGATTCCGGCAAGGTGCTCGGCAACAACTCGTGCATGTGGCGCGAGTATATCTTCGACGCCGACACGCCCGAGAACCGCGCCGCCGCGCTCGTGCTCAGCGCATTCATCGACGAGCCCTACTACACCGAGATGCGCACCAAGCAACAGCTCGGCTACATCGTGTGGGGCGGGGCCAGCGCATCGGACCGGCAGCTGTTTGCCTACTTCGTCATCCAGTCCGGCGACCACGCGCCCGACGAATTGGAAAGGCGCTCGCTCGCATGGCTCGCCGGCCTGAAGGAAATGTGGACCGCCGTCGACGACGCCACCTACGCGTCGCTCGTCGCGGGCGTGCGCGCAAACCTCCTCGAGAAGGACAAGACCATCGCCGAGCGCGCCGGCACGCTGTTCGCACGCGCCTTTCTGTTCAAGGGCGACTGGGCGCGCGTGAGCTCGACCCTCGGCACCCTCGACGGGCTCACGAAGGAGCGCGTCGGCGAAATCCTCGCGGAGCTCACCGATCCGGAGACCGCGCGCGTGCGCTCGGTGCTGCTCACCGGCCGCGAGCACAACACCGCGACGGAGATCACGCCCACGTTCACCGACCGCGACGCATGGAAGAAGACGCGGGAGTTCAACTGAGGAGCGCGAACCAGTCATAGGGTAGCCCGACCTCTCCGAGGGCGGGTTCCAATGACGCGACTCTTCACCCGCGCCCGTCGCCGAGGGGCGCGTTTCGGAAGGGCGGATGCACGTGCCGCGACGCTCCTCTCGGCGAGAGGAGCGCTACCTCAAACCGCGAGCACCTACATCCCCAGCCGTTTCTCCAACCCCGCCCTCACCTCCGGCCACTCGGCTGCGATGATCGAGAACATCGCGGTGTCGCGGTGGCGGCCGGTCCAAACACGCTGGTAGCTGCGCAGCACCGCCTCGTGCTTCGCGCCGATCCGCTCGATCGCATCCTGCGAGCGCTCGTTGCGCACGTCGGTCTTCAGCTCGACGCGCGCGGCGCCGAGCACGTCGAACGCGTGGCAAAGCAGCAGATACTTGCAGGTGGTGTTGACCGCGGTGCGCCAGTGCTCGCGCGCAAGCCACGTCCACCCGATCTCGACGCGCATGTCGCCGCGGCGGATTTCCAGGTAACGCGTGGTGCCGGCCACCTTGCCATCGACCTCGACCACGAACGGCACCTGCGTGCCGGCGTCGCGCGCCGCGAGCGCATCGCCGACGAATGCCTGCATCGCCTCGAGATCGATCGGCTGCGGGATCGTCATGTGCTCCCATATTTCCGGCGCCTTCGACGCCTCGAGCAGCGCCGCCGCGTGGTCCGCTCGCATCGGCACGAGGCGGATCCCACCGAGTTCAAGCGTGACAGGACTTGGGTCGAAATCGTTCATTTTCACTTCATCACCCCAGGCAGTGCGTTCCCCGGCACGAACAGCGGCCCGCACAGAAACAGCCCCGGCCGCTCGGGGTCGACGACGACCATCACGGCGTGGCGGCTTCGGTCGCCGAAGGCGCACATGCGCGTTACGTTCGGCGCCGGCTCGCCTCCGTGCTCGAACGTGACTTTCTCGACGAGCTTGTAGTTGTGGTCGTCGGCGTAGAGCAGGAGCACCGGCTTCGCGAACGCGCGCGCTTCGCTCTCGATCGTCCTCAGGAATTTCTCGAAACCGCTGTCGTAGCCTGCGCGGCCGAAGTCGGCGGCGAACGGCGCCGCTTGAAAACACAGCACAACTCCGAGCGCGCTGTTTTCCGTCGCCTTCGCAAACGTCTCGCGGATCCACGCCGCGTTGGCCGCATCGCGCTCCTCGAATTCGGCGACGGCGCCGTCCACGGCCGGCTGGTTGTTGTTCGAGCTTCCGACCACGTGCACCGTCGCGAACACGACACCCTCGTGCGCCCAGCGCGCGTTCTCGACGAACTTGCTGAAGCGCCCGTCGCGCCGCTGCGATACGAGCACCATCGGGTGGCGGCCGCGGCTTTCCTCTTTCTCGAAAAACATCTCACGCACCCGCCCGAGCCACTCGAGTTGGCTTTGCCGGCCGTTGTTGTCGCGGACGACATCGGTCCACTCGTTGTCGCCGGGCGTATAGACGAGCGGCGTCTCCATCGCATCGAACGCCGCGCGCACGCGCTCGTAATGTGCGACCGTCGGCGGCTCGCCGCCGCCCTTGATGTCGCCGAGGTGCACCGCGAACGCCGGCCGGTGCCGGTCGATCTCGGCGAGCACGCGCTCGAAGTCCTCGAACGAGTTCGGCCCGTATGGCAGGCAGCCGAGCGCGGCAAACGCGAACCGCTCCCCGGCGGCGAGCGCCGCGGGGAACAGGAGCAGGAGCAGCGCGCACCGGCGGATGTTCATCCGGCAAAACGTAGCGTTGCGCGGGCGGTTGCCAAGTGCCGACACGACGCCCGGCAGGCCGTGCACCGGTCATTCGTTGCGTCCGGCGTGTTGCTTCGCGCCGGCGGCCTGATAGCGTCCTTTCAGGCAGCCCCTCTGATTCCATGAACGCTCCATCTGCCCTCCAGAAGCGCCGCCGGCGCAACCGCCTGATCGCCGCCGCCGGTGCCGTCGCCCTCTATGCCGTGACCGGTTTCCTGATCCTGCCGCCGATCCTGCGCAGCCAGGCGACGGAAAAACTCTCGGAAGCCCTGCACCGCCCGGTCGCGATTGAAAAGATCTCGCTCAACCCGTTTACCTTTTCCGCGACCGTCCGCGGCTTCAGCGTCGCCGACCACGACGGCGCGGAGCTGGCGGGCTTCGACGTGTTTCACGCAAACTTCCAGCTCTCCTCCCTCTTCCGGTGGATGTGGTATTTCAGCGAGGTGAGCCTCGAGCGTCCGCGCGGCCGGATCGTCGTCGCGGCCGACGGCACGCTGAACATCGCCGATCTCGCGCCGCCGCCAGCCCCCGGGACCGCACCGGCCGAGCCCGCCCCGTTGCCGCGCTTCAAGATCGGGAAGCTTGCGGTGTCCGCCGGCAGCCTAGACTTCAGCGACAACTCCCAAGCATCGCCGTTCAGCACCACGGTCGGGCCGGTGACGCTGGCCCTCCACAACTTCGGCACCGGCAGCGGTGAGCCCGGCAACATCGCCCTGCAGGGCAGCACCGAGTCCGGCGAGCGGTTCGCGTTCGACGGCACCCTGCAACTCAACGATCTCAACCTCGCCGGCCGATTCACGATGACCGGCCTGCACGCGCCGAAATACGACCCGTTTCACCGCACGACGACGCTCTTCGAGGTCGCGAGTGGAAAGATATCCTTCGACGTGCGCTTCGTCGTGAACGCAAAGGGCGGCCTCGCGTGGACAGTCGATCCCGCGGAGTTCGCGATCGAGGACCTGCGCATCCGCGCTCGCGGCGAAACGGCGGACGCGATCTACCTCCCTGCGTTGCTCATATCCGGCGTGCACGCCGATTCGGCCACGCGCACCGCCACGGTTGCGCGCGTCGCGCTGGAGGCGTTCCCAGAGGGTGGCGCACCTGCGTGGACGGTTCAGGGCGCGGATCCGGCCGCCGCGGCGAAGGGCGTCACGACAGTCAGGCTCACGCGGCTGCCCGACGGTTCGCTCGACCTCGCCAAGCTCCTCACACCGCGGATCGGGCTGGCGTCCGCGGGCGCGCCGGCGTCGCCGGCGTGGTCGGCCACGATCGCCGAAGCGGCGATCAAGGACACGCGGATCGAATTCAACGACATTTCAACCAGGGAGCCGGCGCGGCTGCTGATCGATGGGCTGGGTCTCGTCGCGCGCAACCTTTCCACCGATCCCGCGGCGGAGATTCCGTTTGAGGCAAACCTGCGCTGGCAGGAACAGGGCACGGTCCGCGCACGCGGCACTGCGACGCGCGAGCCGCTCCACGCGAAGGTCGATTTCGAGGCGGCCGAACTGTTGCTGGCCGCGCTCGATCCCTACCTCGAGCCGTTTGCCGCGGTGCGGCTCGCCGACGGCGCGGCGCGCGCGACGGGCACGGTCACCTTGTCGCAGGAGCCCGGCGCCGCGGAGCCGTCGCTGGCTTTCGAAGGTGCCGCCGGGCTGGACCGGCTCGTTGTAAAGACGGCGGACGGCGAGACCCCGCTCTCGAGCCTCGGCTCGCTCGAGCTGCGCCAGATCCGTTTCAAGTCGCCGCCTGTCACGCTCGACATCGCCGAGATCGGAGTGAAATCGCCGGCGGTGAGCCTCATCGTCGCGGCCGACGGCACGATCAACCTCGCCACGGTCGCCAAGCAGCCGGACACATCCGCAGCCGCCGATGCGGCCGCCGCCGCGCCGGCTCCGACCGATACCACGCCCGCCGCACCGCGCCCGGTCATCACGATCGGGCGCGTGGTCATCGAGGACGGCCGCGCCGATCTCACGGACCGATCGATGGCGAAGGAGTTCACGTCGTCGCTTCGCGATTTCGGCGGCACGATCTCGGGACTGTCGTCGGAGGAGCTCGCCCGCGCCGACGTGGACCTGAAGGGAACGCTCGACGGCACGGCGCCGTTTCACGTGACGGGCAAGATCAACCCGCTGAGCGAGGATGCGTTCACCGACCTGAAGGTCGACTTCTCCGGGATCGGGTTGCCGGCGTTCACGCCCTACTCCGGAAAGTTCGTCGGCTACACGATCGATCGCGGGCGGCTCACGCTCGATCTCACCTACCATCTCTCGGCCCGCGTGCTTGAGGCGGAGAACAAGCTGGAGTTCGACCAGTTCTACCTCGGCGAAACCGTCGAGAGCCCCGACGCGATGAAACTGCCGCTGAAGCTCGCACTCGGGCTCCTGCGCGACCGGAGCGGCAAGATCGATATCGACCTGCCGATCCGCGGCAACCTTGACGACCCGGATTTCAAGTATGGCAAGGTCGTCTGGAAGGCCATCGGCAACATCATCGCGAAGGCGGCCACCGCGCCATTCTCGCTGCTCGGCAAACTGATCCCCGGCGGCGGCGACCCCGAGGCGCTGAGCTACGTGGAGTTTGCGCCGGGATCTGAAGTCTTGGACGACATTTCGGCCCAAAAAATCGCCACGCTCGCGAATGCGCTCTACGAGCGTCCGGCACTCGGTCTCGATATCGTGTCGAGGCCGCAGCCCGAACTGGACGCGCAGCCACTTCGCGAGGCGCGGTTCCACTCGATTCTGGTCAGCCGCCACCTCCGCGAACTTGCGGCGGCGGGCAAGCCGGCTGTGGATCCGGCGGCGGTCGAACTCGACGCTGTGGTGAGGGCCGCGCTCATCCAGGCCGAGTATGCCGAGGCGTTTCCCCAGGAAGGCGCACAGGTCGCTCAGTCCGACACGGCGCCGGCGGCCTCCAGTGCGCCGCACGACGATCCGGGACTTATCTAGAAAACCTACCGGCGAATTCTCGGCGTCTTCGGCAGGTCCGACAAGGAGGAGGAGCAGACACCACCGCCGCCACCGGTCGTGCAACCCGAAATCGCGGCGGCCGGCCCGACCCTCGCAGAGATGGAGTCGCAGTTGCTCGCTCGCGTGGAGATCCCGGCGGAGGAACTTCAGGCGCTCGCGGAAGGCCGCGCGGCCGTGATACGAGATCACCTCGTCGCCACTGGAAGGGTCGAACCGGAGCGCGTCTCCATCGCGTCACCCGGCGCTGCCGCGGACGGCGCCCCATCCACGTCCGCGCCACGCGTGGAGTTTGCGCTGAAGTGATGCCTCCGACGCGTGCAGGCGCGTTCGACATTCCTTGTCGATCCCTCAATAGTTCCCGCATGCACCGACCATTGTTCATCACCTCATTCGCCGTGGCGCTGCTGCTCTCCGGTTGTTCCTCGATGGAGTATGCCGTGAAGGAGAAGTTCGGCATCCACAAGCGCGACATCCTCGTCGCCCGCGTCGAGGACGCGCGCGAGTCGCAGGACGCCGCCAAGGAGCAGTTCAAGACCGCGCTCGAGCAGTTCATCGAGCTCACGGGCGCCGAGGGCGGCGAGTTGAAGTCGCGCTACGACAAACTCTCCGCCGCCTACGAGCGCAGCGAGAGCCGGGCGGAGGAGGTGCGCGATCATATCAGCCAGATCGGGACCGTCGCCGCAGCGCTCTTTCGCGAGTGGGAGGACGAGCTCGGCCAATACAGCGACCAGAACCTGCGCCGGATCAGCGAGCGCCAGCTGCGCGACACGCAGGCACGCTACACCGAGCTCATAGGCGTCATGCAGCGCACCGCCGCGCGGATGGATCCGGTGCTCGTGCGTTTCAAGGACCAGGTGCTCTTCCTGAAACACAACCTCAACGCGCAGGTCATCGCACAGCTCGGCACGACCGCGAACACGCTGAAGGGCGATGTCTCACGGCTCATCGCCGAGATGGAGGCGTCGATCCGCGAGGCCGACGAATTCATCAACGCGATGAAGACCACGTCGGGTGGATGAGCGAGGCGCGAGGCGGATGAAGACGCGCACCGCCGCAGCCTGGCTCGCAGGAACTGCCGTGCTCCTGTCCGCGTGCGCACGCGACAACACACCGTCACAGGCCGACTTGTTCTCCGACGGCGCATCGGTCGCGCCGGGCGCGAAGATCGAGTCGGACGACTTCGCGGTCGAGCCGTTGAAATTCTACAGATTCGAATGTCGCATGCGCTCGCCCGCGGCGGGATTCGTAGCGGCGCTCTGGCGGAATCCCGACGCCACGTGGGGTCGCGATCTGCAGGGCCGGCCCGGCGATCTGCGCGCAGAGGACTATCAATCCATCGCTGGGTCTGACGAGATGCAGACCGTCGTCTTCTACTCGCGCGCACAAGCCAACGCCACCCTCGCGTGCCTGCGCGTGCAGGCCCTCGACGAGCCGATCGAGGTTCAGTCTGCGTCGGTGAGCGGGCCTGTTGCCGCGGATGTGGTCCTTGCGTGGGCAGAATCGATTCTGCCTGGAGTGGGCGCGTCGCCGGGCGACGGAGGCATGTTGCCGCGTGCAGCCGCGGCTCTTCGCGACGGCGGCACGCTCCGCGTCGTGTTTCTCGGCGACAGCATCATGCAGGACGCCGCGAACTCGCCGATCGATTTGTGGCTCGAGCGCGAGCGACCGGGGCTGCGCGTCGAGATCATCACCGCGATCGGCGGCGGCGCCGGCATGGAGCGCTGGAACCACCCGGAGAAATTTCCCGGTCACGATCTCAGCCTGCAGGCTGCGGTGATCGACCAGCGCCCCGATCTCGTGCTGATCGGCGGGATCAGCACGCGGAGCGTCGCCGACACGCGCGCGATCATCGGCAAGATCCGCGAGGGTGCGCCTGACGCCGACATCGCGCTGCTCACCGGCCCGTTTGGCGAATGGGGCAAGCCGGCGTCCGGTATCGGTGCCGCCAAGCTCGCCGCGCTCGCGTCGGAGACGGGTTGCGCGTTCCTCGATCTGCGCGCCGCATGGCTCGAGGCCGTAGCGGCGTCCGGGCGCGATCCCTCCGCCTTCTACCGTGATGCGATCCACGGAAGTGCCGCCGGCAAGCACCTCCAGGGCCGGCTCATCGCCGGCTGGCTCGCGACGGCCCGCGCACCGAACTAGTTGTTGCCTCAGTCTTCCTCTGATTCGCTGCCGAAGTTGCCGCCAGGGGCCATCGGCTTCACGAGTTCGCGCAGGAAGATTGTGTTGAGGAAAAACTTCGAGCCGCCGAGCCACATGCCGCGAAAGTTGGGGTCCTCGCTTGCGAGGATCACGCGGCCCGCGCCCGTGTTCGCCACCTGCACGGCCGAGCTTCCCGCGATCGCGGCGAGATTCTCCTTTGAGATGTAGCCGCCCAGCAGTGGCGTGGCCGGATAGACCGCCGGGTCGAGGAACGGCGACGACGCCGGCTTCATGAAAATCCGGTTCGTCTTCATCATTGGCAGCGTGTCGCGCGCGTGGCCGTAGAAGAGCGGGTGTGTGGTGTCGATCTGCGCCGCGAAGATCGATCCGCGGATGAGCTTGAGACTCTCGGCACGCGGCCCGTCGGCGAACGCGATCCGCTCGCGCGCACTGTCGTCGGCCGCGCGCGCGAACTCGACACGCGCGATCTCCTCCTTCGAGACGAACTCCACGGCGCGACCGAGCGCGACGAGCGTGCCGCCGGCACGCAGCCACTCCTTGAGCGCGGTGACTCCCGCGGCGGAAATGCCGGCGTAGGTGCCGTCGGTCATGACGACCACGTTGTGCCGCGCGAGCACCGCCGCGCTCACGCGCGCGGGTTCGAGCAATGTCGGCGTGATGCCGAAGCGTGTGTCGAGCAGATGCCATGCGGCGCCGGCCTCGAGCGCGTTTACTCCCTCGCCCGTGAGGATAGCCACTGTCGCGGGGGTGACTGTCGTGAAGCTCGGGCTGCCGAGATCGGGGCCTGCCACCGCGCGGCCGGTGCCCACCGCCACGACGGTGATCGCATCCTCGCGCGCGATCGATGCGACGGCATCCTCGATCGCGCCGCGCCTCTCCTCCTGCGGGCCGATCGGCACAAGCACGGCGCCCGGTCCGAACGCGCGACGGCCCTCGTCGGTCTCCACCTCGAAGGCGCGCGTGGCGATCTTCGTCAGCACGCCCGCGCGGTGCAGTCGCGCGAGTGCGCGCGGCGCGTAGAAGCCGGACCATTCGAAAACATACGCGTAGGCATACCCGCCGCCGGAAACGCGGCCCGCCGGGAAAAACGGCTCGCCGACGGCTGCGCCCGCCGCCGCCGCCGGCAGCGCGCCCGCAGCGATCTGCGCAAACGGCAGATTGTATGCGAGCGGCACGGTCCACGCGGAAACGTCGTAGAAGAGGTTGTCCTTGAACTCGGCGCGCTGCGTGAAGATTTCGTTGGCGAGGCGGAACCGCGGCTGTGCAGCCGGCACGAGCCACGCCGAGCCCGGCTCGTAGCTTCGGCCGCCCACTGCAATCGCGGCGGCGAGCGAGCGCACCTCGATGCCCTGCAGCCGCAGCATCTCGAGAAGATGCCATGCGCGCGCGGGATCCTCGGAGCCGTCGAACACCCAGCCGGCGATTCCCGCGCGCACCGAGGCGGCCGCGGCGGAGCCAAAGAATTCGCGCTGGTGGTCGAGGAGTCGCGTGCGCAGCGTGCGGGCGGCGCGCAGCGTGCTGAACGAAGCGGTGACCTGGTTGCGGATCGTGAACGCGAACTCCAGCGTGCCGTGCTCGCTCCTTTGCGCGTGCCCGCGCGAGCTGGCCTGCTCGAAGAGGATGCCAACGCCGCCGTTGATGTCGGGATAGGTGGAGCTCTTGCCCGGGAAGAAATCGTCGAAGCCCTCGCGCGAGTAGTAGAGCGAGCCGATCCGGTCGAGCGCCTCGGCATGCGCCGCGGCGATGAGGCCGGTCAGCTCGAGGACTACCTCCGGCGAACTCGGATTCTCGCGAGTGGGAATTCCGGGCTGGAAGAAGAACGTGCGGTCCGCGTCCATCTCGTGGTGGTCGGTGAGCACGTTGGGCATCCAGCGGCGGATCTGCGCGACGCGGCCGCGGCTCTCGGGATGCACGAGCGGCAGCAGGTCGCGGTTCAGGTCGAACCAGTAGTGGTTGGTGCGGCCGCGCGGCCATGGCTCGTTGTGCTCGCGGTCGGCGGGATCCGCGGAAGGGCGCGTGCTGCGGTGCGCGTTGGCCCAGCTCGCAAAGCGGTCAAGGCCGTCGGGATTCTGCGCGGGGTCGAGGAGGATCACCGTGTCGGCGAGTGTGGCGAGCGTCTCCGGGTCGTTCGACGACGCGAGCTGCCACGCGACGAGCAGCGCGGCATTTGCGCCGCTGGGCTCGTTGCCGTGGATGCTGTAACTAAGGACGACGACGGCCGGCATTGCGCCGGTGTCGAGCGCGGCGGATTGCGCGGGGTCGGCAAGCTTGAGGTGTTCCGCACGGATATCTTCCAGCCGCGCGTGGTTTTCCGGAGAGGTGATGACGGCGTGAAAGAGCGGCTTCCCTTCGTGCGAGCGCGCGTAGTATTCGAGCTTCACGCGCGGCGACGCCCGCTCGAGCGCGCGGAAATACGCGAGCGTCTCCGCGGCACGCACATGCCAGTCGCCGGTGTTCCAGCCGAGAAACTCCGCGGGCGACGGCACTCCGGCATCGCGCGGCCCATCCTGCGGGAGGAAGTAGGACAGCGGCTCGGCCTGGAGGACAGAGGCTGTCATAAGGACGGCGAGGACCGGGCGGGTGAGGCGAACCATGTCGCACAGGGGATTCCCTTTTGGCGGCGGGGAAAAGCCAAAACTCCGCGGCGCCGGCCTTGAACCCCGTGCGTGCCGCCGGTAGTCAGGTCGGTCGCGCATGAAGCTTCTCAAGATCCCACTCATCCTCGGTGCCGTGCTGCTGTTGATCGCGCTCGGAGTGCGCTCGGGCTGGTTCGCGCGGGAAGATCCCGGAGAACCGATGAACGCCACGGCGCGCGCCACCCGCGAGGATCCGCAGTGGAGCGCGGAGGACATCCGGCGGATCGAGGAGCGCTACGCGTCGGCGCGGGTGATGACGAGCGGCCTGCGGTTCATCGTGCGCACAACGGGCGAGGGCGCTGCGCCGCAACCGGGCGATACGGTGGTCGTTCACTACGACGGCCGGCTGCTCAGCGGCGGGCCTTTCGACAGCACCTACGACCGCGGCACGCCGATGGAATTGCGGGTCGGCACGGGCGACGTGCTCCCCGGGATGGACGAGGCGCTGCGCACGATGCACCCGGGCGAGAAGCGCACGTTGATCGTGCCGTGGTGGCTCGGCTACGGGGAGCGAGGCCGGCCCCCGCTGGTGCCCCAGCGCGCCACGCTCGTATATGAACTCGAGCTTCTCCTTATAAAGCCGGCCGCAGGAGGTTGAGCCCCGGCCCACATCCCGAATTCGCCGGGCTTGCGTCCCCCGCCCTCTCTCGGAAAACCTTGTGCATGCATCCCCGGGACAGACGGCCGCGGCAGCACCCTCGCACGGACGCCATCGGCGATCCGCAGGTTGAGGGGGAAGGCCGCGACCGCGGCGCCTTTGAAATGTTTGCTCAAACAACCGCGCCTTGAATCAACCTGCCGCAGACCACAACGGGCGCGCCGGCGCTCGCGCTGTCTCCTGGCAGGCAATCGCCTCGGTGGTGATTGTCGCAGTATCGGCGTTGATGAGCATCTTCAGTGCGATCGCGGTGCAGCGTCTCGAGACCCGCCAGCTCCGGGCCAGGATCGAGCGCCGTTGCGACAACGTCCTGAGTTTCCTGACCGAGCAGCTCTCGCCCGTGGGTCGCTCGGTGGCGGCCCTCCGGATCCTGTTCGAGAGCTCCGCCGAGGTTTCGCGGAAGGAGTTCGAGAACGCGGCCGCGACCCTGCTCGAGCAAAACCGCGAACTCGGCATCTTCCAGTGGGTGCCGGTTGTCCGCGCGGAAGAGCGCGAGAAATTCCTCGAGCGCATCGGCCGTGAGTTTCCTGGGAAGCCGTTCGAGATCGTGGACGTAAACCTCTCGGGTGAGCGCAGCCCGGCGCCGGCTCGGTCGGAGTCGTGGCCGATCACCTACGTCTACCCTTTCGACGGAAACGAGACGGCGTGGGGATTCGATCTCTACGCCGGCCACACCCGCGAGACCCTTATCGCCGCGCGCGACACGAACCGGCAGGTCATGGGGCCGCCGCGCAGGCTCGTGCAGGACCCCGCCGGCGACGCGGCGTTGTTTTTCATCCAGCCGGCGCTTCGGCGCGACGAGCAAGGCAACATCGAGCTCAAGGGCTTCGTGCAAGGTATCGCCCGTGCGAGTTCCGCATTGGGCCCTGTAACCGAACTCGCCGAGAGCAACAATCTGCTCTACGACGTCACCGACATCACCGATGGCGAGGCCGAGCCGTTTATATCGACGATGCGGGGCCGCGTCACGGCGCGGGGAGCCGCACTTACCGAGGAGCATGTGTTCGACCGCCTCGGCCGCACCCTGAGGTTTCGCTCCGCGCCGACCGACGAATTGATCGCGTCACAGCGAACCTATTTTGCACAGGCCACGCTGTTCGGAGGCCTGCTCGCGACGGCCATCCTCGGGCTCTACCTGCAGGGAATCCTGCGACGCACCACCACGATCACCGATCTCGTGGGCCGGCGCACCGAGGAACTCACCGAGTCGAACAAGCGCCTCGTGCGCGAGGCCGAGCAGCGCCGCCAGGCCGAGCTCGCAGCGCTGAGCGCGCAACAGAATTTCAAGTTCATCGTCGATTCCGTGGACGGCATCGTCTGGCAGGTCGACATCGCGCGCGACCGGATCGTGTTCGTGAACCGCCGGGCGCAGGATCTCCTCGGCTATTCCGCCGAGACATGGCTCGGGGAGCAGGACTTCTGGATGAACCACGTCCATCCCGACGACCGCGAGGGCGCCATCCGGAAGTTTCGCGAGGGTGTGGCGCGCGGCGGCGCGTTCGGGCACTCCTACCGGATGCTGGCCGCCGACGGCTCGGTCCTATGGCTCAACGACTACGTGCGCATTGCGCAGCTCCCCGGCCAGCCGTTGCTCGCCCACGTGGTCAGCTTTGATGTCACACGGCAGCGAGCCGCAGAGGAACTGCTCGAGCGCGACGCCCATTTCCTCTCCAATGTCGACGACGCGCTCATCGTATCCGACCTCGCCGGCAGCATCACGTTCTGGAACCATGGCGCCGAGAAAGTCTTCGGTTGGAAGGAGTCCGAAGTGCTCGGCAGGCCGTTTGGATCGCTTTTCAGCCGCGTCACCGGCGCGGCCATCGAGCGCAACTTCGCCGCCGTGGCAAAGGGCGAGCCATGGAGCGGCGAGTGGACGGAGCGCCGCAAGGACGGCTCGCGCGTCACGCTCGACAGCCGGGCCAGCCGCTACCTCGATCGCGAGGGCAAACCCGCGGGCATCTTCACGATCTCGCGCGATATCACCGCGCGGCGCGAGCAGGAGAAGGAGCGCACCGCGCTCGAGTCAAAGCTGCAACACACGCAGAAGCTCGAGAGCCTCGGCGTGCTCGCCGGCGGAATCGCGCACGACTTCAACAACCTCCTCACCGGCATCCTCGGCCACTCCAGCCTTCTGGCGATGGACCTTCCCCCGGACTCCCCGGCGACGCCAAGCATCACCGCGATCGAGCAGTCCGCCCTGCGTGCGGCCGCGCTTTGCCAGCAGATGCTCGCCTACGCCGGCCGCGGAAAATTCGTCATCGAGCCCGTCAACATCAGCGAGATCGTGCGCGATACCGCCAAGCTCTTCGAAACCTCGATCGTGAAGAGCGCCACCATCGAATACACGCTGCGCGACGATATCCCGACTGTTCGCGCCGACTCCACACAGCTGCGCCAGGTGGTGATGAACCTCGTGCTCAACGCCGCCGAGTCGCTCGCCGAGACGGAGGGCAAAGTGCTCGTCTCCACCGGCACGATCGCGGCCACACGCGCGATGCTCGACGCCGCCATCCTCGGCCACGACCGCACCGAGGGCACCTATGTCTTCCTTGAGGTGGCCGACAACGGTTGCGGCATCCAGCCCGCGAATCTCGGAAAGATATTCGAACCGTTCTTCTCGACGAAGTTCACCGGCCGCGGCCTCGGGCTCGCCGCCGTGCTCGGTATCGTGCGCGGCCACGACGGCGCGCTGACCGTTGTCAGCAGCCCCGGCAGCGGCACGACGTTCCGAATCCTCCTGCCGCCGACAACCGCCACCGCAGCGACGCCCGCCGAGGCACCGGCCGGCCAGCCTCAGACGCGCGGCGGCACCATCCTCGTGATCGACGACGAACGCTTCGTGCGCGAGGCCGCGGTCTCGATCCTCAACAAGTCGGGCTGCACGATCGAAAGCGCGAGCGGCGGCCAGGAAGGCATCGCGAAGTTCGAATCCGATCCGGACCGCTACGATGTCGTCCTCCTCGATCTCACCATGCCAGGCATGCACGGCGTCGAAGTGCTGCGCAACCTGCGCGCGATCCGGCCGAAACAGCCGGTGATCGTGATGAGCGGATTCACGGCCGACGAGGCGGCGCACCGCTTCGAGCAGGAGGTGCCCGATGCGTTCCTCGAGAAACCGTTTCGCGCCGGCGCGCTGCTCTCGATGATCGACACATTCGTGGCCCGCCGCCGAAAGGGCTGAGGGCACCTCCGCTCATGCACCCGGCCCGGCGAGAGCGGAGTTTGATTTCAACCAGCGCTCTGCGTCGCGCCAGCCGGGGCATAAATCCGCGACGGCATTCCAGAAGCGGTCGGAGTGGTTCATGTGCCGCGTGTGCGCGAGTTCGTGGAGCACCACGTAGTCGGCGACGGACGGCGGCGCCTGCACGAGCCGCCAGTTGAGCGAGACCGTGCCCTTCGCCGAGCACGAACCCCATCGCGTGCGTTGGTTGCGGATCGACACCCGGCTGATCCGGATGCCGTGCGTCGCGGCGAGTTCCCATGCGCGCGCGGCGAGCTCGACGCGCGCGATGCGCTTGAAGTGCGCCTCCAGCGCGGGCCGCAGGTCGCCATCGACCGCGCGCACGCGAAACTCCCGCCCGCCGAGCGACACGGCGGCGGGGCCCGCCGCCTCGATCGTGGCCCGCTCTCCGCGAAACAGCACCTCCGTGCCGATCGTCCACGCCGAAGGTGCACGCGGCAGCCGCGCCACGCGTGCCCGTGCGCGCGCGAGCCAAGCGGACTGCCGCGCGAGGAACGCCCGCGCCTCGCGCTCCGAGCCGCGCGCCGGAACTGTGAGCACCGCGGTGCCGTCGCGCCGCACTTCGATCCGGTAGCGCCGCGCGCGCGCACTGCGGCGCACGAGTATCTCCGGTTCCGCGTCGCGATCGGCACGGTCCGTCACAGCCATTCGATCCGCCATGTCCATGCGCCCTCCTTGTGCTCGAGCCAGCCGAAGCTCGCGGGCGCGCCGCGGTTCGCGCGGGAGATGCAGCCCGGGTTGAGCCAGCGCACGCCGCGGATCGTGTCGTCGCGAGGCACGTGCGTGTGGCCGTGCAACACGAAGTCGATTCCGTCGGGCGATCTCGCCGGCGGAATATGCACGAGATAGAACCGCGCGCCCTCGCGCTCGAGTTCGAGCGTGAGCGGCCACGACAACTCCGAGTCGCAATTCCCCATCACCACGCTCAGCCGCTGGCACCGCGCCTCAATGTGCGCGAGCACCGAGGGCATGCAAACATCGCCGAGGTGCCACACTTCGTCGGCCGGCTCGATCCGCGCGACAAACCCCGGCGGGAGGCGGTCGTGTGTGTCCGAGATGACGGCGATTCGCACGCGCCGACGGTAAGCGGACGCCGGCCGCGCGCGCCAGAAAAAGGATTCGTCTGCTTCGCCGTTGCGCGCGCCGGGCGTTGTTCTAGTTTCGCGCGACCCCCCGATACCGCCCCATGATCCGCCCACCGTTTCTCCTGCCCTGCATCGCACTGCTCCTGTTCGCCGGCTGCTCTTCGCCCACGATCATGGTCCACGTGCCTGCCGAGGGTTCGTCCACCGCCAGCGCTCCCTCGGCCGCACAGGTCGAGGCGCTCAAGACCGTGGGGCTCGAGGTGCGAAGCACCCGGATCTATGTGGATGTGTTTCCCGTGATGGACACACGCGACGGAGTGCCTGTGATCAATACCACCCACAGCGCGGCCGCGGGGCACGCCGCGATGGCGGCGCTGCAGGAAGCGTTTGCCTCGCGCGGTTTTCGTGCCGCGAGCGGCGAGTTCACCTCGATCGGGCTCGGCGCACCGCAGAGGCAGATTCTGCTCACCAGCGGCTCCGAGGCTCCCGTGCCGGCGTCGCTTCCTGTCTTCATGTCCCACGGGCTCCCGGGCTCCAATCGCGGCGCATCGATCGCCAGTCTCTACGAAGCCGTTCACGAATTTGCGGTGCGAGGCACCGCACCCGCGACGCTCGCGGCGACCTACCTGAGCCCGAACCTCAGCCGCATCGAGGTCTTCGCCGTGCTCACCGGCGGCGATGGCCCGATGGCGCGCATCTGGGTCGTGGCATTCGACTCGCGCAACGGCCAGGTGCTCTGGAGCGCCAGCGCGTCGGAGCCCGCCGCAGTGCTCGACACCGCGGTGGCGACATCGCTCGTGCGCAGTCTGGTTGGCGGCCTGCCCGTGCTCGTGCGGTCGACGATGTAATCTCGCGCGGTTGCAACGCCGCGGCCGCGGGGCCAGCCTGTGCCGATGCAAACCGCACGTCTCGTTCTTCCGCTCGCGTTGCTGCTGACCGCGGGCAATATCGGTGCACAGGTGGACCGCATCACAGGCAAGCCGTTCGCAACACGCTCCGAGGTCATCGCCCAACACGGGATGGCCGCGACGAGCCATCCGCTCGCCACGCAGGCCGCGCTCGACGTGCTCAAGGCCAGCGGCAGCGCGGTCGACGCGGCGATCGCCGCCAACGCATGCCTCGGCCTCATGGAGCCCGTGGGCTGCGGTGTCGGCGGCGACATCTTCGCGATCGTGTGGAGCGAGCGGGACAAGAAACTCTACGGTCTCAACGGTTCCGGCCGCTCGCCACTCGGGCTCAGCTACGAGCAGATGCAGGCCGAACTCGCGAAGCTCAACCGCACCACGATCCCGCCGCTCGGCATGCTGCCGATCAGCGTGCCCGGCGCGGTCGACGGCTGGTTCGAACTGCACGGGAAATTCGGAAAGCTCCCGATGGACCGCGTTCTCGCGCCGGCGATTCAATACGCGGAGAAGGGTTTCCCACTCACCGAGCTCATCGCGGCCTACTGGGGCTTCGCCGTTCGATTCAAGGATCTGCCCGGTGCGGCGTATTCGACGTGGGTGCCGGGCGGTGTCGCGCCGAAGAAGGGCGACATCTTCAAGAACCCCGACCTCGCGAACACGTATCGCATTCTCGCGAAGGGCGGGCGCGACGCCTACTACAAGGGCGAGATCGCCGACCGGATCGACGCCTTCATGCGCGAGAACGGCGGCTGGCTGCGCAAAGTCGATTTCGAGAAGCACACGTCGACGTGGGTTGACCCCGTCTCGGTGAACTACCGCGGCTACGACGTCTTCGAGATCCCGCCGAATGGCCAGGGCATCGCCGCGCTGCAGATGCTGAACATCCTCGAGGCATACGACCTGCGCGCGATGGGATTCAACTCCGCCGCCGCGCTGCACCTGATGATCGAGGCGAAGAAGCTCGCGTTCGAGGACCGCGCGAAATTCTACGCCGACCCGGAGTTCTCGAAGATTCCGTTGAAGGGCCTTCTCTCGAAGGAATACGCGGCGGAGCGCCGCAAGCTCATCGACACAAGGCGCGCCGCGCTCACCTACGACGCGGGCAATCCCGCGCTGCAACAGGGCGACACGATCTACCTGTGCACCGCGGACTCCGAGGGAAACATGGTCTCGCTCATCCAGAGCAACTATCGCGGTATGGGCAGCGGCATCATGGTGCCCGGGCTCGGATTCGGATTCCAGGACCGCGGCGAGCAGTTCGTCTTCGATAAGGAGCACGCCAACTGCTACGCGCCGGGCAAGCGGCCGTTCCACACGATCATCCCGGCGTTCATCATGAAGGACGGCAAGCCGCTCGTCGCATTCGGCGTCATGGGCGGCGCGATGCAACCGCAGGGTCATGTCCAGATCGTCACAAACCTCGTCGACTTCGATCTCAACCTCCAGGAGGCCGGCGACGCCGCGCGCTGGCAGCACGAGGGCAGCACCGACTACGACACACCGAAGATGAAGATGGGCGGCTGGGTGAATCTCGAGAGCGGCATACCATGGGAAACCGTGCGCGAACTCGAGGCCCGCGGTCACGACATCCGCTCCGACCGCGGCGGCTACGGCGGCTACCAGGCGATCATGCGCGATCACGAGCGAGGCGTTTACATCGGCGCGAGCGAAAGCCGGAAAGACGGCCAGGCCGCCGGCTACTGAATATGAATGAAGCGGTCGCAGGCGCACTCGTTGCCGCCGGCGCGTATCTTCTCGGCGGACTTTCGCCCGGCCACTGGCTCGTGAAACGGCGCACCGGCATCGACGTTCGCTCGCAAGGCACCGGCGTGACCGGTGCGACGAACGCCGGCCGCATTCTCGGTCGCGGCGGATTCGTGCTGATCGCGGCGATCGACGCCGCGAAAGGCGCGGTGCCAGTCGTCGCGGGCCGCCTGCTCGGTTTCGGCGACGCGTGGCTCGGTCTGTTCTGCTTCGCGGCGGTCGCGGGACACATCTGGCCCGCACACCTCGGATTCCGCGGCGGCAAGGGAGCAGCGACAGCCGCGGGCG
>Ga0315910_10001695_pt1 | contig 20024 bp, 20 predicted proteins | sample EdamamesoilMG_FD_204470 | JGI IMG/M metagenome (GOLD analysis project Ga0315910, IMG submission 204470) | Garden soil microbial communities collected in Santa Monica, California, United States - Edamame soil | ecosystem: Environmental > Terrestrial > Soil > Garden | place: USA: California...
TGGTTGCAGTTCCATCTTTGCCGCTATCGCCTGCGCCGGTTAACTTCGCGCTCTTGTCCGACGTGACCGCGGCTGTGACGGCCAGTTATGGTCGCACTTCGTTTCGGGAAGTCGGCACCAGGTTGTTCACGGATCTGGCGATCCGCAATTCAGGCACATTTCCCATAGATGGCCCGCTGGTCGCCGTTGTCACGCGGATCAGCAATCCTACCGTTAGAGTGTCAAATGCCGACGGGTTCACCCCGGACGGCTTGCCGTATTTCAACCTTTCGACCCTGATCAACGGTTCATCGCTCCCAGCCGGACAAACTACAAGTGTGCGGCCAGCCGAGTTTCTGAATCCTGCCGGCGGCCAATTCACCTACGACTTCGTGATCCTCGGCCAGTTGAACCGCTCACCGGTCTTTACAACCGATCCCGTCGTTGAAGCCCTCGTTGACCGCCCGTACACCTATACCGCCGCTGCGACTGATCCCGACGGTGACTCGCTGGCGTTTTCATTGCTGGCGGCTCCTACTGCCATGACCAACTCTCGACTCTCAATCACCAACTCACAACTTCAGTGGACCCCACGCACCAATGATCTCGGCAGCCACAGCATCGTAATCCGTGTGGCCGATGGCCGCGGTGGCTTCGACGAACAGCAGTATATACTGAGCGTCATCGCTCCGCCGCCGAATCGGCCGCCGGTGTTTACCACCACGCCGATCGTCGAAGCAAAGGTCAATACTCCATACAGCTACGATGCTGATTCTATCGATCCAGACGGCGACACCGTAAAGTTCGCCCTACTCTCGGGGCCGGAAGGAATTACTGTGGACCAAACCACAGGCCGGATTTCTTGGACACCGTCGGCGCAACAACTTCTTAGCCTTCCCACGACTAACGATGTCTCGCTTCCTGTAATGCCCGGATACGAAGTATCAATCTATGCCACATTGAATCTGCCCCAGCAGCTCGCCATCGATCCGCTTGGAACGGTATTTGCCGGCCAAGATGATCGCGTCCAATGCTTCACTCAGCCCCTGAATATCCGGCGCATTTTGCCTTTCACGCGGCTCGCTGAAAATTTCGGACCAGCCTTTCCAGATCCCGACGCGATTGCATTGGATTCCTACGGTCGATTTTCGGGGGTTCCAGGCACGCTGCTGGTTGGAGGTGCTTTAGCGGGCGACTCCTGGGTGGCACCCGGTCAGATCACGGCAATTCTTCCAGATCAGACCACCAATCTTCTTTTCGGGCCTTCACTAATTCTAGGCCACGTGTCGCAAATGCGCTTTGACACAACAGGCCGACTTCTTTTCTTTAACGGTGACAATCAGGACATTCTCGTCAGCGATGGCGATTTCCCGCGGGTTCTCTTTAGGTCGCCAGTCGAAGTGGTTGGCATCGCTACAGACGCCGAAAACAACATCTATGTCGGTGGAACCGACGGCGTTGTTCGCGTCTATGATCGAACCGGACAACTGCTTAACAATTCCTTCTTTGCCACGGCAGGCGGTCGCATGGTCCTGAACCGTGGCCACGATGCTGTTACCGACGCGCCCGGCCATGCCGCAGCACAAGGGTAAGATCGAGGCGGGCGTGAAGTTTGCCCAGAACAACGCCCTCAAGGGGCGCAGCTTTGAAAGTCTGGCGGCGCAAAACCTGTTCCTTGCGGAGTGGGAAAGTGGCGTGGCCGACACCCGCATTCATGGCACCACGCGCCAGCAGGTCGGCAAAGTGTTCAACGAAGCGGAACGCGCCCAACTGTTGTCCTTGCCGCCGAGTCTGTTCCCGGTGTTTGAAGAAGCGCCCCGCACGGTGCATGGGGACGGTTATGTGGAACAGAAACGGACTTACTACTCGGTGCCGCCAGAGTATGTGGGCCGCCAAGTCTGGGTGCGCTGGGAGGCACGGTTGGTCCGGGTGCTCAATCAGCGCCGGGAAGTCATCGCGGTCCACGCGCTGGCCGAGCCGGGGAAGTTCACCACCGACCCAACCCATTTGCATTCGCCGTACCGCCGCGTCGTGCAAGAGAGTCTGGATCATTTGCTGGATCGGGCCCGGCTCATCGGCCCGCAGACCGGCAGTTGGGCCGAGGCGATGGTGCAACAACGCGGCCCCATTGGCACCCGCGTCCTGCATGGCCTGCTGGCGCTGGCGCAAAAGCATCCGGTCAAAGCACTGGAACAGGCGGCGCAAAAAGCCCTGCATCACGGCACCTGGCGGCTGCGGGATTTGCGCACGTTGCTCGCACAAGCCGGCCCAACGCCGCAACTGGACTTTCTGGAAACGCATCCGCTGATCCGCAACCTCGACACGTACCGGGACTGTGTGCCCGATTGCTTTGCTCCCGCAACGATCAACCAAACATGAACGCCCTCCAAACCACCCTGAAACAACTCCGCCTCTCCGGCCTGCTCCAAACACTGGACGTGCGCCTGCAAGAAGCCGCCGCCAACCGGCTCAGCCACGCCGAAGTTCCTCGAACTCATCTGCCAGGACGAACTCAACGTCCGGCAGCAACGGCAGATGGAACGCCACACCAAGCTGGCGGACTTCCGCCACTTGAAAACCCTCGAGGACTTCGACTGGAGCTTCAATCCCTCCGTCCATAAGAAAGAGATCTTCGATCTGGCGAGCTGCCGGTTTATCCGCGAAGCCAAGGACGTGCTGTTCCTCGGCCCGCCCGGCGTCGGCAAAACCCATCTGGCCCAAGCCATCGGTTACGAAGCCATCCGCCAGAACTTCCTCGTGCTCTACCGTTCCATTTTTGATCTGGTGCGCGACTTCATGAAAGATGAAGCCTTCAACCAGCAGGACAAAACGCTGCGCCGCTACTTGAAGCCCGACCTGGTGATCATTGATGACATGGGGCTCAAGCAGTTGCCCAAACACTCCGGCGAATACCTGCTGGAAGTTGTCATGCGCCGTTATGAAAACAAGGCCACCATCATGACCAGCAACCGGCCGCTGGAAGAGTGGGGCAAGTTGCTCTGCGACGTCCCCACCGCCGGGGCCATCATTGACCGGTTCCTGCACCACGCCCAAGTCGTCGCCATCACCGGCAAAAGTTATCGCGTCAAGGAAGCCCCAGTGACCACCCAGGAAAACAAAAAGCCACGCAAGCCCAACGAACCTTCGACCGCCGGGGGCGCGAGCTAAGGGCTCGGAGCTCGCCCCCGGCTCGATTAGCTGGCAGGCGGAGCCACTCCGACATTCAACCCAGAGAAACCTTGAAACCCGAAACAGACCTGTTATGAAATCCGCACCTTAGAGTGGCCGGTTTTGAATCGCTCACCGCTGGCTGGTTTTGTTCCGCTCGGTGACAACATCCCTGCAAGTTGGTGTCCGACTCCAAGCCCCCCTTCTTGAAGGAGCACCGTTCTCCGCTCGGTTCGACATGGGAATCTTCGGCAACGCGCCAGATGTGAAGTGTTCCCGTGGCTTTGCGCACTCTCGAAAAGCGGTTCTGTCAACCTAGTCAACTTTTTCCGAAGCTCCGTCCTCGTTCATCCCGTTCAAAAACTGCAGGATCCAGAAGAGAAAGGCGCGCCGGCTTCAAATGGCCGGCGCGTTGGCGACAAGAGACAATTCCGGTTACGGAGCGGCCGGCGGCGTGGCGATACGGAAATAGCGCTGTGTCCCAGCCAGGGGTGAGTTCGTGTAAGAAGTCAAACTACCCATCGCCACAATCGTCGCATTCGTGGTTTCTGCACCGTTGATGGAATCCCGGACCAATACGTGATACGTCGCGCCGCTGACGGATTCCCAGGTAAGTTTCACAGCGTTGGGGGACAAGGCTTCGATGGCGGTGATGTTGAACGGCGGCAACGTGACCGCGCTTTGGAGCACTTCTACTTTGAATTCCGCAAAAGTGAAGTTGTCCGCGCTGGTCTCCAGCGAATTCGGACGGATGCCGAAGGCATCAAAGCGGTGGTAGGCGTAATTGTTGTCCGTGATGGTATGCGACCAGTTCGTCCCGCCGCCGGAAAGGCTGGTGGTGACGTCCACCGAGTTCTCGGAGGTGCGAGCGACAGCAAATTCAAGGGTGTACTGCACGCCAGGTTGAAATGCGGGGGCGTTCGTATCCACCGCCGGAGTCGGTCCACTGCCCAGTGATTCGTAGTCGGAGGTGGTTCCCATCAGGTTAATATCCGGGAGGAAATTGCGAGCGAAGATTTCCAAGGGAGTGGTGTCGTTAAAGGTCGGGCCGAAATTCAACGCCAGCATGTAACCGCGCACACCGGCGGCGTTACCTTGGCTACCGCCCACGTTGGGGCCGTCCACCATGATCCGGTTGCCGCTGTCGTAATAATCGAACAGACCCAGGCGCAGCGTTGCGTTGTTAGTGAACGAATTGAATGAATTCGCGATGAACGGGAGAGTGACCTTCAAGGTTCTCCCCACCGCCAGATGTACCGGTGAGGTGTTGGTTTCGGTGAAATATCCCAGCCACAGACTCGAGCTTCCGGGGCTTGGAATACCCAACATGTTGCCACCCTGGCCGAAGGCAGTCAGGTTGTCAGTTGCGGCGGTGTACCACAGTGAGTTTGTTTCACTGAACGGTGGATTGCTTCGGTCGTCAAAACCGATCAGATCAGTATCCAGAAACGTGTCATTTACGACGACGCCCAGTGAACTTGGCGTGACGTTGGTCAGGGTGACGGTGGCGACTGCCGATGTCGCTGAAGAACTGTTGCACTCGACGCTGACTATGGCGCGATATTGATTCCCACTTTGATTCAATGCCAGATTGGGCGTGGTGTAGGTGGTGGCCACAGCGCCAGCTATGTCGCTCCAATTGGCGCCGGAATCCGAACTGCGCTGCCATTGAACCGTGGGCGAAGTGCCCGTTGCCACGACGTTGAAGGTGGCGTTGATCTCGGCGCTTTGGGTCACGCTAACCGGACTGACGGCCACGGCGGCGCTGACGCACTGCCCAAACCACGGGGTGGCTTCGGCCCAGGTGGTGGCCACCCTGAATTCGTCAAACTCCGCATTGGCGCCTGACAAAACCACAAAACGTCCCGGGCCGGTCCCGCTTCCGTCTTCGGCACCATCTTCTGGCAGCGAGCCAATCGACGCATCGGCTAGCGGCACATCCGCGTCGTTGGTGCCATAAAACTCCCGGGGTGGATTGATCCATAAATCGTAAATGTCATTCTGTACGCCCGGGATGATGTGCTGCCGCACCACAACGAAGATGGTCTGACCAACACCGATGTTTGTACTGGCATAATTTGTGGCGTTGTTGGGGGCGACTGCCTTGGAGAGGCCAAGCTGAATCAGCCCGCCAACATTGCGGGCTACCAGATTCCAATGCTGCGGCACATTGATACCGCTGTTTCCCCGGTTGACCTGCATGAGATTTTCTCCGTCCGGCGAAACGTCGGCAGCGTTGTTGAACTTGTACAAAAATGAGTAGTAGATGTTCGTTTCGTTTCCCTGAGGGAATGTGCTGCCTGGGACAAACTGATTGCGAGCGCCCATAGGATTCCCCGTGGCATTGGTCTGCGTGGCACTGATGAAAGCGCGATCGCCTTCGGATACCACCAAACCCAGGTTGGTGCCTATCAGGCTGCCGCTGCCATTGGTAAGGGTGACCTCGGCTGTAGAGAGATTCCATCCGTTCAAGCTTCCCAAGGTCGAACTTGCGCCGAGATTGCCAGATGTGTAGCCCACCATTTGCTCCGTCCGTAGGATAGCCGCGGGAGACTCCGTCAGCACCGCGTTGAGGCTCATCATAACGGCGGGAATGATGGCTACACGTGCCAACTTGCGGTGAAGAATGCGGCTGTCTTTGGTGAGGCAGTGGCAGGGATATCTGAACTCTGATTCAAGGAGCGTTCTCATAATGTTGTGTGGTTCTTAGTAGCCGCCCAGCAATCGCCGTTGCCAATCGTAATCGTAACCGACACGTATCATGCCTTCGCCCGACTTCTCGACAGCTCGGCTCTCGCCGCTGGTCACATAAGCATTGGATTGATTGGAACGACCTTACGCCGCATGGCAACTTCGTTCCAGAGATGATCTTGCAAACCGTTTTGAAATATATGCACTAAGGTTGCAACCCGGTCGTCTGCCGTAACGGCGGTCACGCTGCCGAAGGGGAACTTTTCATGCATGGGGCTGATCCGGTTCGCCACAGTCAGCCGTTACCCGCCGGCTTTCATCGGCCAGCCAGCCGCGACCAAGCCCTTGTATCCGCCGATGAGTGAAGAAATTTTCTTGTAGCCCATCTTCTGCGCGGCTTCCGCCGTGAGCGCCGAGCGAAATCCACCACCGCAATACATGATGATCTCGGTGTTCTTGTCCGGATAAAGATGCTCCAGATCCCGCTCCAGGATTCCTTTGCCCAGATGCACGGCTTCGACGGCGTGGCCTTTCTGCCATTCGTGATCTTCGCGCACGTCCATGAGCACAACTTTCGCGTCGGCTGCAACCCGCGCGCGGGCTTCGGCTACGCTGACTTCGTTGATATGCCGCTTGGCTTCGTTGACCAGGGCGAGGAATCCAGGTGAATGATCCATGCCGGCAAATTAGGCCGGGCAGGGGAGCGGTCAAACAAATTTAATTGGCCCGGGCCGCCGGGCGTGGCTAACTCTCCCGATGCGTCGCGCCCAATCCAACTTCGCTGTCACGGGCGCCTTGTTGTTCGCAATCTTCCTCTGGGGCGGCAACAACACGGGAACAAAGGTCCTGGTCGGCGCGTGGCCACCCGTTTGGACCGGAGCATCCCGCTTTCTTGCCGCTGGACTCTTACTGCTCGCACTGCTGCGCTGGACGCGCTGGCTTGGGACTCATCATTCGCCGCCGCCGGAAATGCGTCGTGATTTGTGGGTGCGCGGCGGGTTGAGTCTCGCGGCCTACATCGTCGCGTTCAACTGGGCCGTTCGTTACACTTCGCCTTCGCATGTCGCACTCTATCTCGGCGCGTCACCGGTTTGGGCGCTGCTGTGGGAGGCGGCCGAGGACACAACCAAACTCACGACGCGGCGCCTTCTCGCCGCGCTACTGGCGTTGGCCGGCGTGGGTGTGTTGCTCTGGCCGGCCTTGCGCGCGACTTCACTCCAGTTGACCGGTGAAGTGCTCGGCTTGGCAGCAAGTGTCCTGTGGGTGGGCTATGGGCGGCAATGCCGACGACTGACCAACACGCTGAGCGGTGCGGAAGTTTCAGCGCAAACAATGTGGCGCGCAGGCGTCTGGCTGATGCCGGTTGGTTTGATCGAAGTTGCGCAACATGACCTGCCGTTGAACTGGCAACTTGGGGGAATCCAGCTTTACTGCATCATCGCTGGCGGGGTGATCGCGTTCGCAATTTGGAACAATGCCCTACGTGTCTGGCCCACCAGTCAGGTTCTCTTGTTTAACAATCTCATCCCGCCCAGCACGATGGCGTGGACGTACTTTTGCCTGGACGAGCCGGTTACTGTTACGTTCTGGCTCGCGATGATTTTGATTGCAGCGGGCGTGATGCTGGGTCTGCTGAGTCCCGCCGCAAAGCGGTCGCCCATTTCAATCTCCCAACCTGAGTGAATCCCATGGACATCCACAACCTTGAGCAAACACCACCGTTCACCACCAAGGACGGATCGGAAATCCGCGAACTCCTCGCGCACCGCAATTCCTGCATTCGCAATCAAAGCCTCGCTGAAGCGCGCCTGCCTGTTGGTGCCAGTACGCAGGAGCATTACCATGCCAAAGCCGAAGAGATCTACTACATCACACGCGGTACGGGCCGGATTCGTATTGAGAATGAAATGTGTGAAGTGCGGTCCGGCGACGCCATTGCGATTCCACCCGGACAAAAGCACAAACTCTGGAATACCGGAAACGAAACCCTGCGCTTGCTCTGCTGTTGCGCCCCGGCCTACGAGCATTCGGACACGGTGATCACGGAGTCCGGCATTGACCGTGAATGAATCGGGGAGTTTACTGTTCCCATGAAATCGGGCGGGGTCATCCTTTTTTCCGTATTACTGCTCGCCGGCTGCGCGCAGAAAGACGCGCCCACAGTTTTTTCAACGGTGCCCGGTCCGTCACGTCCGAGTGCCACGCTGCCACCGCCGCCGCCGATTGCCCAACCTGAAACCAAAACGAACACTCAACCAGCGAAAGCCGCGGCGCCGCTGGCGAAACCGCCGATTGTGACGCCGGACACTGCTTTGACCGGGAAAGTGGTGAAGTTCAACCCAACCGCGCGGATCGTGGTGCTTGAATTTTCCATCATCAACATGCCCGCTGCTGGCCGGCAGTTGTTCATTTACCGGAACGATCTGAAGGTCGGTGAAGTCAAGACCACCACCTGGCAGAAGCAGGAACACATAGTCGCGGACCTGATCAACGGCGAGGCCCAGGTAGGCGACGTGGTGCGCGATCGCTGAAAATTAATCTTCTTCCGCCGGCGCGTCATCGCTGACGGCCTTGACGGTGGTGGGCAGGGCGTTCTTCTGGTAGGGCGAATGGAGGTTGAAGTAAATCCCGCACAGCGGGCGGGCGACATCGCTTTGACTCAGGATGATCGTCACCTGCTTGTCCAGAGCGATGCCATGGCGCATGCCGGGTGCGCGACTGTCATAGGCTCGAATGGCTTTGAGCATCAGCGAATCGAGCGCTGCCTCAAAATCCTGCGGTGATTTCTCCAGACAGACGATATGGCGGTCGAAGGATTTGACCGCCGCGAGGATTTCTTTTTTGAATGTTTCAACCGTCACGATCTTAAAGTAGCGCTTCGGCGCCGGATTAGAAGCAAAAAGCTGGAGCGCCACGACAACTGGCGAAAGTCCGCAACTTGCGACGGCACAAATCTTCGGCTAACCATTCCCCGTGAACCTCGGAGATTACTCGGATGCGACATTGATTGTTCTCGGTCATGGTACGACCCAGAACGACGACTCTGCCGCGCCTGTGTTTCAGCATTCCGCGGAATTGCGGCGGCGAAGAATCTTTCACGAAGTGCGGGAGGCGTTCTGGAAACAGGAGCCGCAAGTGAAATCCGTACTCGCCGGACTGAAGACCCCGCGAGTTTTTATCGTGCCACTGTTCATCAGCGAAGGCTATTTCGCCGAGCAAGTGATTCCTCGTGAACTCGGTTTTAGCCTGTCCAACGATCCAGTTTCACGCATCACGCATCGCGCATCACGCATCGTCCACTACTGCAAACCCGTCGGCACGCACGAGAGCATGACTCAAGTCCTCCTGGCACGCGCCGCTGAAGTCGTGTCGAAGTTTCCCTTCCCGCGCGCTCCGAAACCCGCCGATCTCACATTGTTCATTGCCGGCCACGGCACGGAGCGCGACGAGAATTCACGCAAGAATGTGGACCGGCAGGCCGGGCTCATTCGTTCATTGAATATCTACGCTTCGGTGCAAACGATCTTCATGGATGAAGAGCCGCGCATCAGTGGCTTTAGCGAACTCTGCCGCACCCGTAACGCCGTGGTTGTGCCATTCTTCATCAGCGACGGATTGCACGTCATTGAAGACATACCAGTGTTGCTGGGCGAGTCTGAACGTGTCGTGAAGGAACGGCTTGCTGCCGGCCAGCCGACGTGGCGAAACCCGACCGAGAAGCACGGCAAGCTGGTGTGGTATTCGAGTTCCGTCGGGAGCGAGCCGCACATCGCAGATGTGATCTTGGAGCGAGTGCAGGAAGCTGTCAGAGTGCCAAACTCCAACCCGGCACGAAGTTGAGAAAAGGTTTGAGTTCCGTCACGGCGGTTCCTGATCCTGAGGCCAGCGCGCCGGATCGGAGATCGGCGCTCCGAACGAACATGAACAAATTACGATGGGGTATTCTTGGCACGGCGCGCATTGCGCGTAAGAACTGGAAGGCGATTCGGCATTCCGGCAATGGCGTGGTGGTAGCCGTGGCCAGCCGCAACCTCGCCAAGGCGGGGGAGTTTATTGCGGACTGCCAGCGCATCGAGCCATTTGATGCCGTTCCCCGCGCCATGGACAGCTACGAAAAACTGCTCGAGTCACCGGATGTGGACGCAGTTTATCTCCCCTTGCCCACGGCACTCCGCAAGGAATGGGTGCTGCGCGCCGCCGCGGCTGGCAAGCATGTGTTCTGTGAAAAACCCTGCGCTGTAACCGTCGCGGATTTGGAGGAGATGCTCGCCGTCTGCCGGAAGCATCGTGTGCAATTCATGGATGGCGTGATGTTCATGCACAACCCGCGGCTCGACCAGCTTCGCGGAGTGCTCGACGACGGCACCTCGCTGGGTGAGGTGCGTCGAATTGATTCGACCTTCACGTTCTGCGGCGGCGATGATTTTTTTGCGCAGAACATCCGGGTGAACGACGCGCTGGAACCGCTGGGTTGCCTGGGCGATCTGGGGTGGTACAGCGTGCGCCTCTCACTCTGGGTGCAACACTGGCAGATGCCCCGGCAAGTGACTGGCCAGATCCTGTCCGAAACGGACGGCGTGCCTACGGCTTTTTCCGGTGAACTGATTTTCGATCGCGGGGTTTCCGCAAACTTTTACTGCTCCTTTCTCGAACAGCATCAGCAGTGGGCGAACCTCAGCGGCGCGAAAGGATATCTGCGCGTTCCGGACTTTGTGCTCCCGTTGACAGGAAGCGAATTGGCGTTTGAGGTGTATAACATCGCCTCGCGCATAGAGGGCTGCGATTACATCAACGAACCGAACATCCGCAGCGTCAAGTTCGCCGATCCTGCCGATGACCCACGCACCGCTCAGGAGACAAACATGGTGCGCAATTTCGCCGCGCAGGTTCTCTCTGGACAAATAATGGAGTCCTGGCCTGCGATAGCACATCAGACACAGGCGGTCGTAAATGCCTGCCTGGCTTCGGCGCGGGATGGAGGAAGTCTCAAGGCAATTTGATTGGATTGGGCAGGGGGTGCATGTTCCTTTGAAGGAGCGGTGGCTGACTGCCGTTCAAAACAATCTTCCATCCGCGGTCCTGCATCCCTATTCTGCGCGCCGTGCGTTGGAACAAGATCACCATTGTCGGCATCGGATTGCTCGGTGGCTCGCTGGGCATGGCCATTAAGCGTAGCCGGCTCGCCGGGCGCGTGGAAGGCTACGCCCGCCGTGCGGCCACAGTCGAGGAGTGCCGCAAACTCAAGGTGCTGGATCGAACGACGCTGGATTTGCACAGCGCGGTGGCGGATGCCGACCTCGTGATTCTTTGCACGCCACTCGCCCAGATGCGTGCCTTGGTGAAGGAGATGCTCCCATCGTTGAGTCGCGGCGCCATCGTCACGGACGTGGGCAGCGTGAAAGCAAGCGTGGTGAAGGATGTGGAATCGCTCATCGCCAAAGCTGGTGCGCATTTTGTCGGCAGTCATCCGATGGCGGGCGGGGAAAAGTCCGGCGTGAGCGCCGCGCGGGCGGATCTATTTGTTAATGCGGTGTGCGTCGTCACTCCCACCCGCAGGTCGCCCGTGGCTGCGGTGGGTAAAGTGGAAGAATTTTGGGAGGCGGTAGGAGCGCGGTTACTTCGGCTCTCGCCGGAGCAGCATGACGCATTGGTGGCCCGGTCGAGCCATCTGCCGCACGCCATCGCAGCCACGCTGGCAGCTTGGGTGTTGGATCCAAAACATCCATTTCCGCAGCACAAGCTTTGCGCCACCGGCTTTCGCGATACGACGCGCATTGCTTCCGGCTCGCCCGAGATGTGGCGGGACATTGCGCTCGCCAACCGCCGGCACTTGGGCCGCGCGTTGAATGAGTTCACGGCTGATGTGCGAAAATTTCAGGCTGCCCTGCGGCGTGGGGATGCGCGGGCTTTGGAAAAACTGTTCACCAAGGCGAAGCAGCGCCGCGACAATTGGTGTGCGTGCGGAGCGTCGCCGTCATCGGAATAGAAGCCTCAAGCTGCAAGTTCCAAGCTTAAAGGAAGCACCAATGATCAATCTCCCAAACCTGCGACCAAACCCGATCATGATCGTGCGATCTTGGAGGTTGAAGCTTGGAGCTCCTTTGGAACTTGGTGCTTGGGACTTGGAGTTTTAATGCCACTTCCAGATCTCATCGAAATCGTACCGCTGGACAAGCCGGTGCGTGCGGAAATCACTGTGCCTGGATCCAAAAGTATCACCAACCGGGCGTTGATTCTCGCAGCGTTGGCGGATGGTGAAGTTACGCTCGAAGGTGCGTTATGGAGTGAAGACACGCAGGTGATGACCGATGCGCTGGTGAATCTGGGATTTGATATCAAGATCGAGCCTGATCCAGACGAGTTTTGCAATCGGCGCATCACGGTGCGCGGGTTGGGAGGGAAGATTCCGAAAGCTGGCACAGCGGAGCAACCCTTGGAACTCTTTGTAGGCAATGCAGGAACTGCGGCCCGGTTTCTGGCCGCGATGGTTTGCTTGGGCAACGGCATGTATCGCTTGTCCGGCGTGCCGCGAATGCACGAACGCCCGCAAGCTGCCTTGTTCAAGGCGCTGCGTGAACTGGGGTATCGCGTGGACTCGGAGAATGACAAGCTGCCGGCAGTGATTCATGGCGGTCAATTGGAACACGGCTCTGTGAGCCGTAGTAACTCTGAAGCACGAAGCGCTGCGGGTCACAGACCCGCGCTCCGAACGCAGCGTTCTTGCACCGTGAGCATTGAGGAGAGTTCCCAGTTTGCTTCGGCGCTGCTGCTTTCGGCGAAGCATGGCGGCTGGCAAATCAGGATTGAAGGCGAGGACACCGAAGAAGCACCCTATGTCACGATGACGGAGCGATTGATGGAAGCGTTTCCGCAAAACGGCGGACGATTTCAAATCGAACCAGATGCTTCAAGCGGAAGTTATTTTTGGGCAGCGGGGAATTTTGAATTTAGTGATTGGACTTTTGATGAGACAGAGGGCGAGAACGTGAAATACTGCATTCCACAAGTGAGGGTTCGATCCTGGCCTACTTCCAATTGGCAGGTAGATTCACACTTTCATTCTTGGATGGGAGACTTTGCAATGGATTCTGTCTGGTGCGGTATTTATACGTTGAAGTTTATGGAAGAGCAGTTCGGCTCCGACTGGAGAGAGAAAACCGATCTGTTGGAAAAGAATGGATACTCGCGGATTACCGTTTCGCGAAAGGCTGATATGGGTGATGGCATTATGACCGCGATTGTTCTGTCGCCATTTTCAATCTTGCCGGCAAAGTTCATTGATCTCAGTCGCCTTCGCCTTCAAGAATGCGAACGCGTCGTGGCGTTGCGCACGGAATTAACCAAGTGTGGGGCGAAGGTGATCGAGGAAGGTGACACATTAACGGTTTACCCGTCGCAACTCCACGGCGCAGAGATCGAAACCTACAACGACCATCGCATGGCGATGTGCTTTTCGATTCTGGGATTGAAAGTGCCCGGCATAAAACTCAAGAATCCTGCCTGCGTGAAGAAGACGTTCCCAAACTTTTTCCAAAAACTCGCCGCCCCACCGCCTCAGGGTTTGGGTGCGGAAATTCGCGACGGCAAGACGGGGCGGAAGCTGGGAATGGACGAGCTATTTGCGGAGTGAAATGCCGGTTGCAGATGGAAAGTTGAAGTTTGCAAGTTCTCGACGACGACAGCGCGAGTGGTTTGAACCTGCAACCTGCAACCGTCAATTTGTAACCTTATTGTGAAACGACCTATTGTCATCGCCGTTGACGGCACGAGCGCGAGCGGAAAGAGCACCACTTCACGGGCGCTCGCGAAGTTGCTTGGCTTCGTCTATGTGGACACTGGCGCGATGTATCGCACGCTGGCGTGGCATTGCCTCAGAAACAAGGTGGACGTGTCGAACGAGAGAACCGTGGCTGCCGCCTGTCGCAGGTGGAATACGTCGCTGGAGTGTGTGGAGAACAATGTGAATCTGCTCGTGGATGGCGTTAACCCCGGAAGCGAACTACGCACAGCGGAAGTCAGCGCCGCCACCTCGCACATCGCCGTGGTGGCCAAGGTGCGCGAGTGGATGAAGAAGAAGCAACGTGAGTGCATCCAGTTCGGCAATCTGGTAATGGAAGGTCGCGATATCGGCACGAATGTTTTTCCCGAGACGGATTTCAAGTATTACCTCGATGCGCATCTGGAGGAGCGGGCGCGTCGCCGGGCCGCGGAAGGCGTGATCGAGAATCTGGCCGCGCGCGATCAACGCGACAGTCAGCGCGCCGCCGCGCCGTTGATGATCGCGCTTGGGGCACGGGTCATAAATACTTCGCACATGACCATTGAGGCCACCTGCAAGCTCATCATTGAGGATTTGCGCGCGAAAGGCGCAAACTTGGGACCGGTCGCGGCTGGTTGAAATGAATTTTACCTACTTTGTCACTTGGTCGGGCTTTAGGCTGCTGTACCGGCTGTATTTCCGCTGGCGTGTTTTCAATTGCGAGCGCGTGCCCGCAAGCGGCCCAGTGATCCTGGCTTCGAACCACGCGAGCTTTATCGACCCACCACTGGTCGGCGCCGCGTTAGATCGCGACATCAGTTATCTCGCGCGGGACTCACTCTTTCGGTTTCCGGGCATCGGCGCGCTGCTGCGTTCCGTGAACTCGGTGCCGGTGGATCGCGATGGCGGGGGCGCGGCCGGTTTGCGCGCCATTATGGATCGCCTGCTGGCGGGTGGCGGAATCATTTTGTTCCCGGAAGGCACGCGCACCTACGATGGCAAGTTCCAACCGGTGCGGTCGGGACTTGGGTTGGTGGTTATTAAATCCACCGCTCCCGTCGTGCCCGTCCGGGTGTTTGGAACTTACGAAGCGTACGGTCGTCACTTGCGCATTCCGCGGCCTTACCAGGTGATGGTGAAATTTGGCGAGCCGCTGGATTTTGCCGCCTTGCGCGCCGAAGCGAAGCAATGCACGAAAGCCCGGATGAAGGAAATTTACCAGCAGGTTTCCGACGAAATCATGGCGGAAATCGCCAAACTCCAGCCCTATGAGGACAAAGCCCGCTTCCCCTGATGGAAACGCGGGGATTGGTACAAACGAAAGGCCGGACAACAGGTCCGACCTTTTCACACCTGCGCTTGAGAACTAGCGCAGCAACAACGTCATGAGAGTAGCACGAGTTCCCCGTGTGAACAGTCCCCATTACGGGGGACAGCACACAAAAAATCCTGATGGTTACGAGCCTTTCAAATTCCCAGGTTCGAGAGCGTGTTGCTGATGGAATTCACAATTTGCACCAGCTTTGGATGCGTTTTCTCGAAGCCCTCGACCGACGAGCGCAAGCCTTGCAGCGAAAGGTCCAAGAGTTGGGGGTTGCGCGTTTCACGGGTGGCTTCATACGCGGATACCTGGGTAAAGCCCGCGATGCTGCGCGCTTCGTCATCGTGAGTCCGGGATAGTTCGTCAACCTCCGACTTCAGCGTGGTGAGCAATTGCATCAACTCCCGGCGGCGCTCCTCAGGAACAGCCTCCGCTGACTGAACCTGCGCTTCGATTTTTTTGAGTGTGTCGTCAATCATGCCTTAGCCCTTTCAATCCGGTTCAAGATGCCACGCTCAACGGCAAGCGCAACTTGCGCTTCATCGGTGTGCGCCAGCCAGCAGCGACAATTTCGGTTGGACCAGTCGCCACACCGCTTCCTGCACCGATTCAACCGGTCCGCTGCCATCCACCTTTTTGATGCGCTGCGGCTCGGCCAACGCGAGCGCCTCGTAACCGTGAGCCACCCGCTCAAAGAACGCACGGTCTCCTTCCTCGATGCGGTCACGAACGAAGGGCAGGGTGGCTTGGCGGGAACGGAGCCGATCCGCGCTCACTTCGCGAGGCACCGTGAAGAGGAGCGTCAAGTCGGGGCGCGTGTCGCCGACGGCGAAATCAATGATACGCTGCACGGTGGCGAGATTGAGTTGCCGCCCGTGCCCTTGATACGCAGTGGTGGAATCATAGAAGCGGTCGCTAATGATGATATCCCCGCGATCCAACGCCGGGCGGATAAACTCGCGCACCAGTTGAGCGCGACTGGCGTTCATCAGCAATAATTCCGCCTCCCATGTCATGGCGGTATTGGCCGGGCTGTGCTTGAGGGTATGGCGAATTTCCTCGCCGATGGGCGTACCACCCGGCTCGCGCGTCAACCGAACTGAGTAGCCGAGCTTGCGCAAGCGTTCCACAACCAACGTCACTTGGGTGGACTTACCGCAACCTTCCGAACCTTCAAATGTGATGAATAATCCCTTCACGCGCATTTCAAAGTTTTTTGAGCTTCGGTCCCTTGGGTGAATCCTCGATAACCCACCCTTTCGACTTTAGTTGGTCCCGGATTTCGTCGCTGCGCTTGAAGTCCTTTACCTTCCTGGCATCCATTCTCATCTGGAGAAGTTCGATGATTTCGTCTGGTACATTTTCTTCCCCTTGAACCGATGGCATGCCTGTGCCGGCAAGCCCAATCCCGCGAACATATGCTGTGTCGTCAACCAAGCGCGCAGGAGCTTTTGGGCGAAATCCCAACCCCAATACTTCGTCCAACTTCTTCCAAGTGCTGATCGCAACTATCGCCTCCTGAGGCGATAAGCGTCCCTGAGCCAAAGCGCGGTTTAAGTCGCGAATCCAATCAAAGACTACAGCCCAGGCTCGAGATATGTTCAAGTCTTCATCAAGTGCGTCAGTGAACTGGCGAAGGATTAATGTTGCGGGGGAAACATCCATTCCGGTAGTGGACTTTAACATGGGTTCCGCGATCTCGATCAGCTTCTGCAAACACTCCTCAATTCGTCCCAATGCGCTTTTTGCCGCGTCCAATCCTTTTAATGTGAAGTTGAACGTCTCGCGATAGCTCGCGCTGATAAGCAGGTAACGGACTTCACGGGCGCGATAGCCCTTGGCCAGCAGATCGCGCAGGGTGAAGAAATTCCCGAGCGACTTGCTCATCTTCTTGCCTTCAACGAGCAAGAACGCGCCGTGCAGCCAGTGTTTCACGAACGGCTTGCCGGTTGCGCCTTCGCTCTGGGCGATTTCATCCTCATGATGCGGGAACATCAGGTCTTCTCCGCCAAGGTGCAGGTCAAAACTCTCGCCGAGCACCTTCATGCTCATGGCGGAACACTCAATGTGCCAGCCAGGCCGCCCCTCGCCCCACGGGCTGGGCCAGAACACCTCGCCATCTTCCGGCACGCGGGCTTTCCAGAGCGCGAAGTCGGCGAGTGATTCCTTTTCGTATTCATCGGAGGCGACGCGCTCGCCAGTGCGCATCTCGTCAAAATTCAATTTCACCAGCCGTCCGTAGGTGCAACCGCAGCCGCGATATTTCTCGATGCTGAAATACACCGAACCGTCCGCGGCTTGATAAGCAATGCCGCGAGCCACGAGTTTTTCGATAATGGCGATGATCTCCGGAATGTGTTCGGTCGCGCGCGGCGTGACGTGCGGCGCGTGGCAGCCGAGGGCTTTGAGATCATCAAGGAACGCGGTTTCGTATTGGCTGGTGAAGTCGCGGAGCGTCGTCTTGGTTTCGCGGACGCGGCGGATAATTTTATCCTCTACGTCAGTGATGTTCATCACGTGCTTCACGTCGTATCCGCAGAATTCGAGATAGCGGCGGACGAGATCGGCAAACACGAACGAGCGCCAGTTGCCGATGTGCGCAAAGTCATAGACCGTCGGGCCGCAGCAGTACATGCCCACGCGTTTTCCCGCCGGATCCAGCGGGGCAAAATCCTGGATCGAGCGCGACAGTGTGTTGAATAATTTCAAGCCCATGAGTTGAACGTCACGCCGGGAGATTAAAAATCGCAGGCGCGAAGGAAAGGTTAAAGTCAGTTTGGGTGTTTTGTGGCGTGGCCTCGTTCACGGCGGCAATCCAGCTCGACGGCTGCCCAAATGTCAGCGGCATCCCTGCTCGCAAACGGGCGGTTGATTTGACTGGTTAAATCAGATGATCCGTCGCAGCATAGGGTATGAAGAAAACAAAGCCAGCGCGTCGGCCCGCCCGCCAACCATTGGAAACCGGCCAGGTATGGCGCATGGCGGAGTTGAATCTTCAGGTGGGCATGATTGGCAAGCTGCTGGTGCATTACAAGCTGGGCAAACCCAATGCTGTCCGAATCCCGAATTCCATCAGCGGGATTTCGACAATTGAGAAGTACCTGAAAAAGAACAAGGCGGTTCTCGTCAAAAGCTGACCGCCGTCCCGCTCTAATCTGCAAATTTCCTTTTCTTCGATTACTTTGCCTTTATCCTGCCGCGCTCTGATTTGGCATTGAGCTTTGGCGCACCAGAAAGATTAAGAGTTACCGGATGGACGCAGCACATATACGCAATTTCAGCATTATCGCCCACATTGATCACGGGAAGACAACCCTTTCCGACCGGTTGTTGCACCGCACCGGCACCATCGCAACGCGCGACATGGAGGCGCAATTGCTCGATTCGATGGACCTCGAACGCGAGCGCGGGATCACGATCAAGGCGCATCCGGTCACGATGCTTTACAAAGCCAAGAACGGTGAGACGTACGAGCTGAACCTGATTGATACGCCCGGTCATGTGGATTTCACTTATGAGGTGTCGCGTAGTTTGAGCGCGTGCGAAGGGGCGTTGCTAATCGTGGACGCGGCACAGGGCGTAGAGGCGCAGACGGTCGCCAACGTGCATCTGGCGATGAAGCAGAACCTCACGATCATTCCGGTGATCAACAAGATTGATCTCCCGCACGCGGACATTCCCCAGGCGAAACGGCAACTCGAGGACATTCTCGCGATTCCGGCTGAAACCGCAATCGCCGCCAGTGCCAAGGAAGGCATCGGCATCGAGGAAATTCTGGAAGCCATCGTCGAACGTGTGCCGCCACCGAAGCCCACAGGCGAACCGAGTTTGCAGGCGCTGGCGTTTGATTCGTATTTCGACACCTACAAGGGCGTGGTGACGCATGTGCGCGTGTTCAACGGTGAATTAAGGGCGGGCCAGCAGGTAAAATTATTGCACTCCGGCAAGAACGTCGAGGTGAAGGAAGTCGGCAGTTTCAATCCGAAGCCGTATGTGCGTCAGAAACTGGAAGTGGGCGAGACGGGTTATTTCACCGCAAACATCAAGAGTTCTGCGGAAGTGAAGATGGGGGACACCATTACGGATTGGCGAAATCCATCCGCGGTGTTGCCTGGATTCAAAGAGATTCATCCCATGGTGTTCAGCGGGATTTACCCGATCAACACGGCGGATTACGAGCATCTCAAGGTGAACATGGGAAAGTTGCAACTGAACGACTCGGCGTTTGTGTATCAATCGGAAACGAGCGTGGCGCTTGGCTTTGGTTTTCGTTGCGGCTTCCTTGGACTGCTGCACTTGGAGATCGTGCAGGAGCGGTTGCGGCGCGAATACGGCATGGACATCATCGCCACGTATCCCAGCGTGGTGTATCGCGTGACGTTGACGGACAAGACGGTTAAGGAAGTGGACAACCCGGCGTTCCTGCCCGAGGTGACGTACATCGAAAAGATCGAAGAGCCGATGGTTCGTGCCTACATCATTTGCCCGAACGAATACATCGGCGATATGATGGCGCTGGTGTCCGACAAGCGCGGCGTGCTGGATCACACGGAGACGCTCGACTCGAAACGTGTGATGATGCACAACCTCGTCCCGTTGGGTGAAATCCTGATTGATTTTCATGATCGCATCAAGAGCCTGACCCGTGGCTACGGCTCGATGGATTACGAGCACGCCGATTATCAGGAGAGCGACATGGTGAAGCTGGACTTGCTCGTTAACGGTGAGCCGATGGACGCATTTTCTTGTATCGTGCATCGCACAAAAGCAGAGGGCAGGGGACGCGCCCTGGCTGAGAAGCTGAAGGAAGTCATTCCCCGGCAGCAATACCAGGTGAAGATTCAGGCAGCGATTGGCGGGAAGATTATCGCATCCGAGTCCGTAAGCGCCTTCCGCAAGGATGTGACCGCGAAATGCTATGGCGGCGACGTGTCGCGCAAGCGCAAGTTGCTGGAGAAGCAGAAGGAAGGTAAAAAGCGGATGAAATCCATTGGCAATGTGAACATCCCGCAGGAGGCGTTCATTGAAGTTTTGAAGACATGAAGACTGAACGCGAGCCGAAGACCGACAAGGGCGGGCAGGAGATTGAGCCGTCACCTGAAGTGC
>Ga0315910_10001696_pt1 | contig 20013 bp, 10 predicted proteins | sample EdamamesoilMG_FD_204470 | JGI IMG/M metagenome (GOLD analysis project Ga0315910, IMG submission 204470) | Garden soil microbial communities collected in Santa Monica, California, United States - Edamame soil | ecosystem: Environmental > Terrestrial > Soil > Garden | place: USA: California...
GCGGAACGGCTCGGCGCGATCCGGGCCGACGTGGAAGCCGTCGTGCGCGAAGCTCGGGCCGCGAGCGGTGCCTAGCGTGACCGGGGCGGCGGCGGAGCCGTGGACCATCGCCCGCGTGTTGCGCTGGGCAGCGGAGGATTTCGGCAAGCGCAACAACCCGAGCCCGCGGCTCGACGCCGAGCTGCTCCTCGCCTCCGCCCTCGCGACCGATCGCGTGAAGCTCGTGATCGAGTCCGAACGAGTCCTCGACCAGGGCGAGCTCGCGCTGTACCGCTCGCTGATCGAGCGCCGGCGGCGCGGCGAACCCGTCGCCTACATTCTCGGCCGGCGCGAGTTTTTCGGCCTCGACCTCCGCGTGGACCGGCGCGCACTCGTTCCGCGGCCTGACACCGAAACGCTGGTCGAGGTCGCGCTCGAACGCACCCGCGCCCGCTCACTCTACGGCCGTGCCCTCGACCTCTGCACCGGGAGCGGCTGCGTCGCGATCGCCTTCGCCAAGGCTCGTCCGACCTGGCGCGTCACCGGAACCGACGTCTCGACCGACGCCGTGGCGCTCGCCTGGGAGAACGCGCGGCGTCTGGGCGTCGCGGCGTCACTGGCAACGCTCCCCGGCGATCTGTTCGCGCCGGTGTCGGGTGCCCGCTTCGAGCTCATCGTCGCCAATCCGCCGTACATCCCGAGCGCCGACATCGCGACCCTCGACGTGGACGTGCGCGAGTTCGAGCCGCGCGGTGCGCTCGACGGCGGCCCCGACGGGCTCGAGCTCGTCCGCCGCGTGGTCCGCCAGGCGCCCGATCACCTGGAGCCGGGCGGCTTGCTCGCCGTCGAAGTTGGCCATGACCAGGCCGAACGCGCTGCCGCCTTGTTCGAACAGGCAGGCTTTCTGGCGATCGAGCGCCGCCGCGACTACGGCGGCCACGAGCGCGTCGTGAGCGGACAAGCCCCCGGCTAGACAAACGTCCCGCACAAGCACGCACAGGCGCGCGCTAGCGCGCGCCTACTAGGGAGAGGCCGAATTTGCACAACTCGTCCCGCCCTTAATTCTGGGACGCCGAGAGCCGCCTCTTGTGTCGTTGGCCGCCGCTGAAGTATGCTTGTTGGTTTGGCACTCTGCCCAAACTGACACCGTGAGCCCTCTCGGTTCCTCGCTGCCAAACATACGCACGAAGCCATGACCCAACCTTTGCGCCCCCGACCCGCCCCGATCACGCGCCCTCAGCGCTGGTCGCTGATCCTGCTCGGCACGCTGAGCGCCGCCATGCTCGAAGCTGGGTGCGGCTCGGAAACCGCGGTCGAGGTTCCAGGCCCGACCGCCGCCGCCCCTTTGACGCGCCAGGACGTCGGTTCACCCGGTTCGGATCCGCGGGCGACTGGCCTCCTTCAACCGGGACTGGGGACCGACGACGAGGCCCGCCTCCTCGCCGGGGCGCATCGCTTTCGCGGGTCCTCCGTCGGCTTCGAAGCGCTGAACCAGCGGAACGACCACCTGGCGGCGTTCGGAGCTGCCGGCGTCCGGGTGATCTCGGGAACCGCCCTGAAGCACGGTGAGGTGAGCCTCAGGCTCACGGCCTGGGGCCGCGAGGGCAACCTCTTGCCGACCTCGCGCCTCGAGCCGCTGCTCGGGCAGTGCTCGGCCGATGATCGGGTGGACGAGCACGGCGACTGCTTGAAGCGCGTGGAATACGCGCACGAGGGGATCGAGGAGTGGTGGGAGAATCGGGCACACGGCCTCGAGCAGGGCTTCGACGTCGCCGTTCGACCCGACGGGACCGGGACCCTCGACCTGATCCTCGAGGTCACCGGGGCAAGCGTCGAGATCGCTCCCGGCGGCCAGCAGTTGATGCTCGCTGCGAGCGGCGGGTTCCAGGCGCGCTATGCCGAGGTGCGCGCGTGGGACGCCGATGCCCGTGAGCTCGAGGCGTGGCTCGTCCCCCAGGACGGCGGCTTCGGCATCCAGGTGGAAGATAGCGGCGCGCGCTACCCGCTGGTCATCGATCCCGTACTGACCGGCCCCACGTGGAACACCGAGAGCGACCAGGCGAATGCGAACCTCGGATACTCGGTGTCCCGTGCCGGCGACGTGAACGGCGACGGTTTCCAGGACGTCATCGTCGGGGCCTACCGCTACGACAACGGCCAGACCGACGAGGGCCGCGTCTACGTGTACCTCGGCGCCGCCTCAGGCCTCGCTTCATTTCCCACTTGGAGCTTCGAGAGTGACCAGGCGAACGCGAACCTCGGGCAGTCGGTGTCCGCCGCCGGTGACGTGAACGGTGACGGCTTCGACGACGTCATCGTGGGAGCCCCCTTCTACGACGATGGGGAAACCAACGAGGGCCGCGCCTATCTCTTTCTAGGCTCCGCGTCCGGCCTCGGCGCGACGGCGGCGTGGACGGCCGAGAGCAATCAGGCAAATTCGGAGTTCGGCTGGTCGGTGTCCGCTGCCGGCGACGTGAACAAAGATGGCTTCGACGACGTGATCGTCGGGGCGTTCCTGTACGACGACGGCCAGACCAACGAAGGCCGCGCCTACGCCTTTCTCGGCTCGGCGTCGGGGCTCGCTCTCTCAGCAGCCTGGACGGCGGCGAGCGATCAGGCGAACGCGAACTTCGGGTACTCCGTATCCGACGCTGGCGACGTCAACAAGGACGGCTTCGACGACGTCGTCGTCGGCGCGTACCACTTCGACAACGGAGAGGCCAACGAGGGTCGGGCCTACGCATTTCTCGGTTCGGCCTCCGGACTTTCCAGCGTCCCGAGCTGGGTGATCGAGAGCAATCAGACGAATGCAGAGTTCGGGCACTCGGTGTCCGACGCCGGCGACGTGAACAAGGACGGCTTCGACGATGTCGTGATCGGAGCGCCGCTCTACGACAACGGCCAGACCGACGAGGGCCGCGCGTTCGTGTTTTTCGGCAGTGGATCGGGCCTGGCATCGTCTGCGGCGTGGACGGCCGAAAGCGATCTGGCGGGCTCGAATTTCGGGCACTCGGTGTCCGCAGGCGGGGACGTGGATGGGGATGGCTTCGGTGATGTCCTGATTGGCGCCCCGCTCTACGACAACGGCCAGACCGACGAGGGTCGCGCGTTCGTGTTTCTCGGCTCGGCGTCGGTGCCCGCCGGAACGGCTGCCTGGACGGCCGAAAGCGACCAGGCGAATTCGAGCTTCGGCTCGTCCGTGTCCAACGTCGGTGACGTGAGCGGCGATGGCGTCGACGACGTGATCATCGGCGCGCAACTCTACGACAGCGGCCAAACCAACGAGGGTCGTGCCTTCGCGTTCTACGGCGACGCATGTCCGAACGATCCGGCCAAGACGAAGCCGGGCCTGTGCGGCTGCGGCGTCGCCGACACCGATTCGGATTCCGACGGCACGCCCAACTGCAACGACGCTTGCCCCAACGACCCGAACAAGATCGCCGCTGGCGCTTGCGGCTGCGGCGTCGCCGACACCGATTCGGATTCCGACGGCACGCCGGACTGCAACGACGCCTGCCCCAGCGATCCGAACAAGTCCGCCCCCGGGACCTGTGGCTGCGGGGTCTCCGACGCCGACACCGACGGTGACGGGACGTTCGATTGCAACGACGGCTGCCCGAGCGACCCGAACAAGATCGCGGCCGGCACCTGCGGCTGTGGCGTCGCCGACACCGATTCCGATGGCGACGGCACGCCGAACTGCAACGACGGCTGCCCGAGCGATCCGAACAAATCGGCCCCCGGGGCCTGCGGCTGCGGGGTCTCCGACCTCGACACCGACGGTGACGGCACGCTCAACTGCAACGACGGTTGCCCGAACGACCCGAACAAGATCGCCGCCGGCACCTGCGGGTGCGGCGTCGCTGATACGGACTCCGATACCGACGGCACGCCGGACTGCAACGACGGCTGCCCCAGCGACCCGAACAAGGCCGTCCCCGGGGCCTGTGGCTGTGGGGTCTTCGACACGGACACCGACGGCGACGGCACGCTCAATTGCAACGACGCCTGCCCGAACGATCCGAACAAGATTGCGGCAGGCGCCTGCGGCTGCGGGGTCGCGGACACCGACTCCGATTCCGACGGCACGCCGAACTGCAACGACGGCTGCCCCAGCGATCCGAACAAGTCCGCCGGCGGCGCCTGCGGCTGTGGAGTTTCGGACGCGGACAGCGACGGCGACGGCACCCTCAATTGCAACGACGCTTGCCCCAATGACCCGAACAAGGTCGCTCCGGGTGCTTGCGACTGCGGCGCACCCGACACGGACACCGACGGCGACGGTCAGCCCAACTGCACCGACAGCTGCATCAACGATCCGAACAAGCAACAGCCCGGCCTCTGTGGCTGCGGCGTGGCGGACACGGATACGGACGGCGACGCCACACCCGACTGCACCGACGGATGCGACACCGACCCGGCCAAGACCACGCCTGGTACATGCGGTTGTGGACTCTCGGACTCGGATTCGGACGCCGACGGCACGCTGAACTGCAACGACGGCTGCCCGAGCGACGCCAACAAGACGACCGCCGGGGCCTGTGGCTGCGGCGTGGCCGACACCGACGCGGACACCGACGGCACGCCCGACTGCGATGACGGCTGCCCCAACGACCCGAGCAAGGTGATGGCGGGCGTGTGTGGCTGCGGCGTCGCCGATGCCGACGCGGACGCCGACGGCGCGCCGAATTGCACCGACGGTTGCCCCAGTGACGCGAACAAGCTCTCGCCAGGACCCTGCGGCTGTGGCGTGGCCGATACCGACTCGGACGCCGACAGCACGCCCAACTGCGCCGACGGTTGCCCGGATGACGCGAACAAGGTCGCTCCGGGCGGATGCGGCTGCGGCTCACCCGACACGGACGCAGACACCGACGGCACTCCGGACTGCAACGATGCCTGCCCGACCGATCCGAACAAGGTCGTGATGGGTACGTGCCCTTGCGGCGTGGCGGATACGGACACCGACGGTGACGCGACGGCCGATTGCGACGATGGCTGCGCGTCCGATCCCGACAAGACCACGCCGGGAGCCTGTGGTTGCGGAACCGCCGACGACGACAGTGACGGCGATGGCGTTCTCGACTGCGACGACGACTGCCCCGATGCGGCGGGCTCAGCCGACGACGGCTGCCCCGACGAGCCCCCGGGTACCGGCGGCGGGAGCGGCACGGGCGGCCGCAGCGGCACCGGCGGCGGCAGCGGCGCCGGCAGCGGAAGCGGCGCGACGGGCGGCACCAGCACGACCGGAGGCAGCACAACGGCAGGCACGGCTGGCGAAGGTGGCGCGGCAAACGAGGGAGGGGCGTCAGGCGAGGCGGGTGCGACCGCCGAGGGCGGTGCCACGGACGGCGGCGAGAGCGGCGCTCCGGCCACGATGGCGGGCACCGCCGGCCGAGCATCGCGCGGGAACGTTCGCGCTCAAAGCGGTTGTGGCTGCAGGATCCATGGCACGACCGGGGATAGGACCACTGGCCCGGCGATCGCACTCCTGCTGGCGGCGATGGTGTGGGCTCGCAAGCGCGGCCGTCCGCGTGGTCTTCTCTAAACCATCGTCCTCCGATATTTCTGGTCGCGCGAGTAGCACTCTTGCGGTCTTTCGTCGCCCGTGCCATCCGGGTCGGCGTGAAGCACCTGCTCGTCCTCGTTGCCCTCGCTGTCTCCCTATTTAGCGGCACTGCCGGCGCCGTCACCGTCTTCAAAGACGAGGAAAAAGGCATCGCCGTCAACGTCGGAGTGCTCCTTCAACCATGGTTCCAGCTGACGGCGCCGGGGGTGAAGGGCGGAGAGGGCGCGTGCGGGTCAGCCACCAACCCGCGGTGCTCGACCGGCATCGGCAATCCGTCGGGTGGCCCGTCCTATGATTTGTTCCTCCGCCGTGCGCGCTTGCTCCTGTCGGGCTCGGTCACCAAGGAATTGAGCTTCTTCATCGGCACCGACGAGCCGAACCTCGGCAAGGGCGGTACCTACACGACGAGCACGTTCGTCCAGGACGCATTCCTCAGCTACGCGTTCATCCCGGAGCTCAAGCTGGACGCCGGGTTGATGTACGTCCCGCTGACGCACCACACGGTCGAAGGAGCAACCAGCCTCAACACCTTCGACTATCACGCGGAGATGATCCGCTTCCCGGCCGGGCGCAACCTCCGGGATGTCGGCGTGCAACTCCGCGGTCTCGCGCTTCAGGATCGCCTGCACTACCGAGTCGGCGTGTTCCAGGGCGTCCGCAACAGCGCGGTTCCACCGCCGGCCATGCCTCCACCGACGCCCCGCCCCGCGCTCAATCCGCACGGGCACCCCCGCTTCGCCGGCCAGCTCCGCGCGAACATCGCGGGCAGCGAGCCCGACTTCTTCTTCAAAGGGATCCACCTATCCCCGACGCCCATCGTCTCGATCGGCGTGGGCGCCGACTATCAGCGGGACAGCACCTACGGGCTCGACGGCATCCCGGGCCGCTACCTTGCGGCCAGCGCCGACATCTTCGCCGAGATCCCGTTCAGCGAAGCCGCAGAGATCATCGCCAAGGTCGCGGCGATCTACTACGCCGAGGGCACGTCACTGATCGGGACGAACCTGCCGGCCGGCGGCATCGGCGGCTGGGCCGAGCTCGGGTTTCGCTACGGCCCCATCGAACCCGTCGTGTTCATCGAGTACCTGCAGGCGCGGAAGAGCACCCAGACTCCAGCGCTCGCAACCGTGAAGATCGTGGCGCCCCACGCCGCCATCAACTTCTGGATCATGAAGCACACGTTCAACGTGAAGAGCGACTTCGGCCACCGCTACGCGGACCGCGCCGGCGCTCGGCCGACCAAAGACATCCTCTGGACGACCCAGGCTCAGGTCTTTTTCTAGAGCAAACGCTCCGCCCGTTCCGTCAGGGGCAGGCGCCGGTCACGGTGCTCATCGGGCCGTCGTTCACGTTCGGGCCACTGCCCTGGCCGCGGGGCACGACCACGGTGAGGGACCGCGCCGTCGTGTTGCTGCTCGCGTCGCGAGCACGGAGCTTCACCGTGTAGACGCGACCGTTCCCCGAGCTGTTGCGCTCGGCGCGGAGCCGCACCGAACGGCAGTCGCCACCGATCGACATGTCGTTCGTCGTGTTGCCGTCGGCGTTACCCGGCGCGTTGTCGGGCTCGTCGCTCGTCACCGCGTCGATGACGATGTCGCCGCGATCGAGACCGAGGTCGCAGTCGGCGCCGAGTGCTGCGATGAAGTCGGCCACGGTGAACGTCTGGTACTGGCCGAGCGGCAGGAGCAGCATCACGGTGCGCCCGTCGAGCGTGAAGGTCTCGCCGTCGACGGTGATCGTCTCGCCGTCGAACACGATGGTGTGACCGAGGATCTCGATGACCTGCCCGTAGAGCGGGTAGCTCTGCCCGTTCACGCGAAGGACGCCGTTGTTGAAGACGAGCTTCAGGCCAGGCAAGAGGATGGTGAGATCGTTCGCATCGAATACGGGCGCCGTCGTATCGACGACGCTCACCACGCGCGTCAACGCGAGCGCGCTGCCTCCGGCGGAGTCACTCGCGCCGTAGGTGATCGTGTAGACACCCACCGCATCGTCGTCGACGGTACCCGAAGTCGTCACGACGACGGGGCCGTCGCAGGCGTCCGTCGCGGTGGCGCCGGGATCGGTGAAGACCGAGCGACACTCGAGCGTCACCGCGGGCGAGCCCGCGAGCGTGATCACCGGCGGTGGATTGGTGACGGCCAGCGTCGTGGTCGCGCCGTTGTTCGCCGCAACGTTCGGGTCACGCGTGGCCGAGCTCACCGTGACGGACGCGGTGACCGCCGTCCCGTCCGGAGTCGAGCAGTCGGCGGCGCGAACGCCGAGCGTGAACGCTTCGGAGGCGTCGACCGCCAGCGAATCGAGCGTGCAGCCGATCTGCCCGGTGCCGCCCACGGCGGGCGTCGTGCACACCCAGCCGGCCGGCGCGGACAACGACTCGAAGACCGTCCGTGGCGGAACGGCGCTCACGAGCGAGACGTTCAGAGCCGGCAAGTCGTCGTCCGCGGGCTGGTACGGCGCCGTGTCGTCGTCGCCGAGGTTGGCGACGCCGAGGAGAAGGTCCACGCCCTGCCCGGCAGCCACCGCGGCGTTCGACGCCGCGAGGCTCGCCGTCACGTCCGCGCCAGGAAGCTGCAACGGATCGACGACGCCCCAATACATGTGTTTCTTCTTGAGTGAGGTATCGAAGAGCAGCGGGGCGTTGGTGCGCGTCGCCGAGGCGAGCCAGGTGTGATCGTCGGCCTGGCCCCAGAGGGTGACGCTCGACACCTTGCCGGCGAGCCCCTTGAACGCCTGGAAGAAGTCGCGAGTGCGGTAGCCCTGCGCGACCAGCCGATCGGCGGGGATGTCGAAGTAGTCGACGATCGGTCCGGGCAGCGAATTCGAGTAGATGCTCACGTCGAGCTCGGTGACCTCGTTCTTCACACCGAGACCATGAAAGAGCTCGATCGTCTGGACGATCGCCGAGCTCGAGGGGAAGTCGACGTTGTTGTGCATCTGATGCCCGACGCCGTCGACGGGGACGCCGCGGCTCCGGAGGTCGCTGACGAGCGCGTGCAGGAACCCCCGCTTCACCGTGTTCGTCGTGTCGAAGTCGTTGATGTAGAGCTCCGCATTGGGTGCGACCTCGCGAGCAACGATGAACGCGCGGTCGATGTACTCCGGACCGATCACGTCGAACCACGGACTGCGGCGGAAGCCGTCGGCCTGGTTCGGATCGATGACCTCGTTCGCCACGTCCCAGGCGTAGATGTCGCTGCCGAAGTGTCCGACGACGGCGCGGATGTGGTTTTCGAGGCGCGCGAGCAGGAGGGCCTTGTTCTCCGGGGTCGGCGTCATCGGCACGCCGTTCGCGTCGTTGAAGACCCAGGCCGGCGTCTGCTGGTGCCAGACGAGAGTGTGCCCGCGCACGCGGAGGCCGTTCGCCTTGGCGAACGCCACCTGGGCATCGGCCGCCGCGTACGTGAACGTCCCTTCCACGTTCTGGAGCGAGCTCCACTTCATGTCGTTTTCGGAGGTGACGCTCGAAAAATGCTTGGTGAGCAGGAAGGCGTGCTCGCCGGTGAGGTCGCCCGCGTGGATCGCGGCGCCGACCGGAAAGAACGACGCGAGCGTCTGGTGCACCGAGGGAATGTCGCGCTCGGCCACGGGTGGCGGCACGAAGCTCACGTCGACGTCGTCGATGTAGAACGGCGACGTTCCGGAGGCCGACTCCACGTACAGCTGGAGCCCGGTGTTCGCGAGCGCCACGTCGTAGGTGGCGGCGAGGCGCGTCCACGCGCTCGACGTGACGGTCGTGTTGCCGATCACGGTGTGAAATGTCGCTGGATTCGAGCCGAGCGCGCGCTGGAGGCTCACGCGAAGCTGCGCGTCCGGCTCACCCGGCCCGAGCTTCGCCCAAAGCTCCACGCGATAGCGCGAGCCGTTGAACATCAGGTTCGTCACGTTGAAGCCGGGGCCGCGGTACGATTCCGTTCGCCCCGACGTGAGCAGGCTGCTCGTGCCGGTATGGGCGTCGGCCGTGGTGACGGTGAGCGTCTCGGCGCCGGTGCGCGCGAACCAGCCCTCCGGCGTGCCGCTCTCGAACGCGGTGAGGATGCCGGTCGTGTTGCCCGGGGGGCCCGGCGGCGGCGCGAGCTCGGTGAGCGTGAAGCCGTCGATGTAATACGAAGCCGTCGCCGAGGCCGCTTCGACGTAGAGAAGCAGGCCCGTCACGTCGGTCGCGAAGGAGTAGAGGGCGCTCATCGTCACGAAAGCCGTGTCCGTCGTGTCCGCATTCGCGACTGGATCGAACGCATTCGCCTGGCCCGTCGGCGTTCGCTGCACGGTGACGCGCAGATTGGTCGCCGCTTGGCCGGTGACGAGGCGCGCACGGACCGTCACCTGGTAGGTCGCCCCTTTCCGGAGCACCCCGAGGAGGTTCAGGCTCGGACCGTGGAACCCCGACGTGCGGCCGGTGGTTTTCAGGCTGTGCGTGCCGTCGGCAGCGGCTTCCGTCGTGTTCGTGAGCGTGACGGGGCCGCGCGGGGTCCAGCCCTGGTTCGTTCCGTTCTCGAAGTCGTGAAGGATGCTGACGGCGGGCGGCGGCACCGTCTCGGTCACCGTGAACGAGTCGATGTAGTACGAGGCCGCCGTGGCGGTCGCTTCGACGTAGAGGAGCAACCCCGAAACGTCGACGTTGTACGAGAACGTGCCGGTCAGCGTGACCCACGCCCCGTCGGTTGCGTTGGTATTCTGCGCGACGGTGAAGAACTGGTTCGTGCCGCCAACCGGTGTTTGCTGCATCGTGAGGCGCAGCGTGGTCGCGGCCTCACCGGTGACGAGTCGCGCCTTGACCGAGATTTCGTAGGTCGCACCCTTGGTGAGCACGCCGAAGACGTTCAAGCTCGGACCGTGAAAACCTGCGCTGCGCCCCGTGGTTTTCAGGCTGTGCGTGCCGTCAGCCGCCGCCTCGGCGGAGTTCGCGAGCACCACGCCGCCCCCGCGAGGCACCCAACCCTCGAGCGTTCCGTCTTCCCAGTCGTGCTCCGCGACCAGTGTCAGCGCCGCTTGCTCGGTCGTGGTGACCCCTTCGTCCTTCAGACGGGTGCCGTCGCTGCACGCGACGAGCGCCAGGCTCACCAAGAAAAGTGGCCAAATTCGCGCAAAAAACGCCTTCATCATCGTTCCGTCTCCGAGCTCTTGCCACGCCGAATCGAGCTTGCGCTCCGCCGCCGTGACGGTTCTCGAACGCCACCCAACCGTGGCGCGAGAACCTTTCTGCGGCGGACCCTAGTCGCGGCTCTCCGTCGAAGTAAAGCGCAATGCGCACTTCGCAAAACGCCGTGCGCACTTCGCACTTCTTGCGCTCGCGCGTCGCAAAATGCCCAGACGCGCGTCGGGCAAGCGCGCGAAGGCTCGATGACGACGCGCTTGCGTTCTACTCTCGGCGGACTCAGCGCTTACGGCTAGTGGACGCCGCAGGAAGCGTCGGCATCGTCGATGGCGCCGTCCCCGTCGTTGTCGATACCGTCGCCGCAGATCTCTTGGTTGCACTCGTCGACCACGCAGTCGCAGTCGTTGTCGACGCCGTCGTCGCAGATTTCGGTGTCACTGCAGGTGACGCAATCGTCCTCGTCGGCCGTGCCGTCGCAATCGTTGTCGAGGCCGTCGTCGCACTGGTCCTGGCAGCGGCACTGGGTGTCGGAATCGGTATGGGTCCAGAACGCGCGATGGTTGCCGTCGTCCACGTTCTGGAAAGGCGCCCAAAATGCCGCGTATCCGGGGTCGGGAAGGGTCGGATCGATGGCGGCGATCCAGATCTGATCTTCCTTGTCGTCCTGTGGCCGCACCGTCGCGTAGGCCCGCAAGCTGGAGAACGCGACCCAGAAGGTTCCCGGACGGGTGGACGGGGCCCAGGTCGGCATGCTGTTGCCGACCCCGGTGATCGCATCCAGATCGTTCACCCGCTCGTTGATGCGGGTCATGATCACGGGGTCGCCACCGTTTGCGTCGATCAAACGCAGCGTGGCACTCGTCGCATCCTTGGATTTCCCGACCGCATTCACGTACGCGATCCACTTGCTGTCCGGACTCCAAACCGGGAAAAAATTGTTGTCGTCGGCGCCGGAGCTCGCGACCAGGATCTCGGGCTCGCCCCAGGCTCCGGCCGCGTAAGGCAGGATCGCGATCGAGCCGCCTTCGACCTCCTTGTTGCCACCGGACGTGCCGAGGGTGATGACGACGCGGTCGCCGAGCGCCGCCCAGTCGGGATGGGTCGCCACGGTGCCGTCGGGGATCGGAACGATGCCGGCATCGGGGCCGAGCGGCTCCCCGGTGTCCGAGTCGATCAAGGTGAGCACGCCGTCGGCCGCGACGAGCAGCATCTCTCCGTCGGGCGAGAAGGTCGTCCAGGCCGAAGGCATGCCCTTGTCGCCCCCCTTGTCACCCCCGGCGGGCATGCCGCCCGCGGTGCCGCCGACCGGGAGGATAACGTCGCGGGCCGGCACCGAAACCTCACGAAGGACCTCGCCACCGTAGCCGACCGCCAGGCGCTTGCCGTCACGTGAAAGCGTGTGGCACGCGACACATTGGTCGGCGTCCGCCGCCATCGGATCGGTGTAGAACTTCTGCGGGATCGGGTCGGAGACGAGGGCCTTCATCACGCCCTTGGTACCGGTCGACCAGTAGTAGATGCCGCCCTCGACCTCGGCTTCGCTGAAGTAGAGAGTCACCGGCTCCGATTGCCAGACGTCGCCGCCCGCATTCGGATCGAGCGCCGAGACCGTGAGGGACACCGACTCACCCCGATTGGACTCGGCGATCCAATCCCATTGCTCGGCGCTGGGAAGCCACGATAGATCCGCCGTGTAGACGTTGACCGTGGTGTTGGGGCCTTCGAACTTGAGGTGAAACAGGCCGTTGTCCCCGCCGCCTCGCCACTCGTGGCGGATGCGCGACACGTTGATCGGGAACATCGTCTCGTGGCTCGGGTAGATGAGCGACGGCTCGCGAGCCGTGTCGGTCCCCGGTGGGTGCGTCGTACCGGAATCGAACTGATCGCCCACGTCCGCGGGCACACCCGTTTCGGTGAAGTCCTTCGTTCCGGTGTGATCGGCGCACGCCATGCCGCCGCAGGTGTCGCCCACGACCATGCCGCCGCTCCCACCGGTGCTGCCGCCGCCCGTACCGCCCACGACCACGCCGCCGCCGCTCCCGGCGGATCCGCCCGAAGCACCGAGCCCCCCCGCCCCGGCGCTCGGCTGGGTCCCCATGAACACGTCGGATTCACCGCCGCAGGCTGCGAGCAATGCGGCGAGCGCCCAGCTCGAGACTCCTAGGAGGAGCGGAGGCAGCCCAAGGAGTCTTTTCTCCTCGGCACGGACCACGGTTCCAATCTTCCTCGTCTTCGTCGGGTGAGCCATCCACGGTACATGGAGCGAACAGCCGAATTTTCTGTTGAGGTCGTGATTTCGCTACGGCGGTACCAAACGGTCGAGGCGCCCACTGTAAGGCGATGTCGGATATGCCTTTCGGAAGCGGGCCGCCCGGGCTTCGGCATCTCCGGAACGCCCGAGCCGAACAAGAGCGGTGATCGCAATGATCTCGCGCTCCTGAGCGAACTTCCCGCCCGGGTATTCGCTCCGATGCTGCTCGGTCAGGGAGAGCGCAATCTGCGGACTCTGCTCCAACGCGAGCCGAGCATCGCGCAGGATCTCGGCTTCGCTCGCCGGCTGCGCGGGAGGTGGGATCGGGGAGCCGGGTTGCGGTCGAGCGGCGGCGGGCTCGTTCGTGCGAGGGTGAACCGGTGGGCTTGAGGGCAACGGCGCGGGCGTGGTCGCGGCCGCCCGAGGAGTGCCGGGCGCGTTCGGTTCCGCGGGCACGGTGGGTGCGACGGCCGAAGGCGAAGGGATCTCGTCTTCGCTCGTCGGCGCGGTGCGTGCCTCGGGCACGCCGGGATCGGAGGCTGCCTGCGGATGGTCGTGCCTCGGCGTCGGCCCCCCCGGCGGCACGGCTTGCGGCGCGGGTTCCGCGGGCGAGGGCACCGCCACGCTCGGCGGGCGCACCGTGTCGCGGGCTTCGATCGCGGGCGGCGGCGACGAAAGCCAGACGAGGACGGCGCCCCCTGCGACGACGAGCGCGCCCGCCCCCAACGCGAGCTTCAGCACCGGCAGGCCGGAAGACGCCACCGCCGGCGATGCGGCTCCCACGGCGGCTGCGATCGACGCCAGTCGCTCGGGTCCCGGCAATCGTGCGGAGAGTCCGCGCAAAGCCTGCCCGAGCTCGCTCGCCTCGAGCCCTGGATCGTCCAACAACCGCGGCAGGTCTTCAGCCGGTTTCATGAAAATCTCCTCGCTGTCTCGCTTCTTCGAATGCGCTGCGAACGCGGGTCCGAGCCGCCTTCAACCGCGAATACACCGTCTGCAGCGGCGCAGACGTCGCCTCCGCAATCTCTTGTAACGTCAGCTGCTCGATCTCGAAGAACACGAACGCCACCCGCTGCTCGTCTTCGAGTGCATCGAGAACCCTGGACAGGCGCGCTTCCGCTCGCCGGACGTCCACCACGACCGCCTGCGTCGGAGCCTCTGAACCTTCCGGAAGCACGTCGGTCGGACGCTCCCGGCGCACGCGAGCACTCCGTCGATAGTCCGACGTCACGCGCAGGCAGATGCTGTAAAGCCAGCTCCTGAGCGAGCCACCCTTGAAGTCGCCGAGCTTTCTGTGCACCACGAGCATCACCTCCTGGCAGAGATCGTCGGCATCGCGCTCGGGCACGCCGAGCGCGACCGTCGCGCGCCAGAGGAACGGGGCGTGATCGCGAAAGACCTCCGCGAACGAGAGCCCGCCGGGCTCGCCGGACGCGGTGATGGGACTGACGCTCACGGGGGTGGATGGGGACAACCCGGTGGTTTTCTGATCTCCCGGGGGGCGGCTCATCGGGGGCCGTAGGAAACGCCGATGCTGGCGAGCAAGGGCACGAGCGCCGGCTCGAAAATGACCTCGCGCTGGCCGCCGCGCTCGATCGTGTAGCGGTCGGCGTTGCCGGAGACCGTCGTCCCCACCCCGAGCGTTGCGAGCCAGCCCGCCCCCAGGCGCAGGGAGCCGCGAAGGACGACGCCGAGCCGAAAGTCGGAGCTCATCCGTGCACCGCTGCCCTCGAGCTCGTGGCTCTCGGCACGAGTCAGCACCCAGTCCCCGCCGAGGCAGGCCCTGAGACTGACCGTGTTCGACGCCGCAAGCTCCGGACACACCCCCATGCCGACCAGGAACGAGAGAAAATCGACGGTACCCCCACCTGAGATCGCCACCTCGTCCGGCAGCAGCGCCGTCACGCCGAGACGGATCCGCGGCCACTCGGGCGGTTCGACGAAGCCGGCGAGCTCCGCACCGAGACTCGGGTTCGGCTGCAAGCCGACCGCGCCCACGGCGGCTGCGTCCACACCGAGCTCCCACGGAGCGTCGCCACGTGCTTCCCAGCTGGGAGCCGTCGACACCGGACCGTAGCTCACTTCGTCATCGGGTGGCCGCGGCGGCGGACGCGCGGGGGGCGCGGGGGGCGGCGCTTGGATCTCGACCGCGACCGGTGGCTCTGCGTCGGCGAGCAACCCGACGACCAGCACGAGCTCTTGATCGAGCAGGCGACAATCCCCGAGCGCTTCGAGCTCGCGGCCCGGCGTCTGATCCCCCGGTGCCGTCGCCGCGTCGGTCGAGGCGGCGATCGTCGCGCGGAAGCGGGTCGGCTCCTCGAAACGCTCGAATCCCACGCGCACCTGCACGCGCGGCGGCGCCTCGCCGAACACGATGCGACCCACCTGGACGTTCACGTCGCGCTCGAGCTCGTCCTTCGGGATACAGCCCTCGGTGCCTGGCCCGGCGTCCACCGACAGCGCCGCGCGCCCTTCGGCTTCGAGCTCCGCGCGCGCGGTGCTCGAGAGCAGGAGAACACCGAGTGCCGCCGCGACACGACGAAGCACCCCCACGGAGCTGGTCTCCCTCAGTGCCAGGGCGAAGCCGGGGCCGTCTTGTAGGGAAACGGCGGGCCGTAGCTCGGGGGCGTCGGCCAGTCTTGACCGGGCTGCATCGGGCGCGGCGCTGGGCGCGGCCGGCCCGGACGCCCGTCGTCGGCGATGAGCGGCAGAAGGTATCCCCCGTAGTAGCCGTCGTCGTAGCCGTTCGGGGAGTACGCGTAGTTGTTGATCGTGACGGTGACGGGTGCCCCGTTCGGAGCCTGCTCCACCTCGGCGCGTTCGCTCGGCACGACGAACACCTCTCCGAGGGTGACCGTGCGATCGAGGCGAGGTCGCGCTGGAGCCGTCAAACCGCCGTCGGCATCCGAGACGAAGCGGGATGTCCGCGGCTGGTCGAACGCTTCGAGATCATGCGCCGAGGTGGTGAGCTCCTCGTTCGCGAACGCGCCGGGCTCCGGCTGCCTCACCCACGTGGATCCGGTCGTGGACGAGCAGGCGCCGAACACCAAGGCGCCGAGGCCGACCACGAGGAGGGACGCGCGAGCCATCGAGGGCTAGAGCATATCTCATAACCAGCTTCGCTGGTCATGATGCGGGCTTCGCCCGCTGCGCTGCTTCGCAGCGCGGCTCTAGCTCTGTCCTCGGGGGCGTCCCGCCCCCGGAAATATGGCTGCGCCATTTTTCTCCCCCTCACCCGCTTCGCGGGTGGCTAGAGCTCCGCAACTCTTCACGAGGTGGTGAGATGCGCTCTAGCCTGCCACCCATCACCGTGAGTGACCAGTACTCTGGTGGTTCGCTCCGCACCGTGGCGCGCGAAGGCCGTCCGTCAGCCCTTTTTTCGCTCGAGAGCGAGCGCGATGAAGCTCGACATCAGGTAGGCGAAGGTCTCTTCGTCGCGGTTCCAGGTGCGCTTCGGACCGCGGTGCTCGTGGCAGATGACGCCGACCATGTCTTTCCCGACCCAGATCGGCACGTCGAGCATCGAATTGATGCCGAGCGGCTTCAAGTACGGCTCCGAGAAACACGACGTCCGCGGATCGGTATGGGCGTCGTGTGCGGCAATCGTGCGCTCGGTCTTCAGCGCCTTGAAGTACGGCGGGAAATCCCTGGCGAAGAGCTCGACACCCGAGGTGTGCTGGGTCGTGGCGTGGTCGTAGAGATCGACGCAATGGATCCTGGTCGCGCCCGGGTCCGTGAACCAGACGCTGACGCGTTGCACGGCGAGCGTGGTGCTCGCCGCTTGATTCACGCGACGAATCGTCTTTTCGGCGTCGCCGTCGATCAGGGTTCGCTGCGTCATCAGGTCGAGATACGTCGTCACGTGCCGGCGCAGCAGGCGAGTCTGCTCGTCCCCGGTCGGCGCCGGGCCAATCTCGCGGGCCTGCCCGGCCTTTTCGGTGTTTTCCGCGAACTGCTCCTTCAGCGTGTCCAGCGCCTTTTTCACGCGTTCGACCAGCTCCGGATTGTCCTCGATGCTGCTCGCTTCGGTCGAAGTGACTTGCGACATCGACGCCAGGCGCATCCGCGCCACCAGACCGCCCATCTTGTCGGCCTCGTCGAAAAAGCCCTGCAGGCGCTTGCCCATGATCGATTAAAAGTAGCAGAGCCGCGAGGGTCGAAGCTAGGGCTTCGGCTCAGTTCTCGAGCGTCTCAGCCAGGGCTTTCGACGGCAGTGTTCCGACGCGAGGGTCGAGGTCCGGTCCGGCCCACGGCCACGGCGTGCCGGAGGGCCAGAACGACGGCGGGGCGGAAAGGTAGAGCGACGCCGGGAGCTCGGTGGCCGTGACGGCCGGGTTCGAGCGCACACCCGGCAGCACCGTGTCGTAGTTCAGGTGCCACCAGAGGGTCGTGTAGGCAACGTCGGTCATGGCGTCGCCATCGTGATTCGCGTTGTCGCCGAGCTGGAAGATGGATGAGCTGCCCGGCCCCGACGCGATGTAGGTGTCGCTGAGCGGTGCGGTGCCGAGGTCGCTCTCGGCGTCGCTGCCGAGCACGTTGCCGACCACGGTCATCGAGATATCGCCCGAATCGAACTGAATGGCGGTGATGTTGCCGGTCTGCGGCTCGTTCGAACCGGCGACGGCGGGCGGCGCAAATTGGCTGCTCGCGTAGTTGCGGAAGAACGTCATGTAGCCGGCGTTGCCGTGCGTGATCGTCGCGCCCATGTGGGGCGCGAAGTTCCCCTCGATCAGCTCCATGTGCGGGAATGCGCAGTGGGTGTCGATGTTCACCTCTTGCCAGCCGGCGGGCGTCGCCCACGAGTTGTCGGCGTAGTTGTAGGCGACCACGTTCCCGCCACCCGATACGTTGAACAGGATCGGCTTGTTCATGTAGCGGACGATGTTGTTTTCGATCAGGTTGTCGGCTGCGCCGCAGCGGATCACGATGCCGTAGCAGTCCGCCCCGAAGCCGTAGTTAGCCGAGTGGTGGAAGTAGCTGTCGCGCACGACCGTGCGGTAAGCGCCGGTCAGCGCCACGTGCATGCCCCCGATGGTCTCGTCGGTCTGCACGTCCTTGATCCAGCAGTTGACGGCGTTCGACACGTCGATGCCGCCTGCCATCTGGCCGTTGTAGCCGGGGTTCGTCCCGCCCTGCAGCCGGAGCCCCTCGATGCCGGCGTAGCGCGTCACGGGCTCGGTGACCCTCGCAAGGTGCGCGTCGTGGGGCGACGCTGCTCGGAAGGTCCAGTGGAGCGGCGTGCTCAGGGTGACGGTGCCCGCTTGGGCGTCCACGCCCGCCACCTCGACGCGCTCGCTGACCGAGCGGCGGTCGATGCGCTTGAAATACTGGCAGTCGCCCTCGTCGACCTCCGCGTCGTCGACCTCGTCGAGCAGGGCGATGTCCCCGGCTTGAAAAGCTGCGGCTTCGGCTCCGACCTCGACCGTGGTCGTTTCCTTGATCGCATCCGCGACGAGCGGTACGCCGGTACCGTAGGCGTCGTCGTAGCAGGCTTGGTCCTGGTTCACGCCGATCTGGAGCACGCTCTCGCCGCCCGTCTTCACGAGCGTGGTGCCACCTGCGGCCACGCCCGCCGAGCCCTGTCCGCGGAGGACGACCCCGCGCGTCAGCACGAGCGTCGACGTGAGGGTGTACGTGTCCGCCGCGAGCTCCACCACCTGCCCCTCGGGGCAGGCGTCGATCGCGGCTTGTAGATCGTCACCGGGCATCGGAGACGCGCACACGGTCGTGCGCACCGGCAAACCGTCGCTCCCGAGCGGCAGATCGAGCTGCGTGTCGACGAGGATGCCGGGGTTCCACGTCGTCGTGATGCGGGGATCGAGGAGTCCGTCGGGCACCTGACCGGTCGCTGCCTCGCCTCCCTCGCCCGCGTTGCCGCCGCCGGTCCCGCCTGTCCCGCCGCTGCCGCCGGTGCTTCCACCCGTCCCGCCGGTTCCCGCGTCGCTCCCCGCGCTGCCTCCGCGTCCCCCACCGCTCGACCCACCGGTATTTCCACCCGCGCCCCCGCTTCCTCCGGAGCCCCCGCGCCCACCGCTCGCTCCGCCGGTGCCCGCACCTGGTGCACCGCTTCCGCCCGTTGGACCCGGAGTTCCTTCCGAGTCCGTGCAAGCGGTACCCACCGTGACGAGCGCCGCGACCACCAGGGGAAAGGCTCGGGCCATCATGATCGAGAGTCTACATCATGCCGCGATCTTCTCGCGCAAGGCGTTGGCCCACGAGCTTTTCGGCCTGAGCAGCCGCCGCTCTTCGACGAGGGCGCCGGCCACGCGGTGGAGTCCCGCGCGGATGGCGGCGACACCGAGCGTCTGGTCGATGACGTCGCGCTGCGCGTTGCTGCCTCCGAAGCGCTGCGCGATCTGGCGGAGCGGCCACAGTGTTTCGACCGTCCGTTCGTAACGCTCCTCACCGAACAGGACGAGCGCTCGCGAAAGCGGCAGCCCGACCTCGCGCACCATCTGCGCGTTGCTTCCGTCTTCACCCGCCGAGCGCTCGAGCTCGGCGACCACGCGCCGCGCTTCGTCGAGCCGTTCGCCCGCCACCAGCGCCATCACGACGTGAGCGTCGTTGAAGGCGTAGAAGCCACGGTGCATCGGCTGATCGAAGGTGTCGGCCACGTGCGCGGCTCGGTAGTGCACGTTGACGCCGCGCAGATGGAGCCGCCACACGAGTGCCGCCGCGTCGACCAGCTCGAGCGCGCTGCTCGAGCCCTCGCGCCACACCTTCTCGTCGAGCAGACGAAGCACCTCTCGCGTATCACCGTTCTCGAGGTTGAAGAGCGCGAGGTGCCAGAAGTTGTGGAACGCGAAGCCGTTGTCCGGCGCCCAGTCACCGACGCGCGACGTGAGCCAGTCCGCGCCCTCGCCGACGCGGCCGTTCATTTCGAAAACGTGCGTGACGGCATGCACCGCCCACGGGTCGCGCGGGTTGATCTCGAGCGCCTGTCTTCCCGTCTCCTCCGCTTGCTCGAAGAGATTGGTCTCTTCGAGCCCGAACGCGAGCATGCCGAGCACGAAGCCGCGTCCCGGGAGCCCGGGGGTCCAGGCCGGCAGCGCGTGCACGATGCGATCGCGCAGTAAACGCTGCTGGCCGAGGCCGAAGTCGGTCAGGTGAGCGATCTGC
>Ga0315910_10001697_pt1 | contig 20006 bp, 19 predicted proteins | sample EdamamesoilMG_FD_204470 | JGI IMG/M metagenome (GOLD analysis project Ga0315910, IMG submission 204470) | Garden soil microbial communities collected in Santa Monica, California, United States - Edamame soil | ecosystem: Environmental > Terrestrial > Soil > Garden | place: USA: California...
GCCGCGATCGTCACCACCGCCGCCGCCGCCGCCCCAGTCACCGCCGCCACCACCGCCACCGCCGTAGCCGCCGCCGCCACCGCCGTAACCACCACCACCGCCGCCGCCGCGGTAACCACCGCCACCGCCACCGCCGCCGCGCTGCTGGCGCTGCTCCGCCTCGTTCACGCGAAGCGGGCGACCGTCGAGGTCGGCGCCGTTCATCTGCTCGATGGCCTTCTGCGCGCCTTCGGCCGTCGCCATCGTCACGAACGCGAACCCGCGTGAGCGGCCCGTCTCGCGGTCGAGCACGAGCTTCGCCTCGGCGACCTCGCCAAACTGGGCGAAGGCGCCCTGGATGGTGCCTTCGGTGGTGTGAAACGCGAGGTTGCCTACGTAGAGCTTAGTATTCATTGGGATCCTTCTTCCGAATCACAGGACCGCTGCCCGAGAAACGACTTTCCGCGATCTCTCGAAAGGAGAAGGAGGGAGACGATTGCCGAGAACGCTGTGTGCGGGCGCACGGTAGCCCGCGGGGGCCCTCGGGGCAAGCTCGGACGGGGCGGCCGGAGGCCCTAATCCGGCTGGTGGATCACGCGTTGCGTGCGCTCGATCACGTAGATCCCGGAGCCGCCGGCGCGGGCAAAGGTCAGGGCGCCGAACGCGTTCAGCGCGACGGCAAAGGCAGCGAGGGACCAAAACAGGGCCCCGAACCGGCGCCCGCCGATAGCGAGCAGCGCAATCATGAACACCGCGTAGTCGTTGGAAAAGCGGTAGCCGAACTGCACCCAACCGCTGTTCTGGTAAAAAAGGGTGGGCACCGCGACGGCGATGGTCGTGACCACGAGGGCAAGGTGCGGTGCTCGTCGCGTTTTGGGCCAGAGCAGGTAGAGGAAGACGGGGGTCGTCACCCAGAGCGCGAGGCCGTGCGCGCTGATGCGCACCGGAGCCTGGGGATCGCCGAGCCACGGCAAGCTGGTGAGCACGACGGCCAGGTTTCGCCCGAGGTAGTGGTAGCTGAAGAGTCCCCACTTCTCGATGCGCCCGCGCCAGGCAACCTCGAGGTAGCGATAGCCGACCTCGAAGGGATCGCCGAAGCGCGCCTGGTTGTGCAAAAACGTGAGCAGCACCACGAGCGCGATCGGCGCCGAAAAGAGCAGTAGTCCGCGCACGAAACGCCCGCGATCGAGCTTCCGCCAGGCTTCGGCGGGTGCGTCGAACACGCACACGTCGTCCGGAACACTCGTGCGCCACAGCTCACTGACGAAGAGCGGCACCGCGAAGAGGAGCGGCGTGCGTGTGGCGAAGCCCAGCCCGAGCGCGAGCCCGGCGAGCACCGGCCGCTCCGCGTCGAGCGCGAAGAGGAGGTAGAGCGCGGAGAGCCCGGCCGCGACGACGTGCGCCGCGTACCAGACCGTGCCCTGCTCGGCGGTGAAGAAGTAGACGGTCCCGAACGCGAAGATGAGGGCGAGGAGCACGTTGTCGCGTTCGCCGCGCGCGCTTCGCCCGAGCCGCCGCAGCTTCTCGAGGGCAAGGAACAGAACGGCGGGGGCCACGCCGGCGAGGAGAATGAAGAAGCGACCGTCGGCCGTCGCTTCGACCGATCCCGCGAGCGCCACCCAGGGCAAGACGAGCAACGCCGGAAAGGGGGGGAACGGCACGTACCAGCGCCCGTCGAAGCGCGCGAAATCGTTCATCCCGGCGTAGTCGGGCGGGGCCCCGCCGAGGTCGAGCCGCCCGTCGAGCCACGCCCCGGCAAGCAGGGCAAAATGGTTCCAGGGCGTGTGGGTGGAGAGCGTCGCCTCCGCCGCGCAGGCGAGAAAGGCGCCCGTCGTCACCAGGTAGACGAGAACCGACACCACGAAACGGCGGTGCGGGCCGTCGGGCATCAGCCACGGATGCATCGGAGTGGGACGCTATCAGAGCCGCCTCGCCCCTGCGAAATGCCGTGCTAGCTTCCGCCCCGACGTGGCAGCGCCAAGCTTCGTGGTCAAGCTGAGCGACCTCGAGCACGGGCCGAAGAAGGTCACGTTCGAGATCCCGGAGGAGTGGCTCGCGCGCACGCTTGCGGACGCCGGTGCGACGACGCGCGGCAAGCCGGGCGAGCTCGCGGTCGAGCTCAGCAAGAACGGGAAGGAAGTCCTCGTCCGTGGACGCGCGAGCGTCGAGGTCACGGTGCCCTGTGTCGTGACGCTGGACCCCCTGCCCTTCGATCTCAAACCCGAGATCCTGCTCGTGCTCGAGCCGCGCGCCGACGAGGGCAAGAAGAAGAAGGGGCCAAGCCCGTCCCCGACCGGGACGAGCCCCAAGGTTCCGAAGAAACGGGGAAAAAAAGCGCGGTTCGAGGACGAAACCGAGCTTTCCGAGGAGGACGCGGCGCGGGACACCTTCTCCGGCGACGAGATCGTCCTCGACGATTTCATCCGCGAGTTCATCCTGCTCGAAATCCCACCGTACCCGCGCCGTTCGGACTTGCCTTCGCCGGAAGAAAGCCTAAGCTCCCGCCCCCTCGTTGGGCCCCTGGATGCATCCAAGCCCATCGATCCCCGACTTTTGCCGCTTCAGGGCATCCTGAAGCGTCTCCGGGGCGAGGACTAGAAGGAGTAGATCGTGGCCGTACCGAAGCGCAGAAAGAGCAGCAGCCGTCGTAACATGCGCCGGTCGCAGCACGACAAGGTGACCGCCCCCAACATCGTGCCCTGCCCGAACTGCTCGGCCCCCATGGTCCCCCATCGGGTCTGTCCGTCGTGCGGGCACTACAAGTCGCGGGAAGTCATCAAGATCGATCCGACGAGCTGAGCGCCACCATTCGGCCTCGAAGCCGGATGTGGTTGAACCATTTTTGGTGACTCGGCAGTAGCGACGATCGTAGGAATCATCCATGGGCAGCGAGCGGCCCGGCAGCCAAATCGTCGGCACGGGTGCGTACACGCCGGAGCGCGTGCTCACGAACCACGAGCTCGCCCGGCTCGTCGACACGTCGGACGAATGGATCCAGCAGCGCACCGGAATGCGTGAGCGCCGCATCGCACGCGACGACGAAGCGGCGAGCGACATGGCGTACGAAGCGTCGAAGCGAGCGCTCGACGCAGCGGGGCTCAAGGCGTCGGATCTGGACATGATCGTGGTCGGCACGATCTCGGGCGACGTTCCGATGCCCGCCTGCGCGGCCTTCCTCCAGCGCAAGCTCGGCGTGAGCCAGATCCCGGCGTTCGACGTGTCCGCCGCCTGCGCCGGATTTCTCTACGGCATGTCGATCGCCGACAACTTCATCCGCACCGGTGCGCAGAAGCGCGTGCTGGTCGTGGGCGTGGAGCTCCTGAGCCGCATCCTCAACTGGCAAGACCGCGTGACGTGCGTGCTGTTCGGGGACGGCGCGGGGGCCGCCGTCCTCGCCCCCGCGGGCGACGACGGGCGTGGCGTGTTGTCCACGCGCCTCTACACCGATTCCTCGCTCGCCGACTCGCTGGTCATCCCCGCCGGCGGGAGCCGCGAGCCACTCACGGCGGAAGGGCTCCTGGCCAAGCGGAACAAGGTCTTCATGGTCGGCTCCGACATCTTCAAGATCGCAGTGAAGAACCTGACCGCCGCCTCTCGGGATGCGCTCACCGCCGCGGGGATCGCCGCCGACGCCGTCCGCTGGGTCGTGCCGCACCAGGCGAACCTCCGCATCATCAATCAGGTTGCGCTCCGACTCGACATCCCGCTCGAGCGCTTCGTGCTCAACATCGAGCGCTACGGCAACACGTCGAGCGCCTCGATCCCGCTCGCGCTCGACGAAGGCATCAGGGACGGCCGCATCAAGCGCGGGGACACCGTGCTGATGTGCGCGCTCGGGGCCGGTATCTCCTGGGGCAGCGCCCTCGTGCGGATGTGACGACGCCGTGATCGCCTGGCTCTTTCCCGGACAGGGTACGCAAGACGTGGGCATGGGCCGAGCCCTCCACGAAAAGTCGCCGGCGGCGCGCGCGGTGTTCGAGCGCGCCGACAGCGCCCTCGGCTACTCCATCTCGAAGCTGTGCTTCGAAGGTCCGCTGGAGGAGCTCACCCTCACCGAAAACGCCCAGCCCGCGATCGTCACCGCGAGCGTCGCGGCGCTGGCGGCGCTCCGCGAAGCGGTTCCCGACCTCGGCCTGCCCCGCTTTGCGCTCGGCCATTCGCTCGGTGAGTACAGCGCGCTGGTCGCTGCCGGCGCGCTCACGCTGGAAGACGCCGTGCGGCTCGTTCATCTGCGCGGCAAGGCCATGCAGGCCGCCGTGCCGCCGGGAGAAGGTGCGATGGCGGCGATCATGGGCGGGGACCCGGAGACGGTGGCGGCCCTCTGCCGTGAAGCAGCGGCCGGGGACGTGCTCTCACCTGCGAACTTCAACGCGCCCGGCCAGATCGTGATCTCGGGTGCCGCGGCAGCGGTCGGCCGTGCCGTGGAGCTCTCCCAGTCGATGAAGCTCAAGGCCATCCCGCTCAAGGTGAGCGCACCGTTCCACTGTGCCCTGATGGCGCCCGCTGCGCGCGCCGTCGAAACCGCTCTCGGCGCGATCTCGCTCGGTCCGCTGGCATTCCCCGTCGTCGCCAACGTCGATGCCCAACCGAACGCCGACGTCGCGCGCGTGCCCGGGCTCCTCGTTCGCCAGATCGACGCCCCCGTGCGCTGGGACGCGTCCGTCGTCTGCATCGCCGAAGCGGGCGTGAGCCGTGCGCTCGAGATCGGGCCCGGCAAGGTCCTCGCGGGGCTCGTCAAGCGCATCGACAAGCGCGTCGGCGTGCTCGGCTGCTTCGACCCCGAGCGCTTCGGCGAAGTGCGCGAATTTCTCGGCTAGCGCGCGAGTTTCGCGGGCGGGGCGTACCCGCCTTCGCACCTTTTCCCGGCTTTGGAGGCCGGCGACCCCACAATCCGCTTTGCCTGCCGGTCGGGCGTGCTAAACAGGCCCCCGCTCGCAGTCATGTTCGACCTCGGTGGCAAAGTAGCGCTCGTCACGGGCGGCTCTCGCGGTATCGGCCGAGCCACCGCAGAGGTCCTCGCGGAACGCGGCGCGACCGTCGCCATCACCTACGTCGGCAACGAAACGGCAGCTCGAGAAACGGTGGAAGCCATCCAAAAGTCCGGCGGAAAAGCCGAGGCCGTTCGGCTCGAGGCCGGCGACAGCGCGGCTTGCGAGTCCGTGGTGGCCGATGTGGCCAAGCGCGCGGGTCGCCTCGACGTCCTCGTGGCCAATGCCGGCGTTTCGCTCGACGGCCTTTTGCTCAGGCTAAAAGACGACGATTTCGAACGCACGCTCGCCGTCAACCTGAAGGGTGCCGTGGCCTGCGCTCGCGCCGCGATCAAGGTGATGATGCGCGTGAAGGCGGGGCGCGTCGTGTTCATGTCGAGCGTCGTCGGCGAGATGGGAAACGCGGGTCAGACGGCCTACGCGGCGTCCAAAGCGGCCCTGCTCGGCGTGACCAAGACCCTCGCCAGGGAGTACGCCTCGCGTCAGATCACGGTGAACGCCGTGACGCCGGGCTTCGTGGACACGGACATGACGCAGAACCTGACGGCCGAGGGCCGCGAGAAAATGCTCGCCGGCGTCCCGGTCGGGCGCACCGGCACCGCCCGCGAGATCGCCGCCGCGGTGGCCTACCTGGCCTCGGACGAGGCCGCCTACGTGACCGGCCACGCGCTGCGCGTAAACGGCGGCATGTACATGTAAATACTGGGGCAATTCCTTACACTCACAAAAAACGCATGCAAGCGGGCGACTCACTGGTGTAGAGGCGCCCGAGAACGAAAGAGGCACCATGGCTGAAGGTCGCAACATCACGGCCGAAGTGAAGCGGATCATCAAAGAGCAGCTCGACGTCGACGAGAAGGACATCAAACCGGAGTCCACCTTCATCGACGACCTCGGAGCGGACTCGCTCGGCTTGGTCGAGCTGGTGCTGGCGTTCGAGGAGGCGTTCGAGATCGACATCCCGGACGAGGACACGGAGAAGATCCGGACCGTCCAGGACGCCGTCGACTACATCGAGAAGCATCTCGCGAGCTAGGTCCGGCTCGCTCGGCCCGCGGGTTCGACGGGGCCCGCTTCCGGCCGAGCGTCCGACGAAGAAGGCATGGAGCGCGTCGTAGTCACAGGCCTCGGTCTCGTCACGCCGAATGGAATCGGCGTCGACGCGAGCTGGCAGTCCCTCGTGAAGGGGGAAAGCGCCGTGGGCCCGATCACGCTCTTCGAGGGCACGGAGGCCTTCGCCACCCGCATCGCGGCGGAGGTGAAAGGCTTCCAGCCCGCCGACTTCATGGAGCGGAAGAAGATCAAAGAGGTCGGCCGCTTCATTCCGTTCGCGATGGCCGCCACCAAGATGGCCCTGGACCAGGCGGCGCTCGATCTCACGGACGAGGATCGCGAACGGGCCGGCGTCTTCATCGGCGTGGGGCTCGGCGGCCTCGAGAACCTCGAGCGCTGCACGCTGACCCTCGAGCACAAGGGGCCCGGCAAGGTGAGCCCATATTTCATCCCGTCGCTGATCGCCAACATGGCGGCGGGGCAGGTGTCGATCGCGTTCGGGCTTCGCGGGCCGACGCTTTCTCACACGAGCGCGTGCTCGTCGAGTGCACACGCCATCGGTGAGGCACTGCGCTGGATGCAACGCGGTGATGCGGACGTGATGGTCGCGGGTGGCGCCGAAGCGACGATCTCTCCGATCGGGATCGCCGGGTTCAGCGCGATGTTCGCCCTCAGCCGGCGCAACGACGACCCCGCCGGCGCGAGCCGGCCCTGGGATCGCGGGCGTGACGGCTTCGTGTGCGGCGAGGGCGCGGGCACGCTGGTGCTCGAGACGCTGACGCGGGCGAAGAAGCGCGGCGCTCGGATCCTCGCCGAGGTGATGGGATACGGTGCGACGAGCGACGCGTACCACATCACCAAGCCGACCCCGAACGGAGCCGGCGGCGCGCGCGCCATGCGCCTCGCTCTGAAAGACGCGAAACTCGCGCCCGACACGATCGACTACGTCAACGCGCACGGCACCTCGACCCCGGCCGGTGACACCGAGGAATCGAAAGCCATCGCCGACGTGTTCGGTGCCCACGCCCTCGACAAGAAGCTCTGGGTGAGCTCGACGAAGAGCATGATGGGCCACCTGCTGGGTGCGGCCGGCGCGGTCGAGTCCGGCGTGTGCCTGAAGGCCATGGAGACCGGCATCGTGCCGCCCACCATCAACCTCGTGGACCCCGATCCCGAGTGCGTTCTCGACTTCGTGCCGCTCAAAGCGCGCGAGCGCCGCGTGCGGCGGACGGTCACGAACTCCTTCGGGTTCGGCGGCACCAACGCTTGCCTGGTGTTCCAGGAGTTCGAGGGCTGAGTGGCCGGCGTGCCCGTGCACGCCCGGTGCTGACCTCGGAACCGATCGAGGCGGAGACGAGCCCGCTCCGTAATTTCGATGCAATGCCCCTTCTGTCGAACCTCGGAAAGCCGCGTCGTGGATTCCCGCGATGCCGGCGCGGGCACCGTCGTGTGGCGCCGCAGGGCGTGCGACGGTTGTCAGCGGCGCTTCACGACCTACGAGCGTGTGGAGCACGCGCTGCCGATGGTCGTGAAGAAGGACGGCCAGCGCGAGCCGTTCGACCGCGACAAGATCCTGAAGAGTCTGCGTATCGCGTGCAACAAGCGTCCCGTCGCCACCGACACCCTCGAGGAAACGGCCGCGGCGCTCGAACGCGAGCTTGCGGAACGCGGCGAGAAAGAGCTCGCGTCGCAGGTGATCGGTGAACGGGTGATGGCGCGGCTCAAGGAGCTCGACGGCATCGCCTACGTGCGCTTCGCCAGCGTCTACAAGTCATTTCGCGACATCGACGAGTTCAAGACCGAGATGGACGAGCTTCTATCGTCACGAGACGACAAGCGATGAACGAAACCGAGCTCTCCATGATGCGCCGAGCGCTCGAGCTCGGCCGGCTCGGCGATCCTTCGCCGAATCCCCACGTGGGCTGCGTGATCGCCAAGGGCGACGAGATCGTCGCCGAGGGGCACCACGCCGCCGCCGGCGGGGACCACGCGGAGGTGGCTGCCTTGCGACTGGCGGGCGACGCCGCGCGCGGGGCCACGCTCTACGTCACGCTCGAGCCCTGCAACCACGAGGGCCGCACCGGGCCCTGCGTGGACGCCATCCTGGCCGCTGGCATCCGCTCGGTGGTCATCGGCTGCCGCGATCCCAACCCGCGCGTGGCGGGCGGCGGGCTCGAGCGCCTCGAGAAAGCCGGCGTCGAGGTGAAGGCGGGAGTGCTCGAGCCGGAATGCACGGAGCTCGTTCGGCCCTGGGCGCACTTCATCACGAACGGGACCAGCTACCTGGCCCTGAAGCTCGCCGTCTCGCTCGACGGGCGCATCGCCACGCGCAGCGGCGCTTCCAAGTGGATCACCTGCTCGGAATCCCGGAGCCGGGTGCAGCAGCTCCGCGCCCAGCACGACGCGGTACTCGTCGGCGTGGCCACCGTCCTCGCCGACAACCCGCGTCTCACGGTGAGGGACGTTCCCGGCCGGAGTCCGATCCGGGTCATCGTCGACAGCAAGCTCCGCATTCCCCTCACGTGTCAGGTCGTGCAAACGGCCCAGCAAACCCCGACCTGCGTCGTGACGACGCCGGCCGCGCAACGATCGGCGATCGAGGAGCTCGAGGCGCTCGGCGTGCGCGTCATTCGCGTGCCGGCCACCGCCGAAGGGCGCTGCGAGCCGAGTGCGATCCTGGAAGAGCTCGCGTCGCGCGAGGTCGTGAACGTCCTCTGCGAAGGCGGCGCCGAGCTCGCAGGCTCGCTGCTCGCGGCCCAGCTGCCGAAGGAGCTCCATGTGTTCGTCGCGCCCGTGCTGCTCGGCCCGCGCGGGCGCCCAGGCGCCGTCGACTGGGCAGGCCCGGAGAGCCCGCCCGACGCTCCGCGCATCGATCCCGTGCACTGGGAGCTCTGCGGCTCGGACGCATACGTGTGGGGCCCACTCGTGTCTCCGAAGAAGGCCGCAAGAACCTAGAGTGCGAGCTAGTGAGTACGGCGTTGGAGGGGCTGGGGCCCCGCCAACACACAAACCTGCTGGCTCCGAAGAAGGCGACGCGGAGCTAAACCGAGTGCCGAGGTCCACGGGGCGCGGAGTAGCGCGCACCGAAAACCGGTGTTAGATTCGCAGGAAATGGCCCTGCGGGAGATCCTCGAATACCCCGACCCACGCTTGCGGGAGGTCGCCCAACCCGTCGCGGCAGTGACAGCGGAAATCCAGACCCTGGTCGACGACATGGCCGAGACCATGTACGCGGCTCCCGGCTGCGGCCTCGCCGCCACCCAGCTCGGCGTTGCGCTCAGGATCTTCGTCGTCGATTGCGCGGACGAGGAAGAGCCGAGCGACCTTCGCGTGTTCATCAACCCGGAGATCGTCGAAAAGGACGGTCAGGTCGTGTGGAACGAGGGCTGCCTGTCGTTTCCCGGCGTGCGGGAGGAGATCAAGCGCGCCGAACGGGTGAAAGTGCGCGCACTCGACCGCGCGGGGAAGTCCTTCGAGCTCGAGGCGGACGGCCTGCTCGCCGTTGCCATCCAGCACGAGACCGATCACCTGAACGGCGTCCTGATGATCGACAAGCTGAACGCGCTCAAGAAGCGGATGATGGGTCGAAAGCTCGCGCAGGCGCGCAAGGACCAACGCGAGTCACCCGCGGAGTAGGCGGGGGCTACCGCGAAAGCGGCCGCGAGAAGAGCGCGGCCTCGAGCTGAACGCCACGCGCGCGCAAGGTGTCGGCCACGCGCGGCACGCTACCGCTCGACACGAACGTGCCCTCGATCGCCCCGCCCGCTGCGGTGCGATCGGCGATGAACGTGTAGATGTCGGCGAGCTCGACGCCGTCGGCGCGCACACCGGTGATCTCGGCGACGCGGACGGCGCGGTGGCGTCCATCGCGCAGGCGGAGCACCTCGACGGCGATATCGAAGGTGCCGGCCACGAGCTCGCGGGCAGCCGCCAAGTTCTGCGAGGGTCCAAGCGTCGAGAGCTCCACGGCGAGACGCGCCAGCGCGCGACCGAGACCCGTACCGGGACGCGAAGCGACGATACCGTCGGCTCCTTCACCGGTCGCGTCGACCATGGCGGCGACGAGCCCGGGCGGCGAGAGATCCACCATCAATCGAGCGCCGGGCACGCGCGCCGCGAGACGCAGGGCGCGCTGCACGCGGTCCGGCGCCTGCGCCGCGTCGATACGGGGCATCCCGGGTAGCGGCGGCTGGCTCTGTTCCGACGCCCAGATGGGGGTGCCCTCCACGGGCGTCATGGCGAGCGCACCGAGCAGCGCGTCCGCGCCGCCGTCGCGAGCCCCGACAACGAGCAGGTTGAGCCGGGCCACCAGGCAATGCTGGAGGAAGGTAGCGATCGCCCGCGACACCGTGCCGCGCCGCACGAGGTCCTCCAGCGTGTGGAGCGAGCGGCGGGGCCTGCGAAAGAAGAGCACGCTGCCGCTCGCGGAGCCGCTGCCGATCGCCACCTGCAGCGTCACGCCGCCGGGCAGGCGTCGCTCGAAGAATGGCTCGCCGGCTTGAAACGGCGCGCCCGCTTGCTCGCACAAGCGATGGATCGTCCAGCCGAGCGCGAGCTCGGAGGAGAACCCCGGCTCCAGGCTGGTCGGCCGCCCCACCCTCGCCACGGCGACTCGGTCGAAACGAGGAACCCCAATCTCGATCACGCTCTCGTCGGCAATGAGCGCCGCCAGCGGTCCGAGCTCGAGCAGCTCGGCCCGTGCACGGCCGAGAACGCGTTCGCCGGAGAGCCCCCCTGCATCCGGCTCCATCGACTGCCAGGTCTCCTTGAGCAGCCTCTCGACGGCCTGTTCGAGCGTGGGATCGCCCGCTCGATTGAGATCCCTGCCGGTCCCGAGCCGTTCCGCCACGCGAGCCACCAGGGCGCCGATCACCTCGCTCGGCTCGGTGTGGTCGTTGAGCTCTGCGCCATCGGGGGCGCTCCGGCTTCCCGAGCTCCCCTCGAACGAGATGGCGGTGGGGCGCCCGGGGTGCTCTTCCGGCGTCGCCGTGTGGCGCCCGGAGCTCGACTCCATGTCGCTGCCCGGCGAGGACGGCGGCGAGGAGTCCGTCCGCGACGTCGTCCGCGCCGACTCCGGCTCGAGCGGCCCGTCGTCGAGCGCCGGCTCCCCGCTCTGGACGATTTTCAGCACGAAGTCCCCGACGTAGATCTTGTCGCCCTCGCGCACGATGGTGGCTTGGGTGATGCGGCGCCGGTTGACGTAGGTGCCGTTGGTGCTGTTGAGGTCGGTCACGATGAAGCGGCCGTCGCGATACAGCACCCGGGCGTGACGCTTCGAGACGTTGCCTTTCGGCAGAACGATGTCGTTCCCCTGGACACGGCCCACGCTGATTTCAGAGCCGGCGAACTGCTCCTGGCGCTCGCCCCCGCCTTTCTCGTGGATCAGCACTGCGAAGGTCGGAGGCCTCGCACCGGAACTCGACGAAATCACGGCATAACCATGTCGAACCGGGGCACCCGGTGTCAATCAATGGCCGTTTACGAGGCGCTATCGAGCCTTCGCTCGGAAGCTCGGGTCAGCCACGCTGGACGCCGCGGTCACCACCGACATCGCGGGCCACGAGATCCAGGAGCTCCCCGGCGAGAGCCATCACGTCACGCTCGCTGAAGCCACCGGCCCGAAACTCGCGGTAGATGGTCCGCGCGAGGGTAGCGACCGCTTCGGGGTCGCTCGTACGGGTGGTGGGGAGGGTCGGCGCGTTCATGGTCATCTGTGGGGCCCGCCTGATTCAAGATTGGTGCCGAAGTGCAACGAGGCCCTTTCTGGGCCTAAACTGGGTCATTGCTCGAAGGCGGCGCGAACTTGCCTTCGCACTCGGGCGCGAACCCGATGGAAGGGGTGCAAGTCCTTACGCGCACAGGGGAAACTGGTCTGACCAACTTATCCGCTGGTTCAACCAGGCTCCCGAAACCAACACCCCGCGAAGCTCACTCGGCCAACTGGTAGTCGAGGACCGTCTCCTTCGACGGCCGCTCGATGCTCGAGAGCAGGCTCGTGATCAGCTCCTGTCCTTGGTCGTCGAAGTAGAGCGCCTCGCCGACACGCGGCATGGCGCAAGAGGGCACGGCAACGCCATTCCGGTGGAACTTCACGCCACCTGAGAGCTTTCGCTGGATGGCAAGATGCCCCCCCAGCCAGCGGCCGCTCCGGCGGTCGCGGACCGCGACGCACACGTTGGCGCGAAAGTGGTACTCGGTATTTCGGGTGACGTAGAGGCGGTGAACCCGGCGCTCGGGACCGCCGTAATTTTCGGTCTGCATGCTCCTGTCTCCTTGCGTGGTGATCAGAAGGCGGATCCGGCGATTGGGCCAATTTCCTGAGCGGCCGGCGCCGGCCTGTGCGGCGCCCTGCCGGGTTGTTGCACCGGGACCGCGCTCGCGGCGTACGATCCGACCGTGGCCGGTCAACGACGCAAGGAGCCCCGCCCGGCCGGGCGGTTTCCGACGTGCGCAAGCTGAAGGGGCCCGGTCTCCGCAAAGCGCGCGGCGCCGGTCTGCTCGATCGGCGCACCGTCGAGCTCTGGCGGAGCAACGACTACCGGCTGCGAGAGCTGTTCGAGTGCGCCGACGTGATGAGCGAAGGTGCGACACGAAGCGAACCGGACGGGGCGACCTACTACGGCTCGACCAGCGTGCTCCTCCCGTTCGCCTCGCGTGGCGGCGCGGTGCCCGATGAGCTCGGGCGCGAGATCGCGTCCCTGGTCGCAGCCGATCCGCACGCCCGCATCCGAGCCGTACGCATCGCGTGCCTCGAGGCGCAGGTGCGCTCGGCGGGGCCGATCGGTCGCGTGCGTGCCGAGCTCTCCGTTCGGCACGACGCCCGCGGCGTGCGCGTGGACGTGGATGTCGAGGCACGGGTCTTCACCGACTCCGTTCCGGCCACGCGCCGCAACGACGGCGAGGAGCCGAAGCGTGGCGCCCGTGGAGCTTGAACGTTCGTCAAGGCCAAAGTTGTTTCCGACGCCACTACATTGTGTCCACGTCGTGCTCGCATGAGCCACACGATCGGTTCCGATGGATCGAGGCGAGCACGCGCGCACGAGGGACGAGCGCGAGACAAACCTGAGCTCTTGCCGCCGGCTCGCGGTTCGGTAACAGGCGACCCACTTGACAGGCGCGCGCCATGGGAAGAGTGATAGCTAACGTTTCGGATCGCAGGGCCATGGGTCGCAGGAAGCAGCGCGACGAAAAGATCATTCACGTCGTGTTCGGTCCTGGTGGCGGCCGTATGCAGCGTCGTGACGATCGACCCGGGCAGGCGGTGCCACCGGCCGACGGCAGTCGTGAGCCGCTGACGGATCTCTTCACGTTCGGCGAGATCGCGCGGCTGCTCGCCATCTCGCCGACGCGCCTCCGCACGCTCGACCGAGCCGGCGTGGTCTCGCCGACGGCGCGCCGCCGCGGCCGGCGCGCTTACACGTTTTCGGATCTGATTGCGCTTCGCACGGCCCAGTCGCTCCTGGCCCAGCGCGTGCGCCTGCGCGACGTCACGCGCGCCGTCGCGGCCCTCAGGCGAACGCTGCCGAAGGTGACCCGGCCGCTCCAGGAGCTCCGCATCGTTTCCGACGGACAGCGCGTGGTCGTGCGCAGCCAGGACGGCGCCTTCGAGCCGCTGACCGGCCAGATGGTGCTCGACTTCGAGGTGAAGACCCTGCGGGACGACGTGGTCCGCGTGCTCCGGCCCTCGGCCGGCCGGGAACGCGCCCGAACGGCCTACGAGCTCTACCTTCGCGCGAGCCAGCTCGACGAGGAACCCCTCTCGATGGACGAGGCCGAGCGGCTCTACCGGGAGGCCATCACCCTCGACCCCTGGCTGGCCATCGCCTACACGAACCTCGGCAACATCCGCTTCCGACGTCAGGACGGCACGAACGCCGAGCAGCTCTACAAGAAGGCGCTCGAGATCGATCCGCGCCAGCCCGAAGCCCAGTACAACCTCGGCTACGTGATGCTCGAGCGGGGTGATCCCGACGTGAGCATCCCGCTGTTCCTCGGCGCCATCGAAAGCGACCCGAAATTTTCGGACGCGTACTTCAACCTGGCGATGGCGTACGAGCAGATCGGCGAGTCGCAGAAGGCGCGACCGTACTGGAAGAGCTACATCATGCTCGAGCCGTCCGGGACCTGGACCGAGATCGCGAAGCGGCACCTGTAAGGACTGACGATCATGCGTGGGTGGTTCGGAACGGCGGTGTTGGCGCTCTGCTCTGTCGGGCGTCCTGCTTTCGCGCAGACGGCGCCGCCGCCTGCTCCGCCGCCAGCGCCACCTCCGGCGGCACCGGCCCCCGCTCCCGCCCCCGCTCCCGCTCCCGCTCCCGCCCCCGCACCAACCCCGGGTGCGGCACCGCCCACCGCGCCCGCGGCAACGACGGCACCGCCTGCGGAGGCCGCTCCGGCCTCGGCGGCACCAGCCACCACGGCTCAACCTGCACCTCCTCCGCCCGCGGCTCCGCCGCCCGCTGCCGCCGTAGCCCCAGCCGTCGTCGAACCGCCGCCACCACCGGAGCCTCCCCAGCCGGTCGACACGCGACCGGTCCGGACGCGCCGACCCTGGGCCATCGCCGGCGAGCTCGGCTGGAACGGGCTCGCTGGCCTCGGGCTCAACGCGACCTTTCACCCCATCCCGTACTTCGCCGTGGATGCCGGTGCCGGGCTCTCCGCCGTGGGCTGGAAGTTCGGCCTCCGTCTCCGGGCGAACTTCCTGACCGGGGCATGGACGCCGGTCGTCGGTGCCGGGCTCCTCTACGGGCTCGGCAGCGGCGGGGAGGAGGTCGAGGTCCAGGGCTCACAAGGTGAAGGCAAGGCCACCGCGGAGATCCTCGGCTCGCCGTACCTGCAGCTCGTCACCGGCGCGAACTACACGAGCGACGGCGGCTTCATGTTCCACGCGACCGCCGGGTACGCCGTCCTACTCAAGAGCAACGTCCGCTATGTCGCCGGCTCACCGGTGACGTTCGAGACCATCAAGTCGGCGACCGGCAGCGGCATCGTGCTCTCGGTCGCCTTCGGCTACGCGTTCTGAGCCCCCGTCGCCGTCGCCCAGGCTCGAGGCCCTCATAGCCTTCGATGCTGCAAGCTCGGGAGCGAGGCTCGCACCGCTCCGAGTCGCGAACGCTCGATGCGCGCGAGGGCGAACCCGATGCCGTCCGAGGCCTCGGCGATGACGGTGCCCCACGGGTCGGCGACCAGCGCGTGCCCGTACGTCGTGCGGCCGAACGGGTGCTTGCCGGATTGCGCGGCGGCCGCCACGTAGGCTTGCGACTCGATGGCCCGCGCGCGGAGCAGGACCTGCCAGTGGTCCTTGCCCGTGTGCACGGTGAACGCCGCAGGAACGAGCAGGATCTCGGCGCCGCGATCGACGAGCGCGCGGTAGAGCTCGGGGAAACGGAGGTCGTAGCAAATCGAAAGACCGACGGTGAAGCCCCCGGCGCCGACGACGACGGGCTCGAGAGCGCCGGGCGCCGTGGACGACGACTCGCGGAGGGTCGTCCCGTCCGCGAGGTCGACGTCGAAGAGGTGGATCTTCCGGTAGCGCGCGATGAGGGCACCGCCTGCGTCGAAGACCACCGCGGTATTGAACGGCGGGGCGCCGTCGTCATTTCGCTCCGGCATGCCCCCGCCGACCAGCGTGACCCCGTGCTCGCGGGCGAGCCCGGACAGCGCACGCTGGATCGGAGCGTCGGCGTCGCCGAGCCGCTCGGCATGGGCGCGCCGGTCCTCGTCGCGGCCCATGAACGCGAAGTTCTCCGGCAGAACGACGAGACTTGCGCCGCGTCGGGCCGCCTCGCCGACCAGGCGCGCGGCGGTGCCGAGGTTCGTTCCCACGTCCTCGGCGCTCGTCAGCTGGACCGCCGCGATGTCGAGGCTCGGGGCCGATACGGGAGCGCTCGGGGCCATGGTCGATAAAGCTTAGCCGATGGGCCCTTGGCCCCAAGCCGCGGGCCGGCGATCTTGGAAGAACAGCTCGGGCGACCCGTGGCAGACTGTCGGACGAGCGTGAAGCCGCCCTTCTACCGCCCGTGACCGACAAACGCACCGACGAGATGCAGACCTTCGACCCCGGCCGGCGCGACCGGCCGCGCGGGTCCCCCGGGCTCGTCCTGCTCTACGCCGGTGAGTTCGCCGCCCTGCCCGCGGCGTGGCCGCTCGGCGCCGGCCCGGTGACGCTCGGTCGCGACGCCGGGGTGGAGCTCGTTCTGCCGGTGAGCGCCGTCTCGCGCCGGCATGCCGAGGTGCGGCGCGATGGCGCGCGGTATCTGGTGCGCGACCTCGGCAGTCGGAACGGCACGCTGGTGAACGGTCACCCGGTGGCGGAAGCGGAGATCGAGCCTCTCGACGAGCTCCGTGTCGGCGACGCCGTCCTCAAGGTCGTCGCCGAGGGCGCCGAGGACTACGCGAAATACCGGATCGACGGCAGCATGGTCGGCACCGCCAAACGCCGCGCGCGCCATCCGAGCGCCCTCGTCGGAGGGCTGCTCATGGACGAGATCCTCGAGGAGCTCGAGCGGATCGCGATGGCGCCGCTCAACGTGCTCCTGCTCGGCGCGAGCGGAACCGGCAAGGAAGTCGTGGCGTCCGAGCTCCACCGCCTGAGCGGGCGGGCCGGTCGTTTCGCGGCCGTGAACTGCGCCGCGATCCCGCCGAACCTGCTCGAGAGCGAGCTCTTCGGCTACAAACGCGGCGCGTTTTCCGGCGCTGACCGCGACAAGCCTGGCCTGATCCTGGCCGCGGACGGCGGGACGCTGCTGCTCGACGAGATCGGGGACATGCCGCTCGACGCGCAGGCCAAGCTGCTCCGCGTCCTCCAGGTGCGGGAGGTCTTGCCCGTCGGCGCCACCGAGGCGGAGCCGGTGGACGTGCGCGTGATCTGCGCCACCCACCGCGATCTCGGTCGGCTCCAGCGCGAGGGAAAATTCCGAGAAGACCTTTTCGCGCGCCTGAACGAATACAAAGTGCACTTGCCACCCCTGCGCGAGCGCAAGGAGGACGTCTACGCGCTCTTGACGAGCTTCCTCGCCCGCCTCGGGCGGCCGGACCTCAAGCCGACGTTCCCGTTCATGACGGCCCTCATCAACTACGACTGGCCGTACAACGTCCGCGAGCTCGAGGCCTGCATCAAGCGCTCGGTGGCGCTCGCCGACGGCCCCGTGCTGCTCCCCGAGCACCTGCCCGAAGCGGTGATGGAAGCAATGGAGGGCTACGGCAACAAGGCCACCCTGCTCGACGCCGCCCGCCTGCGGCCGCCGCCGCCCGCCGAAGGCGCCCCGACCGAAGCGACGCTCCGGACCCTGCTCGAAACCCACCGGGGCAACGTGGCCGCCGTCGGCCGGCAGCTCGGCAAGGCCAGGATGCAGATCCACCGCTGGATGAAGCGCTACGAGATCGACATCGAGGATTATCGGGGTTGACGCTCGGCGACCGAACCCGTAGCTGAGCCGCGCGCTTGGCCACCAGAAAGAGCTCGAAGACCTCCGGCCAGGGCAAGCGCCCGAGGCGACGCGGCGGTACCGACGGCGAAGGCCCCTCCCAGCTCGGGTTGTTCGTCGAGGAAAACGTCGCGCTCCACGACCTCGCGCAGACCCGTTACCTCCACTACGCGCTCAGCGTCATCACCAGCCGCGCGCTGCCCGACGTGCGCGACGGCTTGAAGCCCGTCCAGCGCCGCATCCTCTACACGATGTGGCACGAGGGCATCCGGCCCGACTCGAAGCACAGGAAGTGCGCGAAGATCGTCGGCGACGTGATGGGCGGCTACCACCCGCACGGCAACGAGGCCATCTACGACGCCCTGGTTCGGCTCGCGCAGCCGTTCAGTCTGCGCGCCCCGCTGATCGACGGTTCCGGCAACTTCGGCTCGCTCGACGGCGATCCGGCGGCGGCGATGCGCTACACCGAGTGCCGCCTGGGCCCGGTCGCGAGCCTACTGATCGACGAGCTCGATCAGAACACGGTGCCGTTCCGTCCGAACTACGACGGCACCAAATCGGAGCCGATCGTCGTGCCGGCGCAGCTGCCGCACCTGCTCGTCAACGGGGCGACCGGCATCGCCGTCGGCATGGCCACCAACATCCCGCCGCACAACCCGGAGGAGGTGTGCACCGCGGCGCTCCGCCTGCTCGACGCCCTGGTCGAGGGCAGGCAGCTCTCCACGCGCGAGCTCTGCCGCACGATCAAAGGCCCGGATTTTCCGACCGGCGGCGAGATCATCTCCACGCCGGACGAGATGAAGCAGGTCTACGAGACCGGTCAGGGCACGATCCGCGTGCGCGGCACCTACCGCGCCGGGAAGGAAGGTCGCACCAGCAAGACCGTGCAGATCACGAGCGTGCCGTACGGGGTGAACAAGGCGACACTGGTCGAGCGCATCGCCGAGGTGGCGATGGCCCGCAAGCTGCCGATGCTGCTCGACGTGCGCGACGTCTCGACCGACGACGTGTGCATCGAGCTCGAGCTGAAAAAAGACGCCGATCCGGAGCTCGTGCTCGCCTACCTGTACCGGAACACGCCGCTCCAGTCGGGCTTCGCGGTGAACATGACGTGCCTCGTCCCGACCGAAAATCCCGAGGTCGGACGGCCCGAGCGGCTCGAGCTCCACTCGATGCTCTGGCACTTTCTCCACTTCCGGCTGGAGGTGGTGACGAAGAGGCTCCAGAACGAGCTCGCGGGCCTGGAGCGGCGCATCCATATCTTGGCCGGTTTCGCCAAGGTGTTCGATGCGCTCGACGCCATCATCAAGATCATCCGCAAGTCGGACGGCAAGGCAGATGCGCAGAAGACGATCATGGCGCGCTACGACCTCGACGCCGAGCAGACCGACGCCATCCTCGAGCTGCGCCTCTACCGGCTGGCACGCCTGGAAATCCTGGTCATCCGCAAGGAGCTCGACGAGAAGAAGCGGCGGGCGAAGGAAATCCGCACGCTGCTCGCCACGACGGCCGTGGCGGAGAAGGGTCGCTGGGCGATCGTGCGGCGCGAGCTCGAGGCGGTGGGGCAAAGCTTCGGCAAGAACGGCAAGCGGCGGACGGCGATCGTCAGCGCCGGCGACGAGCCCGAGTTCTCGGACGAGGACCTGATCGTCGCGGAAGACGCCTACGTGCTCCTCACGAGCGACGGCTGGGTCAAGCGCCAGAAAGAGATCAAAGACACGCAGTCGACGCGGCTCCGCGAGGGCGACAGCGTGCTCGCCTGCGAGATCGGCTCGACGCGAGCCTCCGTCGTGTTCCTGTCGAGCTTCGGCAGCGCGTACACGGCCCGCATCATCGACATCCCGGCCACCACCGGCTACGGCGAGCCGATCCAGAAGCTGTTCAAGCTCAAGGATGGAGAGCGCATCCTCGCCGCCTTTTCTCTCGATCCGCGCGTCACCGGGCCGCTCGGCGCCACGCCCGAGAAACCGGGCAAGACGTGGGCCGTCGCCGCGACGAGCGACGGTTTCGCGCTGTCCTTCGGCCTCGAGCCGTTTTCCACACCGAGCACGCGCGCGGGCCGCCGCTTCGCCAGGCTCGGCGAGGGTGCGCAGGTGGTCGGCGTCGACAGGCTATCCGGCGGCGAGACCCTGATCGCCGTCACGCGCGGCCGGCGCGCGCTCTTGTGCAAAGCCGACGAGGTGAGCTTCCTCGGCGGGCCGGGCAAGGGCGTCACGCTGGTGAAAGTCGCCGAGGACGACGTGGTCATCGGCTTCAAGGCGTCACGCGGTCCCCGCGATGTCTTGATCGTCGAAACGTCGATGGGCGGCGAGCAGCGCGTCGGTCCCGCCAGCTACGAGAAGAGCAGCCGCGGTGGCCGCGGACGCGAGATCATCAAGCGCGGAAGCCTGGTCCGCACGGTGCTCGAGCCACCGGCGGCGCCCGCGCCGCTGGAGGAGGGCCGCTGATGCCGAAATACACCGCCGAAAGCATCACCGTGCTCGAGGGCCTGGAGCCCGTTCGCAAGCGCCCCGGCATGTACATCGGCGGGGTCGGCGCCGCGGGCCTGCATCACCTGGTC
>Ga0315910_10001698_pt1 | contig 20001 bp, 20 predicted proteins | sample EdamamesoilMG_FD_204470 | JGI IMG/M metagenome (GOLD analysis project Ga0315910, IMG submission 204470) | Garden soil microbial communities collected in Santa Monica, California, United States - Edamame soil | ecosystem: Environmental > Terrestrial > Soil > Garden | place: USA: California...
TTCAATTCCGCAGGCGTGCCGCTCGCCACGATCCCGCCGCGGTAGATCACGGCGAGCCGGTCACAGTACTCCGACTCCTCCATGTAGTGCGTGGTGACGAAGACCGTGACCCCGCCCGCCGCGAGATCGTAGATCAGCCGCCAGAACGCGCGCCGGCTGTTCGGATCCACGCCCGAGGTCGGCTCGTCGAGGAAGAGGATCGGGGGCTCGTGCAGCACGGCACAGCCGAGCGCGAGACGCTGTTTCCAGCCGCCGGGCAACTCCCCGGTGCGTGCGCGGCGGTGCGCGCGCAGGTCGGCCATGGCGAGCACCCAGTCCTTGCGCGCCGCCTTCTTCTCGCGCGGGATGCGGTAGATGCCGCTGAAGAAGTCGATGTTCTCCTCGACGGTGAGTTCGTCATAGAGCGAGAACCGCTGGCTCATGTAGCCGATGCGCGTCTTGATCCGCTCGGTCTCGCGCACGATGTCGAAGCCCGCCACGCGGCCCGCGCCGCCCGTCGGCCGGAGGAGTCCGCAGAGCATGCGGATGGTCGTGGACTTGCCCGCGCCGTTGGGTCCGAGAAATCCGAATACCTCGCCGCGCCGCACGCCGAAGCTGATGCCCGCGACGGCGCGAAAGTCGCCGAAACGCCGCTCGAGGTTTTCCACCTCGACGACGAACCCGCCCGCCATCTGTCCCGCGGTGCTCATGCGCGGCCGGCGGTGGCCTCGTGCGTGTGCCCGTGCCGCGCGACGATGCCGACAAACACGTCCTCGAGCGACGGCTCGATCGCGCGCGCCCCGGCGACACCGTGGCCGCCGGCCTCGAGCGCGCCGCGCACCTCGCGCTCCCCCGCGGCCGCATCCGTGAAGTGGATGCGATCACCATAGACCGCGATGGCCGCCATCGGGAATCTCTCGCGCAACACCTCGGCCGCCGCGCGCGCGCGGTCGGCGCGGACCTCGAGCGTGCCGCCGGGCAGGAGCGCCTTCACCTCGCGCGGCGAGCCCAGCGCGAGCACACGCCCACGATGCAGCAGCGCGAGGCGGTTGCAACGCTCGGCCTCGTCGAGATACGCGGTCGAGACGAAGATCGTCACGCCCTCGCGCACGAGCTGGTAGAGGATGCGCCAGAAATCGCGACGCGAGACGGGATCCACGCCGTTGGTAGGCTCGTCGAGCAGGATCACGCGCGGCGTGTGGATGAGCGCGCAGGCGAGCCCGAGTTTTTGCTTCATGCCGCCCGAGAGGTTTCCCGCGAGGCGGCGCTTGAAGGGCGTGAGGTTGGAGAAGCCGAGCAGCTTCTCGATCTTCTCGTCGCGACCGCGGCGCGGCACGCCGTAGAGGTCGGCGTAGAACTCGACGTTTTCCAGCACGGTGAGATCCGGGTAGAGCCCGAAGCGCTGGCTCATGTAGCCGATGTGGTCCTTCAGCCGCTCGGCATCGCGCGGCACATCATGTCCGGCGACGTGCGCCTCGCCCGCCGTCGGCGGCAGGATGCCGGCAAGCATGCGCATGGTCGTGGTCTTGCCTGCACCGTCCGGTCCGACCAGGCCGAAGATCTCGCCGGACGCGACCGCGAGGTCGAGCGCGTCCACCGCGACCGTGTCGCCGAACGTGCGGCGCAGGCTGCTGGTGCGGATGGCATCCATGGCAGGTCCTTCGCGCCTGCTCAGCGCGCGTCCGAGGCCGCGGCCGCTGCGACAAACGCGTCGGCCGCCATGCCGGGCTTCAGCTCTCCCGAATCGTTCGCCAGCACGATCTTCACGCGGAAGACGAGCGTCACGCGCTCCTTCTCCGTCTGCACGGTCTTGGGTGTGAACTCGGCCTCGGACGAGATGAACGCGAGCGTGCCCGTGTACTTTTTAGCGGGATACGCGTCGGTGCGCACCTCGACCGGCTGACCGAGCCGCACGCGCCCGAGGTCGGTCTGGTCGAGGTAGGCGCGCAGCCACACCTGCGATGTGTCGGCGACGGTCACCACGGGCGACCCGGTGGAGAGAAACTCGCCCGGCTCGGCGTGTTTCTCGAGCACCACGCCGCCCAGCGGGGATTCGAGGCGGGCGTTGGCCACGCGGGTCTGCGCGAGGGCGAGCGCCGCCCTCGCCTGCTCCACGCGAGCGCGCGCCTGCGCGATCGTTTGCGCGCGCGGGCCTTCGCGCACGAGCGCGAGCTTCTCCGCGGCATCGAGGGCGCGCGACTCGGTCACGCGAAACGTCGCCTGCGCCACCTCCAGTTCGCGCTCGGTCGACACATCCGAGGCGCGCAGGTCCTGCTGCCGTCGAAACTCCAGCGACGCGCGGTCGCGCTCGGCCTCGGCGCTGCGCAGCGCCGCCTCGGCCGAGGCGATCTCCTGCGGGCGCGCGCCGGCCTCGAGGTCGGCGAGCGCGGCCCGGGCGACGGCGAGCTCCGCCTCGCGCGCGGCGAGTTCCTGGACGAGTTCTGTATCGTCGAGCCGCGCGATCAGCTGCCCGGCCTGCACGCGCGCGCCTTCGTCGACCGTGCGCTCGACGAGCCGGCCCGGGACCTTGAACGAGAGCTGCGCGTCGACGACCTCGATGTTGCCCGAGAGGCGGATCGTGTCGTCGCCTCCGGAGGCGGAACGACGCGCGCATCCGATCGCGCCGGCAAGGAACGCGATGGCAAGAACCGCTGCCGCGGCTCGCGCGCGCGGTCGCTCAAACGACGGGAGGCTGGGTGCCGAAATAGGGCCGGTGTTTTTCATAGTCGTGGAGCCCGGCGCGCGTGAGCATGCCGGTGAAGATGAGGTTGAAGAAGCGCGCCATCATCTCGGGCGGCTGCACGCCCAGGCGCTCGAGGTTTTCCGGCTGCATGAGGTGCTGCATGAGCACCTGGATCATCCGCGCCGTGAACCGCACATCCAGGTCCGCACGCACCGCGCCCGCCTCCATGCCCTCGCGCAGCAACCTTTCCCACACGCGCGGGATCGTCTGCGCGCGCATCTCCTCGACGCGCGCGTAGACCGCGGGCACGAAGCGGCGCAGGTCGCGCAGAAACACGGCGTTGATCTCGCCGAGCTGCGCGTGCAGATGCGCCAGCACGCGCGAGACCCGCTCGGCAAACGTCAGCCCGGGCGTGTCCAGGATCGCGTCGAGTCCGCCGACCACACGCGCGGCCTTGGCGCGGATGAGTGCATCGACGATCGAGTCCTTGCTGCGGAAATGCTGGTAGAGCGTCTTCTTGCTCATGCCCAGTTCGCTCGCGAGATCGTCCATCGTCGAACCGGCGAAACCGAAGCGGAAGAAGTGCGCGCGCGCCGCATGCAGGATGCGCTCGGCCAGCGAGCACGGCTCGCGGTCGTCAGGCGGACATTCGTGCGATGTGGCGCGGGTGGATCGGGCGGCCATAAACGATGGAAACTAAAAAAGGCTCGTTAGTTTCCATTGGCAAGCACGGACCTCGCGACCGACCGGCCCGGGCTGGACCGAAACGCCGTGTTGACAGGCCCCCGAGGCGGACGGTAACACCTCCCGTTTTCTCAACCTCGACCCGCTTCCCATGGCCTCCGCCAACGACATCCGCAAAGGCAACGTCATCAAATACAACAACGAGCCGAACTTCGTCATGGAGGTGCATCACCGCACCCCGGGCAACCTTCGCGCGTTCGTCCAGGCCAAGCTCCGCAACCTGAAGAGCGGGCGCAGCGGCGAAGTTCGTTTCAACTCCACGGAGACGGTGGAGGTGATGACGACCGACCGCCAGACGCTCGAGTTCAGCTACGTCGACCGCGGCACCTACTGCTTCATCAATCCCGAGTCGTTCGAGCAGGTGGAACTCGCCGAGGAGCTGATCGCCGAGGCGAAGAACTACCTCGTGCCGAGCGGCATGGTCGAAGTGCTCTTCGTCGAGGGCACGCCGGTCTCCGTGACACTGCCCTCCTCTGTCACGCTCAAGGTCGTCGAGTCCGCCGACGGCATCCGCGGCGACACGGCGAGCAACGTGCAGAAGCCCGCCAAGATGGAAACCGGCCTGATCGTAAACGTGCCGCTTTTCATCAAGGAAGGCGAACTGCTCAAGGTCAGCACGTCCGACGGTTCCTATCTCGGCCGCGCCTGAGGCCGAGGCGGCGCGGCAGGCGCGCCTCCCTTTCCGGACTTTCGTCCCACTGTTTTCTCACCCTCGCGACCCGCGGCCGTCCCAGCCGCGGGTCGCTTCGTTCTCGTCCGAAGCGATGCAGCGAAGCCACGCCGACCGGATCGGTCCGCGGTTTCGAGACCGCGTTCGGGTCGGCCGGAGGTGAGCACAGTGGCCCGCTGCCCCGCCGCGGTCATCGTCGATCAAGCGGCTTCGCGCCGATCGTTCGACTCAGCCCGCGCACGCTCGAGATAATCCGCGAACTGGACGGCCGGCACCCCGTCCGCATCGCGTGCCGCGTGCGCCTGACGAACCCACGGCCGCGCCGACCACGCCAACGCCAGCACCGCGCCTGCGAACGCGAGCTCGAACGACTCCTCGGCGACGAGCAATCCCAGGAACTTTTCCGACACGAGCGCGCTTCCCACGAAAGCGGCCGCGAGCGCGGCGTGCCTGATCGCCGGATCGGTCCGATCGCCGACCTCACGCCAGCGCCGCCACGCCGCACGCGCGACGATTGCGAGCGCGACGGCGCACGACAGCAGGATCGAGAGGGCCACGATCTTCGCTTCCACCGACGCGATGGGTCGCGTGTAGAATCCGATGGATTCGATCGACCGATAGGTGAAGCGCCTCTGGAAATCGAGCTCGCGCAGGACGAGCACAGCCAGCACCGCGGCCCCAGCCCATCGGGTCAGTGTCGGACGTTGAAACGCCCATGCGACGCCGAGAATCGCCGCGGCGCCCAGGACCACGACCGACGCGACCTCCAGGAGTCCGCCTTCGGCATGAAGGCGCACCCCGGTCCGGGCCGACCACCCTTCAAGCAAGGCGGCACCGGCCAGCGTCGCGCCAAACACCGCGACGGCCGGACGCGCCGGAAGGAATGCGTTGAGCGAGTTCCACTTCGATGAGGTGTGCATGATCTGGGAAGTCGGCCGGTCCATGAACCGCCGAAAAAGAGCGGACACGAAAGTTCGTTTTGACGCATCGTCAACGTCACAGCGTACAATTCCGTCAAGCTCGCGGCTCCAGGAAAACCTCTCACTCCTCCGACCTGCCGCCGAATCACCTGGGCAACACCAAGGCGGACGACGGGAAATCAAGTCGCTGACCGGCTCGAACACAGGCTCCATAATGACGGCTCGTCATCACGAAGCCTCGCTTCGCGATCGGTAGAATCGCCGCCGCAGAACCCGTCCGCGGGCCACCGGTTCACCTCCGATCGGAGACCGATCCGGAGGACCCCTGCCGGGAGAAACAACCGGTCCGCACGCCTCGACGCGTCCCACCGGACGAGGATCACACCCGATCTTTCCCCGACGCCCTTCAGGGGCTGACCGCCAGCGCCCGAGCGACCTGCGGGTGCACGATCTTGCCAGCACGGGCATTGACGCCGCGGGCCAGACCGCGGTTTTCCACCAAAGCCTGCTCGATGCCCTTTTCCACCAATTGAACCACGAAGGGCTCGGTCGCCTGCGTGAGTGCGACCGTGGAGGTCCGGCCGACCATCGCCGGCATGTTCGGCACGGCGTAGTGCACGACGCCGTGCGCGAGGTACGTCGGCTCGGCATGCGAGGTCGGCCGCGTGGTCTCGATGCAGCCACCCTGGTCGACCGCGATGTCGACGATCACGCTGCCAGGCCGCATGCGCGCGACGACGCGACGCGGCACGACGACCGGCGCGCGCGCCGCCGGCACGAGCACGGCTCCGATCACGAGATCGGCCGCGGTCACAGCGCGTTCGATATTGGCGGGGTTCGAGACGAGCGTGGTGACGGCACCGCGGTACTCGCCGTCGAGATAGTCGAGCTTGCGGGCATCGACGTCGATCAGCGTGACCTGGGCCCCGAGACCGAGCGCCATGCGGCAGGCATGCGCGCCGGAGTTGCCCGCGCCGAGGATCGCGACGTGCCCGGGCGCGACACCCGGGATGCCGCCGAGCAGCACGCCCGAGCCGCCGTTCTGGCTCTGGAGGTGATACGCGCCCACCTGCACCGCGAGACGGCCGGCGATCTGCGACATCGGCTTGAGCAACGGCAGCGTGCCGTCGGAAGCCTCGACCGTCTCGTAGCCGATCGCCAGGACGGAGCACCGCGTCAACGCCGCGGCCAGCCGCGGGATGGCGGCCAGATGCAGGTAGGTGAACAAAGTCAACCCGTCGCGCAGGTGCGCGTACTCGGGCTCGAGCGGTTCCTTGACCTTGAGCACGAGGTCGGCGCGTTTCCACACCGCGGCGGCTGCGGTGGCGATCTTCGCCCCGGCGTCGCGGTACTGCGCATCACTGAATCCAGCGCTCGTCCCGGCCCCACGCTCCACGATGACGCTCGCGCCCAGGCCGGTCAGGCGCCGGCAGAGGTTCGGGGTCATCGACACGCGCGTCTCGCCGACTTTGATCTCCCGCGGCACACCGATGATCATGCCCGCGATGCTGCGCAGCGGCCGCGCGCTCGCGACGCAAAACCGGATCACCCCGGCCGGTCGGACGATATCCGGACCCGACGCCGCGGATCAGAAGTCCGACGGCAGCGTGAAGATCTGCAAGCGATGCCGCCAGGCCGGTCGGCCGCCCGAGGCCATTTCCGGCACCACGACCAGGACGCGGCCATCCGCGAGCTGCGTCGCGGCCGGCTGGCCCGGGGAGATGAAGACCGTGCGCTCCTTGAACTTGACGGTCCGCACCTTGCCGCGCCCGCGCTTGAGCGCGCCGACCTCACCATTGGTGTGCGCCACGATGAGGCTGCCGTTCGGTGTGAGGCACGCGCCGATCATCGGCTGGATCTCCTTGTGCACGGTGTCGATCTCACCGCCGGGTCCGAAGTCGCCGCCCGGCAGGCGGAGCACCGCGCCGGCGAGATCGCCGATGCCCGGACCCGTGGCCCAATAGAGGACCTTCGCCTTCTCGTCCCAGGCGATCCCGCCCGCGACCTCGCTCACATCCTGAAACTCGATCGCGCCCGACGCCGGTGTCTCCTGGCGCGCGAGGGCGACGACGGCGGCGCGCGTCATGCGCAGGATGCCCGGACGGTCGACCGCGCCCGCGTCCTTGCGCAGACCGAGCCCGGCGACATCGCCGACGAAGACATTGCCCGCACCATCAAACACGACATGGCTCGGCTCCGACAGGCCGTGCCCGATCGCCGCCTCGAGCGGCGAGCCCGCTCCGAGATAGATGGCGCCGAGGCGCGCGCCGGTGGCGGGATCGAAGAAAAGCAGGCCGGTCTCGCGCTCGCGCGGGTCGGTCATCGGCGTGGTGCGATCACGCATCGTCCAGCGGCCGCCCGCCGCCACGACAAGGGTCCCGGCGGGAAAATCGCCGACGGCGACCGGCAGGAGCGTGACACCGATCGGCGCATTGAGTCCGTCGACCAGGCGCTGCTGCACCATCTTGAGTGTGCCGTCGTCTTGCACCGCAAGGCGGCTGATCGCACCGCGCCCCGCGATCATGCCATAGTCGGCGCGGGCCGAGTTCGAGACGTAGAGCGTGCGCCCGTCCGGCGAAAAGACAGCGCTCGCCGGCCCGAAAAACGCCTCAAGCGGCTCCTGCAACCGTCCCTGGCCGGACGCGCGGCCGGCGGTCCACACGCACGCAAGGCAGACCAGAACGATCGAAAGTAAACGGGGGGCAGGCAGACGCATCCCGCCACGTTACGGCCGGGCCGCAGACTGAAAAGCCGCAAAAGCAGGATTTCGCGCCTCGGCAAAACACACCGCGATCGCCGGTCTTTCGGAACCTCTGCCTCGCGCGCCAGCGCGTCGCACGCAGCGGATTTGACCTCGGACCAGGACCGGGCGAGGCTCCGCGCCTTTTTCGGATGATTTCGGCCCAAGACACGCAGAAGAGAGTCACCCGCGCCCTGCTCGTCGGCGTGCAGACGCCCACCATGCCCCCGCACGAGGGTCAGGCGCTTCTCGACGAACTCGAGGAGCTGGTGCAAAACCTCCGGGTCGAGGTCGCCGAAAAGGTCCTCGTGCGCCTGCGCGAGCCGAACCCGCACTTCCTCATCGGCACGGGCAAGACCCAGGAGCTCATCGAGCGCGCCCGCGAGATCGGCGCCGATGTGATCGTGATCGACGAGGACCTCAGCCCCGCGCAGCAGCGCAACTGGGAGGCCGAGTCAAAACTCGCCGTGATCGACCGTTGCGAGGTCATCCTCGACATCTTCGCCGACCGCGCGCAGACGCGCGAGGCGATCCTCCAGGTCGGCCTCGCGCGCATGGAGTACTCGCTCCCGCGCCTCAAGCGCGCCTGGACGCACCTCAGCCGCCAGCGCGGCGGCGGCACCGGCGGCCGCGGCCAGGGCGAGACGCAGCTCGAGAACGACCGCCGCATCGTGCGCGACCGCATCGCGCAGTTTCGCCGCGAACTCGCCGAGGTGGTGAAGCAGCGCGACGTCCAGCGCCGCAAACGCCAGCGCGTGCCGATCCCGACCGGCGCGATCGTCGGCTACACCAACGCCGGCAAGTCGACCCTGCTCAACCGGCTCACCGGCGCCGGCGTGCTCGCCGCCGACAAGCTCTTCGCCACGCTCGACCCGACGACCCGGCAGTTGTCGCTACCGGATGGTCAGACGCTGCTCCTGACCGACACCGTGGGCTTCATCCGCCGCCTGCCGCACACCCTGGTCGAGGCCTTCAAGGCCACGCTCGAGGAGGTGATCGTCGCCGACTTCCTCATCCACGTGATCGACGTGACCAATCCCGACCTCGAGGAACATGCGAAGATGACGCTCTCCGTGCTCGAGGAGATCGGCGCGCTCGAGGGCCACACGATCATCACGGTCTACAACAAGGTCGACCTGCGCGGCGACCCGGAGCACCTGCGCGCGGTGCACATGCACCACCCGGATGCGATCTACGTGAGCGCCCACACCGGCGAGGGCATCGACACGCTCCTGCAGCGCATCGTCGAGGTGCTGCACGCGGACAGCCGCGCGACCGAGCTGCTCGTGCCCCATGACCGCTACGACGTGCTCGGCCGACTGCACGCCGCCGGCGGCATCCACAAAACGGAGACGCGCGACGACGGTGTGTTCGTCGTCGGCCGCTTTCCGCCGGGGCTCACCGGCCTGATCGAGCCGTTCCGACAGGCGGAAGCACCGAAGGCGAAGGCCGCGCGGAAGCGATGAGCCAGAAGCCTCGTGCAATCGCGGCCTGCATCCATTGCAGTGAGAAACCGGCACCGGAAGGTGGACGCGCCTGTCCCCGGCGCGCTGTGCGACACCGCACGGCGAAACGGCCGTGGGACACGGCCGACCACCTCGGGCGGCGTGAGTCCCGATAAGGCGTTCGGGCTGAAAGGTAGGGCGAGGCCTCCGGCCGAGCCGCAACGGCACGAACCTCGTTTGCGCGGCTCGGCCGGAGGCCTCGCCCTACCTCGGACTCATGCGCTCACTTCGCGGCTGATGCCGCGGACTCGTCCGGCTTGGGCTCGATCGGACGCTCCGGCAGGGCTTCGCCCAGGCGTTGCCAGAAGGCCTGATACAACGGGCCGCCGCGCACGAGCTTGCCGCCGGCCACGGCATTGTCCTTCTGCGAGGTTTCCTCGCTGAGTTCCCAGAATCCGAGCTTCACGTCGGTGCCTTCGGAACCCATGGCGCGAAACTCCAGGATGACGCGGCGCTGCCGCAGGTTCTGAGCGTTGCCGCCCGGCTGGATCCGGGTCGCCATCTCGAGGCGGTGCGAACCCGGGCTGCCCCGCTCGTGCTCGTATCCCATGGCTTCGAGCGTGGCCTGCGCGGCTGCGTAGACCGCCGGCTCGTCGCCCGCCACGATCGCCGCTTCGTGAAATTCCGAGAACTGTTTGCGCACGGTGTCGACCACCGAGCAGCCCGACATGGCGAGACCCGCGGCGAGGAGGGCCGCGGCGGCGAGCCAGGAGAAAGAGATGCGGGATTTCATCGAGAGCATGGGACGGTTCGCCAGGCAGACACGCAAAGCGAGAGCAGAGTTCACGAGGTTCACGCCGGCTGCTGCTGGGAGATGCAGTGCAGCGTGCCGAGCCCGAGGACGAGGTCGCGGCAGTCGATCCCGACCACCTCGCGGCCCGGGAAACAGTCGCGCAGCACCTCGAGCGCCTCGGCGTCGCGGCGGGGCTGGCCGAAGACCGGTACGATCACGCCGCCGTTGAGGATGAGAAAGTTCGCGTAACTCGCGGGCAGCCGCTGCCCGCGCCCGTGGAGCGCGCGCGGCATCGGCAGCGTGCGCAGGTCGAAGCGCCGCCCCTGCGGCGTGCGCAGCGACTGGAGACGCTCGAGATTTTCCGCGAGGGGCCGGTGGTTGATGTCGCGCGCGTTCGACTCGACCGCGGTGACGATGCCATCGGCCTTGAAAAAGCGCGTGAGATCGTCGACGTGCCCGTCGGTGTCGTCGCCGGCGATGCCGTCGCCGAGCCAGATGATCTCGCGCACGCCAAGGTGATCGCGCAGCGCCTGCTCGATCTGCGCGCGCGAGAGGTGGGGGTTGCGGTTGGGATTGAGCAGGCAGGACTCGGTCGTGAGGAGCAGCCCCTCGCCGTTCACATCGATCGAGCCGCCCTCGAGGATCATGGGCGCGGGGAAGCGGCGCAGGCCGACGACCTTCTCGATGCGGCGCGGGATGGCGTCGTCGTGCTGCCAGGCTGGATACTTCTCGCCCCAGGCGTTGAAACCCCAGTCGGTCAGCGCGACCTCGCCGGTGCGCCGGTGTTTCACGAAGATCGGCCCGTGGTCGCGGCACCAGGCGTCGTCGGTCGGATGGTCGAGGAACTGCACGCGCTCCATCACGGCGCCGGCACGCTCGCACAGGCGGCGGGCGCGCGGCTGGAGGGCGCGGGCGCAGTTGATGCTCACTGGCTCGAAACGGCTCACGGTCGCGACGATCTCGGCAAACTTCGCCGGGATCGGACGGAAGTGGCGCGGCCAGGTCTTGAGCCGATGCGGCCAGGAGAACCAGACCGCGGCCTGCGGCTCCCACTCCGCCGGCATGCGAAACCCGAGCGCGGCCGGCGTGGCCGCGGCGCCCGGGGCCTTCGCCTTTCGCTGCTCGATGTTTTTCGTCTGGGAGGGAGCCAAGGTGGTGTGCAGGCGTCCAGCCTGCCTCCGGTGCGGCCGGCAGGCGGGACGCCTGCGCCACGGGTTCAGTCGATGTACCTCCGCGTCAGGTCGCCGAAGGTGTCGACGCGGCGGTCGCGCAGGAAGGGCCAGTGGGTGCGGGTGTCGTCGATGCGAGCGAGGTCGACGGGCACGAGGAGGACCGCCTCGTCGTCGACAGACGCGCGGGCCAGGATCTCGCCCTGCGTGCCCGCGACGAAACTCTGGCCCCAGAAGCGGATGCCGTCGCCGCCGTACGGCTCCTCGAAGCCGGTGCGGTTGACTGCGGCGACGTAACAACCATTGGCCACGGCGTGCGAACGCTGGATCGTCTCCCAGGCGCCGTGCTGGCGGGACTGGAGGTCGGCCGGTTCGCGCGGGTGCCAGCCGATCGCCGTCGGGTAGAAGAGGATTTGCGCCCCCTGGAGCGCGGTAAGCCGCGCGGCCTCGGGGTACCACTGGTCCCAGCAGATGAGCACGCCGATCCGGCCGTACTTCGTCGTCCACGCGCGGTAGCCGAGATCTCCGGGCGTGAAGTAGAATTTTTCGTAGTAGAGCGGATCGTCCGGGATGTGCATCTTCCGGTAGATCCCGAGCAGCGCGCCGTCGGCGTCGATGATCGCCGCGGTGTTGTGATAGAGGCCCGGCGCGCGCCGCTCGAAGAGGGATGCGACGATCACCACGCGGTGTTTCTTCGCGAGCTTCTGGAGGGCGGCGGTCGTCGGGCCGGGCACGGGCTCGGCCAGCTCGAAGTTCTTGTAGTCCTCCGCCTGGCAGAAATACTGCGAGCGAAACAACTCCTGCGTGCAGATGATCTGCGCACCCTGCTTCGCGGCGCGCTCGATCAGCGCGAGGGTGCGGCGCTGATTGGCGCGCGGGTCGGCGACGCAGGCGTGCTGGAGGAGTCCGAGCGTGACCTTCATCTCAGCCGGGGATTCGAGCGGGCGACGTCGACGCGGCCTCGGCCGCGGTCAGTACACGACCTTGTTGAGTGGATACTCCACGATGCCCTCGGCCCCGAGCTCCTTCAGCTTGGGGATGATCTCGCGCACCACGGCCTCGTCGGTGATCGTCTCGAGCGCGACCCACTCGGGGTGGCTCAGCGGCGAGATCGTCGGATTGCGCAGCGCGGGCAGCGCGCGGGAGACCGCCTCGAGGGCGGACTTCGGGAGGTTCATCTTGAGGCCGACCTTGATCTCGGCCTCGAGCGCGCCCTTGAGGAGCATCGCGATCGTCTCGATCTTGCGACGTTTGGCGGGGTTCGCCCAGCTCGCCTTGTTCGCGATGAAACGCGTCGTGCTCGCGAGGATCGTCTCGACGATGCGGAGCTTGTTCGCCTTGAGCGAACTGCCGGTCTCGGTGATGTCGACGATCGCATCGACGAGGTCGGGGACCTTCACTTCCGTCGCACCCCAGGAAAATTCCACGGTCGCCTGCACGCCGCGGTCGCTGAGGAATTTCTTCGTCGTCCCGACCAGCTCCGTGGCGATGCGCTTGCCCTGAAGATCGGCGATCGTGCGGATGCCGGAGGCGTCGGGCACGGCGATGACCCAGCGGGCGGGATTGCGCGAGGCGCGGCTGTAGCCGAGTTCGCAGACCTCGATCACGTCCGAGCCATTTTCGACGACCCAATCGTGGCCGCACAGGCCGCAATCGAAGAAGCCGTGTTCCACGTACCGACTCATCTCCTGCGAGCGCACGAACCGGCCGTCCAGTTCGGAATCATCGATCGACGGTCGATAAGACCGTGAACTTACAGAAATTTTATAGCCGGCCTTGGCGAAGAGGTTGCGGGTCGACTCCTCGAGCGACCCCTTCGGAAGACCAAGCATGATAAGAGGTTTTGCGTCGGACACGGTTTGACAGACAGCGCCACCCCCGGAACCGCTTCAAGGAAAAAGGCCTCGAGCTTTTTAACACTTGTCCGATGTAAAAATACCGGTGAAACTCAGCGCCAGCTCGGACCTTTCCATCAAGGACATCTCCACCTCGCAGTGGACTGCCTTTGGCGTGAGTCCCGCTGCTAGTCGAATAGCTGTGTCGACCGTTCGAACCCATACTCCCCGGAACTGTCACCACCGCGTCCCAACACACTGAAGCGCCAGACTGTTCCCATGTCCGCCACACCCAAGCCGCTCATCCTGATCTGCGAAGACGAGCCCGAGCTCGCCAGCATCATCTCCCACCAGCTCGAGTCGGTGGGGATGCAGACCCAGATCTACCACCGCTGCGCCCATGCCTTGCGCTTCCTCAAGCGCAACTTCGCCAACCTGCTCCTGCTCGACATCACCCTGCCGGACCAGGACGGGTTCTCGTTTCTCGACGAGCTCAAGCGCAACGAGATCAACCTCCCGGTCATCTTCCTCACCGGCAACGACACCGAGGTCTCGAAGGTCAAAGGCCTCGAGCTGGGCGCCGACGACTACGTGACCAAGCCCTTCAGCGCCGCCGAGCTGATCGCGCGCATCAACGCCGTCCTGCGTCGTGCCGAAGGATCGCGCGACTTCAACGTCACGAAGAACGCCCGCATCACCGACAACCCCTTCCCATTCGAGGGCGCGATGATCGACCCCAAGACGATGACCGCGACCTTCCCCGACGGCTCGACCGAAAAGATCGGCCGCAAGGAATTCGGCATCATCGCCTACCTGGCCAACAACGCCGGCGTGATCATCACCCGCAAGAATCTCATCCACTCGGTCTGGGGCCTGCACGCTGACGTGCGCAGCCGCTCGCTCGACCAATACATCGTGAAGATCCGCGACCTCTTTGCCCGGAAGGGCCGTCCGATCGCGAATCTGCGTACCGTTCACGGCATCGGCTACGAGTTCTCACCGACCTCGCAACCCGGCGACGCGTCGACCATCGCCAGCGCCGACCAGACCGCGCCGACGGCCTGAGCCGGCCGCACGCTCCGCGATCCTACGACGACGCCGCCCCACTCCGGGCGGCGTCTCGTCGTTTCTGGAGAAACGGAAAGCCCGTGCCAGGCCGCGACCCGATCTTCCGATCGACCGGTCACCACAAGCGGTGAACGTCTCGCTCCAGCGTCTCGCTGCGGTCGCGGCAACTCCTTCGCAAGCACCCTGGCCAAGGTCCCGTGGACTCACGCGGTCCGAGGTGGTCGGCCGTGTCCCACGGCCGTACCGCGGCGCGCTCATCAGGCGCTTGGCAAAAGCGCATCCACCATTCAGTGCGGACCGCCTTCGTGCAGAGGTGGATCTCAACAGCTGGAGTCCGGCGCAGAACCTCGGCCTGGCTCGACCGGACGGACCTGCCCCACTCCCATCGCGAGGTCCATAAACTGGAAAGCGCCAGTCTCAGAGAGACCAGCGCTTTTTTGCGAAGAGCGGCGACTGCCCTACCGCTCCCCGTAAAGCTCCACGCGTTTCGCTCAGTGGGCCCGAACGGGGGCCTCGCGAAACTCGAGCACCTTGCCGGCATCGACTTCCTCGATCACGTGGAAACCGGTTTCGTCCTCGATCGCGACCGGAGCACGTCGTAGATGAACGACGGTTACGGCGATACCGACGACCCAGACCACTGCGAGGGATAGAAGGATGGGCAAGAGCATGCGTGGAGTATACGGACGGGGTGACGCCTTTGACATAGGGAGTGAACCCCAGTCCCACGAGAAAATTCCTCCGTTGAATGCGGGAAAACAGAGAATTTTCTTTCCTTCGACGCCACCCCCACCCCGAACCCTCAGGGGACCCACGTAGGGCAGGGGTGCCTCTTCCGTGCTTCCCTGTAGGTCGCGCCCCAGTTCCGACCCGGAAGGACGGAAATTCCGACCAAAACCGCTCGCGCCTAGCCGCTCTCCCCGTCTCCGGTGCCGGTCGGTCCAGAAGACGGCAGGTCCAGCGTCGTCACCGGCCCACTCGTGACGCCGGCTTCTGCGTTACGCTCCGCGGAGGCGCGGGCGAAGTTGCCTCGATTGCATGTTCCGACACGTTGGTCTCGACACCTCAGCCATGACGCGCACCCGCATCGTCCTGCTTCTCGTCGCCGTAGGCCTCCTCGGCTTCGCCGCCTGGCAGCTTCGCCCGGAGCGCCGGCTCGAGCGCTCCTGGCGCAAGCTCATCGAGGTGGTCGAGGCACGGCACGCCCGCGCCCTCGGAAATCTCCTCGCGGAGGACTACGCCGACCGCTGGGGCTATCGCAAAGCGACGCTCGTCCAGGATGCGCGACTCGCGTTCCATCATTTCGACTCGATCGGGATCCGCATTGAGCAGCAGCAGACGCGCCTCGAGGGTGATCGGGCGACGATCACCGCGATGCTGCGCGTGGAGGTGCGCGGCACGGCGCGCGCGAACGAGGCGCGCGTGGCGGCCAACTCGCTCTTCTCACCGTTCACGTTCCAGTGGCGACGTGCCGACACGTTTCCCTGGGCCTGGGAACTCACCAGCTTCGACCAGCCGGAGTTCGACCTCGGCCGCTTCCGCCGCTCGGTTTCCGGCGGCTATTGAGGGATCGCGAAACCGCGCATCACGCCGCACCGCGCGGCCGGGCCAGCACCTCCCCGAGCGTGCGGGCGCAGTCGTCGATGCGATACGGCTTCGCGATCATGCCGGCAAAGCCATGCTCGCGATACTCGCCGAGGATCATCTCGTTGGAATAGCCACTGGAGACAACGCCGCGCACGCCCGGGTCGAGCGCCCGCATGTGCCCGAAGGCCTCGAGTCCGCCCATGCCGCCCGGCACGGTCAGGTCGACCATGACGGCGTCAAACGGCCGGCCCTCGTCCATGGCCGCGCGAAACATCGCCACGGCCTCCGCGCCATCGGAGGCGACCTCGACGGCGAGACCGAGGCGCGAGAGCATCCGACCGGCGAGTTTCCGGATCGGCTCCTCATCATCCATGAGCAGCACGCGACCATGCAGGCGCGAGAGCGGGACCACCGCCGGTGCGCGCGCGATCGGCTCCGGCGCCGCTGAAGTCACCGCTTCCCCGCGCGCCGCCGCAGAAATCTGCCGGACCTGCTCCTTCGCCCGCATCACGGCACGCTCGGCCTCGCCGAGACTGTCCGACGCGTCGGCACCGGACCTGGCGGCGTGTCGCACCACCGCGAGACTGCCGCCGATGACAGTGAGCGAGTTGTTCAGGTCGTGCGTCAGCTGCCGGACCGACGTCGCAAGCGCCTCATCCCGCGCCGTTCGTGCCGGTGGGGTTTCGCGTCGCTCGGCGGTTTCGACACGAGCCTCGGCCGTGACCGGCGGCGTCGACGACACCGGCGGCGGCCGGGCTTCGGCGGGCGGTTCTATCGCGACCTGTTTCGCCACAGCGCCGGCACTGCGCCGACCGATCCACCAACCAAGGCCGCCACACACGACCGCGACAATAAACCCGGCCGCGATCAACCCGCTGACTCCACTCGATCCGGCATCGAGCACCGCCACGATTCGGTCGTCGGTCATTCCGAATCCCGTGCCACGCGCCCTGGGCGCGAGCGCATCGCTGACAAACCTGAGCACATGGACGTCGTGGGCAAGCATCGCGGCCGGCAAGGGATCCCGCGGGGGAGTTGGGGTGCGCCGATGCGCCCAGCTTGGCCGCGCGCTCGCCAGTGGCAAGCACCGCATGGCCTCCTCGCACCTGCCACTGGACAGCTTCGGTATGATGTCTCATTTCTCCCCTCTTCCCGATGCCATCGCGCGCCCTTCTGCTCTTCAGCCTTCTAGCCGGCCTGCTCGCGGCCGGCGCGTCCGTCCGGGCCGCCGAACGCGCACGCCCGGTCGTGCTCACGACCAACACCATCCTCGCCGACATGACGCGCGAGATCGCCGGCGACGCGATCGAGGTGCAGTGCCTCGTGCCCGCGGGGGTCGACCTGCATGGCTTCGATCCGACGCCGCGCGACATCGCTCCGTTGCTCGAGGCCGATCTGGTCGTGGCCAACGGCGCGGGCTTCGAGCCGTGGCTCGACCGGTTTCTCGCGGCGAGCGGGTACGCCGGGCCGGTGGCCAAAGCGAGCGACGGGTGCGATCTCATCGCAGGCGGACACGACGAGCATCATCACGAGCACGACGACGCCCACGGTCATGATCACGATCACGACCATGCCGAGGTCGACCCGCACGCGTGGCAGGATCCGCGCAACGCCCTGCGCTACGTCGCGAACATCCGCGACGCACTGGTCCGGATCCATCCCGCCGGGGCCGAGGACATCCGCCGGCGCGCGCGCCTCTACGCAGCGCAGATCGAGGTGGTCGACGCCTGGGCGCGCCGGCTCTTCGCGCTCCTGCCGGCCGGGCAACGCGTCATCGTGACCTCGCACGACTCGCTGGCGTATTTTGGTCGCACCTACGGCCTCGAGATCGTGCCGCTGCGCGGGCTCGATGCGCGGGCCGAACCCGACGCGCAGCAGATCGCGGCGATCGTCGACCTGCTGCGCACCCGCCGCGCCCGTGCGTTGTTCGCCGAGACGGTGAGCAATCCCCGCGTGCTCGAACAGATCGCGCGCGACGCGGGCGTGACGCTCGGCGGCGAACTGCACACCGACAGCCTCGCCGCCGCGGGTGCGCCGGCCTCGACCTACCTCGGCATGGTGCGCGAGAACACCCTGCGCGTGCTCGCCGCGCTCGAGGCTCCGTGACACCGATGCGGGTGATGCGATCCTCGCTCTTCCGAACCGGTGTCGCCCCGCGCCTCGCGGCGGCGGCGGTGTTCGGCGTCCTCGCTTTCGCCGCCGTGGCGATGGTCGAGTCGACCGACACGGATCGCCCGCGCACGGCGCGCGCGGAAACGCCCGCCGCGGCGGCCACCACGCCCGCGACGATCTGCCTCCAATCGATCCAGCCGGTCGGCGCGTGGGCGGTGCACGTCGACGGCGTGCGGCTCGAGGCGCGCCGCGCCGATGCCACGACGTGGCTGGGCACGGTATCCGTCGCGTCCGATTTCTCCCTGGTGGTGGATGCGTCGCCCGCCCGGGGTGGCGCGGCCCCTCGCAACGCGCTTCGTATCCGCATCGCGGGCACACCAGTCTCGCGCGACCAGACCATCTGGTGCGAGCGCGAGTGGTCGGTCGCGGCGCGGGCCGGGCAGCTCGCGGCCGCGCCGGCACCGATCGACCCGGAGGCCCTGCCGTGAGCGCCGGAGATCCGCACGTCCACGGGCACGAACATGCCGCGCCGGGTGCGCCCGATTGCGCTCACCACACGCACGACATCCTGCGCTTCCGCGGCGTGACCGTGGCCTACGGCCGCACCGTCGCGCTGGACGCGATCACCGCCAACATCGAGTGCAACAGCCTCACCGCCGTCGTCGGTCCCAACGGCGCGGGCAAGACCACACTGCTGCGCGCCATCCTCGGGTGGATGCCGCTCGCCGCGGGTGAGATCCGCATCGGCGACCACCACGCGCACCACGCCCTCCCGCGGTTCGCCTACCTGCCGCAGCGGGCCGAGATCGACTGGGATTTTCCCATCACGGTCGAGGCCGTGGTCGCGCAGGGCAGGTATCCGGCGCTCGGACCGTTCCGACGATTCGGTCGCGAGGACGGCGAACTGGTCGACCGCGCGATCGCCGAGCTCGGGCTCGATGACCTCCGCCGGCGGCAGATCCGCTGCCTGAGCGGCGGCCAGCAACAACGGGTGTTTCTCGCCCGCGCGCTCGCGCAGGGCTCGGACATATTCCTGCTCGACGAACCGTTTGCCGGGCTCGACACGCGCGCGACGGACGACCTGGTGGCGCGGCTCACGCGCTGGCTCGACCAGGGGCGCACCGTGCTCGCCGTCGTGCACGATCTCGAGCTCGCGCGCCGTGCGTTTCCGCAGGCGCTGCTGCTCAACACCCGATTGATCGAGGCCGGTCCGTCCGCGACCGTGCTCGATCCGGCGCGCATCGACTCGGTCTACGGCCGCGGCATCGCGCGCACGGGCGACTGAGGACACGACGATGCACGCGCTCCACGACTTCCTCATCGCGCCGTTCGGCTACGAGTTCATGCAGCGCGGCCTGCTCGCCGCCGCGCTGCTCGGCGTGAGCGGCGGCCTGCTGGGAGTATTCATGCTCCTGCGACGGCTCGCGCTCATGGGCGACGCACTCGCGCACTCGCTGCTGCCGGGTGTCGGGCTGGCCTACTTCGCGTTTGGCGCGAGTCCGGCGGCGATGCTCGGCGGGGCGCTGCTCGCGGGGTTGTTCACGGCCTTGGGCAGCGCGCTGGTCACGCGGCTCACGCGCATCAAGGAGGAGGCGGCCTTCGCCGCGCTTTTCATCATCTTCTTCGGCGCGGGTGTGGCGCTGGTCAGTGCGATGCGCGCGAAAATCGACCTCTCGCACTTCCTTTTCGGGCATGTGCTCGGCGTGACCGGCACCGACCTGAGACTGGCCGCCGCGACGAGCACATTGACCGTCGCCGTCGCGCTGGTGTTCTATCGACCGCTCGTGCTCGAGAGTTTTGACCCGACGTTCTATCGCGCGCTGGGCGGGCGCGGCACGCTGCTGCATCTCGGCGTGCTCACGCTCATCGTGCTCAATCTCGTCGCCGCGCTCCATGCCATGGGTGCGGTGCTCGCGCTCGGGCTGTTCATCCTGCCGGCGGTCACGGCCTACCTGTGGACCGACCGGCTCGGCCTGCTCTTCGGCCTCTCCGTGGCCGACGCGGTGCTGGGCGCGGCCGGCGGCATGCTGCTGAGCTACCACGGTGGCATCGCCAGCGGCGCCTCGATCGTGCTGGTGCTCGGCGCGACCTTCCTGCTCTCGGCGCTGGCCAGCCCGCGCTACGGCATGGTGGCCAAGCTCGTGCGCGTCGTCCGCGAGGGCCGCGGCGTGCTTCACACGCCGGAGTGAGCCGGCGGCCCGGGGGCGGCGCCCCCGTCAAAACCCGCCCCGCCACCCCCCGCCACCGCGCCGGTCG
>Ga0315910_10001699_pt1 | contig 19996 bp, 18 predicted proteins | sample EdamamesoilMG_FD_204470 | JGI IMG/M metagenome (GOLD analysis project Ga0315910, IMG submission 204470) | Garden soil microbial communities collected in Santa Monica, California, United States - Edamame soil | ecosystem: Environmental > Terrestrial > Soil > Garden | place: USA: California...
CTTGATCGCACGAGCATAGGTGGCATCGCAGTCTTCAACATAGACATATAAGACGGACTTCACCGCCGGCCGAATACCTTCCTCGTTGACCATTAATTTTAAATCTCCCAGCTCCATGACGCTGGGAACATCCGTGTGATATTCCCCTTTGGCATCGAAGACATTCTTGAGGAATTCGACCAGGGCCTTCGCATCGCTCACAAACAGTCGCGGGGTTACGCTGTGCCAGCCCGGCGGGACAAAGGCGGGTTTGGAACTCGTCATCGCGAATTCTCCGTGGGGCTCTCTTACGCGTGACGAACTCGTTACTCTCCGTCGCGCACCTTGCGTTGCATCTCGTCCAAATATTCGTCCAGCTCCGCAATGCTCCCGAAGATTCCCGTGCTCGGCATCGCCTTGACGATATCCAGTACTTTGCGAACGCCGGGTTGCGGATTCACGATGGCGACTTTGCCGCCACGTTGTTCAATGAACTTGCGCGCGCGAACAAAGCAGCGAATACCGGCGCTGCTGAGATATTCGAGTTGGGTCAGATCGAATACCAACTGCTTGATGTCGCCCGAGTGCAACACATCGTCCAATTTCTTATCGAGGTCCGGAGCGGTGTGCGTGTCGAGCCGCCCCGTCAGCGCGAGAGTCGGCGGATTCGTACGCTGAGCAATGATGAGTGACATGCGATATACCTCGATTCCGGTTGGGTCATACTAATGCGGACGGCGTGCTAAGCGAGCTTCGAAAACATTCCAGGCATCGACTCGCGCATAGCTGCAATCGTCGGCAAGTTGCCTGACGATGTAAATGCCCAGCCCACCGATGCCGCGATCGGCGATATCGGCATCAAGATCCGGACTCTCCGGTTTGAGCGGATTGAACTCGACCCCGTTGTCGCGGACGGTAAGGACCACGTTCTCGTTAGTCAACGCACAATCCAGCGTCAAGCGAATACTTCTGCTCTCGGAATTGGCGGCGCGAACGATGTTGGTCAGCAATTCTTCGACGATAAGTTCGATGTCGCCGATTCGCTCAGACGCAATGCTGCGCGCAGCCAAAATGCCGTAGAGCCGTTGCTGCGCCTGCTTGACACCCGTCGGCGATGGTTCGACTTCGATGAGCCAGTGAGTGCTTGTTTCATCCGTGCGAGTCGCGACTCCAGGCGGGGCGAATCGCACGGCCATCACGGTTAGATCATCAGTGACGTGAAACCCGCTCGCGTGCGCGGAAACCGCTGCGACGATTTGTTTTACAAGCGCTGCAGGTTCGCCGTTGGGTGCTTCGCTCAGCAAGCTCGTCAACCGCTCGACACCCCACAACGCACCGCTTTCGGTTTCCGCTTCGGTGATGCCGTCCGTGAACAAAACAATTGTGTCACCCGGCGCCACAAATCCTTCACCGAGTTGATATACGGCAGCGGCTTCGATGCCGATTGCCGCGCCATTTTCTGCAACCAATGTTCGCACTGATCCCTCCAGGTTGCGTAATAGCGGGGGCTCATGTCCGGCGCTTGCGTAGCGTATCCGACCGCTCTCGACATTCAATAGGCCGCAGCCGATGGTGACGAACATGCACGCATCGTTGCCTTCGACTAATCTCGTATTGATTGCGGTCAGTAAACGATCCGGAAGTTCACCGCCGGCACCCAACACTCGGAGGAGTGCCGAGAGCCGCGCCATAAACAATGCCGCCGGAATGCCTTTATCCGACACATCGCCCACCGCAAAGAACAAATTTCCGTCGCGGCTCGTGCCATCGCGAATAGTGAAGTAATCGTACAAATCGCCGCCCACTTGCTTTGCGGGTATAAGCGCGGCCGCAACCTCGGTTGCGCGCGGCAGATTGATGGTGGTTTCGGACCCCGGCAGCATCGACTGCTGGATGCTGGCGGCGATTTCCAACTCGCGTTCGAGGCGCGCCTGCTCGGCAAGACTTTCGGCACGCAGACGAATGTGTTCTTGCAACGAGTTACGCATCCGCCGTAGCGCTTCCGTTAATACCCCGACTTCGTCTTGCCTTGGTTTGTCGGGAAGTTGAAAACTGAGGTCGTCACCGTGCGCTGCATGACCGACGGACTCTGCAAGCGCATGGATTGGACGCGCAATGCCGGCCGCAACCACTGTGATTGCCGCCATTAACAAAATGAGGCCGACTGCGCCCAGCCACAGTTGGCGTGTCAGCAGAGTGCGCGCCTCGGCGAGCAACTCCGACTGCGGGATCACCAACATCAGTCGCCATTCCAACGTTTGGAGGTGGCGCACAGCCATATAGGCAGGAGCTGCCGTGATACCCGTCGGCAAGAGCGCGAACGTGGTCCGCTTTGCGAGCATCTCTTCACCGGCGTTGCGAATCGCCGCTTGATTCATCGACGGGTCGAATGCTGCGATTCGCTCCGACGTCGCGCCGATCGGAGCAATAAACGATTCGCCATTCGGCGGCGACGAGAGCCAACCCATGCCGATAGGTCCGAGCGATGCGTTAGAGGCGGCGTCATGTACCCAGTTGAGATCGAGGTCCGCGGTCACGACGCCGGCCAACACACGACGCGCATCCGGCAGCTTGCGAAAAAACGGCACCGAGTAGGTCACCATCCAGATATCGCCGCCGCCCGTATCGAAGTAGGGCGCCGACCACACCGGCTGCTTACTGTCCGCGGCACGGCGATACCACGGAAGATCGCGGTAACCGTAACTATCGAGCGCCAGATTGGAATACTTGATGGCACCGTCGCGCCGAAAATGATACGGAGCGAATGACCGCGCCTTTGGGTTGTCACCTACTTCTACGGCAATCGTGGAGCCGTACACATCGGGCCAGGCACCGAGAATCCCTAAAATGCGCTGCGAATATTGCGCGGGCGGTGGATCCACTTCCTCGAGCTGATACGCAACGGTCCTTACGCCGCCTTCCATCGTACGGATGACCGCGTCCAATTCCGCTGCCAAACGCGCCGCCAGTTCATCCGCATCGCGTTCCGCACCCGCTTCCAAACGACGCGCCGCCGCATCGTATGAGATATACATCGCCGCGCCGTAGATCGGAATCGTAACCGCCAAAATCCAAAACAGCATGCGCGCACGCACAGTACGGAAAGCGGCAACGCGTGGCGGTTTAGTTGGATTGCTCACGGCCTGCATGCTGCGTCACCGGACGTGAAATTAGCAAGCGTCGTTACCAGTGTCTCGAAATTTTCTAACGAAGCCAGCGGGGAATAGTAGGGTTAGTCGCCACTCTCGCCGATAGGGATATCGAAGTGCAGGACATCTTCTCGAACTCCGAGTTTCGTATACAAAGCGATGGCCGCATCCTCGCCGTGGTCTGCTTGGACATAGATCACGTAAGCCCCTCTTACCCGAGCCAGCTTCTTGAGTTCCTCGATCATCGCAGTTGCTATACCCCGACGGCGATGACTGGATTCGACAGCCAAGTCATAGATGTAGATCTCTGCACGAGCTTGCTCGAACTTAGGTAGCAGATACGCAGCAAGACCGCCGACAACTGCCTGCCCGGCTACTGCCGCTACCGCGATGAAGGTTTCGCTGGAGAGTAAATTCTTAAGGTACGCGTCGTCCGGCTGGGCATGCGTATAGGTTTCTCGCTCCGTGAATGCCTCGCCAAACATGGCGAGCATCGCTCGCATCACGTCAACGTCGTCGCGCAAGAGTACTTGGATGCGAAAGTCAGACCGATCTTGCATTTGGGGAGAGTCCGGCTGCGTCCAGCGCTACCAGTGCCGCGAACAGGATTGATTGGTTAGACACTAACTTTTCTTGAACTCAAATGCCTTTTCGTTTTTGGTTTCCGGGTCAGTGATCGTCACTGAGATCTGAAGTCTATCTATCACCGCCGGCGTGCTGCGCGATGCCGCCTCCTCTAGAACTACGCCCATGGCTTTATTGATTGTCTCCGCATACTTTTCGTCGGCATAAATAGACAACATCACTCCGCGAGAAGACTTTCCATGTTTATCGACGAACGTCACGAGAGCACCGAGCAATTGATTGAAGCGCGGGTTGATATCCGATTCGTCCGCGATCCGGATTGTGACCAGTAACTGCCAGTCCGGCCCTTTGACATTTTTGAGCTTACCTTCAATCGCCGTGAATTTTGGCATGAAGGAAGAAGACTGCGAACTCGCCACCAACGGAGTTGCCGCGAGGAAAACAACCAACGCGATTAGGTGATGCGCTCTCATTATTTGCTTTCTCAGTTGCGTGATATATAACACCCCGGCTATGGCGCGCGCACGCCAAGACTTAGACATGGCGCAGCGCTTATAGGCGTCGCATATGAGCCGGTTGTTAAGTGCTTTGCGCTCACGATGAAAATGGCAAGACTAACAGCTGGCTGATCATGCTCGCAAACATGAGCACATACAGCCCAAGGAATGTGCGCGCCATGATTCTGGACGCCTTGCTCCGCTTAAGCGACACACTACCAAATGACTCCGTTACCACAAACAACATTAGCGCTACATGAGCCAGAAGTGCAGCACTTTGAAATAACGAGGGTACGTTAGAGTAGGCGCCAATACCAATGGCGAAAATTGCCAAGAAAAACACGGCAATGATCAGTGGCCTGGCACGTATAAGCATTTCCATCTGCAGCACTTAACGCCGCCGCTACGCCGAGAGCAAAACCCGAAGGCTTTTGTGAGTCGGGCGGCTGTAGGCCGCAAACATGAGCGGCTTGTTATACCGCTTTGCGATACTCACCGATGACCTCGATGGTGCCCACAATGTTGTCATTGAGCTGCTCCAATTCCTCGGCTGGAATCCACCACTCGGTGTGATACGTGCCGCCGACTTTCTGAACCTCGTATCGACTGGCGAATGACTTCCTGACAGCAAAGCGCGTAACGAAGCCTACCGCACTGTCTTTGACATTCCAACGCGTGGCAATCTCGACCGCATATTGTTCGTTTGTAACAGGATAGAAGATTGGCTGTTCAGGAAGTCGTGGCGGCCACCGACTAAATCCACTGGCCTCAACTAGCTTGAGTTCCTCGGGTCCTGTAGGCCGATACATTGTGACCGTGTCTTCCACGCTCTTTCTTAGGTGGTATTGCGCTGCGTGTAATACGCGAGCAAAGAGCGTAGCTCTTTGCGAGTCGCGTACGCAATGCGTGCGGTGTTGAGTCGCTTGTTGGGCACTATGGCCACCCGAGTCGGAAATACAACAAAACCAACAATAGAGCTCCGAATACAATCGCCAACACCCAGGCTGGAGCAAGTCTCACTGCATTGAGCCAGATACAGAAGAAGCACACCGCCCCAAGGATGAAGCCTAACTCGCGGCTCAACGCATACCCAACGATCAACCCGACGATTAAAACAAACGCGACGACGTGCCTCGATACGCTAATTCGTGCGAATGCTTGACTAAGTGTTGTCATGTTGCCCAACGCCATGCATCAACCGCGAGCGCTTAGCGATTTGTGAGTCGGGCGCCCTGACACTGTTTCGGTGCCTGCGTAAACATATGAAGTTATTGAGCGGCTTGCAGGACTCAGCGACGCGTATATCTTCATATGTTTACACTGGCACGAATGGCTCTCGAACGCGATTAGGTGATGCGCTCTCATGACTTTATTTTTCGGTTGTGTGATACCTAACGTTTGACATGAGAGACTCGACGCGGCTTGCCGGGGCGAGCCCTCTCGATGGAAGGGCTAGGCATCACTTGCTGATAACGCAGAACCCGTTTCCGAACGGGTCACTACAGAACGCCACCGCTTTGGGTTTGCTGTACTGTTGCTCGACAGACGCGCCAGCCTCTACAGCTCTGGCGACCGTAGCCTCAAAGTCTTCTACATGCAAGTCCAAGTGCACTGGTGTCCAGTGGCGTGAGTAGCTGCGTGTTTGCTCCGATGGGGTTGGCCTCGAGCCCACAGCCTTGGCGTGAAGGCACACCATCACGTTGTTGCCGTCCATGACTGCCATGTGGGGAAGTGGACGAGATTTTTCTATCCAACCAAATGCACGGTGATAGAAACTCACGCCGGCTTCCAGTTCAGAGACATCGATGCTGACGTTCACGACTGTTCTAGTTTCCGTAGTCATTGCCTCTCCTGTTTAGCCGCCGAAATCGCGTTGCGCTCATCACCCGACACGTGATGCCTAACGCTACCAATATGCCGCGAGCGAAGGCCGAAGGCTTTTGCGAGTCGGGCGACCGTAGGGCGCGAACATGATTGGTTTGTTAGCCCGACGTATGACTTGACCTTGCCTCGGCGACCGAACTCGCTGCGATGCGTGGAAGATACTCTCTCAAGTGCTCGCGAGAGAACATGTTGCCCTCAAAGCTGGCATGAACGTTGACGCCGAATACTTCCGCACCATTGAAGCTAACCTCAAGCTGCATATCCGAGTATAGGACCTCGTACTTGCTGCGTTCATCAGCCAGCGTGAGGCGAAACCCACCACGATAGTGAGACTCGCCGAATGTCTCACACGATGCAGTGTGGAAGCGCTCGCCTAGAGCGCTTCTGAACTCGCGTTCCGCATCCTTCGCCAATTCAAAAATTTCCGGTGATCTCATGGGCTAACAGGTAATCAACGGACACCGACGTCCGGACAGTTCCAATATACGGGACAAGTTTTCGTGCTCGTAAGTAATTGTTTTCATCGCATTTCCATATCGCGCTGTCTCTTTATTATCGGCAATACCCGACAACTGGCCGTCGTCACACACGCTTTTCGCAGTGTGTATCTCTTATTGTCCCAACAACATTGGGCAGGACAATCTCTACAACGACTCCAAATTTGCATATGCCAGCATCAACCACTTGGTGCCTTGGCGTTCAAAGTTGACTTGCACGCGTGCGTGCGAACCCTGTCCTTCTAGATTGAGAATGATGCCGTCGCCGAATTTGCCGTGGCGGACGCGTTGGCCGAGGCGAATTCCTGCGGGTGCATCGTCTTCGATCATCGCGCGTTGCGCTGGGCGTGCAGTGAATACCGGACGCGAGACTTGGATGCGTGGGCGGATTTCTTCGATGAGTTCGGTCGGGAATTCGCGAATGAAGCGCGACGGTGAAGCGTAGCTGTCCACGCCGTGCATGCGGCGTTGTTCGGCATAGCTTAGATACAACTGCTTCATCGCGCGTGTTGTGCCGACGTAACAAAGTCGGCGCTCTTCTTCGAGACCGGCCGGGTCTTTTGCGGAGCGTTGATGCGGAAACAACCCGTCTTCCAAACCGGCGAGAAACACCACGGGGAACTCCAATCCCTTGGCGGTGTGTAATGTCATCATCTGCACACAATCTTCGCCTTCGACGCCTTGGCCCTCGCCAGACTCGAGCACGGCGTGCGACAGGAATGCAGCGAGCGGCGAGAGGTCGCCGGTTTCTTCGGTATCGAAACCGCGCGCGGCGCTCACCAATTCTTCCAAGTTCTCGACCCGCGCTTCGCCCTTGTCGCCCTTTTCCTTTTGGAAGTGCGCAATCAACCCGCTCTTCGCAATGACATGATCCACTTGCTCGTGCAGCGGTAAGTTTTTGGTATCTCGATCGAGCGTTTCGATAAGGATTAAAAATCCATTCAAACTTGCGCCGGACTTGGGACCCAGCTCTTGCACCATCGAGCCCGCCGCTTGCCACAGCGTGCAGGCATTCGCTCGCGCGTAATCGCGCACAGCATCAAGCGACTTGTTGCCGATGCCGCGCGTGGGCAAATTTACGATGCGCTCGAACGAGGCATCGTCGGCGCGATTGAACATCAAACGCAAATACGCCAGTGCGTCTTTAATTTCCGCGCGCTCGAAGAATCGCAACCCACCGTAAACGCGATACGGCATGCGCGCGATAATCATCGCCTCTTCAAATACGCGCGATTGTGCGTTGGAGCGATACAGAATTGCGCAGTCGCGACGAATACCGCCTTTTTGCACCCACTCGCGAATGCGATTAACGACGAAATCGGCTTCGTCGCGTTCGTTGAATGCGGCGTACATCTTGATCGGCTCGCCTTGCGAGCCGCTGGTCCAGAGGTTTTTGCCCAAGCGACCGGTGTTGTTGGCGATGAGCGCGTTCGCAGCGGCCAGGATGTTGCCGGTAGAGCGATAGTTCTGTTCCAAGCGAAACGTCAATGCACTGGGATAATCGCGTTTGAACTGATGCAGGTTTTCGACACGCGCGCCGCGCCAGCGGTAAATGGACTGATCGTCGTCGCCGACCACGAACGGCAATCCTTGCGGGCCCGCCAACGTGTGAAACCACTTGTACTGAATAGAGTTGGTGTCTTGAAACTCGTCGACGAGCACGTGCCGGAAGCGATTGCGGTAGTGAGCCAGCACATCGTCGTTGTCACGCCAAAGCTCATATGCGCGCAGCAACAACTCGGCAAAGTCCACCATGCCGCTCCGTTCGCACTGCTCCTGATAGGCGGCATATAGCTTGATCATCTGCTGACGAACGGGATCGCCTTCATCGCGCAATTGCGCGGGTCGCAGGCCTTCGTCTTTTTGCGCGTTAATAAACCACGTGATCTCTTTGGGCACCCAGCGCGTCTCGTCCAAGTTCATGGCCTTGAGCAATTTCTTGATCAGCCGCTGTTGATCGTCGGCATCCATGATTTGGAAGGCTTGCGGCAATTTGGCCTCGCGCCAATGCATGCGCAGGAGACGGTGCGCAATGCCGTGAAAGGTGCCGACCCACAGCGGCGCGGACGGCAACTGCAACATGTGCTCGATGCGGCCGCGCATCTCACCCGCTGCTTTATTGGTAAAGGTCACCGCCAAAATACCGTGCGGCGAGACGTTTTCGATTTGCACCAGCCACGCTATACGGTGCGTCAGCACACGCGTCTTGCCGCTGCCGGCGCCTGCCAGCACCAGCACGGGATTGGCCGGCGCGCTCACGGCTTGCCGCTGCGCGTCGTTAAGCGAATCGAGTAGGTGGGAGACGTCCATTAATAGGAATTGTGAGCAGGTAAACGGAAGGCGCGCGATTGTAACAAGCAGATTTATCGCGATTGCGGTATTTTTGGCGCAGGAGTAACGGTATGAACACTACGACAGCCGCCGGAATAATCGCCGGTCCCGCCGCACGCATCGTCACAACGCTGGCATTGTGCACATTGGCCGCTTGCGGTGAGAAAAAGCCACCGGCGCCACCGGCCGCCCAGCAACCGGCGCCTACGGCGCAAATGACACCCGAACAGTTGGAAGCCGAATCCAGTCTGTCGGTCAAACGGGGCGTCATTACGCTAACCGACGCGTCACGGCGTTTCCGTGCCTGTAGCGGCAATGCCGAATCGAAACTCACCGATCAAACCGACGGCTTACTGGATCGTGTGTACGGCGAGTTGAGCAGCAAGCCCATCTACGTGGAAGCCTACGGTGAGCGTGCCGACAACGGCGACTTCGCGCTGGAAGAAATTCTATACGCCACCGCCAACGGCATCGAAGGGGCCTGCGCGGCACCCGCGTTGCGCTATGAATTATTTGCGCGCGGCAATGAACCCACCTGGTCGGTGGAAATCACGCAGGACGCAATGGTGATGAAGCAAACCGGCGCACCGACGGAGATTACGTTTACGTCCATCGACACCGCCGACGCCGAAGGCACGGTGACGTACAAGGCCGGTGTGGATAAACATGTATTGGAATTAACGGTGACGCAGCAAGCTTGTCATGACACCGCCAGTGGCGAATACTTTGGCTATGCCGCCGCCGCCAAATTGGATAAGCAGACTTTTAGCGGCTGCGCGCGCATCGGCAGTTAGGCCTGTTGCGCCTACTTAAGGCGCCGCGGCTTGTCGATCCACAACACTCGCAAACACAGTACGACTGCCAGGGCGAACACCGGCTCGGTCACGGAGCTGCGATGGCCCGCCAACCAAAGCTGCAGAATTTCGATCAGCAGTATGGCGCTCGGCAAACCATAAACAATGAGCCCTGTACTCGCGCCGAGAGTATGGAGTAGCCAGGCCAGCGCACTAAAGATAAATAGCAGGCGTAACAGCCAAGGCGCATTAATGGGCATGCCGGCTTGGATCCAACCCATGAACGGCCAAAAACCGAAGGAACCGGCAACGGTCGAAAATTCCCACGGCTCCAACGCATCCCAGGTAAACAGCGCGGCGAACAGAAACAGCACCAGCCACTGCCGCGGCGCGCTCGAGACTTTATGCAACGCCACCAGCGTCGGCAGCAGTAGCAGCAACGCCAGCAGCTCCGAAGCGATCAACGCAGGGTCGGCAAAAAACAAACGGCCAATCAGCGTCGCGGCAATTACCGCCAGCAGACTTTCCGTCGCGCGCGTTCGATTCACCATTGCGAACACGATCTGGGACACGACTATCCACCACACTAAGTAGTGCAATGTTTGCCACGCATCGAACTCCGGACGCGTCAACGGTTGCAGCGCTGCTTTGAACTTGGCTAAGTTCAGCTGCAATTCGAAGGGCGCCCATCGCCAGCCGAACCACAGCAATAACACACACCACGCCCCTCGATTGTCGGTACCGGCGCCGGCATCGCTGCGAAGGAGGCGCGCACTGAGCATGTGCCACGCCATGCCGCCGATCGCGCCGGCCGCCGTGCCGCAGGTATTCAACGTCACATCCCACAAGCTCGGTACGCGCGAGGATATAAAGACTTGCGCCATTTCGATCGCCAGCGACAGCAACGCGCCGACTACCAATGCAATACCCGCAGCGGTAATGCGCTTTACGCGCCCATCGAACCACAAGAACACGCAGAATCCGAGGGGCGCATACAGCAGCACATTGGACACGCGATCCACTCGCCCTGCCCGCGCCCAGGAGAGTTGCGAAAAGACGGTCCAAAAATCGAAATCCGCGTGCTTTAAATTGAATGGATACAGCGATCCATAGGCAATCAGCGCGATAACGCCAAGACTTAACCAAGCGACGATGGAGTGGGCCGGCGCTCGACGCATGCGTTTAGAAGCGGTACAAAAGATAGTGATCGAGCAAGAGCGCCGCGAACAGAAGCGAAAGATAGGTGATGGAAAAGCCGAACGTCTGCATCGGCAATCGCTCGCTGGGTTTTACCATCAACTTCAATGCGTAGTACATGAAAGCCGCGCCGAGCAAAATTGCGGCGAGCAGATAGATAATCCCACTCATGCCGGTGAGATACGGCAGCAGCGTGACGATCGCCAACAAGATCGTGTACAGCAGGATATGCAGGCGCGTAAACGGCACGCCATACATGACCGGCAGCATGGGAATTCCGGCGCGCGCATATTCGTCGCGTCGCGCAATCGCCAGCGCCCAGAAATGCGGCGGCGTCCAAGTAAAAATAATCAGAAACAACAACAAAGCGTGCGGATCGACCGTGCCGGTGACCGCCGCCCATCCCAATACCGGCGGTGCCGCTCCGGCGGCGCCGCCGATGACGATGTTCTGCGGCGTTGCGTGCTTAAGCCAAACGGTGTAAATCACCGCGTAACCGATGAGGGAGGCAAAAGTGAGCAATGCCGTAAGCAAATTCACTTGCCATATCAATATCGTCATCGACACTACGCCCAACGCCAACGCGTAGGTCAGCGCATGTTGGCCGCTTAGGTGTCCGGTTGGAATGGGACGATTCTGCGTTCGCGCCATTTGCGCGTCGAAGCGGCGATCCAAAACATGATTGACTGCTGCGGCCGATGAAGCGGCCAGGCCGATACCGAGGATGCCGAATACAAACGCGTTCCATGACGGCAAGCCGGGGGTCGCCAACAACATGCCCACCACAGCGGTAAAGACAATGAGCAACACCACACGCGGTTTGCCCAACTCGTAGTAATCGCGCCAGCTTGCGGTGCTCATGGAAATGGTTCGCTGTACGGGCTCAACATGCTGAGCCCCTACGCCACCCCGTGGCATTTCTTGAATTTCTTGCCGCTGCCGCAGTGACACGGATCGTTGCGACCTACTTTCGGCACCTCGCGTCGATAGGTCTCTATCTGATGGTGGTGATGATCGTGGTCGTGCTGACACTCCGGCCCATGCACATGTTCGTGCTCAAGTTCATCAGAATGCGGTTTGTGTTCAGACATAACGGCTACCGACAGAAGAATTGGCCTCGCGAATCGAGGCGCGCATTCTACCGTTATTCAGCGATCTCTTCCGTCGCTTGTTTCCTTTTACGAAAGCACTACTCGGACAACGGCCGATTCACTTCCTTATCGTGCAGCATGCGCTGATTGGCCAGCAGCAGCAGCTCTTTCGGTTCGCGCCGATCCTTGGGGTAGCCCGCCAAGCCCAAGTGCACATTGGCACGCACCATGCGATTGCCCACGGAAACGGTACCGGCATACACGTGACTGCGCACGCGGGCGGCAACGGCGTTGCCGATCGGCAGGTCGGTATCGGCGAGCAGCACCACGAATTCGTCGCCCCCCAAGCGCGCGGCCACATCGCTGCCCCGAATCGAGCGGCCAATCGCCGCACCCACTGCAGTCAACACCTTGTCGCCGGCATCACGACCCATGCTTTCGTTAAGTTGTTTGACGTTCTCGACATCGATGATTAACAGACAGTACGTACTGCCGTTGCGTTCGGCCTTGCGGTGCTCGCGCAAGAAAATATCGTCGAACGTGCGCTGATTCAGTAAGCCGGTCAGGGCATCGTTGGTGCTGAGATCTTGGATATACTGCTCGGCACCCTGCATCTGTTCGATCAACATGACTATAGCAGTGGTGGCGATGATCATCGGCGACACGGCGCTAATGATCCATACAATGAACTCCGGGCTTGCAATTCTGGCATCCGTCGTAAGCACACCGAGTACCAGCACGCCGATTACTACGCACACCGCGACGCAGCTGTACAACGCCTTCGACAATGCGATGGCCGCAGCGGTTAAGGGCAGCAGCAGCAAAGCCAGCAGCGGACTCTGCACGCCCCCCGTCGCCCATGTCATGCCTAGCGCGAAGGCCAGCAGCGCGGCGATCTCTAGGATGCAACGCGTTCGTAAACGACGTTTGATGCTGGGCAAAATGCGCACAGCAATGGTGGTGGCACTGAGCAAAGCGAACACAAATACCGTGATTACACGTTGCGCACCCGCGCCTACGACATGGGCTATAGCGATCGCGAGCGCCAGTAAATCGAACCAAAAGAGAACGCTAAGCGCCGTGGGACGCTGCGCTCGCCACTTGCCGGTGGCTGTCGCATTTATCGGCGTTGCCATGTTATTTCGCCGAAAGATTCAGTGCGGGTTGACGCTTCAACGTGGCCAGAGCCAATCGCACTTCGCTGTCTTCTTTCAATAAGGCAACGGCATTTGCAGCCGCAGGAGGAACATCGCGCCCGCTCACAATATTCGGCGCAATACCGCGCTGTTGAATCGACGCGCCTGAAGGCGTGTGATAGCGCGATGTAGTCAACTTTAACGCTCCTCCATCGCTTAGCGGCATGACCGTTTGCACTGAGCCCTTACCGTAGGTGGATTGGCCGATCAGCAATCCGCGCTTGTGATCTTGGAGCGCGCCGGCAACGATTTCGGCGGCCGATGCCGAACTGCCGTTCACGAGCACCGCAATGGGCGCGCCGTTGAGCAAATCGCCGAGTTCGGCTTTTATTTCAAAACTTGCATAAGCCGTGCGGCCGTCGGCGGTAACAATCACGCCTTTATCGAGCATAGCGTCCGTTACCTGTGTCGCCGCTTCCAAAACACCGCCTGGGTTGTCGCGCAAGTCCAGCACCAACCCGCGCAACGACTGACCGGCGTCATTCTGCAACGCCGTTAACGCCGCAACGAATTCGGCGGCGGTGGTGTCGGAGAACTGGCTGATGCGAACGTAACCATAGCCCGATTCCAACTCTTGTCGTTTGACGCTATGCACCTGCACCGTGCCGCGCGTCACGACGATTTGCACAGGTTTATTGTGAGCCAGGCGATTTACAGTGAGTTTGACGCGCGTGCCGGCCTTACCACGAATGCGATTCACCGATTCGGCCAAATGTTCGGGATCGACAGGTATGTCATCCACTGCCACGATGATGTCGCCCGCAAGCAAGCCCGCGCGCACGGCCGGTGAATCGTCCATCGCGCTTTTGACTTTTACGTTGCCGTCGTCCAGCGAAATCTCCACACCCACACCGGCATATGCGCCCGCGGTGCTTGTGCGCAGATCTTCGTAAGCCTGCGGATCGAGATAGGCCGAGTAAGCATCGAGATGCGACATCATGCCGGTCGCCGCGGACTCCGCCAATTGACGATCGACCACCTCGTCGACGTACGCCGCCTTCACGCGCTCGAACACTTCGGCAAATAGGCGTGCCTCTTGCCACGGAATAGTGCTTCGATCGGCCCAGGCGCTAACGGCCATCGATGAGCCCGCACCCAAGGCGATGCCCAAGCAAAGGATAGCCGCCGGTCGGGATTTCGCCTGTGTTATGAAGTTCATGAAGGTCCCGCTCATCCAGTCGTTATCGCTAAAACCTATCTTATAGTCGGAAAAGAGTCACCCTGGCGCTCGCTCATTTGCGATTGCCGGACTCCGATAATGGCTTATCGGCAGAGGAACCGCTTGCAAGACCGCGATGCGTTTTACCTTCAGCGGTCCTACCGATGCATTGACGCGCCACTTCCTCGCGCAATATTTCGGCCAGCCGCAACGTGCCGGGGCCTGCAGCATCGCGATCCGTAAAAATCAGGTACAGCTGCACGGCTCGCTCGCCGCCCTCACGCAATGGCAGCGGCTTTAAGATCCCGGATGCCAACTCGTCGCGGATCTTGTCCGCAGGAAACCACGCAAAACCATAGCCGCGACATGCCGCGCCGATGGAAGTAGGCATAGTGGTGACGGTCCATCGCTGATCGACGTCGACGCTCACGGTGGTCTTATCGCGCCGCAAACCCGAATCGCGAACCACCAAATGACGATGCTTGCGCAAGTCGCGCATCGTCAGAGGACGATTCAACGCATGCAACGGATGCTCGGGATGCGCCACGGGGACGAAGCGCACGTTGGTCAACAATTCGCCCTCGAAACCTGCGGGAATACGCGGCGCGATCGCCAAATCCACTGCACCGCTTTGAATGGCCTCTTGCGTGCCGTCGATTACCGTTTCCAGCAGCTCGACACGCGTTTGCGGACTTTCCTCGCCAAAGCGATGCAAGCAATCGAGCATCAGCCACACGGGGAATAGCACCTCCATCGCAACGGCAATTTCCGTTTCCCAGCCGGCCGATACTTTGCGGGCGGCGCGTTCCGCACCGGCGGCATCTTCGAGCAACTGTCGCGCTCGCCGGTACAGCATCTGGCCCGTCGTTGTAAGTACCGCCTTGCGGCCTTGGATCTCGAACGCGCGAAGTTTGAGCATCGACTCCAGTTTTTGGACTGCATACGTTACCGACGACTGGCTTTTATGCAGCGCCTCGGCCGCTTGCGCGTAACCGCCGGCTTCGACAACGGCCACCAAGCAACGCCATTGCTCCAACGTGATATGCGGGGCTAATCCTGCGGACGGCGTGGCTTTTGGCGTCGCTTTGGGGTTCGCTTTCACGGGGATTTTCACGGCCATATAGGGTTATCGGACGCTTATATCGGATTAATAGATAGCTTCGAGCCAAATATTGTTCTTTTTTATCGACCACCTCAATACTTAAATGGAAACACCCCGGAACTTAGGGGTAACGAAAAAATCGAGGTGTTTCATGAAGACGTTATTGAAAGTACAAGCCAGCCTGTTCGGCGCTAATTCGCAATCGTCGCAGCTGGCCGATCGATTCATAAATGCATGGCTCGGCAAGAATCCCGGCGGCCGAGTGATTACGCGCGACTTGTCTGCGGAAAACGTACCGCATTTGACTGCCGAGCGTTTTCAAGCGCTGGTTTCCAAACCCGAAGAGCGCACGTCGGCACAGCAAAGCGTGCTCAATTACTCGGACGAATTAATCGCCGAACTTAACGACGCCGATGCAATTGTGCTGGCTGTGCCCACCTACAACTTCAGTGTGCCTTCGACGTTACGCGCGTACTTCGATCACATCGCACGGGCGGGCGTAACGTTCCGTTACACAGCCAACGGTCCGGAAGGATTGATCAACGGCAAGCAGGCGTATGTGTTCATTACACGCGGCGGCTTCTTGCCGGCCGCTAGCGATACGCAGACTGCCTATCTACAACAATTCCTGGGCTTTATCGGCATCACGGACGTGCAGTTCGTGCATGCGGAAGGCCTGGCGATTAACGAAGAAACGCGCGAGAAGAGCTTGAATACCGCTCGCCACACGATTGCGAAGTGGGCGCCCGAAGCGTTGGCGGCTTGAGGTGGCGAATTTTTTGGAAGGGGCGCAATTCATTGCGCTCGTCGCATCCATCGGCACGAGCGTGATGAATCACGCCCCTACGATACGACCGGCGGTCAACCCGTCGCCATGCGCGAAATGCCGCGCATGATGACGGTCGATGAGGTACCGCCATTTGCTTCGGTCAACATGTCTTTGAGCACGTTTTCAAAAGGCTGTGGACGGCCGATGTGAAAGCCTTGACCGAAATCAACGCCCAATTGCGATACCGCGCGCATGATGGCTTCGCTCTCGACGCATTCGGCGGTGGTCTTGAGTTTCATCGCCGACGCGAGTTGCACGATGGCGGTGATCATCGCTTGCGAGCGGGGATTGCCGACCACATCGCGCACCAATGCGCCGTCGATTTTTAAGTAGGAAGCCGGCAGCGACTGCAGATAAGTCAGTGACGATAGACCGCGACCAAAATCGTCGAGCGCGATTTCGTGACCCATGTCGCGCAAGCGGCGCATCAGCATTTCGGCGCGCACAATATTGGTTACCGCGGCCGTTTCGGTAAGCTCGAACGAAATGAGCGACGGCGGCAGCGCATACTCATTGAGTTTTTCTTCGATGTAAGCGGGGAAGTGTTCGTCGCCGATGGACTGACCGGAAATATTCACGCAGAAATGCGCGCCTAGTTGGCTGAGTTTGTCTGCCGACGAGGACAAGATCTCCAGAACGAATTGCAGCACCCAGCGGTCTATAGCAGGCGCGAGCTGATAGCGCTCGGCGGCCGACAGAAATTTATCGGGTGCAATGCTTTCGCCATTCGGGTCGATCATGCGCAACAACAATTCGAAGCGTCGCGGCTTGCCGGGGCGCGCGAAATCGATGATGGGTTGCGCGTCGAGACGAAAGCGGTCGTTGGCAAGCGCGTCACGCACGTTGCCAAGCAGAATCACATCCTCGTGACGGCGAATGATGCTTTGGTCGGCGTCTTGATACACCTCAACACGTCCGCGACCGCGATCTTTCGCCGCTTTGCAGGCGACCTCCGCCGCAGCCAGAGCATGCGAAAGCGGATGCTTCGACGCGGTAACCTTGGCGACGCCAAAGCTCGCCGATACCTCGATTTTTTTGTTGTCGACTTTATAGTCGAGTTTGCCGATGCCGCGGCACAACCCGGCGGCAATGTCGTGCGCGCCTTCCAGCGGCGTATCGGCGAGAAAGATTGCAAACCGATCGCCTGAGATGCGCGACGGAATCATGCGCGGCGAAAGTCCCGCGCGCATCGATTCCGCAATGCGCGTGATGACATCGTCGCCGACGTGCATGCCGTGATTTTCGTTGAGCACGTGCAATCGATCTATGTCGATGTAGATCACTGCGTGCATACCGGTGCCGGTAGCAGCCAAAGCCATCGCAACCCGTTTTTCCAAGGCCGGACGCGTCAGCAAACCCGTAGCCGGGTCATAGGCGCTTTGCAGTACGTGCGCGATACGCCGCGCCAGCAATTCGGCGATGCGGATCTGGCGCATGTCGAAATCCGCAGCGGTAGCCGGTTTGAACAACACCAAAACACCCGCGACACGCTGACTACCGTGCAGCACGGGACAGGCGAGAATTTTATAAGGCAAACTGCCGAGCGGGCCGTTGGGCGCGACTTTGTTCAACGCCATGCTGCGTCGCTGCACTTGCGACCAAGCCAGCAAATGACGATGTGTCTTCGCCAACACATCAGCACCGGTTCCGGGTGGAACGCCTTCGCCGGTAGCGACGATGGAAATGTTTTTGTCGGGAATCAACAATGCACCCAACGTGCAACCCAAATGCTTGGCGCAACTGCGCACCAGATAATCAAGATCGTCGCCGCCGCTGTTGTCGTCGTTGGCAGCCGTCGATAACAGCAACTCTAAATCGCCGTCGCGCGCGGTGAGACTGCGCTGCAAATCGTCGATGTTGTACTGATTGGTCAATTCGCGCGCCAATACCTCGAGGGCAGGGCGCAGCAGTCCTTGTACGATGCCGAAGGGTCGACTTCCGCTTGCCGTGTCAGGAGAAATCACGCCCACCAAACCGACGGCGTTCGCGGAATTATCGCGCATGACGAAGATATAGGCGGATTCGCCGTTCCATTCGCGCGCCGCACCGCCTTTGTTGCGCCCTTGTTCGCCCAAGCTTTCAAGCTGCGCCACCACTTCTTGGGCAAACTCTTGCAGATCGGGATTTTCCATCCCCTCGGTAATCCATAGCGGTGTGGCGTGCCGATCGTAAATGGCGATCGCAAGTGCGCGCGGCATGAGCAGCTTGATAAGCTGTCCATAAGGATCCAGCGAAGTGGCGGACACTTCTACTGTCACAGTATCGATGGGAATGTTTTGCGACATCGATTGCGGTGAACGTTCCATCCGGGAACGCGCGCGATTCCTTATTCGTTTGCCTACGCGATAGCCTATTACGACTGGTGTGCCATCATCGCGGCTCGACGCAAGGCTTTCCTTGAAGTCGGCCGCAGTTTACTGACCTGCCCTAACGCATTTTAGGGCGCTACGTTAAGTGAACGGAGTCACGATTTTTCAAACCACCCCGTTCGCGAACTATTTTCGAAACCATTGGCGCGGATCGAGCGGCTGCTTGCCTTTGCGGATTTCCACATAAAGCGCCGCTTGATCGCCCGCACCGCGCTCGGCCAAGGCGCCGATCGGGTCGCCGGGCGCGACCACATCGCCAACTTTACGGTACAACTCTTCGTTGTGGCCGTACAGGCTTAAATAGCCCCCGCCGTGATCGATCACAACCAACAAACCAAACCCGTTTAGCCAATCGGCGTAGACCACTCGACCATGAAAAGGTGCACGAACCTGCGTGCCGGCAGGAGCACCGATCATCACGCCTTCCCATTTGAGCGGCCCGCCCGCGCGTAGTTCGCCGAAGCGTGCAATCACTTTGCCATTGAGCGGCCAAGGCAATTTGCCGCGCACCTTTTCGAAACCTTGCGGCGCCAACGCGGGAAAGTCGCTGAGCGCGCGACGCAGTTCGGCAATGAGTTTTTCGAGGCTGGCTGCTTCGCGTTCGAGGCGTTTGAGTTGATCGCCCCGCGATTTGAGCGTTGTTTGAATGGCGGCCAACTGCTTGGAGCGCTCTTTCCGCGCCTCAGCCAACGCACTCACCCGGTCCGCTTGGCTGGTTTCCACCTGTTTCAACCGCTCGGTCTCGCGCGCAATTCGCTCGGTAACCAACGCCAGATGCTCCAATTGATCGCCAATAGCGGCGATCCGCTCGGCGCGAGCCCGACCGAAATAGCCGTAATAGGTCATCATGCGGCCAAGTTGCCCCGGATCTTGCTGATTGAGCAGTAACTTTAGTTGCTCGGCGCTGCCGTTCATGTACGCCAACCGCAGCGCCAAGGCCAATTGCGCGCGCTCGTCTGCGATTTCCTGTTCGGTTCGCTGTTGCTCACGCCGCAATTCGGCCAGTTGCCGCTCGCTCTCGCGGCGCTCCTGGCGAACCTCGGACAGGCTTTGGCGCTTAGTTTGGATATCCAGCTCGGCACTCTTAAGTTGCGACGCCAACTCGTCGCGTCGGCCGGACTCCGCTTGGATGCTTTGGCGAATACTGTCGATGCGGGAGCGGACCTGCTTCAGATCTGCTTCCTTTTCCGCCGGGGTTTGCGCTGTCAATACCGGCGGGGACACCCATATCGATAGGGCGGCGAGTAATAGGGCCAGATTGCGCGGCGACCCGATGTGCCGCGATTTCATGTGATGGAGCGGGTGACGTAGCGCCCGAGGGAACAGGCGACGTAATA
>Ga0315910_10001700_pt1 | contig 19981 bp, 14 predicted proteins | sample EdamamesoilMG_FD_204470 | JGI IMG/M metagenome (GOLD analysis project Ga0315910, IMG submission 204470) | Garden soil microbial communities collected in Santa Monica, California, United States - Edamame soil | ecosystem: Environmental > Terrestrial > Soil > Garden | place: USA: California...
CTGGAACATTCCGCATTCCGTGCACGAGATCCCCGAGGCCATGGAGGCTGGGCAGTTTCCAGAGGCACTCAAGGGGGGTGAACAGCGACGCGCGGGTCCTCCGGGCACCGTGCCGTCTTACTTCGGACCGTGCCCGTCGTGGCGCACGCTCTGTGAAGGCGCGCCGCGCGCGACGGACAGCTACGCATTCCGGCTCTATGCCTTCGAGGACAAAGAGCTGACCCCGCCCGCTGGGGCAACCATGCAGCAGCTCGTGGACTACCTCGAGTCGAACGCCGAAGCGATGGTGGAGCTCACGGCGACATCCGACGCCGCACCTTCGAGCTTCGAGCGGGTTTGTCCGGACGCCGGCTGATCAGTTGAGAGTGACGGGATTCGCCCCTGACTGAATTACGTCGGGGGCGGGTTCCGCTGCCATCCCCGTCCGTGCTACGCAGGCAGGGATGCCGCCGATCCTCAGTATCAAGGGGCTCACGAAGACCTATGCTTCGGGGTTGCAAGCACTGAAGGGCATCGACCTCGAGATCGAACGGGGCGAAATCTTCGCGCTGCTCGGACCGAACGGCGCCGGCAAGACGACGCTCATCAGCATCGTGTGCGGCATCGTCACTCCGAGCACTGGGGTCGTGCTGGTAGACGGGCACGATATCGCGAGCGAGTATCGCGAAGCTCGCTACAAGATCGGCCTGGTGCCTCAAGAGCTCACCGTCGACATGTTCGAGTCGGTGTTGGCCACCGTGCGTTTCAGCCGCGGTCTCTTCGGCCGCCCGAACGATCCGGCGTACCTCGAAAAGGTGCTGCGCGACCTGTCGCTTTGGGAAAAGCGGGACGACAAGCTGATGACGCTCTCGGGCGGCATGAAGCGCCGCACGGTGATCGCGAAGGCGCTCGCTCACGAGCCCCAGATCCTGTTTCTCGACGAACCCACGGCCGGAGTGGACGTGAATCTGCGCCGAGACATGTGGGCACTCGTGCGGCAGCTCCGAGAGACCGGGGTGACGATCATCCTGACCACGCACTACATCGAAGAGGCGGAGCAGATGGCGGACCGCATCGGCGTGGTCAACAAAGGCGAGTTGATTATCGCCGAGCAGAAAGCTGCACTGATGGCAAAACTCGGCAAGAAACGCCTCACGCTGCACCTCACACAGCCACTGTCCGAGGTGCCCGCTGAACTCGCGGAATGGCGGCTCGACCTTCAGTCCGAGGGACGCGAACTCGTGTATGCCTTCAGCGCCAGCGAAGAACACGCCAGCATTCCCCGCCTGCTCGGCGAGCTCGCGCGGCTCGGCATCGACTACTCGGATCTCGACACGCGCCAGAGCTCGCTCGAAGAGATCTTCGTCAGCCTGGTGAACGGGGGTGATCCGGACAGCGGAGTGAGCGGAGCCAGCGGAGCCAACGGAGGGACTCGATGAGCCACATGCGCTTCAACGGTCACGGTGTGTGGGCGATCTACAGGTTCGAGATGGCGCGAGCGATGCGCACGCTCTGGCAAAGCTTGGTGACACCGGTCATCACGACCTCGCTCTACTTCGTGGTGTTCGGCTCCGCCATCGGGTCGCGCATGAACGAAGTTGGCGGCGTGGGCTACGGAGCATTCATCGTGCCCGGCTTGATCATGCTGTCGCTGTTCACCGAGAGCTTGTCGAATGCCTCTTTTGGGATTTACCTGCCGAAGTTCACCGGCACAGTCTACGAGCTGTTGTCGGCACCGATTTCTGCATTCGAAATCGTGCTCGCCTTCGTCGGCGCCGCAGCGACCAAGTCCATCGTGCTCGGGCTCGTGATTTTGGCGACCGCGACGGCTTTCGTGCCGCTCACGGTGCTGCATCCGTTCTGGATGGTCGGGTTTCTGGTGCTGACGGCCACGACGTTCAGCCTGTTCGGCTTCATCATCGGCATTTGGGCCAATAGCTTCGAGCAATTGCAGTTCATCCCCATGCTGGTCATCACCCCGCTCACTTTCCTCGGCGGTGCGTTCTATTCGATCGACATGCTGCCTCCGGTGTGGCGCACGGTCACCCTGTTCAACCCGCTCGTGTATCTGATCAGCGGGTTTCGCTGGAGCTTCTTCGAGAACTCTGACGTCAGCGTCGAGCTCAGCCTACTGGCAACGTTCGGTTTTTTCGGTGCCTGCCTGGTCGCCGTGTGGTGGACCTTCAAGACAGGCTATCGCCTGAAGTCATAGTTCAGCGATCGCTCACTCAGCTTCGATGCGGCAGATGCATTCGCCGTTCATCGAGCGTGCAGCCAATTAACTCCGTCGTTCACGCGGCCTGTGACCCGAGTGTTTCGCGAAGTGAGGTGTTGCACGCGCGTGACGCAACTCGGGCTCTTCAGCGCCCGTGTTGCCCGACTTCGAAGAAACAGGCCATTTGCTCATCTACTCGCGCAGCGCTTGCCCGATGCTCTTGCGTTCCGGGTGTAAGACAATTGGGTGACTCGTGCAGCGCCGTCACGGGTGACTTGAGTTCAGCGCAATGGGGGTCGCGCATTCATCATGTAATACTGATCCCACGATGAAGGTACTTTCCAAGATCGTGAGACCACAGGTGGCGGGCTACTGCCCTCGCCCCCGGCTCGAGCAACGACTCGAGCGAGCTGGCGCCGCCGTCTGGATCTTCAGCCCGGGGGGGTCCGGCAAGACATGCCTCGCTTCGACCTACGCGGCTCAGTCGGGTCGGCGCTGTGTATGGCTCCATCTCGATGCAGACGACCGAGAGCCAGCGACGTTCTTCCACTACTTGAGGCTGGCGGCTGAGGCGGCTGGCGCCAAGCTCGCTGGGCTCGATCTGCTCCCCGAATACCGCATGGCGCTGCCCACCTTTGCGCGGCGCTTCTTTCGAGCGCTGTTCTCGACGCTACCCGGCCCGAGCCTGCTCGTGCTCGACAACTACGAGGCGCTGGCAGAGAGCGCAGAACTGAGCGCCTGCGTCGAGATCGGCATGCACGAAACCACCGGCGACTGCCAGTGGGTGGTCTTGAGCCGCCACGCTCCGCCGAAGGTGTTCGTGCGGCTTCAGGCAGCGCGCACACTCGCCACGCTGGAATGGGACGAGGTTCGCTTCACCAGGCAAGAAGCCGAAGCGCTCGTAGCCACGCATCTGCCGGAAGTCGATCCCGGCGAATGGTTGAGTGAGATCTATCCGCACAATCATGGGTGGGTTGCGGGCCTGGTTCTGGCCATGGGTGTGCCTGAACCGGAGTCGAGAGTGGCAGGGGTGCGGCTCCCGGACCGCGTGTTCGACTACTTCGCTGCCGAAGTCTTCGACGCGCTGAACGAGGTCGAGCAAGACGTGCTCTTGTGCACCGCCTGCCTTCCCGAGTTCTCGGAAGACGACATCATCGCACTGACGGGGCACCCGAGGTCAGTCGACGTGCTCGAGGCCCACGTCAAGCGTGGCTACTTCGTGTTTCGCCTCGAGGAGTCGAGCACGCTGGGACGGACACGCCATCGCTACCGCTACCACCCTTTGTTCCGCAGCTTTCTGCAGGAAAAGGCGCGTTCGAGCATGACCCCCACCCGCTGGGAGGCGCTCTACTTGAGCGCTGCCCAGCGCCTCGTCGCCAAAGGACACCCCGAGCAAGCCATCCCGATCTTCGTGGAAGCAGAGCGCTGGAACGAGGTGTGCCGGTTGGTGCGTGCGCATGCTGCCAAGCTACTCGAGACCGGTCGCCACGACCTGGTCGCCAAGTGGCTCGAGCATCGGCCCGAATGGCTAGACCCGGGCGTGCGAGGGTGGCTCACGTTTTGGCATGCCTGTGCGCGGCTCCCCTTCGATCCGCTGCAGGCCAACGAGCTGTATACGACGGCGTTCCAATGCTTCGAACTCGCGGACGACACCGAAGGCCTCTACCTCAGTTGGTCCGGAGGCGTGGAGTCGTTGTTGTACGGCTGGGGCACGTTCAAAGACTTCGACGCTTGGTTCCGAACGGAACAACGCGTCTTGGCTTACCGGAAGCCTCCGAGTCTCGCGATCGAGGCTCGTTTCGTGGGCACCATGTACGGGGCCCTGGTATTCCGGCGGCCCGATCATCCAGAAATCGACGAGTGGGAGCGGCGCGTCCGCCGCTTCATGTGGATGTCACGCGTGCTCGACCCACACCACTACGTCTTGCTCTCGCTCAACGTGTTCTATCACGATCTCTGGCGCGGAAACACGGTACGGGCTCAGGCGCTCCTCGACACCTTGAGCGCCACGGTGCGCTCCAAGCGCGTCGGCACGATAGCGGTACTGACCTGGCACACCATGCGCGCCGTGTTCTCGCACGTAACGGGCGACGGCCACGCTAGTTTGGTGGCGTGTCGCGAGGGGCTCGCGCTCGCCGAAGAGAACGGCGTCCACTTCTGGGACTTCATGCTGCTTGCGCAAGGCGCGTATGGGGCCGTCGTAGAAGCCGAGCCAAAGCTGGCGCAAGAATACCTGGGAAAGCTGGCGCAGCGCCTTCGCCCTGAGCGCGAGCTCGAGAACATGCAGTACTTCGACGCGCTGGCGCAGCTCGACTTGCAGCTCGGTCGACTCACCGAAGCGGTCACTCACGCGGACCTCGCCGTGAAGCACGTGGTCGCGCTAGGCAGCCCCTTTCCCGAGGCATGCCATCGCATCGGGGCGTCGCAGGTCTACTTCGCGGCAGGACAGGACGCCCGCGCCTTCGCGGAGCTCGAGCAGGCCGAGGCCATCATCCGAGCGGCGCCGAGCAGCGTGCTCGAAGCTCGCGCGCACTTCGCCCGCGCCCAGTTCGCCCTCGAGCGCCAGGGCACACCGGGCGCGTCAGCCACCGCGAAGAAGCATCTGGAACTGGGCTTCGCCGCGTGTCGCAAGGCGCGGCTCTTGGGGCTCACCTGGTGGCGGCCGCCGGTGATGGCTCGCCTGTGCGCGGAAGCCCTGCGCCTCGGTATAGAAACGGAGTTCGTGAGAACGCTGATTCGTGCGCGCAACCTGAGCTTGCCGCCGGGCGAGCTCAGGCCGCCGGCGTGGCCGTGCGAGGTGGCGATCACGACGCTCGGCAGCGCACTCGAGGTACGGGTGGCAGAAGAACGCGTACACTTCGCCGGTAAGGCCCAACGGCGACCTCTGGAAATGCTCGAAGCGTTGATCGCGCTGGGCGGGCACGACGTCTCGAGCGAGACCCTCGCCGATGCGCTGTGGCCTGACTCCGATGGGGACGCGGCGCAAGGAGCGGTCGCCACCACCCTGCATCGACTGAGACGCCTGATCGGTGCTCGCAGCGTCACGCGCACGACGCATACGCTATCTCTGGACCCGCGCCTGTGCCGCGTCGATTGCTTCGAGTGCGAGCGGCTGCTCGCTGGTCCCGGGTCGGGCGCCGACGCAGTCGAACAATTGCTGGCCCTCTATGCCGGGCCGTTCCTACCAGGCGCCCAAGCGCCCTGGGCTATCGCCTACCGCGAGCGCCTCGCCCTCGGTTTCGTGGGCCGCATCGTGCACGAAATGGGCACGGCCAAGAGCGCCGACGAGCTGGCTCGAGCCACGCATTGGGGTGAGCGAGCCATCAAGGCCGAACCGCATGCCGAAGCCTTGTATCACGCGCTCATCAGGAACCTCAAAGCGCGCGGCATGACCGCCATGGCGGCGGACGTGTATCGCCGGTGCTGCGACTGCCTGAAAGCGCACTACGCCTGTGATCCGTCGAGCGAAACAGGACGAGCGCTCGCAAAAATGGCGGAGCTGAGTGCGCTCTGAGGCACTGATGCCGAGCGCGTCGGCGGTGGAGCGCGCGTCAGCGGTGGAGCGCTCTTCAGTGATGATGGTGGCCCGCGGGGCCATGCACGTGGCCGTGGGCGAGCTCTTCCGCCGTCGACGGGCGAACCGAGAGAACCTTCACGGCGAAATGCAAGGTTTCACCGGCAAGCTCGTGGTTGGCATCCAAACGCACGCTGTCGGCAGAGACCTCGCGGATCCACACCGGCACCGTCTCGCCGTCTTCGGAGCTCATTCCAAGCTGCATGCCGACCTCGGGGTCGAGATCCTGCGGCAGGTTCTGCCTCGGCACGTCGAAAATCATGGTCTCGTCGCGCACGCCGTAACCTTGCTCGGGCGACACCGTGACGTTCAGCGTATCGCCGACAGATCGGCCAGCGAGCGCGGCTTCGAGCCCTTCGACGATATTGCCGTGACCGTGCAAGTAGTAGAGCGGGGCCGCGCCCTCGTTGGCGTCCAGGACTTCGCCCGCGTCGTTCTTGAGGGTGTACTCGAGGCTCACGACCATGTCTGCTTGGATTTGCATCGGCTCCGCCTATCGCAGTTCTCGCCACGGCGCCACGGGAATGCCGTGCGCGCCGAATGCCGCTGCCCAAAAAAGCCAAGTCTTGCGAAAAAACCTGGAACTCTGGCCACCTATCGCCTGCCCAGTGAAGAGGCTACCCGGCCACGCCGAGCACGATCGTTCCAAGGCTCGATCGTCGCAATCTCCGAGCTGTACCCGATCTGTAAGGCGCCGCTTCGTATCCTGTCCCCGAACTTAACTCACCGAGGAGGCATTCAGTGAACAAGTCGAGCATGTGTCGCATCCAGGAACGTCTCACGCACGCGAGCGGGCAGTTTCGCCGAGCTTCGGGCGCTGCGTTGGTCGGGGCCAATGACGCTCCGCCGAGCGTCAGGCGCTACGGCCACCTCATCGGGCGTTCGAGCAGCATGGGGGAGCTATTCGGCATGCTCACGCAGCTGGAGAAGAGCTTGGCCACCGTGTTGATCCACGGCGAATCCGGCACGGGCAAAGAGCTGTGTGCCCAGGCGATTCATCAGCATTCGGCAGTGAGCAACGGGCCTTTCGTGGCCGTGAACTGTGGCGTGCTCGACCGCACCTTGGCTCGCAGTGAGCTCTTCGGTCACGAGCGCGGCGCTTTCACGGGAGCGTCGGAGAAGCGCAGAGGATATTTCCAGGAAGCCTCGGGCGGCACGCTGTTCCTCGACGAACTCGGAGAGTTGCCCCTCGACGTGCAACCGGTGTTGTTGCGCGCACTCGAGACCCGCAGCGTCACGCCGGTCGGCAGCACCGGCGAGGTTCCCGTCAACGTCAGGATCGTGGCGGCCTCCAACCGCCGCCTCGACGAGGAGGTCGCCGCCGGACGCTTTCGCGAGGACCTGTACTACCGCATCCGTGTCGTGCAGGTGGAGCTGCCACCCCTGCGTCAGCGCCCGGCGGACGTGCCGCTGTTGGCAGACGCCATGGCGACGCAGCAGGGCGCCGGCAAGCTTCCGCTCGACGTGCTCGAACGCCTCGTCTCTCACGACTGGCCGGGCAACGTGCGCGAGCTGCGCAACGCGATCGAGACCTACCTCGCCGTCGGCAAACTGCAGCTCCGCGAACGCTCGCAGCCATTGAGCTTCGAAAGCGCCCTCGCTGATTTCGTCGATCCGAAGCTGCCGTACGCTGAGCAGAAGGAGCAAGTCGTCGAGCGCTTCGCTCGCGCCTACCTGACCCGCTTGTTGAAGAAGACCGCAGGCAACCGATCCGAAGCCGCCCGGGTGTCAGGGCTCGAGCGCAGCTACCTGGGCAAGCTGCTCGCCAAGCTCGAGGTACCGGAAGCTTGCGCGTGAGCCAGCTGGGGAACCGCTAGGTGTTGTGCGGCTTTCGACCGAGTAGCTTGGTCGCCAGGTGTTCTCCGAGCTCGCTCGTGAGCAGCGCCTCGACCGCCGCCTCTTTCTCGACGCGTTCTTGGTCGCTCGAGTACTGAAACTCGATACCCATACCCGCGGGGTTGGCCTTGGTGGCATCGGCGGTGCTGGTGGTCCAGATGACCTTGCCGCGCAGCCTGAGGGGCTGAGCCATGTTGGGAACCCCCAAAGCAAACATGAACTCCGTCCCCACCGGCAAGGGCCGAACCGTGCCGATGAACGTACCGCCGCGCGAGATGTTGCGCGTGTAGTCCGCAAAGAACGTATTGAGCCGCTTGTACTCCACCTTGAGTTCAATCGGCACTCTATCGCCATTTCGACGCTCGTCCTCGCTGGAACTCACACCACAAGACTAGCGGGGCTCTCTCAAACGGCGCAAGGGGTCGAAACAGGAAACGCGGGGGTCCGCGTGAGGATGTGGCTTCCGCCTTGTTTTTCCTGCCGGCCGCGAGCCGCCCGCACCGCGCGGGGACGTTTCGTGGGCGTTCCGAACGGTACCGAATCCGTCAAAATGCTAACGTCAGGAAAAGTGCGCAATCCGTACGAGGTTCTCGAGCTCCCCTCCAACGCCACTCCCGAGGAGATCCGCGCGGCCTTTCGCCGTCTCGGCGCCAAGCACCACCCGGACCGGCACCAGGATAGCCCCACCGCTCACGCGCGCTTCAAAGAGATCAATACCGCCTTCCAGATCTTGAGCGATCCACACAAGCGGGCGGCCTTCGATCGGTTCGGCTCCGCCGCCTTCCAACCAGGTGGAAACGCCGGGTTCGACAGCGCGGGCTTCGACGCGGTCGTGGCCGACGTCCTACGGGCGATGGGGCTTGGCCGTTCCGACGGCACCATCGCCGTCGACCTCGAACTGACGTTCGCGGAAGCCGCGGAAGGCTGCAGCAAAGAGGTGCGCTACGAACGCCTCGACCATTGTCGCATCTGTGACGGCTCCGCCGCCGCCGCAGGCGCCAGCACCGCCACCTGCACCGCCTGCGGCGGGCGGGGCCGCGTGCGCTTTCGTGAGGGCTTGCTCTCGCTCCTCAGCGAGCGGTCGTGCTCGAAGTGCCGAGGCACGGGTCGCATGCCCAGCCGGCCTTGCCCCGCGTGCGAGGGGCGCGGTCTCACGAAGCTGCCCCAATCGGTCAACGTCACCATCCCCGCCGCAGCCGAGCACGGCTCCGTCCAATCGCTGCCCAGGGCGGGGCACCGCCTCACCCCCAACGGCAAGCACGGCAAACTCGACGTCACGATCAAGGTCCTACCCCACCCGTTCTTTTCGCGATCGGGCGACGACATTCTGTGCCGCGTGCCCGTCAGCATCGTCACCGCCGCCGTCGGCGGCCAAGTCGAAATCCCCACACTCACCGGAAGAATCAAGCTCAGCGTCCCCGCCGCCACTCAACCGGGCAGCGTCCTCCGAGTCCGTGGCAAAGGCCTCGCCCACCGACTGCGCACGGGCAAAGGCGATCAGCTCTGCGAAATCATCGTCGAGGTCCCGAACGAGCTCAGCCCTCGCGCCAAGCAGCTGCTCCTCGAGCTCGCTGACGAGCTCACCCGCAGCCAGAACGTGCAGCCCCAACAGCGTTCGTTCATGGACAAACTACGGCAGCTCTTCGACTGAAGCAGGGCGCTCCACTCATCTCCATGATTGCGCTAGCCGAGCTCCCGGCGGGCTCGTGCACCCAGGGGGTTCGTCTTGTAAGGCTGGGCCACTGAGCCCGACCGCGCCGACCGCGCCAAGCCGCACCCGCAGCGCCAGCGCGCCGACAGCTCCGCGCGCTGGCCGCTCCGCAGCTCTGCCGCGCTGGCCGCTCCGCAGCTCCGCCGCGCTGGCGCTCCGCAGCTCCGCCGCGCTGGCCGCTCCGCAGCTCCGCCGCGCTGGCGCTCCGCAGCTCTGGCGCGGAGCGCGTGTATGCTTCTTGCATCGCCTCCCAGCGCCATTGCGGAGCTTACCGGCGGCGGGACGCAGCAGCGGTGTGCGGCCCTCCGCCTAGCGCGAAACCGGTGGCAGCGGGCTCGCGGCACCGCAGCGATCGCAGCGCCGTTTCGGTGCTACTGGCGGCGGGACGCAGGGGAGTCTCGCGCGGGCATTTTGTGCGCAGGATCGGCTACGCCACGAGACAACGGATGCTGCGATGTTCCGAACGGCTTCGTGCCGAGCGGTTCGAAACGAACTCCTTGGTGCACGAGCCCGCCGGGGGCTCGGCTAGCGCAAAAGAGAGACAGAGACGGGAGCAAAAAAGGCGCCGAGCGGTCGCGCGCCTGGCTGTTTGCCGCGACTTCTCGTCGGGCAAGTGCGGTAGACTCCGGGCACTCATGAAATCGATCCAATTGGGAATCGTCGGCGCAGGAAACATGGCGAGCGCCCTGGTTCGCGGGCTCATCGTCTCTGGCCGTCTCACGAGCGAACAGATTCGGGTGACGGACGTTTCGGAGGCGCAGTGCCAGGCGCTCGGGCAAGCGCACGGGGTTGCGAGCGCTCGCGACACGCCGGAGCTCGTGAGGTGGGCAAACGTGGTGCTGATTGCCGTCAAGCCGCAGGTGGTGCCGAGCATTTTGCCTGAGCTGGCTGCCGCCCATCGCGAGGAGCAGCTCATCGTTTCGATCGCCGCCGGCGTGGCGACGCGCCTGATCGCGCAGGCGCTGCCGGCGGGGGCGCGCGTGGTGCGCGCGATGCCCAACACACCGGCGCTGGTGCTCGAGGGCGCAACCGCACTCGCGCGCGGAGAACACGCGACCGAGGCGGACGTGGCATTGGCGCGTGACATTTTCGACGCGGTCGGCGAAACGGTCGTGCTGGACGAGTCGCAGATGGACGCCGTGACGGGGCTGTCGGGAAGCGGGCCCGCGTACGTGATGCTGATCGCGGAGGCGCTCGCCGACGGTGGCGTGCGCATGGGACTAAAAAGGGAGACAGCTCATGCACTTGCGGTGCGCACGCTGTACGGCTCCGCCAAGCTGCTGTTAGAGTCGGGTGAGCATCCGGCTGCTCTGAAAGACAAGGTGGCGAGCCCGGGAGGCACCACGATCGCTGGACTGTGCGCGCTCGAAAGCCATGGCATCAGAAATGCCCTGATCGAGGCCGTGACGGCGGCCACGGTGCGCAGCATCGAGCTGGGGAAGAAGTAGGCATTCCGCCCTGTTGCGGCGTAGGGTCTTGGCCGCATCCGCGCATGACTCAGCCCGGCGACCGGAAGGTCGTGCCAGAAAGTGTCCGCGCGGAGGGGCCGGGGGGGGGACAGCCTCGCTCCACGCGGACCTAGACTTCGTAGCAGCCGCATTCGCAGAATGCAAATACCTGAAATTCTTCAAACTCATTGGCCCCGGGCCGGCGTTCAAGCTCGCCACGATCCCTTTCATCCTTGAAAGGCGGTCGCAGAAAAAATGAGGCTAAGTGGCCACACCTGCTGGGTCGGCCGGGTCACCGGTAACAGTCGAACCTCCAGCGCCGGGAGGCGGCGCCTTGCTCAGAAAGCACCATGGGTACGGGCACACCACCCGACCCACCCTCTACGCCTGCGCTGCCGCGCTCGAGGGGCTCTGGCAGGACCGCATTCGCGAGTGCCGCAAGCGCGTCGACGCACAGACCCGTAGCGGTGGTGACATAGCGCGCCTCGATGCGTGTTGCGTTCACGGCGGCGGCTTTGCCCATCAGCTCCACGAAGGGCGCGACCTTCACCGCGTCGGTGAAGACGAAGCCGTTTTCGTCGGCTCCACAGCGCCGGGGTAGCTTCGAAAACTCGGCGGGCGGAATGGTGAGCGGCGTCGAGAGCGAGCCGTCGAGAAGATTCACGGGGTAGATGTATTGCGACGTCGAGTCCAAAGCGAGCCCGAGCGCATCGCCGTCGGTATTCCTGACCAGGCGCGGGGTGCGCGACGATATGTGTTCTTCGTCGAACGGATAGCTGTTCAGAACGGTGATCTGGTCACCCACGATGCGATACACGGAAACGCCACCCGGGGTGGGCGCGCCGAAATACCAACTGCTTCCGAGTTTGGCGACACCCGAGGTGCGCACGAGCGCGTTCGCGCCACGGATCGGCGTCACGGCACGGCCTTCCGAAACGATGAACAGTTCCGTTTGCGCAGGTTGCCGTACCAAGAGCAGGCCTTCGCGACCCGACACTTCGGACTCGTACTGCCAACTCGCGGAGCTGCCGCCCATGCTCTGCCCGAAAGCCGCAGCTGCGCTCAGCTCGTCAGGCCAGGGACTCCGCGTGATCTCGCTGGACCAGACGCCGTTTTTGACGGCAAATCGATCGAGCACACGCGCCGCAAATACGCCCGTGCGCCCCCAGTCCGCGCCGCGCTGCCCCCACACGTACGCCTGCGCGCGTTCCGCGCCGTATTCCACCGCGGTGTCGAACCCAAGATAGCCGGCCGGCAGCCGTGGCGCGGGCGCTTCGAACAACGGCTGCCATGCGGTGCTCTCGAGCGCTGCGCCCACCGGGCTGGCGCCGCTGAACGCGCTCGCGCTGTACGCAAGCGCTCGGCGTGCACGTTCGCGTTCTTCGTTGGTGGGCACCGGAACGATGGCCCGCGGGCTCGCCTCGCCGGTCGGGTAGCAGTGCATGGTCCAACGCCCGCCCCCGGGTGAAGGGAGCGAGGTCCGCTCCGGCGGCTCGACGGCTTCGTCCCGCGCGGACTCGCGGCTCTTGGTCCATCCGATGCGCAGCCACTCGGTTGTCGCGCAACCGATCGGTGAGCAGCCCTGCTCGCGCAGCGTCGCGTCGTTGCGTTTGCTGGTCGCATCCAACGTCGGCACCTCGGTCCAAGTAAAGCCGCCGTCTACCGTCTCGAGCGCCTGCCCGTACTGGGCGACGAGCAAGGCGAAACGCTCGGAGATCAAGGCGCGCTCGACGTCGTTTTGTACCTCGCCGTGTTCGACCTTGCCGTCGCGCCGAATGCGGATCCCCACGAAGGGCCCGGAACCCGCTACCCAGCCCAAGAGCTCGCCGCGCCCGCTCTCGACGAATCCGTTCAGCCAGATGCCCTCGCGAATCAGGCTCGCCACTGGCCCCGAAGTGGGCAGCTTCAGCTTCAAGGGCGTGGCTTTACCGTCGGGACTGACGCGCGTCAGCGTAGCGGCCGCTCCTTTGCGCGGCGGCACGAGCACCACCGCCGTGCCGTCCTTCAGCAGCGCAACACGCTCTGCGCCGACGTCGCCCCGCACGCGGATTTCTCGCAGCCCAGCTTTGGTGAGCAGGCAGTAATAGCCGCCGCCGGTGTCCTTGGATTCGCAGCGCCCGCGCACCACCAGATCGCCGTTTTCGTTGTCCGCGATGTAGCGGGGCTCCGCGAACGCCAGCACCTTCTCGAGCTCGAGCCCCTTGGACAGAGCATACACGGTCGTGGGGCCGCGTTCCTCGGAGCACACGAAACCGGAGCCTGTGCCTAGCCGAACCCCGTGGCAATTGGCATTCGCCGGCAAGACTTGCTCTTTGACCTCGAGCAATTTGCCATCCTGCAAACTCACCCGCCCGAGCGCCCCGAGGTGGGCCACGTAAGCCGAGTTCGTAGGGCCCATCACGCCGTGGAGCACCGCCTCGCGCAGCGGATCGCGCCCGAGCGGACGCCGTGGCAAGCGTTGCACGGCTGCTTCGGGCGGGCGGGTTTCGACCCCGGACTCGCTCAGCATCTTGAGCAGCTCGTCCAGCTTCTGACCTTCATCGCCGCTCGACTCCCAGCGCCGGAGCACGCCATCGGCCGAAAGCAGGCCCCAGCCGGCGCTGGTGCGAAGCACCAAGCCAAACTCGGTGTCGACGACCCGCGAGGCGTCGGGGACCGGATGCCAGGAGGCTCCCGCGTCGAAGGTCGCGAGCACTCCGCGAAGGGGCACCGCGACCGCACCCATCCAGCCGTCGGCGAAGGCGAGCGTTTCGTAGGCGGGTGACGCCGGCAGCGGACCAAGATCGAGGGGTTCGCCGCTGGTTTGGTCGATGGCCACCGGGAGTTGCGGATACGAGCGCGAACGCACCAGATACAGTCGATCGAAGCCAGGCACGATGCCCTCGATCCCGAAATCGAGGTTGGCGAGAGGCTTCAGCTTCCCGGTGAATTCTTCGGCAGACCAGATCATGGTGGTGCTGCTCGATGTCAGATAAAACAGATAGCCACCCCCCAGACGGGCCGGCAGCGCCGTGATCTGCACGGCCTCTTTCGACGGCAAGAGCTCCTGCGCGCGCTCGAGCGACCCGTCGCGGTGCTGCACCATGCGCATCCCGTGCGCGACCATGAGCTTGCGCCCATCGGGTTCGACGCGAGAGACACTCAGCGAGGTCGTATCGGTCGAAGCGAACAGCGTCGCGGGGGACACGAACTTGCTCTTCTGGGAGCGCGCGACGCGTGCCGCAGACTTCTCGGGCGCGCTGGGCAGAGCCAAGGGTTTCGCGCAGCCTGCCGCGAGCCAGACGCCGAACACTCCCGCGCCCAGCCCCGCGAGCATTGCCTGGCTTCGACCCAACCGACTCTGGACCCGAGTACGCACCCTTCAAGGTTAGTGGAAGGCCGCGATTCTGGCTCGAGTTTTCGGCCGTGTGGAACCGGAACACCGGCTGCGAGCCCGTTTGGCCTCGCAGGCATCGAACACCACCAAACACATTGCCGATAAACACATTGCCGAGCCTCGGGTCGAATCATAGATTCGGACTCCCCCTCGTGGATTTCCATGGAGTTCGAACATGACCGATAGGACGCGCCGTCCGATTGCACCGGCCGCGGAAGAGATCTTGGGCTCGTACTTCCCCGTGCTGGACCACGGCTTCGTCGCGCTGGTCGACTATATGGGCACGGACGCTTGCATCGAGCGCGCGGCGCGCGTCAGCTACGGCTACGGCACGCGCCAGGTCAGTAAGACGCGGGGCCTCTTGCGTTACCTGCGGCGGCAGCTGCACACGACACCGTCCGAAATGGTCGAACTCAAGTTCCATTGCTCGATGCCGATGTTCGTCGCACGGCAATGGATTCGGCATCGCACCGCGAACGTCAACGAGTACAGCGGGCGCTATTCGCTGATGCCAATGTTGTTCTACACCCCGAGCGAGCGTGAACTCCAAACGCAAAGTCGTTCGAACCACCAAGGCCGCTCGGGCACACCGGTCGCGGCGGAGCAGCACGCACGCGCGGTGGAATACTGGGAGCGCATCCGCGAGACCAGCCGCGCTGCCTACGAGTGGATGAACGCGGAAGACATTGCCCGCGAGCTCGCACGCATCGACCTGCCTTTATCCACGTACACGCAGTGGTACTGGAAGATCGACCTGCACAACCTGTTGCATTTCCTGAAGCTGCGCGTCGACGCGCACGCGCAGTGGGAAATCCAAGAGTACGGGCGTGTGATGGCCGGCATGCTGAAGCGCGTCGCACCGCTCAGCTACGAAGCGTGGATCGACTACGACGTGTGCGGCGCTCGCATGAGCCGCATGGAGCTCGCGGCGCTGAGCAACCTCTTGGTCGCCGAAAACGGCACGCTCAAGGTACGACCCGGAGCGGAGCTCGACAGCGCCGCTCTGGTCGAGAGCGGCCTGAACCAGCGAGAGATCACCGAGCTCTTCCAGAAACTCTCGCCTACGAGCGAGACGCCGGATTTCGAGCTAGACTTGGCGAGCGCAGGCACTCCCGAAAGTTTCGCCGAGCGCTATGCTCGTGCCGTGCCCAAGGTCGACAAGCCCCCCACGGAATAAGCGCCGGAATAGTAGAGCCCAGCCATGGCAGAAGCCTCTCTCAAACAAGACCTGAGCGAACTCGATCTCGACGCGGAAATTCGGCGGCTGAAGGTCGAGCGCAACGCGATCTTGCTCGCCCACTACTACCAAGAGAGCGAAATCCAAGATCTCGCTGATTTCATTGGAGATTCCCTAGCACTGGCGCAGCAAGCCAAGAAGACGCAAGCGGACGTGATCTTGTTCGCGGGCGTCCACTTCATGGCCGAGACCGCGAAGATCCTGAATCCGACGCGCACGGTGCTCGTGCCTGACATGAACGCCGGCTGTTCGCTCTCCGATGGCTGCCCCGCCGACCGCTTCCGCGCCTGGAAGGCACGCTACCCGGGCGCGGTGGTGGTGAGCTATATCAACTGCTCCGCCGCCGTCAAAGCCGAGAGCGACTATATCTGCACCTCGAGCAATGCCGTCAAGATCGTGCAAGCCATCCCCGCCGATCGCCAGGTGCTGTTCGCCCCCGACAAGAACCTCGGGCGCTTCGTGATGAAGCAAACCGGGCGCGATCTCGTCTTGTGGCCCGGCACCTGCATCGTCCACGAGACGTTCAGCGAGCGCAAACTCATCGCGCTCAGGCAGAAGCACCCGGCAGCCAAACTCATCGCCCACCCCGAGTGCGAAGAAAGCCTACTCGACACGGCCGATTTCATCGGTTCGACTGCGCAGCTGCTCAGTTACGTAGAGAACGACAACGCCGGCGAATTCATCGTCGCGACCGAATCGGGCATCTTGCATCAGATGCAGAAACGCGCTCCCAAGAAGCTGCTCATCGCCGCACCGCCGGAGGGTAACTGCGCGTGTAACGAGTGTCCCTTCATGCGCCTCAACACCCCCGAGAAGGTGTACCTGGCGTTGCGCGACCTCCAGCCGGAGCTCGTCATGGACGAAACCCTGCGCCAACAGGCGCTGGTGCCAATCGAACGCATGCTCGCGCTCAGCTGAGCTGTCAGCGGCGTCGCAACAGCTCGCCAGCTACTTCGTGTTCGAGCCTGTGCGCGGGAGTCGAGCGTTCTCGACCTGATGGGTCGACTGCTGGTAGGCAAGCGTCGTCACACTGGCGACGCCCCACACCGCTAGTAGCCCCACGACGATGGCCCGCTCGAGTCGACGCGCTGGATGAATGCGTGCTTGCTGCATGAGCAAATGCCTGATGCAACGCACGCGCCACCCAACCCTCGCGCAAGGTTTTCATGGCATTGACAGCAACATGAGGCCGACCCTGAGCGCTGGACCACCCAAGGTGCGGACTCTGTCACGCACCCCTTGAGGGTCGACTGCCCACGGCTTACCGTCGGGAAGTGGTCAAACCCCGCGCCGCGCGGCGTAGCTGGCGCCCGAGGCACGCCCAGCTTGTCTTGCTTGTCTGTGCAAGCTGTCACGAGGAGCCGGAACCTACGCCGCTGCGGCCCCCGCCCACTCACTCCGCACGCGCGGCGGCATCCGCGCCCGCAGGGCAACCGCAGCCAGCGGCGCGGCTGCCTCCAGCGCCGGCCGCCTCGGTGCCGACCCCAGCCGCACCCGGCGACACCCCGCCCGGCGGAGCACTCCAGCAGTTGCGAGACGGCTTTGCTTGGTCGCTCGATTCAAGCTGCGCGGACGCACGGCTGGTCCTGGCGGTCGACTACCCTTCCGCACAAGCCAATCGAGCGTGGCTCGAGGAGCTCCTGGTGGTGACCCCCGAACTTGCGGCTCGCTTCCGTCCAGGAACGTCTACCTATCTCTATCGCGCGCTCTACGGCGGTAAGCGCTTTCGACCCGTGGAGCCTGGAGAGATCGCCGATCCTGTCAAGCAAGCGCTGGTTGCCCGCTGCGGCGATATCGACGCTTGCCGCACCCTCGCGGGCGCTTATCGGTGGCTGCGTCCAACGAACACGAGCCAGCTCTTCTGCGGGCTGCCGCCGCCCACCACGAGCCCTGAGCAAGTGCTGGAGGCGCCGCAGCGCACGGCGCGGCGCGATGCCTCGCCCACGCGAGCCTGCGCCCGCTACCGCGCCTGCACGCTGCGCGGCCCTGCGCCACCTGCCACGGCCCCATCCTGCGACGGGTTAGCACAATCGGCGCACGCATGCGTCGACCTCGCGGAATGCGCCGAGGTGCGACGTTGCTTCGAAGCGCTGGAGCGGGCGGTGAGCCGCCCATTTCTGGAAGCCCAGCCGCGGCGCGTGGCCGGAAAGGCACCGAAAGTCGGGTTCTGAACCTGCGGGCCCCGGTCGGGCACGGCTCGAGCCGGGCGTTACGGTTCCACTCCGCCTCGCCGCGCGTGAATGCCCCGACACAGGCAGCGGCCGCGCGGAGCTGGTCTCGCGCTATCCGCCAGTGCTCACGATTGAAGCAGTGCTCGCGCCCGCTTGCTTGCAAGATGCCGACCTCGAAACGCCTGCCGCCCACCCTGGGAGTATGCAGACGCACCCACAACGGCCTGGTTCGATGCTTGCAGTGCGGTGCCAGCAAACGTCGTGACCCACGCCGGCCCGATTGGGTGTGGAGGCGGGGAACGCCAGGCAGCCCACGAGCAACGGAGAAACCGATGGTCGCTGCTCGAACGCGTCGTGTTGCTCAAGTTCTCGTACCCGCACTCGTTCATCGACTGCAATGGGAACTCGAGATAGCTGCCCGTTGCGCCGCGGAACGCCGCGCGGCTGAAGCTTCCACCAGCTTGTGACGTGAGAACACTTGCGATCCGCTCGCCGCAGCATCGATGTTGCGACGAGGCGCAGGCTTGGGTTAGACCAGAGGTGTTGCGACTGCGCCTCTATCTCCTTGCCGCACTCTTGGCCAGCGGGGTTCACAGCGGGCAAGCGCAGACGCCGAACACGTTCAGCTTGGAGTACACGGCGCCAGCGCTGTGTCCGAGCAAGGCGCGCTTCGTGGAAGCGATTGTCGCACGCGCTCCTGGGGCGCGCGAGGTTGACCCAGAGTCAGCGCGCTTCCAGTTCGTGGCACACCTCGACCCCTCAGGGAGCTCGGGCACGCTCGCGCGCGGTTACGTTTCCGTCGAACAGCAGGGGCAAAGTCCGTCGGTGCGCGACGTCGCGGAAGCACCCTGCAGCGAGATCGTCGAGTCGATGGCGGTGATCCTGTCGCTCGTCGTGGCGGGAAACGAGTCGGCCCCCGTCGCTGCTGCGCCACCCGGCGCCCCAGCGGAGCTGCCTGCGGCGGCCGCTGCGGCGCCTGCGGCTCCCGCGCCAACTCCCGCGCCAACTCCTGAGCCAGCACCTGCCGCCACGCCGCCCGTCGCGCCGACGCCGCCGGCCTCGCCTCCTCCTGCGAGAAAGCTCGCGCCCCCTGAGAGCGCCCCTGAGAGCGAAGCAGCGCCAACTTCCGAGCGCCCCTCCGAGCGGCTGCGCTTCGGGGTTCGCCTCGCCGCCCTGGCGGAAACCGCCATCGCGCGGAGCATCGCATTCGGCGCTCAGGGCGGATTCGATGTCTGGTGGGCACGGACCGACTGGTGGTCACCGAGCGCGCGGCTCACGGCGCGCTACGTCCGAAGCCGACTCGAGGTCGCCGAGGGTGGCACCTCTCGATTCCGTCTCGCTGCCCTCCGGGCCGAGCTCTGCCCGGTGCGCTGGCCCTCGGCTTCGAGCAGCTTCGGTCGGGTGTGCGCCCTCTTCGATGGCGGCCAGCTCGCGGCCCAGCCCGAAGACTCCACCGAAGGTGAGACGCAGAGCCAGAGCATGCCTTGGCTCGGCGGAGGCGGCTCGCTGCGACTCGAGAGCACCCTGACCGACATCGTTTCGATCGAAGCGGCGGCCGATCTCGTGGGCCTGGTTCGTGCCGACCGCTTCACTTTCGAGCCCGGTTCGCACACCGTGCATCAGGTACCCAGAGTTTCCGCCATGTTCTCGCTGGGCGCCGTGCTTCGTTTGCCGTGAGGGGATCGAACGGTCATGACGACGACATGCATCGGTGACGCCCCAAGATGACTCACGCCACGCCAGACCGACCAACCGGCGTCCCGCGAACCTTCGGGCAGCGGGGCGGTGGAATGTTCCACGCGGACGCGGCCGACCAAGCCCGGCTGGCCCAGGCACTGGCCCAGCACTTTTCGCTGGTCTGGCGCTCCTTGCGCCGCTTTGGGGTCGAGGAGCACGCGGTCGACGATGCGGCCCAGCATGTGTTCCTGACCCTGGCTGAGCGTTTGCCCGACGTGGAGGAAGGGCGCGAGCGGGCCTTCCTGATCGGCTCGTGCGTGCGCGTGGCGGCGAACACTCGGCGCCGGCGAAGCCGGTCGCCCGAGACGCCGAGCGACCAGTTGGAAGAGCACGCGATACAAGCGCCCGACCCGGAAGAGCTCCTGCACAAGAAGCAGCGGCGTGCAGCACTCGATCGCGCGCTCGACGAACTACCCCTCGATCAGCGCAGCGTCTTCGTCTTGTTCGAGCTCGAGGGGCTGTCGCTGCCCGAGATCGCCGAGCTCGTGCAGATCCCTCTGGGGACCGCGACCTCGCGCCTGCGCCGCGCCCGGCACCGGTTCGAAAAATGGGTCGCCCTTCAACAATTGGGAGAAGCACGATGACTCGCCCGCCTCGCTTGCTCGATTCTTCCTCGAATGACGCTCTGCGCTCGTTGCTCGATTCCGGAATGGACGATGCTCCCAGCGCGGAGGCCCTGCCCAAAGTAGCGGCGGCG
>Ga0315910_10001701_pt1 | contig 19980 bp, 15 predicted proteins | sample EdamamesoilMG_FD_204470 | JGI IMG/M metagenome (GOLD analysis project Ga0315910, IMG submission 204470) | Garden soil microbial communities collected in Santa Monica, California, United States - Edamame soil | ecosystem: Environmental > Terrestrial > Soil > Garden | place: USA: California...
CGGCAACTGCTTTACCAGCAGGTTGATTTTAAGTTGAGAACCTTCCAGGCTTTCGGGCACCGGTTTGTTGCGCAGGGTTGCCAGAACCTGAGGTGCTGCATTGGAAAGCAATCGATCACATACCCGTGTGGTACCATCAGCTAATGTAACCATTACTTCGTGTTGATCCGATTCAACTTTCGTTACGCGACTATCAACGGCAACCGTAACACCCGCCATAGCAGCCACACGCTCCAGTTCTTTCACGAGTGCGCCCATACCACCTTGTGGAACTTTCCATTCACCCGTTCCATTTCCAATCAGGTGATAGAGAAAACATTTATTGGCTTGCAGTGAAAAGGCCGATGTAAATGTACCAATCAAGGCATCCGTCAGTACGACACCGCGCACAACATCGTTCTTAAAAATTTTTGTAATGATATCCCCGACAGGATTTTCAATCAGGTAATCCCACACGTGCGGCATGTCGATAGCAGCTTTCAATTCAGACCGCGAAGGTAACGGCCTAAGCATAGTAGGTGCTATGCGCGTGGCCAAGCGTTCTAGCTCACCATAAAAGCTTTTCCAGGCTGCGGCTTCGCTAGCTCCATTCGGAAGATTGCTAAAGGATGCAGCCGTCTTATCATCCCAGATTCGTGATACCAGCAATCCTTCATGACTACCGGAATTACGATAAGGCGTATAACTCGCCACCTGTCTCGAGAGCGTTTTGAAATTGAGACCAAGATCGCGAATAATCACATCGGGCAGTAACGAAACCAAATAAGAGTACCGCGATAACCGGGCGTCAAACTCCGGAAAAGCTTTTACACTTGTGGTGGCTCCACCCGGCTCGGGGTTCGCTTCCAGCACCAGCACTTGCTTACCTGCTTTTGCTAAATACGTGGCTGCGATAAGACCGTTATGACCGGCACCAATAATGATGACGTCATATTTCGTTTGATTCATTTTCTACTTCAGCTTAATATGTCCCCAGTTTTCTCCGGTCTTGATCCGATGAATCTGCATATCGGTTACCCCAAACTGCTTGGCTATCTTTTTTAATGTAGATTTTCCTTCGCGCAGTTTCAGCTTGATTTTGTATACCGTATCGGGCATCAGTTTCTGATTACTTCTGCGCCTGTTCTGATTTAACCGGGTGTGCAGCACACTTTCTTCGCGCGTTACCCACTTCAGATTCTTGAAATAGTTTTCTTCTTTATCATAATCCAGATGGATAACAAACTTGTGCTTGGTGCTGGGTTGCTTTAGAAAATACTTTGCCACCAGGCGATGCACAAAGAACGTAAGGCTCTTTCCGTTCACCCGGGCTGAGAAGCTGGGATACCCCGTGACAAATCCTAGTCTGAGCAACCTTCCCTCTTCGGGCTTTTCTGTATAACTGATCACCCTGCCATAATTTGTTACGGCATAGAGGAACCCGCGAGGTGTTCGCTTTAACCGAAGCGGAACAATCTTTTCGCCCTTGAATAATTTAATGTATGTGGAAACTTTCATCCTGAAGATAATATTTCAGCTAAGTTAGAAATCTTCAGGGAATACATGCATGCTTTTAGCAGACCCTAAGAGACTTATCGATTAAAAGGATATTCATTAATCCAATGAAAGCCGCGACTCTGCAATAAGAATTCTTTCTTTTCCATTTCCAGGTAAATACTGTCACCATAAAGTTCTCCTTTCAATACTAATGTGTTTCCATTACGCTTATAATGAAATGTATATTCGGCTGTAGAATCCTGACGTAACAACATGATGGTGTGATTAACTGTATCGGTTGATACTCGTTTATTAATCTTTGCTTCATCCATGTACTCAATAGTTCCCCAATTCGAGTGATCTACCAAAAATTTATTCCATCGTTGGGTGCTACCCACTTCGCGGGCAATTGTATCCTGCCCAATGATGTGCGACTTTACATCGTACACTCCATAGAAAGGATTCTTCGCCATACCATTGCCCCATTTATTATAACCGCTCCACGCCTGCTGGCTGGTGTATAGCATCACCCAACTGATTACTAATCCTTTAATAATCATGTGTCCTATTTTCCATCGCCTGTCCACAAAAACTGATGTGATTGGCTCTGATGATACAGGCTTGTTGAATACAAAAAAATCGACCAACCGTTTAGCGTCTGGTATCAGTAGAAATAAAGACATCAGCAAAAGATGAGAAGAGAATAATTTAACCGGAACATCAAACGTAAAATTTAACATCACAATATTGCTCATCACAGCAACGGTAATCAGCGCGCCCAGCATTCGTGTACTTCGAAAGAACAAAAGAAACCCGCCCAGTGCCTCACAAAAGCCGGTAAAGAAATTGTACGCTGGAGAGTATCCCATAAAAGTCCAGAGCAGTCTCATCGGTGAAGAGTCACCATAAGGTTGAAGCAACTGACTAATCATGGGGAACGGAAACTGTGTCTTGATGATTTTGAAAAAGCCATAACCGATCAATGTGATGGCAAGATAATACCGGATTAAAACAGTAAGCCAAAAGAAAAGTTTTGGATACCCTGAACGCTTTCGATCAACAACAGACCAAATCAGTGTACCCACTACTGCTAGTACAGCAAAGACTAATACTTGAACATAACTCCAGGTAGTATCTCCGCTTCCGTTGGGAAGAACCGTGATTTCGTAATCCAGTTTCAGAACATATTTACCGGTCCACTCGATGAGCGGAGTCCAAATACTGTTTATGAACTGCCAATCGAAGGCTATCGGCAACACACCTATGCCAAGAGGAAAAGTGTACAGGAAGAAATACAGACAAGTAAATCGGAAGAGAACAATTTCCAATATACTCCACGGGCGCGACAATTTTATCATTCATCAATGGCTTTACTGCTTACTTACTCAGGTGAAATCGCTTGTAAACTCACCCCTTGCCCTACAGACTACTTCAGCACAACTGCCTTCCCATTCATAATAATCTCCAGCGCTTCACCCGATTCTAAAACAGTTTCCGCGCCAGCTTTGCTTACGTTCACTTTCAACACACGCCCTCTGAACTCGATGCGGAATGAATATGATGTCCACTGTGAAGGTATAAACGGAGTGAAGTGCAATTTACCCTCGCGTACACGCATACCGCCAAAACCTTTCACCAAACTCATCCAGGTTCCTGCCATGGAAGTAATATGACAGCCGTCTTCGGTGTCGTTGTTATAATCATCGAGGTCAAGTCGTGCTGTACGTAAATACATTTCGTAAGCTAATTTTTCGTAGCCAAGCTTTGACGCCAGTATTACGTGAACACAAGGTGAAAGCGATGACTCATGCACCGTCATTGGTTCGTAGAAATCAAAATTTCGTTTGATGGTATCAATATCAAAGTCATCTTCAAACAGAAAAATACCTTGCAGTACATCGGCTTGCTTGATGAAACACGAGCGAAGGATTCGATCCCACGACCATTTTTGGTTGATCGGCCGATCTGCCTTTGTCAGATCATTTACCGTGAGCAGTTCCTTATCCAGAAAACCATCCTGCTGTAAAAAGACACCGCGTGAGGCATCGGCAGGAAAATACATGTTATCAATAATATCATTCCACTTTGCCACTTCATCTGATTCATTGAAGTTCGTTTTACTTACAATTTCTGTAAATCGCTTTGCATCATTTTTTTTTACATAGTCAATGGCGCGTTTGGTGAATTTCAGCGTCCATGCGGCCAGGTAATTTGTGTACCAGTTGTTGTTGACGTTGTTCTCGTATTCATTTGGGCCGGTAACGCCCAGCATCACATACTTATTCTTATCCTTCGACCAGTTGACACGCTGCGACCAGAACCGCGAAATACCAATCAATACTTCAAGACCAAACTCAGTGAAGTAGGCTTCATCACCGTTGTAGTCTACATAATCGCGCATGGCGTAAGCCATGGCGCTGGTGCGGTGGACTTCTTCAAATGTAATTTCCCATTCGTTGTGGCACTCTTCACCATTCATGGTTACGAACGGATAGAATGCTGCACCATCCTTGAAGCCAAGCTTTTTGGCGTTGTCGATAGCCTTGGGCAAATGTTTATACCGATACACCAATAAATTACGGGCTACTTTTGGTTCTGCGGTACTCAGGAAGAACGGCAAACAGTATGCTTCAGTATCCCAATAGGTAACACCACCATACTTCTCTCCGGTAAAACCTTTCGGGCCAATATTCAATCGTTCATCCTCACCGGTGTAGGTTTGTGTTAACTGAAAAATATTAAAGCGGATTCCTTGTTGTGCGGCAACATCGCCATTAATGGTGATGTCGCACTCTTCCCACTTGTGCGCCCATATTTTAACATGCTCGGCAAACAATTTATCAAAGCCGGTTGCCACAGCATCGTTCAATACTTTTACGCATGCCGATACCAATTTATCCTTCTCATGATTCTCTGAAGAGAGAACAGCGCCATACTTGTAAACAACGGTTTCTTTTCCCTCCGTCAAATCAAATTGAATAACATTGGCTGCAAATTTTTCGCGTGTTTCCAGGTTGATACGATCCAACTTCACCGGTTTACCTTCCGACTCTACCACATACCGCATTCCGGTGGTTACATGAAAATGTGTCTTTTTGGTTTGCGCTGTTACAATCGCGCTGCCTTCACTGGCATCTTTATAGATCTCTTCCCAGAATTTTTCATCGTAGTTGGAATCGGTATTAACCACATCCGCATCAACATACAACGATAGTGTAGCCTTGCCTGAAAAATTTACAGGGGTGATGGCGTACCGAATCGCCCCTACTTCTCCGCGCGCCATGCTGCAAAATCTGCTCGCTTCAACACTAACTTTCTTGCCATCGGCCAGGGTTGCCACAAACCTCCGCGACAACAGCCCAAGCTTCATGTCGAGCACGCGGGTAAAGTTTTCTACTTTACATTTTGCCAGATCGAGTTTCTGACCTTCGATGCTGACGTGGATACCAATCCAATTGGGTGCGTTCAACACTTTAGCAAAGTATTCCGGGTAGCCATTCTTCCACCAGCCCACACGAGTTTTATCCGGGTAATAAACACCAGCAACATAACTGCCGCGAAGCGTCTCTCCTGAATAGTCTTCTTCAAAGTTGGCGCGCTGGCCCATGCGGCCGTTACCAATACTAAAAATACTCTCTGAAATTTTATTGTAATGCGGATCGAAACCTTCTTCAATGATCTGCCACTCGTGTTTCTTGAGATACTCTTTCATGTTTTAGACCTATAAGATGTGAGATGTGAGATTTTAAAACTCCAAACCTTAAACCCGAAACCCGGAACCCTGAACTTCAAACGCTTCAAGCATTGCAATATCAAACTCTCCGGTTTTGGAAATTACTTTATTGGCTTTGGAAAGCTGTGCTACCGAGCCGACACCAACGCACGCCATGCCTGCGGCCACTGCGGCCTCAACACCGGCTTCGGCATCTTCAAAAACCAGGCACTCTTTTGAATCCAGGCCAAGCTTTTGTGCCGCCAGTAAAAAAATTTCAGGATCGGGCTTTGAATGTTTAATCATGGTGCCGTCTACCACTACATCAAATTCGTGCTGGATGTGAAGCAGCTTGATAACTGTTTTCGCATTCTTGCTGCTGGAAGCCAGCGCTACCTTAATGCCTTTTGCTCTCAGATCGTTAAGAAGTTGAGGTACACCCGGAAAAATTTCTTCCGGCACCATGCGCTCTACATAATCCACAAACCAGGTATTTTTTTTATTCGCGAGCAGTTCTTTGTCGTGTTCACTCAGTGTAATACTGCCTATCTGCAGAATAATGTTCAGGGATTCTATGCGACTCACGCCCTTCAATCGCTCGTTGTCGGCAAGACTAAGTTCAATACCCAGTTCATTTGCCAGTCGCTTCCAGGCTAAGTAATGATAGTGCGCTGTATCTACAATCACACCATCAAGGTCGAATATGACAGCTTTGATCAATTCTGTTTAGGTTAAATGGTTACTTACTACGCCTGCTCCGCGCGGAGCACAGTCTTACTTTGTGTGCTGTTTTATCGCGGACTCAAACTTTCAAAAATAAGTTTCTTTAATAATCTTGTTTGTCTCTTCCAGCGATTTAAAAACTGCAAACGTTTTTCCTTGTGTTCTCTGTGCCCCTAATGCGTTACCGTAGCGGGCTGCGCCAATGTAATCGCGTGGTTTCTGCATCAACCCAAAACCAACACCTCCGGCAAATGAATCACCACAACCGGTGGTATCAATTACGTTCTCTACTTTAACAGGCGGCACCAGTTCTTCCCTGATTTTTCCGCGCTCTTTAAAGTAAACGAGGCAGCCGCGCGAATCCACAGTAATGTAAACACATTTAACTCCGCGTTCCAGGCAGTGTGTGGCAAAGACACGAAGGTTATCGCGGTCAACATCGGGTGCTTCCGAGAAATCCTGGCTTTCGTATTCCTTCTTGAACCAGGATGCGTGTGCCTCTTCAAGGTTCATCTTCAACACATCAATGTACGGAAGCCATTGATCGCGATCGATCCAGAACTTGCGCTGCCGCTCACCATTGATCAAACAGGCGGTGGTAGGCCCGTGGGCATCAAAGATGATGGTACCCTTGCTTTTCTTTTTCAGAAACTTCAGTGTCTCCAATGAAATTTCATAGTCACTGATCGGAATGAAAACAAATACTTTGCAGTCGAGAAGTTTCTTGACATCATCGGGCATGATCGGATCCATGAATCCGGTTTGGCGCTCAAGCCTGTTGTTTTGATCGATAAATCGCAGGCTGATAATATCTCCCTGATCGTTCTTCGTAGTAATGAACTTTGAATTGATACCGGGGTATCCCTGAAATACTTCCTTCACATTATCCAGGTCGACCTGCCGCAGGTGACACACCGGAAGAATTTCAATCTTATCTCCGGCAAGTGTTGACAACGCAATTACCGGGTGTGTAACACAACCCCACTTCTGAATGAGATCTCCCTGATGCGTGACAATGTGATCGCGGGGTATGGGTCCAAGTATTGCTATTCGTTTCATACTTTAGTTCATAAGTTCAAGATTCCAGGTTCAACGTTCAACGCCAAGCAACCTGGAACTATGAACGTAGAACCTGGAACTATTCACAATACTAAAAACGCTGCGCCAAAAACTCCGGCACTGTCGCCCAGGGAAGGTCGTACAACGGGTGTATCGAGGCGATTGTTGAAAACATAATTTTTGATTGAGTCAATCCCCCGATCGTAGAGCAAATCAATGTTGCCTACCCCTCCACCAATCACAATCACATCGGGATCAAGAATGTTGATAATCACACTCAATGATTTTCCAAAAAACTCAATAAGCCGCAGCATGGCTTTCTGCGCGGTTGGATCTACTTTCGATTCCGCCAGCGCCACAATATCTTTCAACGGTTTTTTGTTTCCGGTTTCGTTGAAATAGTACCGCTCTAATGCGGGGCCCGAAATTACCTGCTCCACACAGCCCGACTTTCCGCAATAACAAGGACCGCCTGAAGTATCGAGAAAGTTATGGCCCCACTCACCGGCAATTCCCTGCAACCCGATGATGGGTTTCCCGTCAATAACAATACCTCCCCCTACGCCTGTACCCATTATCACCCCGAACACTACTCGTGCTGTTGGAAATTGTTCGGCTACAACACCAAATCTCGTTTCGGCCAGTGCAAAACAATCGGCATCGTTGGCCATTTCGACTTTTACTTTCAGGAGTTTTTCAAGATCGGCCTTCATGGGTTTGCCGTTCATCACTACCGTGTTGCAGTTCTTCATCACACCAAGCTTGGGATCTAATGTGCCGGGTGTACCAAAACCAATTACCGCAGGTTTTTCACCTGATTTTTCGATCATCAGGTTAATCAGCTTTTTTACTTGCTTCAGAATATGTTCATACCCTTGATCGGCTTCAGTAGGTATCCGTTCACGAAAAAGCACTTCCGGATCTTCTGCTGATTTCAGAATCACAGCTTCAAGCTTGGTGCCGCCCATGTCAACTCCCCAGAGTTTTACGGTGTCTTTACTACTATCTTTTTTTTGCTTCGCCATAGCTGTCTCTAAAATTCCACGCCTGCATTTCTCACCTTGCGTACGGAGGTGCTGTTATTTTAAATTTGAAACTTCATGTAAGAGGGCCTCTAAAATACTTATTTCATTTTTTATTCGGGATTCGTTCCATTGAAATTTTTCAGCCATCTGCTGTGCAATTTTTATATAGTATTTTCTAACGCGGGAGATATTAAAGTAGAGCAAGCCTGTTCTGCGCACCAGAAAATCGGTCAGCGAAGTAACCATCTCGTATGCCAGGGTAAAGTTTAATTCGGATACCAACAAATCGAAATCTGAATCGCCTGTTAATACGAGGGTATTCAGAATTTCATCTGTTTGCCGTCCATAGTTGTTTACGAGATACCGGGCTTCGGTTTCATCAGAAATACCGATGGCTAATAACCGTTGATGCACCAGGCGCGTTAATTTTTTTACTTCGGCATAATTGGCAAGCGCTCCCCCCAGTTTGATGCTGTCGGTGAAGCATGGCTTGTAGTCACCATCGTCAAAGTATTTTTTGATCACCAGGTTTACCACACGCTCGGCCATCTTGCGATAACCTGTAAGCTTGCCTCCGGCAATTGATATTAACCCGGAGTCTGATTCAAAGATTTCATCCTTGCGCGAAAGTTCGGATGCCGATTTGCCGTCTTCGTGAATTAACGGCCGGAGCCCTGCCCAACTGGATTCAATATCGGCAAGCGAAACCTTCACCGATGGAAATGTTGCGTTGATGGCATTAACCAGGTACACGGCATCTTCCGTTGTGGTGATCACATGATTTAAGTCTCCGTTACAATTGGTGTCGGTAGTGCCCACATAGGTTTTACTTCCTCTTGGAATGGCAAAAATCATTCGGCCATCCGCCACATCAAAATAGATGGCCTGGTTAACCGGCAGCTTCAAGTGCGGAAGCACGATGTGAACACCTTTGGTGAGATGAAGTCGTTTACCTGTCTTCGATTTGTTGATTGCACGAAGATCGTCCACCCAGGGCCCCGCAGCATTTACTACCACTTTTGCTTTAATTGAAAAGGATTGTGCAGTTACACCATCCGTAACCCATACCCCTTCAATTTTGCTTTGCGCGTAGCGAAAATCATCAACTTGCACATAATTGATCACCAGCGCTCCATGGGCTGCTGCGGCTTTCATAATTTCTATGGTGAGGCGTGCATCATCGGTTCGATATTCGGCATAGATTGCTCCGCCTTTCACATCATCCTTTTTCAGAAGCGGCTCATACTTCAGGGTTTGCAGTCGCGTGAGCATTCTGCGCTGGTCTTCGGGTTTAACACCGGCCAGCCAATCATAGATTTTTAATCCGATGGACGTGAGCCAGTAACCAAGACCCTTCTTTTCAGAAAGCGGCAACAGCATCTTCTCCGGAATCACTAAGTGAGGCGCCAGGTTGTGCACGATGGCACGCTCACTGCCCACTTCTTTTACCAGGCCAAACTCCAGTTGCTTGAGGTACCGCAACCCGCCATGAATTAATTTGGTAGAGCGGCTGCTGGTGCCAAACGCAAAATCATTCTTTTCAACCAATGCCGTTTTCAATCCTCTCGAAGCAGCATCAAGTGCAATGCCCGCACCGGTAATTCCTCCGCCTATAATAAGCAGATCGTATGTACCTGCCTGAAGGGAAGTCAGAATTTGTTGACGGTGCAGTGCGGAGAAGTTGGAAATCATGTGTGTGGTGAAGATAGAGAAGATTTACTTGCCTACCGGCAGGCAGGCGAGGTATGATTTATCTGAAATGCGTTCGGTTAGAGATGTTTTTCGGGGAACCCATTTTGGGCAGTTGGGAAATGGCATTGGTTTGATGACCTGGCAGCCCTTCACCCTGGGTAAGGTCTTTACCAAACAGCCGCCTTAACCCGGCAGCCAAGCCATAGCCGATCCTGCCAACCTGCCATTTCCACCCCCGAAACCTGTCAGCAAACGATCCAATTTATCTACAGAAACCGCCTTGATGTTGAAAATTTGTCCGTTATTCGCGTCTCTTTTCCCCATGGCACAATAACTGTCAGCTGGGGCAGTGTCAAATTGTTAAACCTTAAAAATCAAATTGTATATGTCAAAAATCAACTTCAAACCAAACGAGGACCGGGTATTAGTTGAACCCGCTGAAGCTGAAACCAAAACCGCATCGGGCATCATCATTCCCGACACCGCTAAAGAAAAACCTCAAAAAGGCAAAGTGATTGCCGTGGGTGAAGGTCTGAAAGACAAGCCTGTAACGGTAAAAGTTGGCGACAACATCCTCTACGGAAAGTATGCCGGAACTGAAATCAATATCGATGGCAAAGAGTACCTCATCATGCGTAACTCTGACATCTTCGGAACTATCTAATTCAAACAACTACAAAAATTTAAGACAATGGCTAAAGAAATAACCTTTGATACCTCCGCCCGCGATCGCATTAAGAAAGGCGTGGACAAATTAGCAGATGCTGTTAAAGTAACGCTCGGTCCTAAGGGCCGCAATGTTATTCTCGATAAGAAATTCGGTGCTCCAACCGTAACCAAAGACGGTGTATCCGTAGCAAAAGAAATCGAATTGAAAGATCCGATTGAAAACATGGGTGCGCAGCTCGTGAAAGAAGTTGCTTCTAAAACGGCTGATGCTGCCGGTGATGGTACTACTACCGCTACCGTTCTTGCCCAGGCAATCTATGCACACGGTATTAAGAACGTGGCTGCAGGGGCCAATCCTATGGACCTGAAGCGCGGTATCGACAAAGCCGTTGATGCTGTGGTTGAAAACCTGAAAAAGCAATCCAAGAAAATTAAAGATTCAAGCGAAGTAGCGCAGGTTGCCACCATCTCTTCAAACAATGACGTTACCATCGGTAAAATGATTGCCGATGCAATGGATAAAGTAGGTAAAGATGGGGTGATCACCGTGGAAGAAGCTAAGGGTACCGAAACCGAAGTGAAGACTGTAGAAGGTATGCAATTTGACAGAGGATACCTCTCCCCTTATTTCGTTACCAACACTGAGAAAATGGAAGCTGATCTTGACAGCCCTTTCATTTTGATCTACGACAAGAAAGTTAGCAGCATGAAAGAATTGCTTCCTATTCTTGAGCAATCAGCACAAACCGGCAAGCCACTTGTGATCATCGCTGAAGAAGTAGAAGGCGAAGCCCTGGCTACATTGGTGGTGAACAAAATCCGTGGCGCCCTGCGCGTTGCCGCTGTTAAAGCTCCTGGCTTTGGCGATCGCAGAAAAGCCATGCTTGAAGATATCGCCATCCTTACCGGTGGTCAGGTAATCTCAGAAGAGCAAGGCTTCAAACTGGAGAACGCTACACTCGACATGCTGGGCCGTGCGGAGAAAGTGAACATCGACAAAGACAACACTACGATCGTAAATGGCGCTGGTAAGAAAGCGGCTATTCAAGGACGTATTGACCAGATCAAAGCACAAATTGAAACCACTACTTCAGACTACGACAAAGAAAAGCTGCAGGAGCGTCTTGCCAAGCTTTCGGGTGGTGTGGCTATCCTTTATGTAGGGGCTGCTACCGAAGTAGAAATGAAAGAGAAGAAAGACCGCGTTGACGATGCGCTTCACGCAACACGTGCGGCCGTTCAGGAAGGTATCGTTCCGGGGGGTGGTGTGGCCTACATCCGCGCTATTGATGCCCTGAAAGATACTACTACCCTTGGTCTTGACAACGAAGATCAGGCAACCGGTGTGAACATCGTGCGCCTGGCGTTGGAAGCTCCATTGAGAACCATCTCCGAGAACGCAGGTCAGGAAGGTTCGGTAATCGTAAACAACGTTCGTGGTGGCAAGAAAGACTACGGTTTCAATGCCCGCGAAAACAAATATGAAACCTTCTTTGATGCCGGTATCATCGATCCTACAAAGGTATCGCGTCTTGCATTGGAAAATGCTGCATCAATTGCAGGACTTCTGTTAACTACTGAAGCCGTAGTGTCAGAAATTCCTGAAGAATCACCTGCAGCACCTGCTATGCCACACGGTGGCGGCATGGGCGGCATGATGTAATTCGTATAACCGAACAACGTGAAAGCCTCATCGAAAGATGGGGCTTTTTCTTGTTACCTACGTTACATTAATCGCATTTCATTATCTTAGGTTTTAAATCCTTACCTACTCTTTATGATCATCCATACCAGCTTCTCTGATTTTGTTCTCTTCCTTTACGTACACATCTCCCACTCCGACAGCAGTTACGATCCTTCCGAAATGGCCGTGATCAAAACAAAGATGGCTGATCTGTTTCCGGCCGGAACCGATATCGAAAAGAAACTGTACAGCACCATTCGCGAATACAACACCTTTGATAAAACCAAGCTTGACGACCTGTTAAGCGCCAGCGTTCAACACTTCAAATCAAATGGTATGGTAAAAGACCACACTGTGTTTACGGACATTGAAGATATCATCCGGGCGGATGGAAAGGTAAACTCTTCTGAATCTAAAGCGTTAGAAAGTATTACCAAACTGATCGCTAAAGGATCATGCTAATGAACAAACGAATCAAAGCCTTGCTGATTGTACCCTTTGTGGTACTATTCTCGTTCGCATTATTCAAGAAAAATATTCATGAACCCGGCCATCACACTGTTGATGGCAATACAGCGATCATCCTGGCTACCTCGCTGGCCGATACCCTGGGTGAGAAAGCATTTCAAAAACTGCGTATTGCCGATGTCGCAGGAGTTAAAGTAAAGTATCCCACCGGCAACTTTGCGAGTTACTTTGAATACCAGGCCGATCACCAAAATCTCCTCCGTGCTGTTGGCAGCTTACCGGCTGCCGTATACGCCAAACGTTTTGACACTTTCTGCCGGCCGATCTCTTATGAAAGCTTACCCGAAGAACTACACCATCCAAGTGGTCTTGAACAGGAAAATGCATCAGCCTTTTGGTTTGCTCCGAAAGAAGACTACCTGGTATACGATTGTCTTAAGGCTCCGTTCCGCCATACGTTACTCCTTCATAAGACCACTAACAAGGTTATTCACCGGGTCGAGTTTACCGGTTGATCCTTACGTTCAGTCATGCCGTTGCGTATCTTGTATGAAATCTTTTTTCATACCGGCAACCTTTTACTGATTTGCTTCGTCCTGTGAGCGCCTGAAAATAACATCAGGTGTTTTGGAATTTTAGTACATCCAAAGCAAGTTACTCGCATTCAAAAAAAAACTCCTTATGAAATCAAAACACTTGTTGGAATGGTGGATCGCTCCCTTGATCCTGATTATGGTTATCGCCTGCACCGAAGAAGAGATTCAAAAACCCGAAGTTACCGAACCCACTCCGCCTATTGAAAAGCCTGTTGAAGCAAATCACATTGACTATGTGTATGCAGCCTTCAATGAATCCATCAATGGAAAGTGGGTGGCCAGTCTTTGGGGACCTGATGGCGATAGAACTCCGGTACGAATGTCTGATGGTACACGCAATGCGCGCATTGCAGCGTTGGCCATTGGAGAAAGCTTTAGTCTGTATGCTGCCGGCTCCGAACAAAATTCGAAAAATCAATACTATGCCAAGTACTGGGCCAACTGCTCGGCTGTTGTGCTGGGCGACAGCAGCAGTACCTTGTATGCCACAGCCGAAGACATTGCAGTAACTGGCGAAGATGTGTACGTAGCCGGAGATCAATTTAATGGTCAGCACACGGTAGCGGTTTACTGGAAAAACGGAGTACAGGTAAAACTCACCGATGGAAAGGCCGATGCTTACGCACGGAAGATCGTTGTATCCGGAAGCGATGTTTATGTAATCGGAAGTGAAAGAAATCAGCATGGCAATCTTGAGGCCCGCTTCTGGAAAAATGGAGCCCGGGTAGAATTTGAGGGATCGATCGCCTCTTCGCTTTATGTGGAGGGTGATGATGTTTACATCTCCGGTAATTTCGGTTCTGCCACAAAATACTGGAAGAATGGTTCTCTGATCAGTTTAACCGAAAGTCTTCAACAGGCAACCTCAACCATCTTTGTGGTGGATGGAAATGTTTACACCACCAGTCCGGGAAAATATTGGAAAGGTAATCAGTCGTTTGATTTAGAATCCGAAACCGATAACCCCAACATCTCATCACTTTATGTAGTAGGCGATGATGTTTTTGTAGGTGGTTTTCAGTCGGTCGGGGAAACCTACAAAGCACGCTTCTGGAAGAATGGTGAACCCATTGATGTTACCGATGGAACCAACAATGCCGCTGTAAGCGCTGTTGCCGTTATGCGACTTCCGATCAATTAAATTCAAATTCGGATTCAGGAATTGATCTGTTCAACTCCTGAATCCGAATCACTTATGCATTCGTAAGTTTTTCAATATCCAGTTTCTTCATTTGCAATACCCGTTGCATCACGCGTTGTCCTTTCTGCGGATCAGCCAGAAGGTCACTAATGTTAGCCGGAATGATTTGCCAGGAAAGACCAAACTTATCTTTCAACCATCCACACATACTTTCCTGTCCACCGTCTGCTGTGAGTTTCTCCCAGTAGTAATCAATCTCCGCCTGCGTTTCGCACTCCACTACAAACGAGGCTGCTTCATTGAAGTTGAACTGCGGACCGCCATTCAGCCCCATGAACTTACGACCATTCAGATCAAATAAAACGACCATCGGAGCGTCATGCGTGACCGTTGAATTTTTAAAAACGGAACAATAGAAATGGGCCGCAGCGCTGGCATTGCCATCAAACCACAGGCAGGGATAAATTGGATTTTTCATAGCCGTAATGTTTGTGTTGTTGTTTACACTACAAGATTACGATGGCACAACCAAAATCACGGGGTTCAACTCTGACATTAACCGGGGGCAAATCCGACATAAAATTATTTTCCCGCAGATCTCGCAGATTATCGCAGATCGACCTGAGTACATCCGCGTGATCTGCGGGAAAAATTTATTTACTCTTCGATAGACTTCTTCGTTGCTAATCGATAGAGTATAATCATCATACCAACAAAACACAGCGTACCAAAAATCTGGTAGCCGTTACTGCCCATCTTATCCTCGAATACATGTTCAAAGTTTAACATTTTCATTATGGGTTCGTAAGCCACTGCCAGTATTGCCACCAATACACCTGTAAGCGCACCACCGGCAATGAGGCCGGTAGCAAAGAGACTACCCCTCCCCAGTTCATCGTCTTCTTTCTTCTCGCCTTTGCGTTCAGCTCTCCAATCCACATAACCTTTCACGGCACCGCCAGCAAAAATCGGAAGTGTAGTAGAAAGCGGAAGGTATAATCCTATAGCAAATGCCAGCGCTTTTATACCACAAAGTTCGAGCGTAACCGAAATAAATACACCAACGATAATGTACTGCCAATCCAGGTTTTGAGATTGAATACCTTTTGTTAGTGTGGCCATGAGTGTTGCTTGAGGTGCTGGATACGTTTCTTGTCCGATAGCATGATGAATACCATTGGCAAGCATAGCTTCAGTTGGTGTGTCGAGAATTTTAACCACCAGCCCGATTGCAATGGAGGAAACAATCGCCCCAATAAACAAAGCCAGTTGCTGATACTTGGGTGTTGCACCCACCAGGAAACCGGTTTTCAAATCCTGCGAAGTGCCACCAGCGTTGGCTGCGGCAATACATATCATTCCACCCACCACAATGGCCAACGGCTCATAAAATTTACCTGTCCATCCCACGCTGGTAAAAATCAAACAAGTACCCATAAGCGTGGCAATGGTCATTCCTGAAATCGGGTTATTACTTGTTCCCACCAATCCCACAATACGACTCGACACGGTGACAAAGAAGAAACCGAAGATCACCACCAGGACACCGATTAACAATTTCTGAAAAAATCCATCGCCTGGAATATTGGGAAGTATCGTAATGAGAAGTACTAAAATAATGCTACCAAAAATCACAACTTTAAAAGACAGATCGCGCTCCGTTCGAAGTGTACTTTTATCACTGCCATCTTTCAATGAGGCTATGCTGCTCCGAAACGAACTCACAATGGTGGGAATGGTTTTAATCAGTGTGATAAACCCGCCAGCGGCAACGGCCCCAGCACCAATAAGACGGATGTATGCCCAATACACGGCATCGGCATAACTGGAAAATGTATGCGTAACCGGATCCCAGTTGCCTCTCCCTCCGGCTTCCGTAACACTTTTCAATTGCCCGAGCTTTACCAACTGCACAGCAATTATATCCGGATCAACCAACTTTGCCAGCAAGGGATTCATCGCCCACCAGGCCAACACAGAGCCTGCCACCAGCACACCGGAAATCCGGGGACCAATGATGTATCCTACACCCAGATATTCCGGGGTGATTTCACCACGTGTGGCTGCATCTGGCCAGTATTTCTGTGTATGACTTGTTATGAAACCTGGTATCTCGGCAATGAGGTGAAATACTTTTTGAAGAATAGCATATACAAAGGCTACACCCATTCCTATAAACGCGGTTACGGCATACACTCCTCCTTTTTCACCGGCTTGCAATACCGAAGCGCAAGCCGTTCCTTCTGGATACGGTAACACACCATGCTCTTTCACTATTAAAGACTTGCGAAGGGGAATCATCATGGTTGTTCCAAGCATACCACCAAAGGAGGCCAGGATCAGTACGGTAAGGTAGCTGAAGTATTCTTCGCCTACGCTCTTCCCATCATCACCCGCAGACAAGAAAAGAAAGGCTGGTAAGGTAAAGGCAACCCCGGCTGCAATGGACTCACCGGCCGAGCCTGTGGTTTGCATAATGTTGTTTTCAAGGATAGTGGTCTTCAGAAATTTACGACCAAGCGTAATGGCGATTACGGCAATGGGAATAGAAGCTGTAACCGTAAGGCCTGCTTTAAGTGCGAGGTAAACGGTTGAAGAGCCAAAGAGAATACCCGCGAGTGATCCGAGTATAATGGACTTCGCTGTAAACTCCGCTACGTTTTGCTCGGGTGCGATGTACGGTTTGAAAGATTTAGGTTCTTCCATGAGTATAGGTTTAGGTTTAATGAGACACCTTCAATATTGGCTAGCGCAGCAAACCGTTGGCAAACCTCTATGAGAATTTGTCTACTGCCGATCGCTTACTGCCTAATTAACATTCCCCATCAACTTACGGATAGGCTTATAGAGTACGAGGATAACCAATCCAAATACAAGCATGATCTTCGTAAAGTATGCAAACAGATCAACCAGCATTTGTGGATTCGCCTCGATTGCCTTCGCATCAAATTCTCCGGCATACAATCCGGCTACCAGGTTACCAAATGCAAGACTCATAAACCAGACACCCATTAATTGACCGAGTAAATTCTTTGGTGCGAGTTTGGACGTTGCGCTCATACCGGTTGGATAGAGACAGATTTCTCCGAACGTGTGAAAGGTAAACGTTAAGATCAGCCACCACGGTGATGCAAGAGCGCCCTTTGCTACAACCATTGATCCCCCCATCATCATCAAAAATCCCAAGGCGGTGAAAAGCGGACCGAGCGAAATTTTTACCGGGGTCATGGGGTTTAGCTTTCGCTTGCTCAACCACACCCACAGCCACGCAAACACTGGAACAAAGGCTACAACTACAAACGAAGGAACGGACTGAAACCATTCGGGTCGGATTCTGAAACTACCAATCTGTAAATCAGTGTAACGCTCAGCAAAAAGATTTAACGAAGAACCTTGTTGCTCGTAGCCGGAATAAAACATCGCTGAGGCTACAAAGAAAATTGCTAAGGCCACCAGCTTAAGTCTTCCCTGCAAATCCTGCCCTGTAAAAAACATCAGGTACAGAAAGTAGATAATCACACTTGCCAGCAGAATAAAAGCTGATGACTGCGCTATCACGATTGGATTGATCACAATAACATTCGTCATCAGTAAAACCACAAACGCAGCGAGTGCCAGAATAAAAACGATCAACCCATTTCGAATGGAACGCTCACGCTTCTGCTGTTGCGTTTCATCCGTAAGTCTTTCCGGATAAAGGCCGGCATCTCCAAGATGACGCTCGGTCAACTTATATTGAATCAATCCGAACACCATACCAATTCCGGCTGCAGCAAAACCATAGTGCCAATTATACACACGCAATTCACCACAGATAAGTGGTGCGATGGCTCCGCCTATGTTGATACCCATATAAAAGATAGAAAAGCCAGCATCTCTGCGCGCTGGCTCATCAGCTGTGTACAATTCTCCCACAAGACTACTGATCGTTGGCTTTAACATTCCAGTACCCATCATAATAAGGAGTAGCCCAAGAAAAAATGTTTCCAGCATCGGAAACGCCAAACAGAAATGGCCTAACGCGATGATGCACCCTCCGTAAAAGACTGATTTACGTAATCCGAAAAATTTATCAGCAAGCCATCCACCAGGCAGTGCCAACAGATAAACAAACATCGCATACAAACCATAAATCGCTCCAGCGGTTTTCTCTTCAAGGCCCAATCCTCCCTTCTCAACTGTAGCCACCATAAAAAGAAATAGCATCGCCCGCATACCATAGTAAGAAAACCGCTCCCACATCTCGGTAAAAAAAAGTGTTGCAAGGCCGCGCGGGTGACCAAAAAAAGTTTTGCCAGCATTCATTCTCAAAGGTTCAGTTAGGTACTACCAGTTGTTCAAAGCGCGTCAAAGTAGGCCGATAAATCCACTTTCGCAAATGACTTCTGATGGGTGCAACGAAGGTTATCCACTACCTGCGCTTGCGATACCCAATCCAATTCTGTAGCTTAGATAAAGTTTGTTTTTACTTTTTGCAAACAAAAGCCCAACCCTCCCATGAACCTATTAAGTCTGCTCCTTCGCGGCACTCGTGTATCGGTGCGTCTATTAAGAACACATCTCTTCACAGCCTTACTGCTGACTGCCACCTTCCAGAGTACTGCTCAGGTAGCTGGCGATTACCAGGTACGAACCGGTACCACCACCGGCAACTGGAACGCCAACAATGTTTGGATGCTCCACAATGGAACAATGTTTATGAACACCACTTCGTACCCAGGGCAAAATGCCGGAACTGGTACGGTAACCATCCAGGCTGGCAAGACCATTACCCTGAATGTTTCCCCGGCTAACAACCTGGGTGGGCTCACGATTGCCGGAACCGGAATACTACAACACACAACAGCAGCTACTACGCATACGCTGAATATTACTAACACACTTACTGTAAATGGAACGTTACGCGGCAATGCTGCCACGGCTGGCATTACCATCAACGTCTTGAATAACGGAAGTGCAACAGTGGCCGGAACATTTGGTGGTTTAGGCACAGAAACGCTACAATTTTTGGGAAACGGATCGTTTACAAACAATGGCACTACAACGGTCGAATCAGTAGAACTTGATGGTACCAACAGCACCGTAACCTTTGGCGGATCGGCCACTACCTCAGTAGGCGATTGTAACATCAACGCCAGCGGCATTACCATGACGCTGAACAATACCATGAGTAACAGCGCTACTACATTCACCATCCAGGGTACTCCGAACTTCACCTTGAATGGCACCGGCACGATGACGTTAACTAATGTTAATGCCGACTTCAATGTACAAAGCGATAATGTCTCTGTGGGTATTACTATGACCGTACCCGATGCGCTTGCGGTTTATGATGGTAATGATCTCAACCTCACGTTCACGAGCGGAGCTAATATTAATATCGGAGCAAGACTTAGGCTTGGGCCTTCGTCAGCCGTTCCAACTGCCAACAATATGAATATTACCATCAACTCTGGCGCCACGGTTGATGTTAACGGACAAACATTTATCAATCAGAATAATGTGCCGATGAATAACTTGTCCTTTAATAATGCAGGAACATTCACAACAACAGCTATTACCATTTCAAATGCAGCGAATACTGACGATGCTATTTTCACTAACACCGGCACCTTTAACCTGGATGGAGCACTAACGGGTGCAGTTGCCGGTGTTGATGCCACCACCTTCAACAACAACACCAATGGCATTCTGAATTTAGGTGGTGATATTGATAATGATGTGGTGATGAACTT
>Ga0315910_10001702_pt1 | contig 19974 bp, 11 predicted proteins | sample EdamamesoilMG_FD_204470 | JGI IMG/M metagenome (GOLD analysis project Ga0315910, IMG submission 204470) | Garden soil microbial communities collected in Santa Monica, California, United States - Edamame soil | ecosystem: Environmental > Terrestrial > Soil > Garden | place: USA: California...
GAAATCTCGAGAAGCTGATCGGCCAAACCTACGAGTTCAAGGTCATCAAGTTCAACAAGAAGCGCGGCAACATCGTGCTCTCGCGGCGCGTCCTGCTCGAAAAAGAGCGCGATGCAATGAAGGCCGAGACCCTGCAGAACCTCGAAGAGGGGATGGTCCTCACCGGCACCATCAAGAACCTCACCGAGTACGGCGCGTTCGTCGATCTCGGGGGCATCGACGGTCTGCTCCACATCACCGACATGTCCTGGGGCCGCGTCAATCACCCCAGCGAGGTGTTCAACGTCGGCGACGAGGTCACCGTCAAGGTCCTCAAGTACAACCCCGAGACCGAGCGCGTCAGTTTGGGCATGAAGCAGACCCAAGAAGATCCTTGGAGTCACGCTCAAGAAGCCTATCCGCTCGGCAAGCGGGTTCAGGGTAAGGTCATGAGCCTCACCGACTACGGTGCGTTCGTCGAGCTAGAGCCCGGCGTCGAAGGTCTGATTCACGTCAGCGAGATGAGCTGGACCAAGAAGATCAAGCATCCGTCCAAGATGCTCGAGATCGGCGAAGAGGTCGAGTGTCAGGTGCTCGAGGTCGATGCGAGCGCCAAGCGCATCAGCCTGGGTCTGAAGCAGCTCGAGCCCGATCCCTGGTCGGTGTTCACCGACAAGTACAAGCCGGGCGACAAGATCGCCGGCAAGGTGCGCTCGCTCACCGACTACGGTGTGTTCGTGGGCATCGAAGAAGGCGTCGACGGCATGGTCCACAAGACCGACCTGTCCTGGACGGTCAAGATCAACAACCCCGGCGACCTCTACGGCAAGGGCGACGACGTCGAAGCCATCATCCTCTCGATCAACCACGACGAGAAGAAGGTCAGCCTCGGCATCAAGCAGCTGTTCGACGACCCCTGGGGCGTCATTCTGGCGGACTACAAGCCCGGCACGGTCGTCGAGCAAGCGCTCGTGCTCAGCAGCGCGGACTACGGCACCTTCGTGCGGATTGCCGAGGGCATCGAAGCCATCATCCCCTCGAACGAGATCCCGGCTGGCACCAACCTTCAGCCCGGTGAGCGCGTGCGCGCCGAAGTGGCGAACCTCGACTCGATCGACCGCCGCGTCACCCTGACCATGCTCGATCCGGGGCAGAGCCCGCAGGCCGAGCAGCTGCAGGTCATGAAGCGCGAGTCCGCAGGCAAGGGCGCGACCTTGGGCGATCTGTTCAAGGACAAACTCGCGGGCCTGGCCACCAGCGCGGATGCCGACGACGACGACTCGGAATAAGCATCAGGTCAAACGTCAGGTGTGGCCGGAGTGATCGTACTCCGGCCATCCCGCTGCGCTCCGAGCGCAGCGTCGTGCTTCGTCCGCAGCGTTCGCTGCCTGCGCGGCACCCTCCGCAGCGCTCGCTACGACCAACGTAGCTCACTCGGCGAGCCGCAACGATTGAATGATTCGGGCCTCGCTGGCTTGCGTTTCGTGTCTGGACGTGACAGCTGGACAGGGGCAGCGTGAGCGATCCCAAGAGCACTTCGAACCCCTACGGTATTCCCAGTCACCCCGCGGGTTGGAGTCGGCAGCGCATCGTGTTTCTGAGCGTCAGCGGAGCCCTGATCGTGGCCCTGCTGATAGCCGTTCGCGAGATCCTGCTGCCGTTCGTGCTGGCCGCGATCATCGCCTACGTGCTCACGCCCCTGGTCCAGCAGTGCGAACGCTTGAGGTTCCCTCGGAGCGTGTCGATCCTCACCGTCTACGCGGTGACGATCTCGCTCATCTACGTATCGGTCGCGGCGATCGCCCCACGACTGTACGCCGAGGCGGTCAACCTGGCGCGTGACACACCAGCGCTCGCCAGGAATCTCGAGACCAGCTGGGGGCCGCGCGTGGACGCGTGGGTCCAGGGCTACTTGGCGCTCGGCGGCCATCGCCCGAAACCGCCGAAGAAGCCAGACGACCAGCCCGCGTTCAAGGTGGTCGAGGCGCCCGAGGGCGGCTTCGCCGTGGAGCTCAAAGGTGGTGTCGATCTGGTGCAAGCCGGCCCGAACCACTGGCGCGTCGTGCAGCACCAAGAGCAGGCGCCCGAGGGGTTCCGTGTCCGCGATCTGATCAACGTCGGCATCGAGCGCCTGGTCGGCTTCGTCAAACTCAACGCACTCGAGATCATCAAACTCGGCCGAACGCTGCTGAGTCAGGTGTCGCGCACGATCCTGCTCGTGTTCATGACGCTGATGGTGGCGGGCTACCTGATGCACACGCGCGAAGCGGTGATCGGATTTTTCAAGTCACTGCCGCCGCCGTCGGCTCAAGCACGTTTCGAACGCTTGCTCTGGCGCATCGAACGCGGCGTCGCAGGTGTGGTCCGTGGCCAGCTCCTCATCTGCGCGGTGAACGGCGTGCTCTCGGCGATCGGGTTCTGGATGTTCGGCCTCAAGTACTGGCCGATTTTGGCCATCATCGCTGGCGTCATGAGCCTGATCCCGATATTTGGTTCGATCTTGAGCTCGGTGCCTGCGGTTCTCATCGGGTTGACCCAAGATTTCTTCACCGCGCTCTGGGTGCTCTTGTGGATCCTCGGAATCCACCAGGTAGAAGCCAACCTGCTGAACCCGAAGATCATCGGTGTCGCCGCAAAGATCCACCCGGTGTTGGTGGTGTTCGCGCTCATCATCGGCGAGCACTTCTTCGGGCTGTGGGGCGCGCTCTTGGCGGTTCCGACGTTGAGCGTGTGCCAAAGCATCTTCAACCACTTCCGCTTCGAATCGATGCCCGAGCTGCCGCCGGACAGCCTGCTCCCGCCCGTGGCAGAGGTGAGCGCGCCCAAATCGGGACGTTTCGGCTGATTCGGTTCGGCAGAACGAGCACGCAGCGTCCAGTCTTTTGTGTTTGTTGCTGCGGCGTCGGGGCGCTATAGCCCGTGCGTGGCGAAAGGTTCCCGAAAGCTCAAGCGTGCCGGCGACAAGGCGAGGCAGCCGAGCGGTAAAGAGCGCCTAGCGGCGTTGAAGCAGCCAGGGCTGAGCAAACCAGCGAACGTGCCCGACCCGCTCGGGCGCGAGCAGATCAAGGCGATGGCCTTGCGCATCGGGCTCATCCTCGCAGCGGTCTGGCTGATCGGTGCCTTGATTTCGGGCGTAACGACATCGTCCACGGCCACGTACTTCGCTCTCGGCATTCCGGGTGTGATCACGCTCGGGGTCGCAGGCCTCGTGATCTGGATGGTGCGTCAAGCGCGCAAAGCCAAAGGCGTCGCGAGCCTGCTCCAGAACATCGACACCGACGACGATCGCAAGGCCGCTCTCGAGAAGCTCTCCGACAAGGCTAGCAAGAAAGACGCCGCCGCGATTTTCGCCAAGGCCCAACTCGAGCTCCAGGAAGATCCCGCAAAGGCGCTGGCGACGCTCGAGCAGATCGACCTGAACAAGGTGATGGCGCCCGTGGCGGACGAAGCCCGCGCTCAGCGCGCCATGATCCACCTGATGCAAGGTCAAGTGGCGCTCGCGCGCCAGCTCGTCGACAACATCGAGCTCAAGCGCCACCAGGACGCCCGCACGCGCGCCATGATGGCGGCCGTGATCGGCGAAGCGTGGGCCCGCAGCGGCCAGGCCAAGAAGGGCCTCGATACGCTCGAGGTCCTGAACCTCGAAGACCCCGACTACGAGCAGTTGCGCCCGCAGCTCCTGCGCGCGTTCGCCTACGCGTACGCCTACACCGGCCGTACCAAAGACATGAAGAAAACCCTGCGCCGGCTGATGGACGTCGACATCCGGCTGCTCGGCGGCTTCATGCTGAAACGAACGCATCCGCTGCTTCAAAAAGAGTCGAAGCGCCTGCTCGAGCAAAGCGGCCAAATCCCTCGCAAGATGCAGATCCAGCGCCACTGAGCGTCATTTGGGTCGAAGCCTTTCGGGCGCACACGAACACCAGAGCGTCCGGCGCACGCGCGCAGGCTAGGTGCGTTCAGCGACGGCGCCAGCGTGCGGTTAGCGATCGGAGGCGACCGAGGCCGTTGCGAGGGGGCGCAGGTTCAGTTCGGGGAGCAGGTCCGCGTAGGAGACGACGTTCACGAGCGGCAGGTCGGTTTCGACGAGCTTGCGCACGAAGCGGCGGATATCGGGTTGGGTGAGCAGCACCATGGGGCCGAGCGGGGCTGGGCCGAGCGCGCCGGGGCGGGCGCGTCCGAGGGCGCGTTTGACGGCGTCGACGATGTCTCGGCCGGCAGCGGGGGCCAGCGTCAGGAAACTCCCGGCTGCGGTGCGGGAGACCGCCCCGCGGATGGTGTCTTCGATCTGAGGGTCGAGCAGGCACACTTCGAGCTCGGGCTGGCCTCCCGTGAGCTTGTGGGTGATGGCTCGGCGCATCTGCGAACGCACGAACTCGGTGAGGTTCAGCGGATCGCGCTCGGTGCTGCCGACCTGTGCGAGCGCCTCGAGCACCAGCTTCAGGTCGCGCACGCCGATGCCTTCCTCGACGAGCCGCTTCAGCACCTCGGTCAGTGTCACGAGGCTGACGGGCTTGGGTACCACCTGGCGCACGCTGGCGGGGGCGTGTTGCTCCAGTTGATCGAGCAGCTGCTGCACTTCGGTGAGGCCGAGGAAGTCGTGCGCGCGGGCGCTGAGGACGGGCAGGATCTTGCTCAGCACGAACTCTGCCACATCGGTGTCGGCGACTTCGCTGGGGATCGCGATCACCAGCGCCGGGAGCTCCTGGAGCGACAGCACGACGTGCCTCGGCGGGAGCTCGTGCGAGCTCAGTAGGGGAGCCTGGGACAGCGGCACCCCGAGTTGCCGGAACACGAGTTCGCGCGCGGCTGCGGCCGCGGAGCGCAGCCCGACGCGCTTGAGCTCCCGGCCACGGCTGAGGTCGTCGCTGAGCGGCTCGAGATCGGCGGAGAGCGTGAGCTGCCAGGGGGTCACGAGGGGCACGAAACGCTGGCTTGGCTGGGCCCCGGAAGCTGCGGCTCGGGGCAGTTCAGCGAGTTCGGGCGGACGCGTGAGCTGGCGGGTGCGCGCGCGCGAAGCGGCAAACAGCAGACCGCCGATCACGAAGAAGGGCAGGGCCGGCAAGCCGGGGACGAGGCCGAGCGCGAACACGAAGCCGCTGGCCACCCTGAGCGCGCGCGGTTGGCCGAGAAGTTGCGCCGCCAGGTCCTCGCCGAGGGGCGTGTCCGGCTCTTCGCTCGCCACTCGCGTGACCAGCACACCGGCCGCGGTGGCCAGCACCAGCGACGGGATCTGGGACACCAGGCCGTCGCCGATCGTGAGCAGGCCGTAGTGTTTGAGCGCGGTCTCGGCGGACATGCCTCGTTGGAACACGCCGATCGCGAGCCCGCCGAAGATGTTGATGAGCGTGATCAAGAACGACGCGATCACGTCGCCCTTCACGAACTTCATGGCGCCATCCATCGCGCCGTAGAATTGGCTTTCACGGGCCAGTACTCGGCGGCGCCGCTTGGCTTCTTCGCCGTCGATGCTCCCCGAGCGGAGCTCGGCGTCGATGGCCATCTGCTTGCCGGGCATCGCGTCGAGGGTGAAGCGCGCTCCAACCTCCGCCACGCGCTCGCTGCCTTTGGCGATGACGATGAACTGGATGATCGACAGGATCAGGAAGATGACGGCGCCCACGACGTAGTTGCCGCGGACCACGAATTCACCGAACGCTCGGATCACTTCGCCAGCGTTCGCCTGCAGCAAGATCAGGCGAGTCGACGAGACGTTCAGGGCCAACCGAATCAGGGTCGTCAGTAGCAGCAGCGTCGGGAACGAGGCGATCTTGAGGGCGTCGCTCACGTAGAGCGCTACGAGCAGCACGACGACAGACGTGGCCAGGTTGCCTGCGAGCAGCAAATCCAAGAGCCAGGTGGGCAGCGGGACGATCATCAGGCCGACCACCGCCAAGATCACTGCCGCGAGAACTGCGTCGGCCCACGACAGCTTGCGTTTCTCACCGACCCTGCGAAGTGCGCTCGTGTTCGGCATAGGACCTCGAAAGCTCCCCGGTGTCAGCTCGGCGACGTGAACAGCGCGAGCACGCCGGTGTATAGGTGCAGGGCGAGCCCCCCCGCATAGGGCGCCAGCTCGAACGCGGATTGCAGCCCCACGAGCGGGACGTCGCCCAGGCGCGCCCGGATCAGCCGGGTATCGACGTTGACCGCGGAATACAGGGAGCGGCCCCGGCCGGCGCAATTGACGTACACGCCAAAGCGCGGCGCGGCGCCCGCGCTTTGGCGGACGAGCTCCCGGGTCATGCTCTCCAAGTCCTCGCGAGCGGCCGGCGCATCGCGGACGGCGAACGCTGCCAATGTGCTCTCCTCGACGTTGTCACCCACGACGATGCCGCGTCGCGTCGGATCGACGCCCTGGATCGGGCGCAGCACCACATCCGGGATGCGGCCGCCCGCGCCGCTGTCGGGCTGGTCGTCGTTGGCCAAGGCCACGAAAATCAGGGGTTGGCCGCCGAGCTGCTGCCCCGCCGCGCTGAGGACGTCGAGCGCGTCCTCTCCGTCGATCTCCAGGATCATCGAGCCGCTGATGCGTGTGATGGGCCTGAGGGGTGTGATCAGGCGGCTCGCGCGTGTCACGCCGATGAGCGGGGGAGTCTGGACCAGCAGCGCGCCCACGGGGCCGCGGTCGATCCCGCCACGGCCGTCGATCGTCAGCACGTCTTCACTCGTGGCGGTGCCTCCGCCGAACACCACGCGATCTCGCAGTGGGACGTCCGCGAAGAGACCGGGTTCCAAACGGTCTGGCCGCACCAAGAGGAACGCCGAGCGCGCGCGGTAGTCGCTGAGCGCCCGGTCGAGGGCAGAACCGAAGTCGCCATGGGCGGGGCGCAGCACGATCGCATCGGCGCCTACTCCTGACCACACGAGCCCCGCCGCAGCCGACTGGCCTTCCAGCTCTCCGCGCTCGTACAACACGCCCGCACCGGTGCCGAAGAGCACCGGGAAGCCGAGCTTGCGCTCGGCGAGCGCGCTGGCGACGGTTTCGAGTTTCTCGGCGACGGTGCCCGACAAAAACACCAGCGCTGCAGATGGGTTGCGCACTTGGGCCGCAGCGCTCTCGATGGTCCGAACGACCTTGAGCGGACTCGAAGTGCTGGTGGCAAAGCTGGTGGCTAACCCCATGCACCCCGGACGATATTTGGGTCCCGGACGCCGCGCAAGCCGTCAGTGCCCCGAGGGGAAGAACAAGCACGGCTGTCTGGCCACGAGCCGCTGTCCCACACCGCAGCCGTGCGACGTGTGTTTGCATCGTGAGGGGCCGGAGCGCTCCCACGGAGCGCAGGGAGATCGAGACCACCCTCGCCCAAAAGCTTGCGGCGATTGTCAAATAGGGACTTTTGATTTTGGCAGCGCCGGCCTAACCTGACAGAAGTGGCGTCTGCCAAGGATGACCTCAAGCTGATTTCCTACGCTGCCAGTGACGTAGGGCGGCGGCGAAAAGCGAACGAAGACTGCTTCTTACAGGACGACGCGCTCGGCCTGTGGATCGTCGCAGACGGGATGGGCGGCCATGCCGCGGGCGAGGTAGCCAGTCGCGAGGCGGTGGACACGATCTTGGGCATGGTGAAGCAGGGCCGCCCGGCGCTGCACGACGAGCCACCGCTCGACGAACAAGACGTGCGCGCGGCCTGTCGCTTGATCGAAGGCGCCATTCAGGCCGCCACCTACATGGTATTCGCTCTCGCAGAACTGGACGCCGACAAGGCCGGCATGGGGACCACCATCAGCGCGATGATGCGTTTCGGACGGTATGCGATCTTGGGGCAGGTGGGAGACAGCCGCGTGTATCGAGTGCGCGGGGACATCGCCGAACAGCTGACCGAGGACCACACGCTCACGAACTGGCAGATCAAGCAGGGGCTCATCACCGAAGAAGAGGCCCGCGTGAGTCGGCAACGGAACGTCATTACGCGCGCCGTCGGCAACAAGGACTACGTTCAGGTGGACACGGCCGTCGTCGCCCTGCAGCTCGGCGACGTGTACCTATTGTGCAGCGATGGGCTGCACGGATACCTCCGGCTCGAGGAGATCCCGGCGCTCGTGAGGGCGGGGGGAGCCGCAGCCGTCGAACAGTTGATCGAGGTTGCCAATCGGCGCGGCGGCAAAGACAACATCACCGCAGTTCAAGTCGAAATAAGCTAAGTATTTCCAATAGATACATGGCTACTGTTTAGGCGGATTCCAAGCCATTTCCTGCACTGCTGCGGTGTGTTTCCCGCGCACCTTTTCGTTCGGTTGCGTGGCCCATTACTTGGCCCGAACAGCTCCCGCTCGGTACCGGTGAGGGCAAGCGGTACCAGGCAACACCGCCGGTTGGAGAAAGCATGATGAAAGCGCGAGTCGGAGTCGTGATGGGCGGAATGTCGGCCGAGCGGGAAGTCTCGTTCAGTTCGGGGCGAGCGGTCGCCCAAGCCCTGCGTTCACTCGGACACGACGTGGTCGAGGTCGAATGGAACGACACTTTGGGCTGCCTCGAGGCGCTGCGTGACAATCCGATCGATGCCGCTTTTCTGGCGCTGCACGGGCGGTTCGGCGAAGACGGTTGCATCCAGGGTCTGCTCGAGATGCTGGGTGTGCCCTACACCGGTTCGAGTGTGCTCGCGAGTGCTCTCGCCATGGACAAGGTGAAGAGCAAGGAGCTGTTCCGGCTTTTCAATGTGCCGACGCCGCCCTACTACGTGCTCGACGCCGGCGTGCCGCTCGACGACCTCGCCGAGTGCCACGGGTCCTTCGGTTTCCCAGTGGTGGTCAAGCCACGCCGCGAAGGATCGAGCATCGGCGTGACCAAGGCGCTGGATCTCTCGGCGTTCCGCCACGCCGTAGCGCACGCGCGGGAGTTCGACCAGGACGTGCTCGTGGAACGCTTCGTCACCGGCCGGGAAGTGCACGTGGGCTTGCTCGACGGGCGCGTGCTAGGCGCCATCGAGGTCGCCCCAGACAACGGCATGTACGACTTCGAAGCCAAGTACACCCCGGGTCGCACCCAATACTTCATGCCGGCGCGCCTCCCCGCCACGCGTTACCGCGGCATCTTGAACCTCGCGGAACGAGCCGCTGAGGCTCTCGGTGTCACGGGCGCCGCGCGCGTCGATCTCTTGGTCACCGAAGGCGAGAACGAATACGTGCTCGAGGTCAACAGCCTGCCCGGCATGACACCGACCAGCTTACTCCCCAAGATCGCCGAATCCGCTGGCTACGACTTTGCCCACCTGTGTGACGAGATCCTCGCGCGCGCGCGGCTCCACAACGGAGTCGTCGATGCGGGGCCCGCGCTCTCCGCGGTTGGGCACCTCGAAGAGAGCAGCTTCGAACTCGACGAGCTCGCCGTAGCGCGCACCAGCCAGCGTCGCCCGGCAGCCCGTCAGGCTGTCTGAAGTAGGCGTCGGGCTGCCTTTGATCACGATGCCAAAATCGTGAAGCCGGCGCGGACGCAGGTTTGGCGCTGAAACCGCTACCCCCACGAATGCTGAAGCTTCGACGACCGCTGGTGGGAATACCAACACCGGCGGGGAAGCCAACGATGACTATGTCGTCTTACGGGGGGGAGGGACCTACCAGTTCGCGATGGCCGGCCACGGCTGGGCCACTGTGAAATACGCGCCGTAGGGTCTGACACTTCCTCTCGAGCAAGGTTCTGACAAGCAAGTTCTGACAGGCTAGGTGCGCGGGCTACTTCTTACAGCACGCGCGGCCAGTAGCCGCGGTAGGCGTGCGCCCGCTGGCAGCTCGTGCGGTGCGCGAACGCAGACCAATGTCGTTTCGTTAGGCGTGAAGCCTTACCAATTTCACCATCCGGTACGATTGCGATAATAAAATGCGCACTGCGACGCTCGGATAGCATCGGCGCTCGTTCGAGTGAGAGAGTCCTGAGACGTGAGCAGAGTTACATCGAATGGCAGGGTCGTGGCAGGGTCGATTAGTAGAACTTTGCGATACGTGAAGAAACGGTGATGCCTTGGCAGCGGCGCCAGAATGGGAAACGTGGGAAGCGACGCTCGGGCGCGCGACACACTTGACGACCGACCAGAGAAAGCACGATCATTGAAGATCAACATGGGAGCGCGAGAAGCACTGGACGGTCTCGGATGGGTCCAGTCTAGCGACTGGTTCAGTGCAGCTCGCATCCGTCTCAACCAAAGAGGAATCATGCGGACAAAGTTACTGGGATTTTCAACGAGCGCTGCGGTGGCGCTCTCGGTCGGCAGCGCGGCGGCAACGCCCGATACCGTCGCGCTCGAAGCGCTCGGCAAACAGGTCTTCTTCGACAATATTTCGGTGCCAGCGCGCCAGTCGTGCGCGACCTGCCACGTGCCTGACAACGGCTTCACCGCTGGTGTGGCTGCCATCAATATGAATGGCGTGGCGGTGCCTGGCGCCAATCCTCACACGGTGGGCAACCGCAAACCGCCGAGCGCGGCGTACGCGGCATCGAGCCCCAACCTCTCGGGCGGGTTCTTCGGGCCCGATTGTGCGCAGGCGTTCTTCGGGTTGTTCTGCATCGGCGGTGTGTTCTGGGATGGTCGAGCCACCGGTACCGCCGTCGGCGACGAGGTGTTCGATGGAGACGGCGCCCTCACCGCCGCCTACTCGGGGTTCCTCGGACCGCTCGCGGACCAAGCCCTCGGCCCCTTCGCCAACCACGTCGAGCAGAACGTGCCCGACGGCAACACCGAGCTCCCTGGAGCCGAAGCGGTCTGTAATCACGTGGCAGACGCCCGCTACGCAGAGCTCTTCGAGCTGGCGTGGGGCGCTCCCCCGAACTGCGACGGTGATGCCGATCTGGAGTTCAAGCGCATCGCTGTAGCGATCTCGGCCTTCGAGCACTCGACGGAGATGAACTCGTTCAGCTCGTTCCGCGACTTTGCGCTCGCGAACGACGCCGACGGTCAGTTCCCACTCGATGACTTCACCGACGAAGAAAACCTCGGGCACGACCTGTTCTTCAACACGGTTCAGAATGGTGGCGCCGGCTGCGCGAACTGCCACAACAGCGGGCAGCCCTTCATCATCTTCCTGCCGCCTGACTTCCTGCCGGTGCAGAACCCGTTCGCTCGTGGTGAAGAGCCCGATCAGATCTATGGCGACAACGCCTTCCACAACATCAACTTGCCCCCCAATCCCGAAGCCGCCAACTTCGACCCGGACAATCCGGACATCGGTCTCGGCGCGATCACGGGTGCCCCGGGAATGGAGGGCGACTTCCGCACGGCTCCGCTGCGCAACGTCGACATGCGGCGCGGCAACGGCTTCCCGAAGGCCTACATGCACAACGGCTACTTCAAGACGCTGGAACAGGTCGTTCACTTCTACAACACACAAGCCGTGAAGCCGGTGTGCCAAGTGTCCGGCCTCAGCGCGGAGGAAGCCATCGCCGCCGACTGTTGGCCAGCCCCCGAAACCCCGTCGATCCTGCCGCTCACCGGCCTGGTCGGTGATCTCGGGCTGACGGAGGACGAAGAAGCGGCCCTCGTCGCCTACCTGAAAACCCTCACCGACACCGAGATCGTCAAGGCTCCCAAGCCTTACAAAGCTCACTAGTCTCCGGACCCGAGGCAGCGAGGAGTCGGTTCAGGCCGACTCCTCGTTGGTGAGCGCTTCGTCGCCCTCAGCGCCAGGCTTCCGCGGACACCGGCCTGAGCAGATGCACGAAGGGCGGCGCTCGCCTGGATGCGCGGAGAGGGTCCCAAGCCTTGCATCGACGGCGAGAAGTGCGACTAACTCGAGGAGCCTGGCGGGCGCAGGGACGGCTCACTCCGACGCAACGTCGTGCACGACCAGGGCTACATCCGCACGGCAGAGGATCATCGTGTTGGGTTTGGTAGCCCGCTCCCAACACTTCCTGATCCGCTGAATCGCACGCGGTTTTGTTAAGTGATGAAGCTAATTCAGCAAAATGGCGTCCCCGACGGGATTCGAACCCGTGTTACAGCCTTGAAAGGGCCGTGTCCTGGGCCTGGCTAGACGACGGGGACGTGCTGACTGAGGCGCGTTCTATACTCATAACCGTGCGGGTCGGCAACGAATTGTTGGCATTTTTGGCCTCGGGCGACCCCCGGCTCAAAAGCGCGGTTTTGGCCCGTTTTTGTCGCGTTCCGCCGGTGGGACGCTAGGGGTGGCGGGGTGCTCGCCCCCGGCGCTATGGTGCGCCCGCATTGATTCAAGCATCACCCCCCCTAGAGTCTTCAGAAAAGTCCCTGGCCGAGAAGGCGTCGCTCGAGGCCGAACGACCGCGCGAGCGGCGCTTCGTGCTCGTGCTCGCGATGTTCGTGCTGTCGGGCGCCACCGGGCTCATCGATCAGCTCTGCTTCTCGAAGTACCTCGGCGGCATCGTTGGTTCCACCGCCTACGCGGTGAGCGCGGTGCTTGCGGCGTTCATGACGGGGCTGGCGCTCGGAGCGCACATCGGCGGCCGCCTGTCACGCCGTGTCCTGCGGCCGCTCCGGGCCTACGGTGTGCTGGAGCTCGTGGTAGCCGCCACGGTGGTGGCTACGCCGGCGGGTTTTGCGGCTCTCGAGCCGCTGTACGTGACGCTCGCGAAGGTTGCGCCGCATTCGGTAGCCTGGCTCAGCGCGGCACGCTGGTCGCTCGCGATGCTGCTGGTGGTGGTGCCGACGATGGCGATGGGCGCGACGCTCCCGGTGCTGTGCGCGGGGCTCGAAGCCGATGGTGATGGCAGCAGCAGCGGTCGTGAGCAGCGGCTCGGACGGCTCTACGCCGCAAACACGCTGGGCGGTGCGGTCGGTGCGCTCTTGGCTGCCTACTGGATCCTACCGACGCTCGGGCTGTCGGGCACGCTGTTCGCGTCCGCCGCACTGAGCGCGACCCTGGGCGTGGCGGCGATCGTGGCCAGCCGCTTCGGAGCTGGGCTCGCTTCGTCGGATCGAGATGATCGAGGCGCGACCGAAGCAGAGCCGACCTCGCGCCCGCTCGCACGAAGCGGTGTGGCGTCCGGCGTGGTCCCGGCCCGCAGCGAGCTCTTGCTCCTGACGGGGCTCGCCTGGGCTTCGGGGGCCCTGGTGTTCACGGCGGAGGTGATCTTCACGCACCTCTTGGCGTTGATCATCGGTAACAGCGTCTACGCGTTCGGGCTGATCTTGGCGATCTTTCTGTGCTGCCTGTTCTTGGGGGCGGCCAGCGTCGAACGCGTGCGAGCCCGCTGGGGAGAGCAGGCGCTCACGCTGAGTTTGGGGGCGACGGCCCTGGCGCTCAGCGTCACCGTGCCTTTGTGGGACCAGTTGCCGCTGCTCTTCAACAACACGGGCGAGTTCTTGAGCTCGTTCGAGGCGCGCGAGGCCACGCGCGGCTTCTGCGCGCTGTTCATTCTGATCGTGCCGACGACGCTGATGGGCCTGACGTTCCCGCTCTTGCTTCAGCGAGTGGCGAGATATACGGCGGTCGGCGCGCTCGTCGGCAGACTCACGGCGGTGAACACGCTGGGTGCGGTGCTGGGCTCGCTGGGCGCCGGCTATTGGCTGTTGCCGGTGCTGGGCTCCGAAAAGGCGCTACTGTTCGTGGCCCTGTGCTTTGCCGGGCTCGGGCTCGGGACTGCGATCGTGCTCGGGGTCCCGCGGCGGCCGGTGCTGTGGGTGACCGGGCTCGCGCTCGTGGCGGCGTTGGCGCTACCGCGCTGGAACCTGGCCAAGTTGACGGCGGGGACCAACGTGTACTTTTCGGGCGCGCAGCCCGCCGAACGCATCTTGATGCTGCACGAAGACGTGCAGGGTGGGGTAACCAGCGTGGCCGAAGCGAACGGTGTGCGCACGCTGTACACGAACGGCAAATTCCAGGGCAACACCGGCTGGGAGATGAATGCCCAGCGCTACTTCGCGCACTATCCCACGCTGTTCACGCCGCGTTTCGATCACGCCCTCGTCATCGGGCTGGGCACCGGGACCACGACCGGGACCATGATCGCCTATCCCTGGCGCTCGCTCGAGGTGGTCGAGATTTCGCCATCCATCGTCAACGCGGCGCGCGAGTACTTCGGCGACGTCAATCATCATGCGCTCGACGATCCGCGCGTGCACCTAGTGATTGCCGACGGTCGCAACCACCTGATGTTGACGGATCGACGCTACGATCTCATCACCATCGAGCTTTCGAGCATTTGGTTTGCCGGCGCCTCGAGTCTCTACAACTCCGAGTTCTACGATCTGGTAGCCGATCGGCTGGCCCCGGGCGGCGTCTTGCAGCAATGGGTGCAGCTTCACCACGTCACCGAGCGTGACTTCGCCACCATCCTCCACACCATCCGCTCGCACTTTCCGCACATGGCGCTCTACTACGGGGGCGGGCAGGGCATCGTGGTGGCGAGCCGCGAGCCGCTCAGGGCATCGCAAGCACGCGCCGCGCGTTTTCAACGAGATCCGCGCGTGCAGCCCACGCTCCCCGAAGCGATCGAACCGGGGGGAACCGTCGTGCGGCGCGAGCTGGCGTCGCTCGTGGATGACGTATTGCTCGTAGACGCCGATCTGGACCGGTTCCTCGAGAGCGCGGCGCGCAAAGCCGATCTGTCGGGGGTCGAGGCCCTCGTCTCCAACGACGACAACCTGTACCTCGAATACGCCACGCCTCGCGGGAACGTGCTGCCCTGGAGTGCCCGCGACGAGCTCGTGCGGACGCTCTCGAGCTTTCGCCGGCAGGAGCTGGTCGACGCGCTCAAGGTGCCGTGAGCGCCACAGCGCGAGCTACCAGCTGGGCGGTCGCAGCTCGGAGTCGGGGTGCCCGAACAGGTAGCCCTGCAAGAGGTCGCAGCCGAGCTCCGCGAGCGTATTGCGTTCTTCGATCGTTTCGACGCCTTCAGCGACGATGAGCAGGCCCATGTCTCGGCAGACTTGCGTCATGGATCGAACCAAGCGCTGCTTCGTGGTGCTGCTGTCGACCCCGCGCGTGAGTGACATGTCGAGCTTGACCAAGTCGGGTTCGAGCTGCACGAAGCTCGAGAGGCCGGCATAGCCTGCCCCTAGGTCGTCGACGGCGATGCGAAAGCCGGCCTCGCGCAGCTCTTGCACGCGTCGGCGCACGTCGGCGATGCAATCGAGCGACACCCGTTCGGTCACCTCGAGCACGATGCGATCCGCCATTTTCACGTGCGACGAGTTCGGATCGAGCAGCATCGGATCCAAGAGGTCGCGCGGGTGCAGGTTCAGAAACAAGTGGTAGTCGGCAGAATCAGGGATCGGCAGCACGGCCCGCTCCCGCATCGTGCGCCCGATGCGATCGAGCTGGTTGAGGCGCTCGGCCGCATCCAGCACGGCTCCCGGATTGGGTAGCGATGGCTCTTCGCTGCGGAGCAAGGCCTCGTAGCCGAACAGGCTGCGATCGCAAACGGCGACGATGGGTTGGAACGCGGGCCAGAGCGACTCGAGCGCGCGTTGCAGGCTCGCTTCGAGCCCTGCCCGATCCGACCCTTCGCCGACGCCGGTGCCGAGCATGCTGAGCGCCGTGCGCTTCAAAGATGCCAGGCGGTAGACGCGTACCGCGCGGCGCACGCTGCGCACCAAGTGGTCGGGAGAAACCGGCTTCAACAGGTACTTGAACGCGCCGTAATCGAGGGCTTCGATAGCAGTCTCCAAGTTCGGGTCGCCAGTCACCAGGAGCACCGGGAGGTCGCGGCTATAGCGCCGGACCGCCTTCAACAGATCGATGCCGTTGAGGTTCGGCATGGTGATGTCGCTGACGATGGCTTCGAAGCTGTCGTTCGGTAGCAGCGTCAGCGCGTCGCGGGCGTCGTGGCACACGCGGGTTTCGTAGCCGGCACGGGTGAGCACTTTTGCGAACGCTCGCGCCAGTACCGGGTCGTCTTCCACCACAAGCACGCGCCCAAGGCCTTCGGCGGGGGCGTCATCGGGGGCGGTTGCTGATGGCCGCGGCGTGATGGAGGCGCGCTCGAACAGGGTCTTGGCGCTGGCCTCCACGGGACTCAGATCGTTGGGAACTCGTGGCGAAGACATAGTCGAAAGAGATGCGAAGGCTTGCGTGGCGCACCGCGGTGAGCGCTGCCGAGTGCCCCCACAAACGGACCAGTCTTATCGAAGATAACCTCCCAGTGTCTGCGGCGCCCACGCTTGAAAAAGCACAGCATTTTTGCCGACGAGCGGGGTCGGTGGATCTCGCCACCCAAAGAAGCTCCACCCGTCGCGAGGCGTCCTTGGGAGTGCGGACGGTCGACGGGCGGAGCCGCCGAAAATGTAGGGGCCCGCTGGCCTCATCGGCAGAAGCTTGGACGCTGGGCGGGATTTCCCGGCTGTAGCAACAGGCGATCGTACCGAAACGCCTCACTCGGCGACAAACGGCGCTCGGTCTTTCACCAATGATAGAGCGTGCCGTCGAGCTTTCGGTTCACTGGCAACGACGCGGGAGCGTACGGATGGCGCGAGGCTTCGGTTTCGTCGAAGGTCACCCCCAGGCCCGGCGCGTCGGACAGCACGAGAGCGCCTCGCTCGAGCGAGTAGCCCACCCGGAACACGTCGAAGGTGCTGGGGGGGTGGGGCATGTACTCTTGGATCCCGAAGTTGTTGATGGCGAGATCGAAGTGAAGCGCAGCGGCTAGCGCGATGGGGGACAGATCTGTCGCGCCGTGAAAGCCCGTCTGCACGTGATAGAAGCTCGCCCACGCCGCCACCTTGGACAGGTGAGTGATGCCGCCGCCGTGGCTCACCGGCATGCGCACGTAGTCGATCAGCTGCTCGGTGAACAGCGTGCTGTAGTCGTAGGCCGTATTGAAGACCTCGCCGATCGCGATGGGTGTGGTCGAATGGCGACGAATCCAGCGCAGCCCTTCTTGGAGCTCGCCAGCAACCGGATCCTCGAGCCAGAACAGGCGATACGGCTCGAGGTCCTTGGCAAGCCGCGCGGCTTCGATGGGCGTCAGCCGGTGGTGCACGTCGTGGAGCAAGTGCACATCGAGGCCGTGGTCCGCACGAATCCGCTCGAACAGGGCAGGGGTGTGACGCAGATACTTCTGCGTGTCCCAGGCGTGTTCTTCGGCGACGCCCGGCTGCGCCGGCTCGTAGCCCTCGGGACCTTTGGCGATGCCGTAGGTGTGGCTCAAGCCCGGCACACTCGACTGAATGCGCACGGCGCGGAAACCCTGTTCGATGAGCTCGCCCGCCGAGGCGCTCGCCTCGTCGACACTCTTGCCATTGGCGTGCGCGTAGACCAGGACCTCGTGGCGACTCTTGCCGCCGAGCAAGTTGTAGAGCGGGGTGTTCAAGCTCTTGGCCTTGATGTCCCAAAGCGCCACATCGATCGCGCTGATGGCAGCCATCGTGACGGGTCCCCGCCGCCAATACGCGCCGCGGTAAAAATAGTGCCAGATGTCTTCGATGTTGCGCGCGTCACGACCGATCAGCGCCGGCAGGCAATGGTCGTTCAAGTAGCTCACGACAGCGAGCTCGCGTCCGTTCAAGGTGGCGTCGCCGTAGCCAACGATCCCCTCGTCGGTGGTGAGCTTCAGGGTCACGAAGTTTCTGCCGGGAGAGCACACGAAAACTTCTGCTTTGGCTAACTTCATAGATGGAGTCTCGGTCAAATTCCGGGCACGTAGTAGTCGCGATGTGCGCGATAAGCTTCGAGGGTTCCCTCGAGTTTTTCGAGGCCTTCGGGAATGGGGCGGCCGGAAAAGGTCTGAAAGTAGAGCAGACAAGCGTTCCGCCACCAGTGCGCCTCGCGGACTTGAACCTCGAGCAGCTGTCGCACGTGATCGAAGCGCCCGGGATCGATGGCGCCCTGCAGGCCGAGCCAGCGGCTGTAGAGCGAGTGGGCGTGTTCGACGCCGCGTGAGTAGGCCCAGCAGAGCTCGTCCCACAGGTTACGGCCGCTCGGCATGCGGTGGTCCCAGGGGACGCGGTGAAACCAGAGCAGCAGGTTTTCTGGACACGTCTCGAGGTTCTCGTACAGGCGCCGTACCGCCGGCGCGTACTGGCCGAGAGCGTTGCTGCCGCTCTTGGTCCGATCGAAGCCGATGCCGCCGGAGTCGGCGCGGTGATAGTAGGTGGCGGTCCAGTCGTCGCGAGATAGGTCCGTGACCCAGGGTCCCGGCCCGTAGTGATGACTCTCGGCCATTAGGTGGTGGAGGCCGAGGGGCGTCATGTACTCGACGGCTGCTTCGCGCGACTCGAGCATGATGCCCTTGGCGACCGCGACGAAGCCCGCGTCGTTCGTGAAGGTCATGCGCAGCCATTCGTCGGCGATGCCTGCGGCCGAAAGCTCCGGGTCCCAAGCAAGCCGGCCGAACGCGTACCAATTGGCGGCGGCAAACGGATGCCCGCACCAATTGCGTTCGTCGCCGATGTTGCTCACCCCCGCCATGCCCGTCAGCCTGTGGTCGGAGCAAGCGCCGGTCACGATTTTGGCAACGGTCGTGCCCGGGCCCTGGGTGTGCGTGTCGGCATCGAGCGTCTCTTTGAACAGGGGCCCGAGGTACACGAGGTGGGTGGCGCAACCGAGGTACTCCTGCGTGATCTGGAACTCGAGGAACATCGGCGTCTTCGGCATCGCACCGAAGAGCGGGTGGAAGGGTTCGCGCGGCTGAAAGTCGATGGGCCCGTTCTTGGTCTGCACGCACGCGTGAGCGTGAAACTGCCCGTCGAGCGGCACGAGCTCGTCGTAGGCTTGCTTGTGGCGGTCTTCGGGCACCGCAGCGTCGTAGACGAAGGCGCGCCAGACCACGATGCCACCGTGTGGTTCGAGCGCACGCGCGAGCAGGTTCGCGCCTTCGGCCTGGCTGCGGCCGAAGTCTTGCGGGCCGGGTTGACCTTCCGAGTTCGCTTTCACCAAGAAGCCCCCGAAGTCGGGGATTTGGGCGTAGATCTGACGAATCTTGCGCTGCCACCATTCGACCACGCGCGCGTCGAGCGGGTCGCTGGTGTCGAGCTGGTCGAGCTCGCTCGGCGCGTTGAAGCGCGCGGTGAGGAACACCCGGATCCCGTAGGGTCGGAACACATCCGCGAGCGCCTTCACCTTCAGCAGATACGGTTCGGTGAGCACGCGGGCATTGGCGTTCACGTTGGTGAGCACCGTCGCGTTGATCCCGAGCGAAGCATTGGCACGGGCGTAGTCGACGTACCTCGGAGCCACGTAGTGGGGGAGCTTGTGCCAGTCCCAGAGTGAAGCGCCCGCGTAGCCCCGTTCGACCGTGCGATTCAGGTTGTCCCAGTGGTTCAGCATTCGGTACGCGAGCTTCGGTCGCTCGCGCACGTTCAAGTTCGTGAGCGGCACTCGCGTTTGCAGCGCGCGAAGCAGCGCGAACACACCGTAGAGCACCCCGAGATCCGAATTGGCGAAGATCGCTCCGGGCCCTCCCGGAGAGAGCTCGCCGCGCACCAGGAAGCCTTCGCTGCCGAGCGCTCCGAGCGAGAGCGCCTCTGCCCAAGTGGCTACGGCGGAGCTCGTGCTGGGTGTGCCGACGAGGAAGCTCGCCGTCGTCGCAGACTCGACCCGGCGTGGCTCAGTTCCCAGCAGTCCGCGGAGTGCGTGTTCGAGCTCGTCCTTGGCGGCGCGGAGGGTGTCGCTCGCACCCGGAAAATGGATCGAGCCGAGCGCGCGGCGATACGCCTCGAGCAAGTGGGGCGGTTCGACGGGCTCGTAGCGGAGCCAGAGGCGGTAGCCGTCGTCGGAGCGTTCGCGTTCGGTGAGGGAAGTCATCCGTCGGTGTGGTTCTGCCCCAAGGGGTTTCTGTGCGCTTCGTTGGAATCGAATTCACGCGCGCCTGCCCGCTTGCTGAGCTCGCAAATTGAGCAAGCCTCGTGAGGCGGTTGGAACTTTACACGCTGCCGTGGCTGGCGTAGACCCTTCCTGTTGGAAGCTCGGGCGGAAGCGTTTACCGCTACGCGCTAAGGTACCTTGATGTCGATTCTCGTCCCCAATCGCCACCCTTCGCAGCTCACTCTTCTGACCAGCTCCGGGGCATGGCTCCTGCTGCTCGTTGGCTGCGGCGCCAGCGAACCGCCTCCGCTCGGCACGCTCGACCCCAACTCCACCACGTTCCCC
>Ga0315910_10001703_pt1 | contig 19960 bp, 16 predicted proteins | sample EdamamesoilMG_FD_204470 | JGI IMG/M metagenome (GOLD analysis project Ga0315910, IMG submission 204470) | Garden soil microbial communities collected in Santa Monica, California, United States - Edamame soil | ecosystem: Environmental > Terrestrial > Soil > Garden | place: USA: California...
GCAACACGCCCAGGTCACGCAGTATGAGTATGACGTCCGTGTGCTCAACCGCGTCATCGCGCGCATCGAAAGCCTACCCGGCTTCAGTTACGACCGAACGTACCGACTGGCCCAATCCGGCACGCTGATGAACATCCGGCGAGACCGCTACTATTACGAAGGGGTCCCGTCGCCGTACCACAACTACAGCGCCATCCCGGGTTGGGCCCCACAAAACCCGTACCTCGGGCTCGAGCCCCAATTCAAGTTTAGGTCAGCGATCAACCCCAAGAACCTGTCGCGAGACACGTCCGATCCCCACCTACTGAAGGTCCGTCAAACCATCGAGCAGAGCCAGCCGTGGCCCCATGCAAGCTCCGTCAGTTTGGTGGACGACACCATCGTGGTGGTGCTCGAGAAGAAATCATTGGCCAACAAGGGGTCCAAGAAGAAGTCCAAGACCGAGGCGCACGCAAAACAACCCGACTAGTTCCGGGCGCCTGCTGCTCGCGTCGGAGCTGGACCGCATGCACGAGCGCAGCGTGCCCGGGCTAACGCTCGCTCACCGTCATGTGCAGCGGATACTTGGGGCGCAACGTAACCGACGGCAATACGTCGAACGCCGCCCCCTCCACCAGGTCAAATCGCGTCCGCCGAAGCAGCACGGAAAGCACCGTCAGCAGCTCGAGCAGCGCAAAATGATTGCCCACGCAGATGCGCGGCCCCCCACCAAACGGCAAGTAGGCATACCGCGGCCACTCGATCTTGGGCTCGTCCACGTCAGTGAGGAAGCGCTCGGGACGAAACGCCAAGGGTTGTTCAAACCAACGTGGGTCGCGGTGCTGATGATAAATGGGAATGAGCAGCTGCGTGCCTTGGGGCACGTGATGCCCCGCGATGACCACGTCCCGGGTGGGCTCGCGCCCGATGAGCCAGGCGGGTGGATACAAGCGCAACACCTCATGGACGACGGCATGCATGTACGAAAGTGCGCGCAGCCGATCCGCATCGGGGGTGCCCTGCGCAAAACATGCATCAATCTCCAGCTCTGCCCGGGTGCGGCACAGCGGATGCTCAGACAGCAATTTGAGGGCGTACGAAAGCGAAAGCGCGGTCGTCTCGTGCCCGGCGACCAAGAGCGTGGTCACTTGATCCACCAATTGCTGCTGCGAAAGTTGTCCCTCGGCCTTTTGCTCGATCAATCGGGCCAGAAAGGAGGTGTCATCCTGGCGCGTGGGCTGCTCGGCGATCAGTTGTTCGACCATGCTGCGCAGCTCCGCCCGCACGCGCCGGAGCTGCAACCGACTGGGCAATGGCAACCACTGTGGGCTCACCAAGCGCGACAAGGTGGGCCACGGCAAAAATGCTCGCGTGGCGCGGGCGAGCGCTCCGTGCAACTGCTCATGCTCCAAGTGCCTGCGTCCAAACAGGCACGCGGTCAGCACGTCCAAAGCCAGGTGCATCATCGCCTGGTGAATGTCGACCACTGCTCCTGTCCGCAATTTTTGGACGTGACGCTCCGCCACCTCGAGCATGATCGGGACGTAGGCGCTCACCTCCTGTGCGGAAAATGCCGGGGCAATCAACTTGCGTTGCCCTCGATGCTCGGCCCCGTGTGCCGTGAATATGCCGTCGCCCAGCACCAGCGCGAGCTCACTGCTCAGCCTGTCCTTTTTGAAGTGGGCCTGCTGGCTCACCAAGATCTCTTCAATCGCCAGCGGATCGCGCACCAAGACGAACGACTTTCCCGCCATGCGCCACCCGGCCAAGTCTGGACAGGTGCGTTGCATGTCGAAGAAGCGCGCCATGGCGCTGCCGCGGTACTTCACAAGCGATCGAAAGAAGCCCGCTTGCTCCCGTGGAAACGGGATGCTCTTCAATTCCCCCTCACTCATTCACTTGGACCGTGTCACGGCGGCGGGCGCGGAGCTAGAAAAAAGCTCCGTGAACATGCCTGCCCCGCCCCTGATCATGCGCCAATACAGCTGGCTCATGAGGCACCAATGACGTAAGTGTGGCAAGCTGCCTCACTTGTCGCGGGCCAAAAAAGAAGAGCCCGCTGACTACGCGTCAACGGGCCTCTTTTGCGCACGCAAGCGCGAGTTAGGTGGCGTCCCCACGCGCGTAAATGCTGGCCACGTAGTTGAGCACATCCGTCGCGCTCACCTCGTTGTACCCGTAGTACTTGATGAGACGCGACTTGATGATGTCGATTTTTTCCTGCGTTTCGCGATCAACGACCGCGCTCACCAACGTCTTGAGCTTGATGCTGTCCTTCTGGTCTTCGAACAGCTTCATCTCGAGAGCCCGGCGCAGCCGATCATTGCTTTGCCAGTCGAACTCCTCGCCCTCCACCGCCTTGGCACCAATGAAGTTCATGATCTCACGCCGGAAATCGTCCTTGCGGTTGTCCGGGATGTCGATCTTCTCTTCGATGGAACGCATCAGGCGTTCATCGGGTTGCTCATCTTGGCCGGTGTACTTGTTCTTGACGCGCTCCTTGAGTGTATAGGCCTTGATGTTGTCGATGTAGTTCGCCGCCAACTTGCTGATCGCATCCTCGTCGGCACTGATGGCGCGTTGCACCTCATTTTTGACGATCTGCTCGTACTCTTGCTTCACCACCCCGATCAGCTCGCGAAAGCGCTTGCGCTGATCTTCATTGGTGATGAGCGAATGACCGCGCAGGCCCTTCTCGAGTTCATTGAGCACCATGAATGGGTTGATGGTGCCGTCTCCCTCATCGCTGACCAGGGCATTGGAGATCTTGTCTTGCACGTAACGCGGACTGGCGCCTTCCATGCCCTCACGCCGCACCTCCTTGCGCAGCTCCTTCACCGTATCTTGGGTGTAACCCGGCAACACGCGACCATCGTAGAGGTGCAGTTTTTGAATGAGTTCCAAGCTGTGCTTTTTGGGCTCTTCGAGCCGGGTGAGCACGGCCCACATGGCTGCCACTTCCAGCGTGTGCGGGGCTACGTGTTTGCCGCGCACCTTGGTTTGATCGAAATCCTTCTCATAGATGCGCTTTTCATCGCTCAGCCTGGTGATGTAAGGAATGTCGATCTTGATGGTGCGGTCGCGCAACGCCTCCATGAACTCGTTGTTGAGTAAACGCATGTATTCGGCCTCATTGGTGTGGCCGATGATGACCTCATCGATGTCCGTTTGCGCAAACTTCTTGGGCTTGATGCGGTGCTCCTGGGACGCGCCGAGCAGGTCGTACAAGAACGCGACGTCCAGTTTGAGCACTTCGACGAACTCGACGATGCCGCGATTGGCGATGTTGAACTCACCATCGAAGTTGAAGGCGCGCGGGTCAGAATCTGACCCGTATTCCGCGATCTTGCGGTAGTTGATGTCACCGGTGAGCTCGGTGGAGTCCTGATTCTTCTCGTCCTTGGGCTGAAACGTGCCAATGCCGATGCGATCCTTTTCGCTGAGCAAGAGCCGGCACACCACCACATGTTCTGCCACTACCTTGGCCCAGTCGCCGTGGTGCTTCTGCATCAGCTCGTTGAAGATGAAGCGACTGGCCGGGTCCAGCTCTCCCTCGACGCGCACCGTAAATTTTTCGGAGGACAAGCCCAGTCTCTTGATCGCGTCCACGCGCCATTCCGGCGGGATGAGCCGCAGTGGCTCCTCGTGCATGGGCGAGTCAAACGTATCAGCTTCATGACCCGCCAGACCGTACTTGGCCAGGTTGACCCAACGGAAGGTGTACAGCGCGCCCTGGGGTGCCAGGGAATAGTTCTCCAAGCCCTTCTTGAGCAGGCGCGCGATGGTCGATTTGCTGGAGCCGACCGGGCCGTGCAGCAAGATCACGCGCTTTTCTGGCCCGTAACCTTGGGCCGCAGCTTTGAGCACATTCATGAGGCGCATGAGCGGAATGTCGAGGCCAAACACCGCATCCTTGCCGCCGCCTTCGGGATCTTTGAAGAAGTTGTAGCGCATGATCTTCTTCTTGTTGTCGATGTACTCCTCACTGCCGTGAGACAGCACCATGTCGTAGAGGCGCTGAAACGCGTTGCGCGTGACCCGCGGTTCGTTCTTGACGATCTTCAAATACTCTTCAAACGAGCCTTCCCACGATAGATCGCGGTAACGGTCGAAATCCTGCATCGCCCCGATTGTGGCAACCATCGATTGTTCAAATTGACTCACGTGCGCTCCCTGACTGACTCAAGGCCGCCACGAAGTGAACGTGACGAACTTGAACCGGCAATCATTGTTGAGGCCAACATGGCTTTTTTTAAGAAACCAACCCGACCGGGAACCATAGCACAGACCAGCGAGCGTAAAGAGGGCGCCGTCGGACGCCCAACTCCGCGTCCGCGCTCTGCACTCGTCTGCGCACCTTTGGGCCAGCGCGTCTTTTGGGGGCCTAGCCAGGCACACTGCCCTGACGCATACGTAACCGGCGCTCGCCGCGACAAGAGGAGCGCCGCCAGACGCGCAACGGCGCGCTAACCCCAGGGCACTACTTGGAGCATTGTGTGACTGAGGTGAGCTCCGCCTGAATACGCACGCGGAGCACGCCGGGGACATGCTCGCCTTTGAGCGGTGCAATCCGCTCGTCCAAGTCCGCCGGGGCGAGCCGCGATAGCGCGCGCACGGCAGAGAGGCTCCATCGCACCGCGTCGTCGTCCACCTGGTCTTGGCTGAGCTGAAGCGCTACCCGCGTCAGGGCCTCCGTGGCCTCGACATCGCACAACTTACCCAGCAGTTGTGCCGCCTCGGCGCGCACCTGATAAGAGTCGTCACGCACCAGACTGCGGCGGAGGATGCTCCGCACTTGCTCGGTCGGGTCGCTCGCCAGCGCGCTCAGGATAGCCCGACGCACGCGCGGCTCGTCCTCCTTTTTCAGACGTTTGCGCAGAAACTCAACCTGCTGCTCTCGGGTCTCCGTTCGCCCTTCGCTGACGCTCTGGGAAAGCCGCGCCCCCAAGGCGTCCGCTGCGCTGACCCGTACGGCCGGCCACACGTCTTTGATCAGCGCGGCGCGCAGCGGCTCGTCCGCTTGAGCCTCGGGAAACTGCGCCAGAAAATCTGCCGCGGCCATGCGCACACGCACGTTTTCGTCACTGAGCAGGGGCAGCGCCAACGGCGACAGCTCACGCGCGACCGCGACCGGCGCGCGTTCACGAGATGTTTGTAGAATGTGAACCCGGAGGGCCGCGCGCTCAGTTGCCGTCAGGTGCGGTGGCCGCGACGTGCCCATCCATTGCACGAGCCAAGTGCGCGTCTCGGGCAGCTCGGCCGCGCGCGGTGCGATCAAGTTCACCAATTGGTAGGCGCCAGCAAAGTCACAAGCGCTGGCCGCTTCGGCTAGCGCCTTGCCCAGGCCGGGCCAACTGCTCGTGGGTGAAAGTGAGGTCAGAACGGCCAGCTTGGCCTGTGCATTGAGCTCTTGAAACCCGCCCTCGGTAAACAGCTGCCGTTCAAACGGTGGGCGCCGCTCCGGATCAGCGTACAAGCTGCGAAAGACGTGTCGAAAGGCGTCGCGGCGTGGGGCCGCTTCTGCGCCCAAGCCCTGGACAATCACGCGCACCCCAAGCGCCTGGTCGATGCGAAACACAAGCTCGCTGAGCCGCCCAATCGCCTCGGGCTGGGCCGTGGCCAATTGAGCCTCCAGCGCTTCGGCGCCCTGCGCGCCCCGCGACTCGAGTGCGCGTGCCGCTTCGACTTGGGCAGGACCTTTGCCAAACTCGAGCGCGTGCGCGAGCACGCGGGCACCCCATGGACTTGCCGCCGCCACTTGCACCGCCCGGGATTGCCCCGCAGCCGTGAGCAAGGGCAGCGCTGTGAGCAGCGCGCCTTGGGCAGGCTGCCCCAAGAGCCCCAGCGCGCTGCCGGCCCAACCCGGATCGGCACTGTTGAGCTGCGTCACTAGCGTGGGGATTGTGGGAGGAGGATCGACCACGAGCCGACCCATGATTTCGACGACGGGTAGCGGAGCGGCGTTTTGCACCCAAGCGACGCAACCTAGATCCTTGGGGAGACGCACCAGATAGCTGCGTCCGGGCTGCGGCGCGAAGTGCACCGCGAACACCCGGCCCTCACTCGCTGCGTGCAGGGTGGCTGCTTCCGAAAGCGGCTGAGCAAACTCCACCACCCACTGCATGTCAGCACTGGGCAGCGGCCCGCCGACCACAGCCAGGCCGTACGGCTCCTTCCACGGGGCGATGCGATCTCCATCGAGCACCACGCTGGGGCCAAGCTGACTTTCCAAGCGCAGCAGCACCTCCCCCGGTGTGGGCACGGCGAACTCAGCCTGCAGCTCAGTGGCGGCGCTGCGCTCGCGAGCGCTCAAGGGTGGCAGCCTCACGGGCGCGAATTGTCCGGTCCCCGCGTCCAGCCGTCGCGCACGCGCGGGAAACTTGTGGCCACAGGCCTGGGCGGGCTCCCCGTCCACGACATACAATTCATGTCCCGTTTTGCTCGGATCGATCGACAGGTGCAGGGCCGTGGGCGCACTCTGACCACGAAACACCAATTCAGGCGCTCCGGGGGGCGCGTCGCTCGCGCCTTTTTTGGCACCCAAAAGGACCAAGGAATAGTGCTCCGTCTCGCTGCCGTACTGTGCCCAGAGTGCCCGTTGGCCACCCTTGAGCTCGAGCACGCGGAGCTGGCGCGGCAAGTGGCGCAGCGGCTCGGGCACGACCAAACGCAGCTCTGTTGCGCCAGTTTTGCAGAGCTTGCTGCAGCTGCTTACGGCCAGGCCATCACCGGTGAACACGGCCTTGATGCCCGAGCGCTCGGCGGTCTCGGTCAGCCGTGCGTCTGCCTTCACGCTCACGGCCGTGCTGGGCGTAGGCGCCAGGTGCGACGGGGCCGCGGCCGCTGGCGCATCTTGCGCAGCGGCTCGGCCCAGCAGAAGGCTCGCGGCCAACCCTGACCGCCATGCGACAACCCAATGCGACGAACGTCCCCGTCGAGGCCTCTCCACAAGCATTGACAGCAGGTTAGATTCCTGGCCCAAAAGCTCAAGTTGCACAGTTGCAACAGCCTAGAACGCCACGTAGCCCGGTCAGCAACCCCCCGCTCACAACTCCGCGTCCACAAAAAGACCGCGCCGATGGGGCGCATGAGCACCGCATCGGCGAGCGAGTTCTGCACTCGTTCCGACCCCAAGTCGGTCACTCAGGCTCGGCAAGCCGGATCGACCACAGCGCGGCGTCGGCCTTCTGACCGTTGACGCGCAAATGATTGGGCAAGAGGCCGGTGCGTTTGAACCCCGCTTGCAGGTACGCCGCCGACAGCTCCACGGATTCAGAAGGAGAGAGTGCAAACGCCGAGACGATGCCCTCGGTCACCAGGTGCGCGCAGATGTTTTGCAGTGAGGCGGCAGTGAGCCACGTCTCTTTGTCCCCGCGGGGAGCGCACAGCGTCTCGATGAAGGCGTTATCGAAACACGGCTGTGCCTCGATGCCGACGAGCAATGAGAACCCTCCGCGTGCCGTGCACAACCAAAGGTTCCGCTCCACATCGCGGCCGAAGGCCTCCATCCCCGTCAGCAAACGGCCGGTCTTGTCGGCATTGGAAAATGCTTTGTCGATGTCCTGATCACGGGCAGGCGCCAAGTTGACCTTGGGCAGGGCAGCGGGCGCGCTGCGCAGGAACTTACGGCTGGCCTGGTACGCGCGTTCGGCGCGATCCGCCGCTACCTTACTCGGGTCCGCGTCCGCTCCGGCGATCTTGATGCGCATGCCCGAGCGGGCCTCGGTGGCTTCCTCGATGACGAGCCCCAAAATGTAGGCGTCGCTGCGTTTGTAGAAACCAGGAATCGTACCTTCCTTGGCGAAGCCCATGCGGCCCCACGTCGCCGATTCCTCGCGCTCAACCACCGTGAACGCCCGGTCCATCCCGTGTTTGATCGCGGCGTCGCGCAACAGATCAAACTTGTTGGGCTGACTACCGGCCCGAAAGTCGATGACCCGCATGGCCTTGGTCCTATGGTTGAGAATCAAACACAAGGACACATCTCCCCGTGACACCTCCACCTGCTCGCAACCAACGTCGCGAATGATGGCCGCATCTTGCGCTTCCCCAAACTCAAGCACGGCAGCTATTTTGTTCATCATCATACCCCTCCCTCATTCAATTCGCTCATTTAGGGTCCCCGTTGTTTTCAGGTGAGCATTTACGCTCCAACCCACGAGCATCATCTGTCAGCTACCACGCCCCGGTTGAAAAGATCAACACCACATCCAGAGCTTCTCCACAGCTTGCACACGATCTGTAGGAGAGTGTCCTCCCCTCCGCCGTAGCAGCGGTATGGCTGCGCACATTCGCGCAAAACTGAGCAAGTTTTGGGGAAATCTTCCCGCGTGTTCAGGTAGCCAAACCAGCGCAAGCACCCATCACACATCGCTCACGGGCGTGGATCAGAAACAGCAGGGGCTCGAAAACTATCATGTTTCGGCTTGAAACCTGGACGCGCTGCGCGCGGCCGCTGCTCAGACGAACATCGTCAGTCCGAAACAATTGAACAGGTAGGGAAAGGGTCCCCTGCCGCCCCGCTGCGTCTGGGGCAACACCTGACCACTGGTCAGCGCCGGGCGGGCTTCAACCGCCCGCCACCGTATCCACACCCAAGAGATCCAGCACGTCGCTCAGCCGAGAACGCGACACGGAAACACGGGTCGGCATGCCCCCATCGAGCCCAAAAAGGTGCAGAAAGTTGAGGCCACTGTTGAACGCCGCAGCCACGGTGACGGTCTGTTTGTCCACCACGATGCTCACCACCTCCAGCTCCTGCCCCAAGAGCAAAAGCCCCGTCTTGTCCAGAGCCAGGTAGCCCTTCTCGATGTTGACCAACGCCACGCCGCCACCACTGCGTCGCGGATACCGCCGGTACGCTTGAGCAGCCCGGCGCGTTTCGCGCTCGATGGGCACCAGTTCGTCGGCGGCAGCCCGCACCCGACCGAGGCCCTCTTGGTCCGCGAGGCCCCCCGCGAGTACACGCACAATGAGTTGGTGCAAGGCCTCATCCCGGGGTCGCGCGCGGATGGCTCGATCAAACAGCGCTCCGGTGTCCGAAGGCGTGCCGGTGCGGGTGTCGACCGCGTGCGCGTCGCGATCACAACCGGGGTAGGGTTCATGTCCGTCGCGCAGCCATTTGGCAGCGCTGGCCATGCCGTCGAAATCACTGTGGCACAAGATGCAGTCCACCGGCCCCACACGCTGCACCAGATCTGGCTCGATCATCTCGGGGCACGCGCCGTGCTGGGCCTTGGTAGCCAAAACGAAGCGGGCATCACCCGCGTATTGCGCGTGGCGTTCGTGGTCGTGGTGGTCCACCCACACTGCCAGCCGCTCGCCCAGACCCTCGATCAGGGGGCGCGTCACCTTGTCGAATCCGCCCCCCTCCGCGCCAGCGAAGGCAATGTCGAGTACCGCCACGCGTCCTTTGAGCTGACTCGCTTTGGGGAGTTTTCGTGGAGTACCAAAAGCAACGTGCGTCATTTTCCAGCTCAGCATAGCTGAATCGGGCCGGGTACAAGTGTGATTTCCCCGCACGGGTCCGGCGCCCCGCCCTGGATCGTCTAGAAAGCCGAATTCACCGTGGTAGGGTCCGCGCGTGTCCAACGACGACTTGTACCGCGCCCTCGCACACCCCCTGCTCAAGATTGATCTGCCGGAGCTTGGGCAGAAATATGAGGGGAAAGTGCGGGATTGTTTCATGCCTGGCGACGGGCGCCGCATCATCGTGGTCACCGATCGCATCAGCGCCTTCGACCGAAAACTGGGCGTCCTCCCGCTCAAGGGGCAACTGCTGAACGGTATGGCAGCTTGGTGGTTCGACAAGACCAAACACCTGGTGCCCAATCACGTGATCGCGGTGCCCGACCCCAACGTGATGATCGCCAAAGAGTGTACTCCACTGCCCGTGGAGATGGTGGTGCGCGCGTATTTGACTGGAACGACCTCCACCAGCATTTGGGTTCACTACAAGAACGGGGCGCGCACGTTCTGCGGACATGCCCTGCCTGAAGGGCTCAAACAGCACCAAGCCCTGCCCGAACCCCTGCTCACCCCCAGCACCAAAGCCGCGCAAGGTGATCACGATATCTCCGCCTCGCGCGAGGAAATTTTGCAGCTCACCGGTATGGACCCGCAGGATTTCGATCGCGCGGCTGAGCTGTCCATGATTCTGTTTCGCGAGGGGCAACGCATCGCCGCCGAACGTGGCCTGATCTTGGTCGACACGAAGTACGAGTTCGGCAAGACCAGCCAGGGTGAGATTGTGGTGATGGATGAAATCCACACGCCCGACAGCTCGCGTTACTGGTTTGCGGATTCCTATCTGGAGCGCATGAATCAAGGTCGCGCTCCGGAGAGCTTCGACAAAGAATACCTGCGACGATTTCTGGCCGATCAGGGCTTCCAAGGGGATGGGCCCGTCCCCCCCATCCCGGACACCATCCGGGTCGAGTCCACCGTGCGCTACCGCACCGCTGTGGAGAAACTCATGGGTCACCCCTTCGTACCCAACTTGGAGGAGCCCATCGCGCGCATCCGCAAAAATCTGGGGCTCTAGCCTATACCGCACCCGAGCCTGCCCTTCGTTCATCTCCGCGCGCACTGTAAAGCCACCGAGGTTCCTCTGGTGAACCTCAAAGCCCGTACCCGGCGGGGTACGACGGAACAACAACCATGAATCTGATCGACAACGATACCTATCTCCTCTCTGCCAAACGTACTCCCATCGGTGCTTTCTCAGGCAACCTGAGCGCACTCTCGGCGCCCGAGCTCGGCAGCGTCGCCATCGCGGCAGCGCTCAGCAGTGCACAGCTCAGCGCGCAAGCAGTCGACGAGGTGTTCTTGGGCAACGTGCTGTCCGCGGGCATCGGCCAAGCGCCGGCGCGCCAAGCCTCGCTCAAGGCTGGATTGCCCAATACCGTCCCCACCACCACCGTGAGCAAGGTGTGTGGTTCGGGCTTGCAGGCCGTCATCTTGGGCCACCGCGCCATCAAGACGGGCGACGCGCAAATCGTGGTCACCGGCGGCATGGAGTCCATGTCCAACGCGCCCCACTACTTGCGCGTGCGCAACGGGATCCGCATGGGCAACGGCGAGCTGATCGACGGCATGATCTACGACGGCCTGTGGGACCCTTATAACAACTTCCACATGGGCAAACTGGGCGAGATGTGCGCCAAAGAGTACGACTGCTCCAGGCAGGCTCAGGACGAGTTTGCCAAAGAGAGCTATCGGCGCGCTCTAGAAGCGCAAAAGAGCGGCGCATTTGCCGCAGAAATCGCCCAGGTGGCGGTTGCTCAAAAGAAGGGCGACCCGCTTTTGATCAGCGAAGATGAAGAGCCCGGGCGCGGTCAGTTGGACAAGTTTGCCGGTCTGCGTCCCGCCTTCGACAAGGACGGCACCATCACCGCCGCCAACGCTTCATCCATCAACGATGGCGCAGCCGCCATCGTTTTGGCCAGTGGCGCCGCAGTCAGAGCACACGGCCTGACGCCCATCGCGCGCATTGTGGCCACGGGTTCGGGCGCCCAGGCGCCTGAGTGGTTCACCACGGCGCCCGCCAAAGCCATCGAAGCAGCGCTCAAGCGCGCTCAGCTGAGCGCCAGTGACATCGGCCTGTGGGAGATCAACGAGGCCTTCAGTTGCGTCACCATGGCCTGCTCCAAGCTGGCCGGGGTAGACCAAAGCCGCGTCAACGTCCACGGCGGCGCAGTGGCGCTGGGGCATCCCATCGGCGCGTCGGGCGCGCGCATCTTGACCACACTCGTGCACGCCATGTTGCAACGCAACGTGCAGCGCGGCTTGGCCACGCTGTGCATCGGCGGCGGCGAAGCGGTCGCGACCATCATCGAGCGGGTGTAGTGTTTTTGGGGGGCAGGGGCCCCCCGCGTCGCGCCGGCAAAGCCGTCGACTCCGCTCCCCCACCCACCGCCGGAAAATCCGGCGCCTCCCACATGGTCGGCGGCGGTTTTCCGCGACCTCGCTGCTGCGCAGCATCGGGGGGCTTGCTTGCTGGAGCTTGGAGGCTGGCTCGTCGCGGTTTGGGTGGGCTTGCTCGACGACGGTCACGACCTGACTCTCGGAGCGCCGAACAGGAGCGCGAGCAGCGTGGTCAGGAAGGTCAGCGCGAGCACCCACGGTAGCGCGCTGGGGACTTGGACCAGTGACCACGTTGATGCGCCAATGCCGGGGGTTCCAGCCCTCATGGCGTAGAGGAGCGACCCTCAATGCAGCTGATTAGCGCGCGGCGCGGCAGACTTTGCTCGCGGGCGCAAGCTCATGGCTAGACCGGACGCGACTATCCCCAGGGCAAAAGCGATCCCCAGCTGAAGGTGGAGCAGGGTCGTCAGCTGGCCGGCGCTGGAGAGCGAGTCCGTCTTGAGTTGTTGACCTTCAGCCTCCTGCACCCGCGTCAACTCGAGCAACTCCCGCCGTAGCTCGTCGAACGCCTTGGTCAGATCCGCCAGATCGCCGACGTCTTGACCTGCCTTGCGCCGAGCGATGAGCTCACGCTCGAACTGCGCGTAGCGGTCGAGCGAGCCATGGAGTTGCTGCAAGAGACGCGTCTCGTCAGCCACCAGATAGGTCTTCTCGATGGCGTTGATGTGATGCTCGATGGTGACGTCGTGTGCTCCGAGCCGGTACTGGAGGTCCTCGTCGCCGCTTGGTGTCTTGCGTAGATGTTCAATGAGAGCGTCGCGCTTCCGATAAATGGCGTCACTGAGCTCAAAAAGCGTGGTGGCCGGCACGAGACGATCTGCGAACAGGGAGTTGCAATCCTTACGCAGCGTACGGATAAAATACTCTTCGCCGATCTTGCTGGCTACGATGCTCGACGCGATCACCAAAAGCAGCGCGGCCAGCCGGATCGCGGCGCCACGATTGCCCCAGCGCTGTTCAAAAAAGTTCATCGCTCGGCCACCCCTCGCCCTGCTCAACGACCTTTATACTTTGCTTTCAGTGCCGCGCACACCGGCGCCGGAGCGTAGCGGCTCACGTCGCCGCCGTGCCGAGCAATTTCGCGCACGAGCGACGCGCTGATGAAGGCGTACCCGGCGCGCGTCGGCAAGAACACAGTCTCCAGCTCCGGAGCCAAGTCGGCGTTAGCCTGAGCGATTTGGAGCTCATACTCGAAGTCAGCGCCCACCCGCAGCCCACGCACGATGACGCCCGCGCCGATCTCGCGCGCGTAGTCCACGAGCAGTCCGTCGAACGACGAGACGTGAATGTTGCGCATGGAGCCACACACCTGTTGGATGAGGTGCAGGCGCTCTTCGCCATCAAACAGCGGGTTGCGCGTGGGGTGGCGACCCACTGCCACGTAAACCTCAGGAAACAGCTTGGCCGCGCGCTCGACCACGTCCACGTGACCAAAGGTCATCGGGTCAAAACTACCAGCATAGATGGCGCGTTTCATGGCCGTGGGCTGCCTGGCTTGGGAGCAGCGCTTGGCGCTCCAGACGCGTCCGGCTCCGCTGATACGCCGGGTACAGGCAACAGCGGTTCGACCGCTGGGGGCTCGGCCGCACGTACGCCGGCCACGGCCTTTTGGCGCGCGTCCAGGATATCAGGTGGCAAATCTTCAAGCCAAAGTGTCCGGCCCTGGTCGGCGAAGGTGAGCCGGAAGGTGGAAAACAATCCTGACCCAGCCACTCCATCCAGGTCCATGCCCACCTCTTTCTCAATCGCGGACACCGGTGCTCCCAGCACACCGGGGATCTGGGCGATCTCGAAGGCGCCCAGGCGAAGCAGGGGGACCATGCCGTGCTTGAACTGCGTCTGCCCCGGAACACTCATGAACGTGTTTGGGTCTTGGCCGGCCTTGCGCCAGCCCGCCTCATCAAGTGCTAATGGAAAGAGCATGGAGGTATTGACCAACAGCGCGGTAGTGGGCGCGTCCAGCTCCTCACCAAATGCGCCGCCGATCACCATGGCTCCGCCGCGGTAAAACATGGGGCTCAGCGTGGTGGCAGCGGGCGGCGGCGGCGGCTCATAGCTGCGCACAACGAACTGCTGGCCAAGCACGTCCACCGTCGCGCGTGTACGCCGCAAGAAATGCACGCCGAGCAGGATCTTGATGGGCACGCCAATTTCCTTGGACAAGCCGGACAGATCCTGCGCCACTACCGGCACATCACTGACCTCCAGCACGCCGCCAAAACGCAACGACACCCAACCGGGCTCGCGCCCATCGACGACCGTCTCCACGCGGTCGGTCGCCACCATAGCGAGCGCCGGCTCGCCGTTGACCTCCAGCGGCACGAACATGGAGCTATTGCCCGCTTTGGGCATCTCCACCGCCGCTAACAATCCGCCACTGATCTCAAATGGCTTTCGGCCACGACCTGAGCGCGCAAGCAGCAGCGTATTTTTGGCCCAGCCATCTTTGATTTCCGGATCCGCGGTCACGCGCGTGAGCTCCAGCGCCGCCTGGTCCAAATTGCCCAAATACCAGTAGCAGCGCCCACGCAGGCCCGCCGCTTCGCTCGAATCTTGGCCTGCAAGCAGCTGCAAGGCGCGATCGAACTCCAAGCTCGTCATGGCAATCTGAGCAGCCAGCAGCTTGACCTGTGGCTCGCGGGGCAAGGAGGAAAGCGCATTGTCGATCGAGTGCTCGGCGTCGTCCATGTCCCCCGTCTGGTAGGAATGCTGCGCGCGGTCGAACCACTTTTTTGCCACCGGGGGCCAATTGGCCTCGGGGGGCTTACCGGCCGCGCAAGCTAGACTGAGGGATGACAAGCCCGCGATGATTGCGGCACGGACAGCTCGGCGGAAATTTGAATTTGATTTCATGATCAAAGCAGCGTTCGGGTGCTGCGAGATAACCCATCGCTGCCCCAAATGCACCAAGGGCGCTCGCGTCTGTCAGAGACAGCCCGAGCGCCCAAGTTAGCCCGCTTTGGTCATTCATTACCCAGCGAGCCACCCCAAAGATGGGGCGCAAGACGACCTTATACGGCCTTCTTAGCAGCCTTCTTAGAAGCCTTCTTCTTTGCCTTCTTAGCAGGAGCCTTTTTGGCAGTTGCTTTCTTAGCAGGAGCCTTCTTGGACGCCTTCTTCTTTGCCGCTTTCTTGGCGGGTGCCTTCTTAGCGGTTGCTTTCTTAGCGGGTGCCTTCTTAGCGGCCTTCTTCTTGGATTTCTTTGCAGCCATGATTCTTTTTCTCCCTGAACGGATGGCAGGGCGGACTCGCAACATGTCGTCCACCCCTAGGGTATGTTGCAAGACGTATATTGCCACCTAGTGCGATCTGTCAACGAAAAAAGTGCGACGCCTTGGGACTAGACAGCCGGTTTTGCTGCTTCCAGCTATGCAAACTTTTCTTACTTACTCAGAAGATCAGGGTCCAAGTTTGACCCACGCCGCCCTTTTGGGCCAAAGAAACAGATCTTGTTGCTTTCGCGGCCTGATCGCCAAACAAGCTGATTTCAGCTGCTTGACGATCCTTCCTCTCGCGCGCTAGCGGGCTTCTCCCATTCTCCCGCACCGGGCATTGACAACGGATAAAAGATGCGAGGTTCCGTCCAAAAATTCTCCACCCTCATGAACCCACAAAAGTTATTTCTCGTGTGCGGCGCGACACTTTTTTCCGCGTGTGGCTACTCCCAAGAGGAGTGGGATCTCAAAGTGCGGGAGAGCACCGAGCTGCGCGGGCAACTCGCCGAGGAACAAAGCGCGCGCAGTAAAGCGGAGGCCGACTACGCCGACGCGCTGGAAGAGATCGAAGCGCTGCGCATCAAGCTCGCCGAGCGTGGTGTGAACTTGGATTCGCTGGCCGCCGATCTCGAATCGCAAAAGAAGGCGCTGGCTGAATATGAGCAGCGCATGTCGCGCCTCAATCAGATCCGCGAAGAGTTCGACCGCCTCAAACGCAAACTGAATGAACTCACGCGATTGGGCCTCAAGGTCGACGTACGCGACAACCGCATGGTCATCCAACTGCCCGGCGATGTGCTGTTCGACTCCGGCCAAGACAAATTGCGGGACGAGGGTGAAGAGATCGTGCTCAACGTGGCCGCCGTGATCCAGGCCGATGCAGAATTGCGCCGGCGCGAATTCCAGGTAGCAGGCCACACCGACGATCGTCCGCTCAAAGGCGGTCGATTTGGCGACAATTGGGGCCTTTCCGCCATGCGCGCCCGCTCCGTGCTGCTGCTGCTCACCAAACCCCAAGCGGACGGCGGTGGTGGTCTACCCGAACAGACCTGGAGTGCGGCCGGCTATGGTTCGACCGATCCAGTCGCCGACAACTCGAGTGAAAGTGGGCGTACGCAAAACCGCCGCGTGGAGCTCGTGGTGCAACCGGCCGTGGCAGAAATGCTCAACCTCAACTCCATCGCCGACGGCGCGCCCCCGGCGCCGTAACGCCCATGTCTGCTCCTCCCGCCACCCCAACTCCCATCCTGTCCGCCATTGACGTGGGTACCAACAGCGTGCTTCTCACCGTCGCGCGCCTGGAGGCTGGCCAGCTGACGGTGCTCGACCAACGGGCCACTGTCACGCGTCTTGGTCAGGGTGTGGACCAGACCGCGCGTTTGCATCCCGACGCCGAGGCGCGCACCCTTGCGTGTCTCAAGGAGTACCGCGCGATCATGGACACCCACGGCGTTGTGCGGGGCCGCGCTGTGGGCACCAGCGCGCTGCGCGACGCACGAGGTGGCAGTGAATTTCTGGCACAAGCCAGCCAAATTCTCGGCTTTCCATTGGAAGTCGTCAGCGGCCAGACCGAAGCCGAGTTGACGTTCAACGGTGCGCTCTTGGGCTTGGATGTCCACGGCCGGGCCTGCGTGTTCGACATCGGCGGGGGCTCGACGGAGCTGATCTTGGGCGACGCGGACAGCGGCGCCATCGAGACGTCGATCAGCCTCAATGTAGGCAGCGTGCGTCTGACTGAGCGCCTAGGCCTCAGTGACCCACCCACTGCCGAGCAAATCGTCGAGCTGCGCGCCACCATCGCGCAGCAACTCAGTCAGTTCGATCTCAACCGCGCACGCGGGGCCGTCCTGGTGGGCGTCGCGGGCACCGTGACCACACTCGCGGCCATCCTGATGAAGATGGACAAGTATGACGCCGAGCGCATTCACGGAAGCCTGGTCGACGCGTCCGATCTGGCGCAGCTCACCGCACGCATCTTGACGCTGTCGGTCAAAGAGCGCCTCGGGCTGAGTGGGCTCACACCGGGCCGCGCCGACGTGATCGGCGCCGGTGCGCTTTTGTGTTCGATGATCGTCGAACAAGCCCAGGCGCCGCGTTTGGTCGTTTCTGATCGCGGCGTGCGCTTTGGTTTGCTGCACGCCCTGGCCAATGACCTGAGCGACTGAGCGCAGCCGATGACCGGAGCCGCTCTGCTCGTGAGCGCTCGGCTGAGGGTTGGTTTCCACTGCGTCGACACGCCTCGCTCAGCCGACACGCTCCGTTCGGCGATCCGCGCAGCCCTCGCGACCTCCGCCGTGCCGCACCCGATCGCTCGCCCGAAGGGGCGTGGCCCTGTGCGTTGAACCAGCTTGCCACGGCGCCGCGTTGGGTCAGCCGCGTGCAGAGCTCGCGTCGTGCGGCGAAGTCTCTTCGCTCCGGCACGCGACGCAGCGCTGGGCCGGGCCCTGCCGAGGGCCGACGCCGGCTGCCCCCAGGGCGTTCAACCGAAGCCTCAGCCGCACGGGGTGACCCAGGCTCCGCTACCCCCAGACTAAAACGTGAGTCATTTGTGTGCGCATCATCAGTGAGTGATTCATGAGTTAGGCGCTGCCCACCTGCCGCATTTCGGCGCTCCAGCGCGCGGCGCTGTCACACAAGGCCGCTCGGCCAGTCGCAGCGGACCACAGCACTCACATTGGGCGCCACGGCGGACACCGCCACCCCGCACACCGAGCCTAGGCCATTTGCCGACACCGGCCTTGACACTCAGGCCATGGAATACTAGAGTTGGGCGCCTGGCGAGTTCTACCCCCAAGTTGTGGTAGCGCTTTGCCGGACACGGGTTTTCCCCTCTTCTTTCCGGGTCCTAGCATAACAAGGGTCCCGCGTTGGCAAAATAACCTGGATTGGCTGTAGCTATCGAGCAAGCAGCGGACAGGAACAAGGCGGCAGCGGCCAAATGAGCGCCCGAGCCAGTGTTCTGAGCGAAGTGTTGATTCAACAAATGCTGATTCAGCAAGTGCCAATTCAAGTGAAAGCGGAGAGAAACCTCAAGGAAGTAGGTTCTGTTTAATGCTGCGTCGATTCAATCTGCGTCATGAGAAGTTGAGCGAATTGGGCGAGTGTAAGAACCGGAGCAACTTTCTCTCGGGAGGACGATTTCTGACGTCAGGTGCGCGTCTGTTCAGGCCATTGCAGGCTGGATCAGCGTGCGGGTGGGCGGATGGAGGCGTGCTGCGCCGCGTGGGTTTGGTGAACCGCGTGGGTGCAATCAGCCGTATTGGTGCAGTCGGCCGAATGGGTGGTTCGAGCCAGATTGCTCGATCGAGCCAGGTTGCTCGATCAAGCCAGCTCATGGTGGCCCACAACCTGGGCGGACTGTTGGATGACCTCTTCTAGTGTGCGGTGTGTGAATTACTCAGCTTTTGGGAATGATTGAGGCACTTCGACTGTCTCAGAAGCCCAGGGCTCTCAGACACTGCAATGTTGGTCTCGGCAGCGACTGAGCTCGGAGCTCCACAGAAAAGATTTTGAGTTGGTGAGCGCAGGCTAGTTTCAGAAGCGCGAAATTGAGCGGAAAACACAAGCGGTACAGGCACTACCAACGACTCACATAGAGCAAACAAATAACAAGTTTGGGCTGAACGCGCCGGTTAACGGTCGAGCAGTACAGGGCGAGAGCAACTTCTCTCGCGAGAACAAAAGGATTGTGGCGAGTGACTGAATTCTCGTTTACTCGCCACGAAGGAGAAAACATGCAGGCAGAAATCGAATTCCAGGTCGGAGACAAGGCTGTTTACCCCGCGCAGGGCGTGGCCGAGGTCGTCAGCATCGACGAGCGTGAAATTGCTGGGACTCCCCAGAGGTTTTACGTACTCCGCATTCTCGACACCGACCGTAAGATTATGGTTCCGGTTTCCAACGCTGACGCAGTGGGTCTCCGACAGGTCATCAGTGAGCAAGAAATCCGTGAGATCTTTGATATTCTTGAGGAGCGCACCATCGGGTTTGATACCCAAACCTGGAATCGCCGCTACCGCGGGTTCATGGACAAGATCAAAACTGGCTCCATCTACGACGTGGCTGAGGTTCTGCGCGACCTTTATCGCTTGAAGACCAGCAAGCAGCTGTCCTTCGGCGAGCGCCGCATGCTGGATACGGCACGCACGCTGATCGTCAAAGAAATTGCCATCGCTCGTGAGCAATCAGAAGAAGCGGTGAAGGACGAGATCGAAGCGATCTTCTTCAGCAACTGATCGACGAGCGCCGGGCTCGGACGAGCCCGATGCAAAAGTGAGAGACGGACGTGCCCCCCGGGGCATGTCCGTTTTTTGCTTTGAGAATAGGGCCAACGGAACGCGGCCTGCCCAAGGGGGTATCATTGCTCGTCGACCCGACTACGAATGGCGGTCAAGGCGGGTAACTCGAGCGCTACCTTCCACTTGCCCTCTTCGAGCACCAAGCGCGCCACGCTGGATTGGCCCCCACCGTCCGTCAGTGTCACCTGCGCCCACTGTCCGTCGATGCGCTCCTCATAGCTCTCAGGAATGAGCCGCAGCGCAAACCACGAGGGAACGATGAGTTCGCCGGGATGGAGCTCACGACCTGAAAGTGCTGAGGCGCGACGCGCCCGCTCCTCTAAATTCTTGCGCGCTGGCTGCCACATCAATTGATAGGCCGCCTTGCCCGCCTCGACATCACCGTGCACCCGCCGCATCGCGCTGACGAACTCCAGCGCCACACGCCCCGGGACCTCCTGGGTGGGCGCCGGTTCACAGCCGAGGACCAACAGGCTCGTGAGCGCAACCAAGCCTCCCAGCTGGAGCGCAATCAACCTGGGCAGCTGTCGTGGGGGCCACACC
>Ga0315910_10001704_pt1 | contig 19960 bp, 19 predicted proteins | sample EdamamesoilMG_FD_204470 | JGI IMG/M metagenome (GOLD analysis project Ga0315910, IMG submission 204470) | Garden soil microbial communities collected in Santa Monica, California, United States - Edamame soil | ecosystem: Environmental > Terrestrial > Soil > Garden | place: USA: California...
CTATCACCCGTAGATCCCTCGGTTCGCTGGTGAGGACAGCCGCCCTAGGTACCCGCGCGGCCTGCGGCCGGCTCCTACGGTGCGATCTCGTAGAACGTCAACTTCTTCGCCGTCTCGATCGTGTGCCGCATCGACCAGTGGTCGTCGAAGAGGAAGAGGGGCGCCCCCTTCGAGTCGTAGAGCAGGTGCTTGCCGGATTCACGTCCGAGCTGTTCGATCACATCCTCGGGCCCCGTGACCCAGCGGGGGAACTTGGCGTGGATCGGCTCCAGCTTGCAGCGGACGCTGTATTCGTGCTCCAGCCGGTGCAGCATCACGTCGAACTGCAGCAGCCCCACCGCCCCGATGATCGGCGCGGGGCCGGTGACCTCGGAGCCGGTGGTGAAGAACACCTGGGCGGCCCCCTCCTCGGTGAGCTGGCGGAGCCCGGCATCCATTTGCTTGCGCTTGAGGGGATCGGCGATCACCACCCGGGCGAAATGCTCGGGGGGAAAGCGCGGGATCCCCTGGAAGTTGAGCTTCCCCGCCGCCGAGAGGGTGTCGCCGATCCGGAGGTTGCCGCGGTCCATGATCCCCACCACGTCGCCGGGCCACGCCTCGTCAATGGCGGTCCGTTCCCGCGCCAGGAACTGCTGCGGGGCGGCGAGCTTGATGCTCTTCCCGGTCCGCACCTGCATCGCCGCGATCCCCGCCTCGTAGCGCCCCGACACCACCCGGAGGAAGGCGACCCGGTCCCGGTGCTTGGGGTCCATGTTCGCCTGGATCTTGAAGACGAAGCCGGTGAACTCCGGGGTCAGCGGGTCCACCGCCCCGGTGTCCGCCTCCCGCGGGAGCGGGGAGGGCGCCAGGTGGATGAAGGCGTGCAGGAAGGGCTCGACCCCGAAGTTGGTGAGGGCCGAACCGAAGAAGACCGGCGTCATCTCTCCGCGGAGGAAAGCGGCCTCATCCCACGGGGTGCCGGCCTCCTCCAGGAGGGAGATCTCGTCGTGCAGGTGCTGCCAAGTCGACTCCCCAAGCTTCTCACGGGCCTCGGCGGAATCGAGCGGCGTCCGCTTCGACTCCAGGATGCTGGCCCCGTGGTCCTCGGAGCGCTCGAACCAGAGGATCTGCTTCGACTTCCGGTCGTAGACCCCCGCGAACGACCCGTCGGGGTGGTGCACCGGCCAGGTGAACGGGACGCAGGAGATGCCGAGGTCGGCTTCGACGTCGGAGATGAGCTTGACCGGATCCTCGCCGACCCGGTCGCACTTGTTGACAAAGGTGACGATCGGAGTGCGGCGGCGCTTGCAGACCTCGAAGAGCTGCCGGGTCCGCTCCTCCACTCCGCGGCGGTTGTCGAGGAGCATCGCGACCGAGTCGGCGGCGACGAGGGTGCGGTAGGTGTCCTCGGAGAAGTCGCCGTGACCGGGGGTGTCGAGGAGGTTGATGGCGAACCCCTCGTACTCGAACTGCATCACGCTCGAGGTGACCGAGATGCCGCGTTCCTGCTCCAGCTTCATCCAGTCGCTGGTGGCGTGGCGGGCGGCACGCCGCGACTTGACCGACCCGGCGAGATGGATCGCCCCGCCGTAGAGGAGGAGCTTCTCGGTGAGGGTGGTCTTCCCGGCGTCCGGGTGACTGATGATCGCGAAGGTCCGGCGGCGGCGGACCTGGGTCTCCAGCTCGGTCACGAACACTCCCTGTCAAAACGAACGGCCCCGGAGGTCGCCGAGGCCGATCGGACTTCCCAGTAGCAGGGGCGGGACTCGAACCCGCGACCCCGGCATTATGAGTGCCGTGCTCTAACCACCTGAGCTACCCTGCCGTGGTGCCGGTGAGCGGTAAGCGGTGAGCTGTAAGCGGGCTCAACGGCCGACCCCCGGCGAGGGGCAAAGATAGCGTCCCCCCTCTCCTCTGGCAACGAGCCTAAGTGCAGGCCCGCTCACCGCTTACCGCTCACTGCTTACCGGGCGGAATCGCCCCCCGGCACGATCCGGTACAGGTGCTCCCCCTCCCGGATCATCCCGAACTGGTCCCGCGCCATCCGCTCTTGGGTCCGCGGGTCACGCTCGATGGCGGTCGCCGCCTTCTCCAACGAGTCGATCGCCACCTTGAGCTGCTCGATCGACTCCTTCTCGGTCACCAGCTCACCCTTGAGCCGGAAGACGTCGAAGGTGGTGTATGTCCCGCCCATCAGCGCGAAGGCGAGTGCGGCGGCGAGGATAATGCCCACGGCCCACCTCCGGAGGGTGCCCGCGGCACCCATCCGGGGAGAGCTCACCGCCGTCCCGGTCCCCTTCATCGGCCGTACAGCGCCCCGCCGACGTAATGAGCGACGTCCCCGAGCTCCTCATTGATGCGGAGGAGCTGGTTGTACTTGGCGGTGCGGTCACTGCGGCTGGCCGAGCCGGTCTTGATCTGCCCCACCCCGGTCGCGACCGCGAGGTCGGCGATGAAGGTGTCCTCGGTCTCGCCGGAGCGGTGGCTGATGATCGCCCCGTAGCTCGAGACCTTGGCGGCCTCGATGCACTGCATCGTCTCGGTGAGGGTCCCGATCTGGTTCACCTTCACCAGCACGGCGTTGGCGATCCCTTCCTCGATCCCCTTCCCCAGCAGCTCGACATTAGTGCAGAAGAGGTCATCCCCCACCAGCTGCACGTGGGTGCCGAGTGCCTGCGTGAGCGTCGCCCACCCCTCCCAGTCATTCTCGGCGAGGCCGTCCTCGATGCTCACGATCGGGTACTTGTCGCACCAGGACTGGTAGAGTGCGACCATTTCCGTGCTCGACTTCCGGGACTTGTCCCCCTTCTTGAAGACGTACTGCCCCTTGTCCCAGAGCTCGCTCGCGGCGACGTCGAGGGCGATGCAGATGTCGTCCCCCGGCTTGTACCCCGCCTTCTCGATCGCCTCCATCACCACGTCGAGCGCGGCCTCGTTGCTCGGCAGGTTGGGCGCGAAGCCCCCCTCGTCGCCCACGGTGGTGGTGAGGTTCCGGCTGGAGAGCACCTTCTTGAGGGCGTGGAAGACCTCGGTCCCCATCCGGAGGGCTTCGGGGAACTCGTCGGTCCCCACGGGGACGATCATGAACTCCTGGGCGTCGACGTTGTTGCTCGCGTGGGCGCCGCCGTTGAGGATATTCATCATCGGGACCGGGAGGACGTGCGCCATCGGCCCGCCGAGGTAGCGGTAGAGGGGGACCCCCTGGTTCTTCGCCGCCGCGCGCGCCACCGCCATCGAGACGGCGAGGGTCGCGTTGGCGCCGAGCCGCGCCTTGTTGTCGGTCCCGTCGAGCTCGAGCATCCGGGCGTCGACCGCGATCTGGTCCTCGGCGGGGATCCCCTCCAGCGCCGGCCCGATCTCCTCGTTGACGTTCCGGACCGCGTTCAGCACCCCCTTGCCGGCGTAGCGACCGGCGTCGCCATCGCGGAGCTCGGCGGCTTCCTTCTCGCCGGTGGAGGCACCGCTCGGCACCGCCGCGCGGCCGACCGCGCCGCTCGCCAGGGTGACCTCGGCCTCGACGGTGGGGTTGCCGCGGCTGTCGAGGATCTCGCGGGCGTGGACTTCGATGATGGTGCTCATAGGCGGGTAGGCGCTTGGGCGCGTGGGCGCGTGACTATTTGAGTACAGAACCGCCTAAGCGTCTACGCGCCTAAGCGTCCGACAGGCGCAATCCTAGCCCCGCGCCGGGACGGGGTCAACGCACCGCGGGGGAATCTCCGGCCAGGGCCACGATCTCGGAGCGGACCCGCGCCATCAGCTCCTCACGGTCGTCGTAGTCGAGCCCCTCGGTCGGGACCGGGGAGCCGAACCGGATGGTGATCTCGCCGGGGGTGACGTAGAGATGCCCCTTCGGGAGCGCCTGGTACGCGCCCTCCACCCAGACCGGGACCACTTCGACCTTGGAAGCGATGGCGAGGACGAAGGGCCCCTTCTTGAACGGCTGCAGCCGGCCATCGGGACTCCGGGTCCCCTCCGCGTAGACGATGGCGCTGATCCCGTCGCGGATCGCCTTCCCCGCCTCTTCGTACGCCCCGAACGCCGCCTGCAGGTTCTTCCGGTCGATCCGGATGTGCCGCGCGATCCGGAGCGCCCGGCCGAAGATCGGGATGTCGAAGAGCTCCTTCTTGGCGAGGAACCGCACCGGGTCGGGGAGGACCACCAGGAGCGCCCAGATGTCGCAGAAGGAGAAGTGGTTGGCAATGAAGACGTAGGAGCGGTCGGTGGGGAGGCGGTCGAGTCCTTCGGCGCGGACGGTGAGTCCGTTCGCCTTGCAGAGCCAGGTCCCCCAGTTCCGCGCCGCCCGGTCGTAGAGCCCTCCCTTCTCCCACTTCACCCCCGTGAGGCTCCCGAGGATGCAGGCCACCGACCAGTGGAAGGTCGTGTAGGCGAGGGTGAGGACGTACCAGAGCGACCGGAGGAGCTTCATCGGAAGTGCTGGAATCCTTTGGGGGTGACGACCTGGCCATCGAGGAGGAAGCGCACCTCGTCCCCTGCGACGAGGCGGCCGACGCGCGTGAGCTTCACGTCGAGGATCGGCGGTTCGAGGTCGGCGGGAAGCGCAACGAGGAGCTCGTAGTCTTCCCCTCCCTCGGCGCCGACCACCGCGGGGGGCCGCCCGGTGCGCGCGGCGAACTCGGCGACGTCGGGCGCGAGGGGGAGGAGCCCCAAGTCGATCTCGGCCCCGCAGAGGGAGGCGGCGGCGAGGTGACGGAGGTCCGAGGCGATCCCGTCGCTCAGATCCATCATCGCGGTGGCGTGGACGCCGAGGGTGCGGCCGGCGGCGACGCGCGGGACCGGATGCACGAAGCGCTCGCGCGCGGCGGCGGGCGGTGTCGCGCCACGGAGCAGCGCGCGCAGCGCCACCTCGGCGCCGCCGAGCTCCCCGGTGACGTACAGGAGGTCCCCGGGGCGTCCTCCGCCCCGCGTCACCGGGCGGGGCGCTTCCCCGAGAACGGTGACCGTGACGACCCACCCCTCGCTGGTGGAGAGGTCGCCGCCGACCACCTGGGTCCCGACCACGCGGACCGCCTCGCCGGCCCCCCGCATCACCGTCGCCACGTCGGCGTCGGAGGCATCGCGCGGGACGCCGAGGGCGATCACGACACCGAGCGGGGTAGCGCCTTCGGCGGCGAGGTCGGAGAGGGCCGCGGCGGTCGACCGGTGACCGATCTCCTCCAGCGTCATCCAATCGGTCCGGAAGTGCACCCCCTCCACTGAGGCGTCAGTGCTCACCGCGAGCATCTTCCCGCCGATCGGGAGGAGGGCGCAGTCGTCCCCCGACGGCGCCGCGGTCTCGCCGAGGGCGGCGAGGATCCCGCGCACCCGGTCGAACTCGGGGCCGGGGCCGAGGAGCTGGTGCCGGGTCACGGCTCCACCGCCCCGCGCCGGAAGCGCACCACCCCGCGCGACGTCGCCACCCAGAGCCACTCCTGCTCGGTGCTCACATCCCACGCCTCCGCTGGAAGGGCGTCGCCGACGACGAGCGGTCGTTCGACCGGTCCCCCGATCCGCGCGAACCCCACCGCCCGGGACCCGGCGATCCAGACCCCTTCGCCGCCCTCGGCGAGGGCGCGGGGGCGCCCGACGAGGTTCGCGATCGCCGGACCCACCGTCCACCCCCCCGAGCGGGGGTCGCGCCAGAGGAGTCCGAGCTCGGTAAGTGCTACCAAGGTATCGCCGTGCCAGAGGAGCGCCGGGACCGGGGTGCGGAGGAGCTGCAGCGCCTCCCACCCCGGCGCCTGACGGAGGTCATCGGTCCCGGGAACGGCCGCGAAGAGCCCGTTCGGCGTCCCGACCCAGGTGGTATCCCCCGCGAGGGCGAGGGAGAGCGCGGGTCCGGTGAAGGTCGGGGCGATGCGCACCACCCCGCTGTCGGTCTGCTCGGCGATCCCCGCCGCGGTGCCGAAGACGAGCCGCCTCCGTCGCGCGGCGATCGAGAGCACTCGCCGGTCGGGGAGCCCGTGCTGCTCCGTGAGGGTGCGGGTCGGTTCCCCGGAGCGGGAGAGCGCGATCGCCCCCTGGTCGGTCGCGAGCCAGAGGAGAGTGTCCACGATGCGGAGGGCGCGGACCGTCTGGAAGCGGAGACCGAAGACCTGGTCCCCTTGGAACCAGCGGAAGTGGTCGAGCGATTCCGAGACCCTCGTCACCGCCGGCTCCCCGCTCACCGTCCGGTCGGTCACGACCCAAGCTCCCCCAGGCACGGCGACCACCGCGCCGACCACTTCCCCCGGCAAGCCCCAGGGGCGGGGTTCAGGGGTCACGGAGGCGAACGGGAGGAAGAGGAGCCCCTGACCGTCGGTGCCGAGCCACCACCCGCTCCGGTCGTTCGTCTCGGCGGCGGCGGTGAGGCGGGTGGGGCGGAGGCCGGGGCCGAGGACCGCCCCATTCGCGAGGGTGGCGATCTGGGGGTTGGCCCGCGCGACATCCGCGAGCGTGGTCACCCGGACGAAGTCCCCCTGGCGCGGGGGTGAGGCCACCGGGATCGCCCCCCCTCCGCCCCTCGTCACCACGACCCAGCCGCGCGCGAGCCGGAGATAGAGCCCGTCGATCGGGCGAGTGCGGTCGAATCCCGCCGCGAGGATCGATTCCCCCGCGAACCCCTGGTCCCACAGGTCGGTGACCGGGTCGTAGTGGATCCAACCTGTCGAGGTGACGATCCAGAGCGAACGGTCGAGGGGATCGACGATCGAGCCGCGCGCCTGCTCCAGGACGCCCGGCCCGGCGGAACGGAACGGCCCCTCCCAGGTCGTGCGCCCGATGTCGCGATAGATCACCTGCTGGTCGCCGACCAAGTAGAGCCGCTCGTAGCTCGACGCGATCGCGAAGATATGGAGCATCGAGCCGACGACGGCGCGGTCCTCGATGCGCCAGCTTCGCTGGGCGGCGAGAGGGCGAGGTACGAGATGCGAGGCGGTGAGGAAGGCTATCGCATACAGGAATCCTCGGACCTCGGACCTCGGACCTCGGATCGTCCTCACGCCGTCCTCGGCCGTTCAAGCTCGCAGAGCACCGGAGCGCGCGGGACGGGTCGTGCCGCGGCTCGCAACTCCCAGGCACGCCAGAGATCGGGGAAAGCGGCGACGACATCCATCGGCCGGATGGTGCGGGCGCTGGTGCGGCGGGCGGCGAGATCCCCGGCGCGGCCGAGCGCCTGGGCGCCGAGGGCGGCGGCGTGAAGGGGATCGACGCCGGCGGCCAGGAAGGCCCCGATGAGCCCGCTCAGTACGTCCCCGCTCCCGCCGGTCGCGAGGCCTGGATTGCCGGCCGCGATCGTAAGGAGTGCGCCCTCGGGCGCCGCCACCACCGTGGGCACCCCCTTCAGGAGGACCACCGCGCCGCTCTCCTTCGCCGCCGCGGTCGCCGCACTCCAGGGATCCTGCTCTGCCATCGCGGCGTGGGCGGGATAGAGGGTGCGGAACTCACCCAGGTGCGGTGTGAGGACCACCCGCCGACCGGTCAGCGCCTCCTTGAGCTCCGAGACCGCGCCGCCGAATGCGGTCAGGGCGTCGGCGTCGAGCACGACCGGCCCGGAGGCCGTTGCGAGCAACGACTGGATCGCCGCACGAGTTTCGGGGGCGCGCCCCAATCCCGGCCCCACCACCAGCGCCTCCCCCTTCCCCAACACCCCTCCCAGCTCCCCACTCACCACTCCCAGCACCCAGCTCCGCGCCTGCACATCCGGCTCCGCTTCGGCGATGAGCTTGGCACTCTCTTCGGGAGAGATGGTGTGCACGAGCCCCGCCCCGGCGGCGAATGCCGCCCGCGCCGAGAGCCGGATCGCACCCGACATCCCCGGCGCGCCACCCACGAGGACCACCCGGCCCCGCGTCCCCTTGTGCGCCTTCGCGCGGAGCGGGGTGAGCCACTCCGCGGCCGAGTCGTCGGTGACGAGCTTCGGGAGCGCGGGATCGGCCGGGGGGTGGCCGATCTCGATCACCACCAGGTCGCCGACCTCATCGCGCGCGAGCAGGTGACCCCGACGGAGTCCGCCGAAGGTGATCGTAAGGTCGGCGCGGGGGGCGCCGTGGAGGAGCCCGTTCGCGAGGTCGAGCCCGGTAGGTCCGTCGAGCGCCACCACCTTGAGCGGAAGGTCGAGGAGCCGCTCCAGGAGGGTGGCCACCGCTCCCTTCGGCGCCCCCTTGGCGCCGGTGCCGAGGAGGGCGTCGACGAGGAGCCCCACCTGGGGCCAGGGACCGTCGGCGGGGACCTCGCGCACCCCGGCAGCGCGGGCGCGGGCGGCGACCTTCGTCGTGAGGGGCGCGCTCTCGCCGGCAGAGGTGACCCAGACCGGGATCCCGAGGGCGTGGAGGGCGCGCGCCAAGACCCACCCATCCCCGCCGTTATGGCCGGGACCGGTGGCGACCAGGACCCCTTTCCGCGCCGCGTGGCCGTGTCGGTCGAGGAGCACCGCCCCGGCTCCCCGCCCCGCGTTCTCCATCAGCGACTCGAGCGCCATCCCTTCGCGCTCGGCGCGCGCATCCCACTCAGCAGACTGCGCGGGGGTGAGGATCGGGACGCTGGTGGCCATGGAAGAAAGGTAAGCAGTAAGCGGTGAGCGGTGAGCGGGGGGTGTGTGGTTCGGGGCTATCGTGTCGGGGCAAGATGACTGCAGGTGACAGCTATGGCCTCAACACGGAGGTACGGTGAGACGAAGGCACGGATACGGACTGTGTGGACCCAAGGGAAAGATCTCGCCTTCAGCCCCCCCACGATCGTTCTTCGTGGCTTCGTCCCTCCGCACCTCCGTGTTGAGGGCGAAGCGCATCGAACAGAGATGCCTGTAGGAACGAAAGCGGGCCCCGACCTGGGATCCGCCAGTGACATGTCACTTGTGGCCAGTGACCGGGCCTCTCAGCGAGATCTCGCCAAGAGGCCCGGTCACCGGTCACTCGTCACTGGTCACCAACTCAGGCCGGCGCGGTCCCTCCACCGATCTTCCCGTACGATACCTCTCCCTTGTGGATCCGCATCTGGAACCCGCACGCGGGATTGGTGCAGGCCCACGCCTTGAACTGGAGCGAGGCGCCGTCGGGACCGTAGTCGCTGAGCGGCACCAGCACCCCATCCTCGCACTTCACGCACTCGGGAAAGTCACGGCTGTCCATCCACCCCTCCTCTGCCTCAGGGCTCGAGGCGTTCCGGGTCCTTCGTGAATGCGACGCGGGCCCAGACCCGATCGGAGCCGAACGCGTCCTGGAAATCATACACGTCGTCGAAGTCCTCCACCCGGTCCCCCGGCTGGGTGCTCAAGAGCGACACATCCACCAGCGCGTAGACGATCTCGCCCAGGTCGCGGGTGGTGCGGATGCCCCAGTGGGCGAGGACCGTCTTCGCGGTGAGGCCGTACTGCTGGAGCGCCAGGTCGCGGCAGGCCCAGGCGAGCTCGGCACCGCTCACGTGCCGGCGCTGCGGGAGCCGCTCCTGCAGGAATTCGATGGCGGCGAGCACGTAGAGGAAGGCGCGCTCATGGTAGCGCTTCTCCCGGCGGCGGATGCGCGCCAGCACCTCCTCGGCGAACTCGACGTCGCTCATCGCTTCGAGGTCGTCGCGTAGAGCGGGAAGCCGTCGGTGAGCTGCCCCACCTCGCGGTGGATCCGCTGGATGGTGGCGTCGTCCTTCTTCACCAGCACCTCGTCGATGAACCCGGCGATCTTCTCCATCTCACGCACTCCCATCCCGCGGGTGGTGAGCGCGGGGGTGCCGAGCCGGATCCCGCTGGTGACGAACGGCGACTGCGGGTCGTCGGGGATGGTGTTCTTGTTGACCGTGATCCCGGCGCGGTCGAGGAGCTTCTCGGCGTCCTTCCCCGTGATCCCCTTGGGACGGAGGTCGACCAGCATCAGGTGGGTGTCGGTGCCGCCGGAGACGATCGCAAAGCCGCGCTCGGTGAGGGCCGCCGCGAGCGCCCGGGCGTTCTCCACCACCTTGTGCGCATAGGTGCGGAATTCCGGGGTCAGGCACTCGCCGAACGCCACCGCCTTGGCGGCGATGACGTGCATCAAGGGTCCCCCCTGCGTTCCCGGGAAGACCGACTTGTCCACCGCCTTGGCCCGCTCGGCGTCGGAGAGGATGAGTCCGCCACGGGGACCGCGGAGGGTCTTGTGGGTCGTGCTCGTCACCACCTGCGCGTGCGGCACCGGCGAGGGGTGTGCCCCACCGGCGACGAGGCCGGCGAAGTGCGCCATGTCGACGAGAAGGATGGCGCCGACGTCATCCGCGATGCTCCGGAGCGCCGCGAAGTCGAGGACGCGCGCATAGGCGCTCCCCCCCGCGACGATCATCTTCGGCATCTCGGCGTGGGCCTGGGTGCGGAGCCGGTCGTAGTCGATGAGTCCGGTGGCGGGCTCCACGCCGTAGTGCACCGCCCGCCAGATGGTACCGCTGTGGTTGACCGCAGCGCCGTGCGAGAGATGCCCCCCGTGCGGGAGCGACATCGCCAGGAACTTCTCCCCCGGCTTCAGCACCGCCATGAAGGCGGCGAAGTTGGCGGTGGCCCCCGAGTGCGGCTGTACGTTGGCGTGCGCCGCACCGAAGATCTCCTTGGCGCGGGCGATCGCGAGGGACTCGACCTGGTCCACCACCTCGCACCCACCGTAGTACCGCTTCCCGGGGTACCCCTCGGCGTACTTGTTGGTGAGCGGGGTCCCCATCGCGTCGATGACGGCGCGGGAGGCGAAGTTCTCGCTGGCGATGAGCTCGAGTCCGTGGCGCTGGCGGGCCAGCTCCGCGTCGACGATGCGCGCGACCTCGGGGTCGCCGGCGCGGAGCGGAGCGGTGTGCGAAAGGGTCACGGCGTGTCGGTCTCGATCTTGGCGACCCGGCGCTGGTGACGCCCCCCCTCGAAGGGGGTGTCGAGCCAGGTCTTGAGGATGGAGAGGCCCTCCTCGTCGCTCACGAAGCGGGCCGGAAGGACGAGGACATTGGCGTCGTTGTGCTCGCGGGCGAGCTTGGCGACCTCGGGGGTCCAGGCCACCGCGGCGCGGACGCCGTGGTGCCGGTTGGCCGCGTAGCTCATCCCGAGCCCGGTGCCGCAGAGGAGGATCCCCCGCTTCGCCTCCCCGCTCTCCACCTGGTGGGCGACGGGGTGCGCGTAGTCCGGATAGTCGGTGCTGTCGGGGGAGTTGGTGCCGAGGTCGATGGGCTCGTAGCCGAGCTTCTTGAGCTCCGCGACCAGGCGCTCCTTGAGCGCGTAGCCGGCGTGGTCGGCGCCGATGGGGATCTTTTCGGGCATGGTAGGAATCTAGTGGGGCTCCGTGAACCTCGCACGAAAGCACGAAACCACGAAGGAGCGCGAAAAGGACTTTGGGGGCCCACAGTCGAGACCTCGACCATGAACCCCCATCAGTTCATTTCGCGCAACTTCGTGCTCTCGTGTTTTCGCGCGAGGTTAGCCGAACCCTGCGCTCTTAGCCGAGATGGATCTTCCGCAGCGGCTTGATCGCCTCGATCCGCTGCTCGGCCAGCTTGTCGGCCGCGGCGTAGCTCGGGATCTTCTGCTCCGCGGCGATCTGGTAGACGCGGAGGGTGGTGTCGTAGATGTCCCCCGCCTTCCGCTTGGCCCGCTCCAGCGCCCATCCCTGCAGCTCGCCGTAGACGTTGATGAGCCCGCCGCCGTTCACGACGTAGTCCGGCGCGTAGGTCATCCCCTGCTTCTCGAGCTGGGCGCCGTGCTTCTCTTCCTTGAGCTGGTTGTTGGCGCCGCCGCAGATGATCTCGACCTTGAGCTGCTTCAGGGTCTCATCGTTGATGATCGCCCCGAGCGCGTTGGGCGAGAAGATGTCGGCCTTCTGGGTGTAGATCTCTTCCGGCTTGACCGCGGTCGCGCCGGTCGCGTCGACGACCGCCTTGACCCGCGCGGCGTCGATGTCGGTCACGATGAGCTTGGCCCCCTCGGCGTGCAGCAGCCCGGCGAGGTTCTTGGCGACGTTGCCGCACCCCTGCATCGCCACGGTCTTCCCCGTGAGCGAGTCGGAGCCCCAGCGGGTCTTGGCCGCCGCCTTCATCCCCATGTACACGCCGTACGCCGTCACCGGCGACGGGTCCCCCGACTTCCCGTGGAGGCCCACGACGTGATCGGTCTCGGAGTGGATGTACTCCATGTCGGCGGGGCTCGTCCCCACGTCCTCGGCGGTGATGTAGCGCCCGCCCAGCGACTCCACGAAGACCCCGTGGGCGCGGAAGAGGGCCTCTCGGTCCTTCCGCTTGTTGTCGCCGACGATGACCGACTTGCCGCCGCCGAGGTTGACCCCGGCCACCGCGGCCTTGTAGGTCATCCCGCGGGCGAGCCGGAGGGCGTCGGTGATCGCCTCGTCGGTGCTGGCGTACTGCCAGAAGCGGGTGCCGCCGAGGGCGGGCCCCAGGGTGGTGTCGTGGATCGCGATGATCCCGAAGTAGCCCGAGACCGGCTCGTAGGAGAGCGAGACCTGCTCGTGCTTGTAGGTGCTCATCGCCTGCTGGAGGTCCATGGATGCGTCCCTGCGTGGTGAATCGGTTGAAAAGGTGCCTGGGGCCAGGGGCCTGGGGAGGCCGCGCATGATCCCGGAGCTATCTACTGCCTCCCGAGGCACTTGGCCCCAGGCCCGCTTTACTTCGCGTACGAGTAGAACCCCTGCCCCGTCTTCCGCCCCAGCTGCCCCGCCGCCACCATCCGCCGGAGGAGCGGCGAAGGACGGTACTTGGGGTCGCCGAGCCCGGTGTGCAGCACCTCGAGGATCGCGAGGCAGACGTCGAGGCCGATCAGGTCGGCCAGGGCCAGCGGCCCCATCGGGTGCGCCATCCCGAGCTTCATCACCGTGTCCACCGCTTCGGGGGTGGCGACCCCCTCCATCACGCAGTAGACCGCCTCGTTGATCATCGGCATCAGGATCCGGTTGGCCACGAACCCCGGGTAGTCGTTCACCTCGACCGGGGTCTTCCCGAGCGCGGTGGACCACTCCATCACCTGCCTGGTGGTCGCATCGCTGGTGCGCTGGCCGCGGATGATCTCCACCAGCTGCATCACCGGGACCGGGTTCATGAAGTGCATCCCGATCACGAGCTCGGGCCGCTTGGTCTTCGCGGCGATCTCGGTGATCGAGATCGAGCTGGTGTTGGTCGCGAGGATCGTCCCCGGCGCGCAGAGCTGGTCCAGGGTCTCGAAGATCTTGAACTTGATCGCCGGGTTCTCGCTCGCCGCCTCCACCACCAGCGCCGCGTCCTTCACCGCGCTGATGTCGGTCGCCCCGGTGACGCGCTTGAGCGTGGCCGCGGCGTCGGCCTCGGTGATCGTCCCCTTTTTCACCACGCGGGCGAGCGACCCCTTGATGGTCTCGAGCCCCTTGTCGAGCGCCGCCTGCTGCACGTCGACCAGGGTGACGTCGTTCCCGTGCGCGGCGAAGACCTGGGCGATCCCGTTCCCCATCGTGCCGGCGCCGATGACTGCGATCTTGGTCATGAGTCGTGAGCCTGTCCCGAGCGAATGCGAGGGATCGTGAGTCGTGAGTCCTGCGTCGTCTTCCAGAGCACCAGCACCGTCGCCGCCCCGACCACCACCGTCGCGATCACTCCCCCCTCCGGCCCGAACGCGCCCCCCGTGAGCCACCCCGGTCCCCCGGTCGCGTAGTCGAGCATCGGGAGCGTGAACGCCAGCCCGCTCACCGGGGCGCCGAGGGCGGCGAGGGTGAGGTTCCAGCCGAGGTGCGTCGCGGTCGCGGTCCAGATCCCGCCCGGGAGCCAGAAGGCGGCGCTCAACCAGACCCCCGCGAGCCCGATGTTCACCAACCCGAGTCCGGTCAGGTTCGGGTTGCCGAAGTGCGCCGCCGCGAAGAGCACCGAGAGGACCACCGCGGCCCGCACCATCCCGAAGGTCCTACCGAGCGCCACGAACCCGACCCCGCGGAAGATCAGTTCTTCGCTGTAGGCCGCCGGGACCAGGATCAGCGCGAGGCCGCCGATCGCCGCTGCCCACCCCCCAACCGTGCCACCATCGAGCGACCACCCGGCCCCACCGACCGGCGCCGCGATCGCCATCGCGAGGATCGCGGGGATCGCCCCAAGCGCGAGACCGATCCCGATGCCGCGGAGCGGACTCCCCACTCCCGCGTACCGCAGGTCCCGCCACCCCCACTGGAGCGCCCCGCCCCCGATCCCCCAGGTGGCGAGCCCGAACCCCGTGATCTGCGCGATCACCCCAGCCGCGAGGGGGTCGAGCCCCGGGACCGCATTCCGGAGTCCGACGTTCACACCGACGGTGAGCGCGATCCCGGCAACGAAGAAGGCGACCGTCCAGCCGATCGCCTTCCATCGGGTCATCGTCGTCGCGATCAACGCCTCAGAGGGCGCGGCGGATGCGCGGACCCGCGAGCATCGCGATCGACGCCGCGAGGGTGAGCTCGAGGAAGTCGCTCAGCCCAAACGGCACGATCCCCATCGCGAACGACGCGGTCGGGTCCCCGGTCACCACGCTGAGCCACGCCCACCCGCCGAGGTGCACCACCGCCATCCCGGCGGCCGAGGCGATCATGTAGCGCACCGGGGTCATCACGATCCCGGCGTTCACCGCCACCCATCCCGCCACGAAGGCGGCGAGCGGGAAGGCGAGGAGGTAGCCACCGGTCGGCCCGAAGAGGTGGAGCAACCCGAGCCCGCCCCCCGAGTACACCGGCATCCCCGCCGCACCGGCGAGGAGGTAGGTCACGAGCGACGCGGCACCGAGGCGGGGCCCCAGCGTGAGGCCGACGAGGAGCAATGCCCCGCCCTGCAGCGTCTCGGGGACCGGGGAGCCCGGGATCAGCACCTCGAACTGCGCCGACACGGCGACGAGGGCGGCGCCGATCGCCACCGCGATGGCGCGGCGGAGGGTGACGGCGCGGGTGTTGGGAACGGCGTTGGCGATGGTCTCGGTCGTCATCAGGCCTTCTCCACGCTGAGGGCCACGGCGTTGCCGCCGCCGAGGCAGAGGGTCGCGAGGCCGGTCGCGACCTTGCGGTCGGCCATCGCGTAGAGGAGCGTCGTGAGCACGCGGGCACCGCTCGCACCGATCGGGTGGCCCAGCGCGATCGCGCCGCCGTTCACGTTCACCTTGTCGAAATCCCAGCCGAGCCCGCGGCCGTCCGCGATCGCCTGCACCGCGAACGCCTCGTTGGCCTCGATGAGGCCGTAGTCGGAGATCCTGGTCCCCGCCTTCTTCATCAGGTTCTGCACCGCGAGGATGGGCGCGAAGAAGAGGTCCTTCGGTTCGCCGCCCCCGGTCGCGTACCCGGTCACCTTCGCCATCACGGTGAGCTTGTTCGCCTTCGCGAACTCGAGCGAGGTGACGACCAGCGCGCTCGCCCCGTCATTCAGCCCCGGCGCATTCCCGGCGGTGACGCGGCCATCCTTCCGGAACGACGGCTTGAGCTTGGCGAGCGCCTCGATGCTGGTGTCCTTCCGCGGCCCCTCGTCCTTGCTCACCACCACCGGGGTCTTCCCGGCGACGGTGACCGGGAGGATCTCGGCGTCGAACTTCCCGCTCTCCTGCGCCTTCACCGCCTTCTGGTGGGAATTGAACGCGTACTCGTCCATCTCCGCCCGCGTCACACCGCTCTTGTCCGCGGTGTACTCGGCGTACTCCCCCATGTGGTTGTTGCCGAAGGAGTCCCAGAGCCCGTCGCGGATCATCCCGTCGACCAGGGTCTGGTCGCCGGCCTTGATCCCGTTCCGCATCCCGTAGACGTAGTGCGGCGAGGAGCTCATCGCCTCCTGCCCTCCGGCGACGATCACCTGCGCGTCCCCCGCCTTGATCGCCTGCGCGGCGAGCATCACCGCCTTCAAGCCGGAGCCGCAGACCTTGTTGATCGTGAGCGCGGGGACGACCCCCGGGATCCCGGCGTGGATCAGCGCCTGGCGCGCCGGCGCCTGCCCCGAGCCCCCCTGCAGCACCTGGCCGAAGATGACTTCGTCGACCTTGGCACCCTCGAGCTTGGCGCGGACCAGCGCCTCCTTGATGGCAAGGGCGCCGAGCTGCGGCGCGGAGAACGACGAAAGCCCCCCGAGGTAACGACCGATGGGGGTGCGGACGGCGGAGACGATGACCGGCGTGGTGCTATCGGACACGGGATTCCCGGGTGGAGTTCAAGCCGGGAAAATAGGGGGTCGGCGGGTCGGCGGGTAGGCTGTGGGGCGAGGGCGGGGCGATCCGAGCCAGCCGAGGGGAAGCTGCGCCGGTACAGCACCGCGCCGCCGGCGCGGCTAGTGGCCCTGCCCGTACCGCCGTACGCCCGCGGCCCCGCCGCGGGCGAAAGCCGAGGTAGTTGGCCTCGCGCATACGCCCGCCGCGGGGCGGCGGGCGTACGGGTCAGTCCGGAACGAAGTAGGCCCGCGATTTCATCGCGGGCCTGCACACCGGAACCCTCCGCCACGTTCGGCGCGCGATGAAATCGCGCGCCTACGGATTGGGATCGGGCGGCAACGGCGGCGCGAGGGCGCGCCGCCCTCGGCGGTCACGGCACCAGCGCCCGGCTCCTGTTCTCCTCGACCACCTTCGCCAGGAACTCCGCCACCGGCATCACCGTCTGCTTGTTCCCCGCCCCGCGCACCCGCACCGCGACCGACTTCGACTCGATCTCGCGCCCCCCCACCACCGCCATGTACGGCACCTTCTGGACCTCGCCGTGGCGGATCCGGTAGTTGAGGGTCTCGTTGGTGTCGTCGATCGTCGCCCGGATCCCCGCCGCGCGGAGGTCGGCCACCACGGCGCGCGCCCCCTCGGCCTGCGCGTCGCTGATCGGCAGCACTCGCACCTGCTCCGGCGCGAGCCAGACCGGGAAGGCCCCGGCGAAGTGCTCGATCAGGATCGCGATGAAGCGCTCGAAGCTCCCGCTCACCGCACGGTGGATCACCACCGGCCGGTGCGGGTGGTTGTCCTCGCCGACGTAATTGAGGTCGAACCGCTCCGGCGCGTTGTAGTCGAGCTGGATGGTCCCCAGCTGCCAGGCGCGGCCGAGGGCGTCGTAGACGTCGAAGTCGATCTTGGGGCCGTAGAAGGCGCCGTCGCCGGGCTTGAGCTCATACGGGAGCCCGGTGAGCTCGAGCGCCGCCTTGAGCGCCGCCTCCGCCCCGTCCCAGAGCTCGTCGCTGCCGATCCGCTGCTCCGGGCGGGTGGCGAACTTGAGCTTCGCCTCCAGGCCGAATGCCTTGTAGTAGGCCAGGATGAAGTCGGTGAGCCGCTGCACCTCTTCCGGGATCTGCGACGGCATCAGGTAGATGTGGCAATCGTCCTGCGAGAACTGCCGCACCCGCGTGAGCCCCGAGAGCGCGCCGCTCACCTCGTTCCGGTGCAGCACATCGTAGGTGCTGTACCGCGCCGGGAGCTCCCGGTAACTGTGCCGCCGCGACCCGAAGAAGAGGTGGTGACTGGGGCAGTTCATCGGCTTCAGGGACATGTCGTGCTCCCCCGTCTCGTTGTCGAGGACGAGGAACATGTTCTCCTTGTACTTCCCCCAGTGCCCCGACTGCTCCCAGAGCGCCTTGGTGTAGAGGAGCGGCGTGCGGATCTCCTGGTAGCCGTCGCGCTGGAGGTCCCGCATGAACTGGTTGATGGTGTTGTAGATCGCCGTCCCGCGGTCGGTCCAGAAGGCGGAGCCCGGGCTCACCGGGAAGAAGTGGAAGAGATCGAGCTCCTTCCCCAGCTTCCGGTGGTCCCGCTTCTTCGACTCCTCGATGCGGTGCGTGTACGCCTCGAGGTCCTCCTTCTTGAACCAGGCGGTACCATAGATGCGCTGGAGCATCTGGTTCCGCGAGTCGCCCCGCCAGTACGCCCCGGCGATGCTCAGCAGCTTGAAGTGCTTGAGCCGGGACGTGCTCGGCACGTGGGGGCCGCGGCAGAGGTCGACGAACGGCCCGTCGGTATAGACGGTGATCGTCTCATCGGCGCCCAGGTCGTCGATCCGCTCGAGTTTGAGGGGATCGTCCCTGAAGCGCTTCTTCGCCTCGGCCCGGTCCACCACCTCGCGCACGAACGGGTAGTCCGCCTTCGCCACCTCGGCCATCTTGGCCTCGATGGCGGCGAGGTCCTCCGGCGTGAAGGGCCGGTCGAGGGCGAAGTCGTAGTAGAAGCCGTCCTCGATCGGGGGGCCGAAGCCGATCCCCGCCTTGGGGAAGAGCTCGCGCACCGCGGTGGCCAGGATGTGGGCCGCGGAGTGGCGGAGCACCTCGAGCGCGTCGGCGTCCCGGTCGGTGAGGAGCGCGACGGTGGCGCCGTCCTCGAGCTCGCGGCCGAGGTCGCGGATCTGGCCGTTCACGCGCGCGGCGAGCGCCGCCTTGGCGAGTCCGGGCCCGATCGCCTGGGCCAGGTCGCGCGCGGTGGCACCGGCGGGGAGCTCGCGGACGCTCCCGTCGGGGAGGGTGACCTTGACCGTGCTCACGGGGTCCCCGCGACGGCGCCGACGGCGGCCGCCATCTCCGGATACATGAAGTAGAGGACCACGCCGAGGACCACCACCGCGCTCGGGAGGAGCCAGCGGGTGAACTCGAAGAGGGTGACGTACTCGCGCTCGTCGCTCATCTGTATCGGTCGGGAAAAACGTGGAACCGGCGGCTGCGCCGCGCGGCAGGCTCATGTTAAGTTAATCGCAGACTTGCACTTTCGACATTTGCGGAGCACAACGTGAGCGGATCGGGACGGAAGGACGGCCTCCTGGTGTGGGGGGCACTCGGGCTCGGGTTCGGGGTCCTCGCGGGGTTCGCCCTCGCCGAGGCGGTGGGGATGGTCGACCGGAAGCGGGTCGGGCGGGCGCTCGACCGCCTCACGGCGGAGCCTCTCACAGAGCCCCTCTCCTCGACGCAGGCGGCCCGCCGCGTCGTCGTGGCGCTCGCGCGCTTCCCCGGCCTCGCCGGGACCGAGCTCGAGATCCGCGGCCTCGCCCCCGGGCGGGTGGAGCTCCGCGGCTGGGTCGCCGACCGCCGGACCCGCGCCCTGGCCGAGCGGACCGCCTCCGAGGTCGCCGGGATCACCTCGGTGGTGAACCGGATCCTGGTGCTGGATGAAGATGATACCCCGGTCGGGGGCGACCGGGACTATCCCGGGCTGTCGCTCGTCGAGGAGCCGGCGTGACCGAGCCGCTCAGCTCCACGTATTCGCCGGCCGGGCTCGAGGTCGGGATCTACCGGCAGTGGGAGGAGGCCGGGGTCTTTGCGCCCGCCGGTCGCGGGTCACGGGTCGAGGGTCGCGGGTCCCCTGCCACGGACCGCGACGCGCGACGCGCGACCCGCGACGTCTTTGTCACGATGATGCCCCCGCCGAACGTGACGGCGAGCCTCCACATGGGGCACGGGCTCAACAACACCCTGCAGGATGTCCTCTCCCGCTGGGCCCGGATGTCCGGCCGCCCCACGCTCTGGCTCCCCGGCACCGACCACGCCGGGATCGCGACCCAGAACGTGGTCGAGCGGCTGGTCGCCAAGGAAGGCAAGACCCGCTTCGACCTGGGGCGCGAGCCCTTCCTCGAGCGGATGCATTCGTTCGTCGACGTGACCAAGGGGACCATCCTGGGCCAGCTCCGGAGCATCGGCTCCAGCGCCGACTGGGAGCGGGCCTACTACACGATGGACGACCACTACTCGACGGCGGTGCGCGAGGTCTTCGTGCGCCTGTTCGAGAAGGGGCGCATCTATCGCGGCAAGCGGATCATCAACTGGTGCCCCCGCTGCCTCACCGCCCTTTCTAATGAAGAGGCGGAGAAGGAGGAGAAGGACGGGAGGATCTGGCATCTCCGTTATCCGCTCTCCGATGGGTCCGGGTCGGTCGTGGTCGCGACCACGCGCCCGGAGACGATGCTCGGCGACTCCGGGGTCGCGGTGCACCCGACCGATGAGCGGTATGCGGCGCTCGTCGGGAAGACCCTCGCCCTCCCGCTCACCGACCGGCATATCCCGGTCGTCGCCGACGAGGCGGTGGACCCGAAGTTCGGGAGCGGCGCGGTGAAGGTGACGCCGGCGCACGACCCGACCGACTTCGAGATCGGGC